>Ga0180932_1055_pt1 | contig 23048 bp, 20 predicted proteins | sample Deesub1362A_J573_FD_124189 | JGI IMG/M metagenome (GOLD analysis project Ga0180932, IMG submission 124189) | Archaeoglobus sp. JdFR-24
ACCGGACATTCTGGTCTGGGGCTGTATATTGTCAAGAAGACCATAGACAGGTATGGTGGAAGCATTCATGTGGAGGATAATGAACCAAAAGGAGCGGTTTTTGTTTTGAGGCTGAATTGTTCCTGCTGAGGTCATCAAATTTAGCAGGATGGTTGAGTGTGGAGATAAGGGAGATAAGGGAGATAAAGCAGGAATTGGAAAATCAGTTGAAATATTAGCGAGAAGAAGGATGTGTATGCGGCCGCCGGGATTTGAACCCGGGTTAGAGGCTCGGGAAGCCCCTGTCCTGCCGCTAGACTACGACCGCCTGTTATTGTCATATTAAACTCACACATCGCCTGAAGATGCCACATCGCCTGAAGATCATCCTTAGAGTATGATAGCAGGTATTGCATAAAATTTTTTCTAAGGGAGATGTAGTGGCTACGGATGAAAGAGCAACCTCGTCTGAATGTCCTCGTTGTCACTTCAGGCAAGTAGTTAGAAGAAAAAGGTTGTTCAAATGTCTCAACTGCAAACTGGAAGCTCACAGAGATGCTGTTGGTCGTGTGAATGGGTTTGCTCAGCTAAAAGCTGCGAACTCGTTAACGGGGCAGTTACACACCTCAAGCTCTTAGAAGCAGGAATCTCGCATAGCGTGAGAGGATGTCAGAATTGAAACATGTCCCTTAGAGTTGAAACATGTCTCGCATTCCACCCGGTAGGTATTCCTCTATCGGTTTTGCAATGCTCCAGTAGTAATCAAAAACCCTCTCCATCCAGTCTATAACTTTCCTGTCCCTCGAGATAAATGTGGGTGATGTGAAATTCTCTTTGAGGAACATTATAATAGCAATCTCCCCATCAATAACTCCAAGTTGAGCGGGAACATCCAGAACCTTTATTTCTACCATCTCGAAAATCTGTTCAATCTGCTCCAGGTTTAAGCCCATTTCATTAATAACTTCTCTACCAGCCTTAAGACGGGGTATGAGGGTGTCTTCTGAGGAAATGACTTTTTCCGTACAACCCTGAAGGTTTTTCTCCATCATGAGCTTAAAGATGTCATTGTTGATTACTCTGTCAATGTATTTTCCACCAATTTTAACGTTTTCAATCACCTCAAACATAATTTTCACAAGCTGACCCAGGTTATCGATGATATCACATTCAGTCAGGTATGGGATTCCAAATCTCAGATCGACTGGCAGGGACACGATAAAATCGTATGCCAGATCCAGATATTCAAAGTTCATACTCTTCTCAATGGATTCAATAGCATCTATAAAAATCAATCCGAGAGGAGATAGGTAAAATGCACCGCTCTCTCTTTTTAAAATCCCTGAAGAGACCATGTTGCTGAGTGCTCTGGAAACTGTAGATATTGGTACCTTGACTCCATCCGAACTGAGCTCTCTGTGAAGATCTGACAGTTTGTATTCCCCGTTTCTCAATATCTTTAGAATTTCAATCCTGCTTGTAAGTGAAGCCTCATTGAGCAGATCGTTTATCTTACTATTCATCTATAGGATGTTTTAATTTTAAGACAATAAAAATTTTAGGATTTTTACCGTCCCCAGTTTCCTCACTTAGTACAATTCTTAACAATTGTCAACATCGCAACTTCTTTAAATCTCTGCACGCCCATACTCACTTTTGCCAGGAACAAACGCATCCTTCATTCTCTCCACCCTGACGGGGTTTTGCAGGCAACGAAAGATAAAAACGGAAAGATAAAAACGTCGAATTTGTTAACCTTGTTTAAGCTTGAGGTGAGATTTTGCTAAATAATTCTCTAACACTTTTGTTGAAGGAAATCTCGCCGATTGATTCAAGCATTCTACAAATCTGAAGCATCAATTCCTTTAATATATCTCCATCCTTGTCCTCCCTGATGTAGTTCTGCAATTCGATGTTTATTTGTTCAACCTTTTCAATGAATTCCTCGGCAACCTCTATGTTTGATGTGGAAAAGGAATTGAATCCGGATCTGAAGGCATCATCGAGTTTCATCATCGGGTCAACAAGCTTATTTCTGACTTCAAGATCGTAATCCTTCAGATATTTTGAAAGAATTAGTAGAAGATCTGAGATCTCTTCAAGGAATTTGGCAACCATCCTTGAGCCAAGAAGGAACCTCAATTCATCCCATTCAGAAATTACAATCTTCTTCATACCTCTGTTAACAAGTCTGACTGCTAAGAGATAGAGTCTGTCGAGATCCTCTTCGTATCTCCTTATTCTCTTTTCAAAACTCACAAACTCCTCTTCAGAATAATCATTCATCATTGCCCTCTCTATCTCACCAAGCAATCCATCAATTATCTGAAACATCCTCTTTATTATTGTAAGAACATCAAAATCGGGAATTGTGAAGCAATGCAACACAATTCTGTTCACTGCCACATCAAGAACCTCTACGCCAATGTATCTGTGAGAGATTTCTGAGATGTCTGTGACGAATTCTCCTATTTTTTCATCTTCGATTATAATTTTATCAACACCAAGAGAATATATTGCTTCGATAAACCTTTTCATGAATTTGGGATCATATCTGGGGATTTTTTGGACCAGAACCTTTATCTCCTCCCTTTTCCCTTTCTGAGGCTGTAGAACTATAAATTCATCAAGCTCTCTCAAAATAACCTCATCACCCTGCTGAAGGTTATGCATGGAAATCCAGTCCTTTGGGAGGGAGACCATGTAACTTGATCCGCCGACGAGTTGCAGCTTTCTTACTTTCATCATTTTAAGATTGGTTCAACCATACTTAAAACTAATGCACCCAACCTACTCCCAACCTACTCCCAACCAATATCTCATCAATATTAGAACCTCTTCATTCAATACGTATTCCACAGAATTTTATGAACCCTATTGAGAAATATATTCACTACGTTGTAATATATTGGTAAAGTTTATAAAATTTAAAGTTAAGTAATGTTGAGGGTTATGGCGGTAACTGAACTGATATCCAGAATTCAAATGCAGGAGTTGATAAATGTCAGGATTGCTGGTAGAGGTGGCCAGGGCATTATAAAGTTAGGCCTAATTCTGGCTGAGGCTTGTGTTCTCGAGGGAAAAAATGTCGTTCAGGTTCAGAGTTATGGTCCCGAGGCAAGGGGTGGAGCATGCAGGACTGATGTTATAACTGGTGATGGAGAGATAGATTATCCAGGGATAACTCAAATAGATGTTCTTTTAGTTCTTGATCAGGAAGCATACGATAAGTTTTCTCCCATGCTTGTCGAGAGTTCAACCGTCATTTACGATTCTGAGCTGGTTGTGGCCAGAGAAGGTATAGGTATAGCCTTCTCCAGAATGGCTGAAGAGGAATTCAACAATAGGATATTTGTTAACATGATTGCTCTGGGAACTCTTGTCGCGATTACAGGTATGGTCAGGCCTGAAACTGTAATTGGGGTTTTAAGAAGGAGACTCAGAAAATTCAAAGAAGAGAACGTGAAAGCTTTTTTGATGGGATTTGAAGAGGGAGAAAAATATACTGGATCTGAAACAGGAAGTCTGAGGAATACTGGTATTAAATTACCTGTAATGTTAAAATCAGATTGACCATGGCTAAAGCGAGAGACAGACCAAAGTTCGGAATAATAGTTGATGGGCGGCTTTGCAAAAAATGTGGGATTTGTGTTTACATCTGCCCCAAAAACGTTTTCTCACTATCTCGAAATCTCAGGGTGAATTCAGATCTGTGCTCCGGGTGTGGTCAATGTGAGATTTTCTGCCCGGATTTTGCTGTTGAAGTGGTAAGAATATCCGAGAATGGTGATCATGAAGGAACTGATTCAGGGGAATGAGGCAGCAGTTAGAGGAGCGATAAATGCAGGGTGCAACTTTTTTGCAGGGTACCCCATAACACCATCATCAGAGATAGCACACGGAATGGCAGAACAGCTCCCAAAATTCGGAGGAGTTTTTGTTCAAATGGAGGATGAAATAGCTTCGATTTCAGCAGCTATTGGTGCTGCTATGGTGGGTGCAAAGGCGATGACAGCAACCTCCGGGCCAGGCTTCAGTTTGATGCAGGAAAGCATAGGGTATGCATCTCTTGGAGAAATTCCAGTTGTTATTTTTAACGTGATGAGGGCTGGCCCAAGCACAGGAATTCCAACTGCTCCCTCTCAGGGAGATGTGATGCAGGCCCGTTATGGAAGTCATGGGGATTATGTGGTGATAGTTCTCGCCCCTGCAGATGTCAGAGATATGTATTTCCTAACCTTCGATGCCTTCATGCTGGCAGAGAAATACAGTATTCCTGTGATCGTTCTTTCTGATGAGATTATCGGACATATGAGGGAGGGTGTTGAGCTCCCTCCAACTGGCCAAGGACTTAACAACAGTAAAACTGATAAACCCGGAATCGGTCAGGGGTTGAGGATTCATAAAACAGGGCTTGTTTACGATGAGGATGGTATGCCCACAACTGATCCGGAGAAGTATGAGCTTTTAGTAAGAAGATTGTTTGATAAAATTGAGTCGAATAAGGAAGATATTCTAAGGTACAAGGCGGAATACTGTCAGGATGCGGAGATTCTTTTCCTCACATACGGTTCTCCTTACAGGTCGGCGAGGAGTGCAGTTAAAAAATTGAGGAAAGATGGGATCAAAGCTGGACTGTTCAAGGCTGAAACGCTCTTTCCTTTTCCTGAAGAGGCTTTAAAACAGATGGCTGAGACGGTAGATAGAATAATAGTCCCCGAGATGAACATGGGACAGATTTTCAGAGAAGTTCAGAGAGTTGCTGGAGGAATTTGCGATGTCGAGCTTGTATCCAGCGTTAGGGGCACGCCAATTAGCCCAGAGATTTTGATCAGAGCCGTGAAGGGGTGAACGATATGAAAAAGGCTTACGCGGAATACATCAGAGAGAAAAACCTTCCACACGTGTGGTGTGCGGGTTGTGGAAACGGAATCGTTCTGGGAGCATTTATCAGGGCATTCAACTCTTCAGGCATGAACAGAAACTCAACTGTGATCGTCAGTGGAATAGGGTGCAGTGGGAGAATCACACAGTATCTTGATTTTGATACAGTCCATACCACTCATGGAAGGGCTCTGGCGTTTGCCACCGGGATAAAAATGGCAAATCCCGAGCTTAACGTTGTTGTTTTTATGGGAGATGGAGATGCACTGGCTATCGGTGGAAACCACTTCATTCATGCTGCAAGAAGAAACATCGATTTAACAGCCATTGTACTCAACAATTCAATTTATGGCATGACCGGAGGGCAGGTCGCTCCCACAACCCCATCAACCAGGAGAACAAAAACAACACCATATGGAAATCCAGAGGCGCCTTTTGATATATGCAAGCTTGCAATAGCCTCAGGAGCAACCTTTGTAGCAAGATTCACAACTTATCACGCAAGATGGTTGGAGAAGGCCATAACAGAGGGGCTTTTGCACAAAGGATTCAGTGTTGTGGAGGCGGTTACAGGCTGTCCCACCCACTCCGGGATTAAGCCGGCAGATATTCTTGACTGGCAGAAAAGAAATTTCAAAAGAAAAAATTACTTGTGTGTGGATAATCTTGAACCAGACTCAATTGGGGTTTTCAAGAGAGATATAAAGCCTGAATTCAGTGAAAATTACTTCAAATTGATTGGTTTAAAGAGATGAATGGTTAAGGTTTAGAGTTGGAGTTTAGAGGGTTTACACATTCAGATGTTCAGATATTGAAGGTATTTTATCATTACAGGTTTTTTATAATTGATAATCATTAAATGTTCAGAAAACGTTATTTTGTTTCAGGTTGAATTCGTGACATGAAAATTAAATGGGTATTGATTTTGTTTTATGCATGGATGTTCATATTTCCCACAACAGCATTATCGGTGGAATCGATAGAGTCCATATATGGCTGTACTGTAATAGATGAACCGGGATATTATGTTATTGAGAACGATATATCAGTGGACAGAACGAAATGTATCGAGATACTTTCGAGCGATGTTATCCTTGATGGGAATGGTCATAAAATCTCAGCAGGATACGTAGGCGGCACATATGGGATTTATGCTTACAATCTAGTCGGGATAAAAAATTTGACCTTCAAGAATATTTCATTGCAGGACTGGGCCTATGGCATTTACATAAAGGATGCTGAAAATAGCATTATTGAGAATATCGAGACCAAAGGATGTTTTTATGGCATTTATGTTGTTAACTCAAGAAATGTTGGGATAAAAAATGGATATACGATCGATTCGAAAAAAATCAGCCTTAGTATTGAGAATTCAGAGGATATTGAAATAAATCAATTTAAAGCCATAAATAATACTGACAAGGGGATTTACATATCATCCTCGAAAAAAGTATTTGTTTATGAGTCCGAGACACGTTCCGGTGACTTTGGATTGTTTATCCAGCACTCAAAAAATATAACGTTAAGTAGATGCCGATCCGAAGAGAACAGGCATTTTGGAGTGTATGTGTATCGCTCAAATGCAGTTGAGATATCAAACTGCATTTCCAGCAGGAATAATCTGGACGGGTTGAGGCTTTATGATTCCGATCAGTGCAAAGTTTACAGCAGCAGTGCAGAAGATAACCGAAATGGTGTTTTTATGGAGGGGTCAGACGATGTTGTTATCCTGGGTAACACCCTGAAACGAAATCTGGAAAATGGCATATTTCTTTCAAACTCAAACGATAATCGCCTGATCGCGAACAGAATTGAAAACAATAAAATCGGTATCCTCCTTGTGAATTCGATGGCAAGTCTAATCAACAGCAATCACATATCTAACGGCTCTGCCGGAATTAAATTGCACAGCTCGCAGGAGAATACACTGGTTAACAATCAGGTAAAGAAATGTGAAAGCGGGATATTCATCACCGGAAAAAGTTCGGACAATGTAATTTACCTTAACAACCTTATCGAAACCGAAAAATCAGCTTTTGATGATGGAGAAAACAATCTGTGGTTCTCTCCAGAATTAAAAAAAGGCAATTATTATTCTGATTACAGTGGTACGGACAGGCATGATGACGGAATTGGTGATCAGGACTACATTATTCCCGGATCTGCCGGGTCAAAGGACATATATCCCCTAATGATTCCCTACCTCGAAGCATCTGAAGCCAGTCCTGAAGTGTCTGTGAATATCAGTACTCCTGGGACTCCTGGGACTCCTGTACCTCAAACTCCTGAAAGAACTGGTGAGGTTACACCCACTGGTGAGGTTACACCCACAACAACTCCAGAGATCGGAAAAACTCCCGGGTTTGGGGTAATTATGGCTTTGATCGCCCTCATTTTGGTATTCATGAGGTTTAGGGATGTATAGGGTTGTGTAGAGTTGGTTGCACCCGGCCCGAATTGTGGATGATAGCTAAAACCCCTGAACACGTAACCTCCCAAAAGGGTATGTGTGGGATGTCCACCATTTTAATGGAGGAAGGTTACGAGTGTGTAGGTTTACTGTTTCTATTCATTTTATCTTCAAATCTTCAGCAACGACATTTTTTGCTTCAAGTTCTTTGCATCTAATTTTCTTTGCTTTGATATGGCTTCCTGCAATTATTTCATCCGCGCTGATTTCAGATCTCGCTTCTATAAAGCTTCCTGCAATCAGTTTACGGGCTTTAATGCTGGAGCAGAACGAGATCATATGTCTCCGGACATCGATCTCCTTTGCAATAATTGCCTTTTCAACCTCAATCGAGCCGGATTTTATACTTTCAGCTTCAATAGACCACCCGGCATAAATCCTCTCTTCTGCAATAATGGATCTGGCTTTAATATATCCACCAGCCTTGATTGATTTCCCATAAATGTAGCTTCCTGCTCTGAGATGTTTTGAGCATTCAATGTATGATCCGGATTTGATGAAGGAACTGGCATCTATGCTGACGCCTTTTATGAACCCTTCCGCCTTCACAAATCCATCAATCTTACACGGTTGCGTAAACTCAACATTTCCATCGTAGATCAGATTGCCTTCAATGGATCTCCTGTTCTCTATCAGAGTTTTTGAGTTCGATTTCACCGAATCCATAACGACCCGCTCTGGATTGTTTAATTAAAGTAGTCGGGATATTTTAAATAACTTCTCCACGGATATTTTATTTCTCTACAGAGATTATTTTACTTCTCTAATCTAACCCGAAGTAAAAAAATCTAACCCGAAGTAAAAAGGTAAAATATAGTGTGCAGGTCAAGCGTGAATCAAGCATAAATCAAGTTTCAAAGGCTCTCAATTATTTTTTTGAAATTCTCTTCAACCTCTTTGTTAATTCCCTCGTAAAGGCTGTTTCCATGTGCATCAATTCCCACGATTAACGGTCCAAAGTTTTCGACCTCAAAGATCCATATTGCTTCTGGCATTCCCAAATCCTCCCAGTGATGAGCTTTGACTTTTTTAATTGTCTGAGCAGCAAGAGCTCCCGCTCCACCTGTGTAGGCTAAGTAGACTCCTTTCCCCTTTAAAGCCTCTATGACCTCCCTGCTCATTCCTCCCTTGCCGATAATAGCCATCACTTCAACCTTTTCCAGAATTTTTGGGGCGAGTTTGTTCATTCTTGCAGAGGTTGTTGGTCCGGCGGATACAGCAACCCATTTTCCACCTTCCATCTTCATCAAAGGGCCACAGTGGTAAACCACACCTCTGTTAAACTCAACCGGCAGTTCCTTACCTTCGCTCATGAACTCGATTGCCCGCATATGAGCTTCATCTCTGGCGGTAAAGATCTCTCCATTTATGTAAACGATATCTCCTATCTTTAACCTCAAAATATCTTCTCTATTGAGCGGTGTCTGGATGTAATGCTCCATAATTATCACCTCTATTTCAGAATTGCTGAGGCTTTTCTGTTCGCCCAGCACTGTATATTTACTGCTACCGGGAGTGAGGCGGTGTGGCAGTGACCAAGCTCCACGAGCACGGCAAGAGCAGTGATGTCACCTCCAAGCCCCATAGGTCCAATTCCAAGCTTATTTACAGCTTCAAGGATCTTGGTTTCGTATTCATCCATAACACTCACATCTCTGAGCAAAGCCTTCTTAGCCAGCTTTGCTGCACCGTCAAATGTCGATCCTATTCCTATACCAAGAAATATGGGTGGACATGGCTTTCCTCCCGCATTTTTCACAACTTCAACAACAAACTTTGGAATCTGATCGACCTGGGAAGGAAGCATCATTTTCATAGCTGAGACGTTCTCACTTCCACCTCCTTTTGGCATGACTGTAAGTTTCAGGCTGTCTCCCTCAACCAGATCCACGTTAATCTGGGGGATGTGCATACCGATGTTGTTTCCCGGATTTTTTCTTGTGAGGGGGTGGACGGCATTTGGTCTTAAAGGAATCTCTTTTGTTGCCTTTTTCACACCCTCTATTATGGCCCCCTTCAGGTCAAAGTCGATGCATAGCTCCCTTCCAATATCCACAAAAATAACAGGCAACCCGGTATCCTGGCACATTGGCACCTTCAGTTTCCCGGATGCATCAATATTTTTCAAAATCGCCTCCAAATTGCTTTTTGCGACCGGATTCTCTTCGTTCTCGTAGGCATTTTTGAGCGCTCGTACGACATCCTCGCTCAGAGATGTCTCAGCTCTGTAAAAGAGATCATAAACGGTATTTACAACCTGCTCGTATTCAACCATTGAATCACCAGTTAAATTTCATAAACCTTAGAGATAACACTTTCGATTTAGCACGACTATTACCTCCACCACAGGAATAGAACATTTTGCAACATAACCAAAACCATCGATTTTTTAAATTCTCTTTCAAACCTGATACCATGAAAATAATTGCTTTCGTCGGCTACCCCCTCAGCGGAAAAACCACCGCCTCAAAAATCGCCAGAAAAATGGGAATTCCTGTGATAGTGATGGGAGATGTAATAAGGGAGGAATTGAGGAAAAGGGGACTCGAATTGACGGATAAAAATGCTGGTGCACTGGCAAATGAACTCAGAAAGAAGGAAGGGATGGATGCAATAGCAAAAAGATGCATTCCAAAAATAAGGGAAGCTGCTAAGGAAAGCGGTGTGGTTGTGATAGATGGAATCAGGGGGATTGCCGAGGTTGAAAGATTCAAAAACGAGTTTGGTGATGATTTCTTGCTTGTCGCCATTCATTCTGATACTGATGTGAGATTTGAGAGAGCGAAAAGGAGAAAGAGGTCGGATGACGTATCTACAGTTGAAGACCTGATGAATAGAGATAAAAGGGAAGAGTCTTGGGGTATGGATGAGGCAATTCGGGCAGCCAATCTCACCATAGAAAACGATTCGGATATGCAGACGTTCATTGAAAAGGTTGAGGCCATATTGATGAAATTCACAAAATCGGTGGAAGTTGAGATCGAAACGAGGATTTTTCCAACGGAGGATGAAGACAAGGTTCGTGAGGCAGTAAAGAATTTCTTTCCAGATGCGGAAATTAAAATTTCAGAAGGATTACTCAAAGCGAGGGCAAAAAATCTCGATACATTTCGTGAACTCTTAAGAAAACAGAGAATTCTTGACACAGCGAGACAGGAAATGCTTAACAACATTTTTGGCAATGAAATAACCTTACTCTTAAATAAGCAAACCGCTACCGTATCCAAAATAAATTTCACGGATGAAGATGCTCTCTTATCACCAATTAAGATAACCTTTAAGGTTTACGGGATAGACATTCATAAGTTTATAGATTACCTGGCTCCAGGAACCAGGGATGGAAGACCCGTGAGGGAATTTGAGGAGTCAGAGCTTTATGAAGATTGATAACCGGTCGGGTAAGATTATGATTCGAAAAAATTCAGAGAAAACAAGCTGGAGAAACCCAATAGAAGTAACTCAGGGTGTAAGAGGCCTGATAAGAGAAGGTAAATTTGAACTCAGGCCAGTACACAGAATACTTCTTACCACAGATGGCTCAATCACAAAAATTATTGAAGCATATACAGAAAATAAGGTGGAAATTGTAACTGAAAAACAGGAAATAGTTGAAGCGACTCCTGAGGTAGCAAAAATTCTTGATATAATGGAAAAGGAGGATGTAAATTTCAGAGTTGTAAATTTGGTTTCCGGTAATAGAGTTTATGCCCATGCAGTATCCTATACGCCATTAAAAAGGCTGGAAAGTAAATTCAGGGAAGATCTGATGAAGGCTGATATGCCGATAGGAAATATAATGGTAAAGTACAAAATCGAAGCAAGGAGAGAAATCAACTGGGCAAAAGTTTGTCAAAAAAAAGAATTATCAGAAACCCTGCATTCAATTTCAGATATTGCTGAAAATGAAATAATCCTGGTGAGAAATTACAACATAATTCACAGAGGCAAAATCTTAATCAATATAACCGAATACTTTCCAGCGAAAGTGTTTGCTTAAATGTTCAGGCTGCTTAAGATATGGTAGTTTTCATCTTCCCCCGGTGATAGTTTTCATCTTCCCCCGGTGATAGTTTTCATCTTCCAATAGTTTTCATCTTCTCGGCCTACTAATCTAAGCACACCTTCATTAGCAACTGTCGGAAGAGTTTTAAAACGTATGTTGTTTCCAGTTCAAATATGGGAACAAATAAATTCATGAGTTTTATGAAGCTAACAAGATTGTGGCATGGAAGAGCTTATGTGGCAATCGCCCTTTTTGGTTTCATCCTTGGAAGTGATCACTCTTTAATTTTGCCTTTTATCGCATCTGTACTGCTTTACGTCTCTTTTGCCTTTGCAATAAATAATTGCTTTGACATTGAAACTGATTCTAAGGGAGAAAAGGGCAGATTTAATCCCTTAGTAGATGGAACACTTAAATTCAAAGAAGGTCTTCTCTTCTCAATCGCACTTGCCGTTTCTGGAATTGTTACAGCAAGCATTTTACCTTTAAAGGCCTTTGTTGTGTATTTGCTCTCAATTTTCATTGCACTGATTTATTCTGCTCCTCCAAGGCTTAAAACAAAACCTCCTCTTGATTTGATCTCTCATGGTTTGTTTTTCGGGGTTTTTCTTTTTCTGTTTGGGTTGTTCTCGTCAAATTCCTCAGGCAGTATATCGGCTGGTATTGATGGTTACGGTAACTACATCCCTCTAATTTTTTCTCTGTTCTTCTACTCCTGCTTCCTTGAGTTAAGAAACCACATAGGTGATTATGCGAGCGATTTAACATCTGGCACAAGGACATCGGTTGTTTTACTTAAGGAAAAGAATGCAGGAAGATTAAAGCGCCTCTTTTACATTCTGCATGTGGTTTGTTTGCTCCCGTATCTTCTCTCCCCTCTTCTGCTTTTAGGACTGATTAAAGACAGGTTTGCTGATGTTCTTACAGCTATTGCTTATCTTTTACTGGTTCTGGGGTGGATTGCTTGAAAATTCTAATGCTCAGTGAGTTTTACGGGAAAACGGGCGGGGTAAATACTCATATGCTGGAGCTGAGCAGATTTCTTGAGCATGAGGTTATTTTGAGCAACAGTATTGAAAGCTTTGAAAGCATGAGCGAAAAACCTGACATTATACACGTCCATCATGCTTTCACACCTTTAACCTTTAAAGTTCTGAGAAGGGCAAAAAAAGAAGGAGTTCCTGTGGTTGTTACAAACCACTCGATTGCGCCACTCCATAATATCTATTTCTGGAGATTGCTGAAGCTCGGGTTCAGGTATCTTGATGATGCAAGTGCAATAATAGCGGTGAGCAGAACTGCGAAGAAATTTGTATCGAATTTCACATCCCGGAATGTTGAGGTAATCCCAAACGGTGTTGACACAGAGAAATTCAGGCCAATGAAAGTTGAAAAGCAGCATAAGACTTTGCTCTACGTTGGAAGGTTATCTGCAAGAAAAGGAGTACAGCTGCTGATCCCCCTTCTCTCCAGGTGTTTGAGCGAGGAAGTTGAACTCATCATAGCTGGAAAAGATGAGATGCACATGATACCCTTTCTCAAACTTCAGCAGACAATTTGCAAGAATGTGAGAATACTGGGATTCGTTTCAGACCATATTCTTCCAAAACTGTACAACTATGCAGATCTCTTTTTGATGCCCTCCCTCACCATGGAGTCCTTCGGCATAGCGGCAATTGAGTCGATGGCCTGTGCAACGCCCGTGATTGCAACAAAATCTGGTGCTTTGCCTGAAATCGTTAAGGAAGGGGGAGTAATCTCAAATCTCTGGGCCTTTCCGGAGGTTATTGAAAGTTTGCTTCTGGATCCATGCAGGATAAAGGGGCTTGGAGAGCGTGGAAGGAAACTTGTTGAAGAGGAATATTCCTGGAGTGTGGTGGCCGGGAAGATAGAAAAAATTTATTTCCAGATTCTGGATGGTGAAAGCGATGAGAAATATAATACTTGATGTGGAAAGGATTCTGGATGAATTCAGGTTTAAACCGTCAGATTCGAAAATTTACTCATTACTGCTGGAAAAAGGAGAACTTAGAGTTAGTGAGATTGCTAAAGAACTAAATCTATCGGCGAGGTTCGTGAGAGAGAGGCTTAAAGAGCTATGTCGCGAAGGGATTGTGAACAGAGAGCTCGTTAAAATGGGCTGGGTGGGGTATGTTTACAGGGCTGAACATCCCGCCAGCGTTTTTAAGAAGTTGAAAGCCAGGATAATAGAGAGACTTGAAAATATTGAAAGACAGCTGACTGAATGAACTCTGCAATTCTTGTGGCATATAAGGATCCGGGCTTTATTGAGGAGAACATCATTCGGTTGAAAGAATGGGGATTTGAGATAATAATTGCTGCAGATGAACCAGATGAGAGATTGCTTGAAATCATCGAGAAACACAATCTAAAAGCGACAGTCTGTGATAAGAGGAGAGGGAAGTGGAAGGCTTTAAACGATGCTGTTAAGCTTGTAAATGGTGATTACATCCTTTTTTTGGATTCGGATACTCGAATAATATATCCCGGTGATTTTGAAGAATTCGATGTGGTGGAAATAAGAAAAGAAGTAAACTCGTCATCTATCATCGAGAAGCTGGCAAACATCGACTACCTTATAATGTTTTTAACCTCCAAGCTCGCTTCAAAACTGAATTCCTGTTTGGCCCTCAATGGATCTGCTTTCATAATAAAAAGAAGTGTTCTGAATGAACTTGGTGGATTCAGGGCGTTAATAAACGAAGATACGGATATTGGGATGAGGGCCGGGCTTAATGGATACTCCTTTGGGGTGTGTGGGATGGCCCTTACTAAATCCCCATCTAACCTGAAAAGCTGGTTTGTCCAGAGAGAAAGGTGGAGCGTTGGTGGTGCGCAGGTACTCATGAAAAACTTTTCTGACATAGTTAAAAAACCAAAACTATGGCTACCCTGTCTTTTCATATTTTATCCTGCGATCATTGGCATTTCAGTCGGTTTACTTCTTCAGGATGGTTTGATTCTCAAGCTCATGTATGTTATTCTCCCGTTTTTGCTTTTCCTCCCATCAAAACTTCTCTCTTTTCTTCTTTTAGCTGTCTTTGGACTTCATTTGCTCAAAAATCTGATAGTGATCACGGTCTCCTTTCTTCTCTGGGCCCTTGTATTAGCAATTTTTTCGATGAAAACAAAATACAGAATAGAATTCAGACTTTTGCCGGTGTATTATCTTATATACTCGCCGTTATGGACAATGCTCTGTATTATTGCGCTCGTTAGGGTGCTTTCATACAGGATCATGAGGAAAGAGGTGAAAGTCAAAAACTGGATCGTTTGAATTCCTTTCTTGTGGATAGCATTTGTAGGAACCAAATTTTACCTTTGAGGTTGTACTGAAGCTTGAGGTGAGATTGGAGAAATCTATAAATATATTCATGATAATTTTCCCCCATGAGCATTCTTGTTGCACTGAGCAAATCAGAGAGAAGAAGGAGAATAATGGATTTTGCAGTTGAAGAGGCAAAATTCAGAGGGGAAAAGCTTATTGTTGTGCACTCTCTGTATGGCGGTGACAGAACATCAAAGGAAGAAATTGAAGAGGGTGAAACCCTTCTTAAATGGGCAGAGGAAAAGGCGAAGAGTGCAGGGGTTGAGGTTGAAACACATCTTTTAGTGAGAGGAAAAGAACCTGGAGATGACGTTCTGGAGTTTGCTAAGGAAATCAAGCCTGAAATGATAGTTGTTGGAGTAAAGAAAAGAAGCCCAGCAGGAAAAATCGTTTTTGGCAGTGTACCACAAAAAATAATTCTCAATTCTGAGGTTCCAGTTGTATCTGTGAAATAACGCTGGTTTTAGATAATAATGGTTGATTGAAGAATTCACGGGCTAAGCGGGTCGAATACTTCTATTTATGACCCTTGCAAAAACCCCTTTTTCCCATTCTAATTCTACCCGGCTTAAAGTCCTTCATTTTTGTTGCTGATTTGCAAACCGGACACATTACATCTCCATCTCGTGAACTCTTCTCCCATTCATGACCACAGGAGGGGCAGGTGAGCATCTGTATGACATTCTCCCCTATAATTTTAATTTCCAGGTTATCAATCAGGGCTTTTCCAATCTTTTTTCTTGCGTTTTTGAGTATTCTGTGAAAGGTTGGCTGTGAAATTCCCATCATTCTTGCCGCTTTTATCTGATCCATCCCTTCGACATCTGCAAGTCTAATCGCCTCGATTTCATCAGCATTTATAACAATCTCTCCCGATTTACACTCGGGAATCTGAAAGTAAACTCTCCTGCACTTCTTTTTTCTTGGCATTGCTGAATATATATTCATCAGACTTAAAAAGTTTCTGAAATGTTAAACCAAAGCACCAGTATATGATAAACTATTGGTTTTCGTATTAACATTATTTATCATAAAAATATCTATAAAGTTGTCATTATTAATTGTTATCATGTCTCGGAGCTATTTTGAATGGACGCGGGAACCATTCGACAGCTATTTTGAATGGACGCGGGAACTGTTTGACATCAATAATGTGTTCGAGAAACCAGAGGCTTTGAAGGGAATTCGAGTGCTCGATCTATCGCAGGTACTGATTGGCCCGGAAACGGCATCTCTACTGGCTGATTTTGGTGCAGAGGTAATAAAAATCGAACCACCAGGGATGGGCGAACTCCTGAGGAGTGTTGATCTCTGGAGCAGGTTCTGGAGAAACAATTCAATGGGCGTTATGTGGGTGCAGAGGAATAAATATTTCTTCGGCCTTAATTTGAAGCACCCCAAAGGGAAGTCTATTTTCTACGAACTCGTGAAGAAGAGTGATGTGATCGTGGAGAACTACGTTCCGGGGGTTATGGACAGGATGGAGATAAGCTACACTCATTTAAAGGAGATAAACCCCAGATTGATCTATGTGTCGATCAGTGGATTCGGTCAGTGGGGTGAACGATGGAACTGGCCCAGCTGGGATGCTGCAGCTCAGGCTGCAAGCGGAACTTCTGCAATCTCGGGATACGAGGAGAGAGTTCCCATGAAACTTCCATATTATCCCGGAGATATGCTTGGAGCAGCTGCTGCTTTCATGGTCACTCTCGCAGCCCTTTATCACAGGGAGAAAACTGGAGAGGGGCAATACATTGATGTTACGCAGGCAGAAAATCTGGCAAGGCATCTTGGCTTCATATGGAGTTATGTGGCGAAAAAGGGTGAGGACTGGAAGAGAATAGGGAATAAGGATATCAGCATGGTGGCAAATGCCTTCAAAACCAGGGATGATAAAATGATTACGATTACAGCTATAAGCAACCAGCATTTCGAGGGATTGTGTAATGCGATGAATAAACCGGAACTTTTTGAGAAGTATCCGACGATTGTAATGCGGTTGAAAGCTGATGCAAGGGAGGAGATAGAAAGCGAAATAAGAGATTGGGTTGGTAGCATGACTTCTGATGAGATAATCGAGTTGAGTGCTGAACATGGCTTCTCAGCCGGAATGGTGAGAAACAGTCTTGAAGTGTATCAGGATGATCACCTGAGGGAAAGAGGAACTGTATGGCTCTACAATGACCCGCTGTTTGGTGAGATGGTCCATGTCGGACCGGCAATCAAAATGAGCGAGACTCCTGGAAGAGTGAAGTGGACAGTGCATCCAGTTGGTTATCACAACAGGTATATCTTGAAGAACATTCTCGCCTTTACTGACGAGGAAATTGAGGAGCTAGAGAAAGAAAAGGTGATTGGTTACTGGGTGAACTTCTTTGGAAGAACCCCACCTCCAGAATTCGATCCGAAGGAGGATCCTCTTTTCAGGTGGTGATGCTTATGGAGTGGTATGAAGTATCAAAGGAGTTTTTTGAGATTGAAAAAAGCAGATTCAAAAGCGGCCCCCTCGATAACGTTGTAGTTCTCGATGTAAGCATAGCGAGTCCTGCAGCGACATTTGCATCTTCCCTTCTCGCTGAAATGGGGGCGGAGGTTATAAAGGTCGAGCCCCCGGGTGGTGATGAACTCAGACAGCTATCACCCAATGGAGAAATTTATATTGAAGATACAGGTTTGCCGTTCCTCGTTGAAGGAAGAAATAAGGAATTCATCACTTTGAATCTCGAAAAGGAGGAAGGTAGAGAGATTTTCAAAGAGCTCGTCAGACATGCCGATGTGGTTCTGGAATCATTTCAGCCCGGTTGGATGGATGATGCTGGCATAGGTTACAGGCAAATCGGGGAGATGAATCCTGGTATAGTGTGGGTCTCCTTCTCTGCCTACGGACACTTTGGAAAAAATGCAGAGAAGTTTGCCAGAGTGCCGGACTCCAACCTTTTCGGCCTGGCGATGAGTTCATATATGGAGGCGAGCAGGGAACTTCCAGAAGCGGGTGAACCTTACAACCTTCCAACCGCCCCGGGTTTCTGGATGGCAACAAATCTTGCGGGGGTTTATGCAGCAGCAGGAGTCGTACTTGCCCTTTACTACAGGATGAAGAGCGGGAAGGGCCAGATGATCGATATAACATCCCTCGATTCGATGGTTCACCTCTCGCCGAGCATATTCTGGAGTCATGCATTCAATGAGCCTTTATTCATAGGTGTTCTACCGCTGGATTATGCAGTGTTTCCCTATGCCTACTGGAGAATCAAGGATGGTTTTGTGTTTGCATCCGGCTTCACCGACCCGAATTTCAGGGCACTGATAACGCAGCTCGGAAGAGAAGACCTCTTCGAAAAATACCCGAACGTCTTTGCAAGAATAAAGCTTGAGAATCAGAAGGAACTGTATCCTGAGCTTGCCAAATCATTTGAGAAGCTTACCTTTGCCGATCTCGTTCAAAAAATGCTCGAATGGAGGGAGCAGAACAGAGAAGGTGTTGCAGTATATATGAAAATTACGAGTCCCAAGGAGATACTTGAGGAAAACTACTGGAAGGAGAGAGGAGATTTCAGAGATATCAAAGTGGGTGAGGACAGAATTACTGTCATAGATCCTGTATGGAGGCTTAGCAAAACACCTCTGAAATTGAAGTGGCTTGCAAAGAATGCTGGAGAGGATAATGGATTCGTCTACAAAAAGTTTCTTGGTTTAGCTGGAAAGGATCTTGAAGAGCTGAAAAGGGCTGAAGTTTTATAGAGCTGTAAATACGACCATTTATTTTTTATTTTTAATGTTTTGACCAACATTCTACGTTATTTCAGGAGAATCCGGAGAATTAAGGGATTTTGAGAAATCTGAGGATTTGGTTTATTATATGGATGCTTGATATAGTGAGCACTCGTAGTGAGCACTCGTGAGTACTTGATAAAGCAACCACATAGCAACACCTGATAAAACTGATAAAATGTGATAAAACGTATGCTACAATGGATTATTGGTAAAAGAGGTGAGTTAATTCTGATTATGCTATTTCGATCCTGAATGTAGTGAATATCGTAAATGTAGGTGCGAAAGAGAAGTTACGGATGTCGATAATCGTAATAATATAACACTGTTAAACATAAACACTGTTAAATCATAATCATCGTAAGGTTTACTAAGATATCAAACATATCGACACTGTTAAATCATAATCATCGTAAGGTTTAATAAGGTATCAAACATATTTTTACTTCGAGATATAAGGGGGTGTAATTTAAGTGAACAAAAAGGTAGTAGTGTTTGCAATACTTTTGTTTCTGTTATTTACAGTATCAGCAGCAAATGCTGAGAAAATTCCAGTCATAGTAGTGATGAAAGAAAAACCTACGGTGACTGATTTTCAGCTGCTTAAATCTCAAGTTCTCAAAAAACAGCAAACGATTCTTTCAATCTTGAATGAACATAAGGTAAAGGGGAAGGTTAGTAACATAAAGCAACTATGGATTATTAATGCAATTTCATGTGAAGTAACATCTGACGTTCTTGAAGAATTAAAGAAAAGGGATGATGTTGAAAAAGTAATTCCCGACTACAAGGTTCGGCTTAAAGATGAATATGCCTTACCATCATTTTTCAAGTTCGAACAGGAAATTAAAAAAGTAACTCCAGTTTCAGAACAGTGGAATCTCGAGCTGATAAATGCATATAAAGTATGGGCTAATGGGATAAATGGAAGTGGAATTAATGTCTCTGTTATTGATACGGGTGTAGATGCTGACCATCCTGAACTCTCCGGGAAGGTAATCCTGTGGCATGATTTTGTTAACGGACAGGGTGCACCGTATGATGACAATGGACATGGTACGCACGTTGCTGGAACGATTGCTGGAAATACTGTCGGTGTTGCACCAGGAGTTAATCTGATTGTTGGTAAGGTTTTCAATTCTAACGGTTTGGCTAATGCTTCTGATGTTATTGCTGCCTTCCAGTGGGCTGCTGAGAATGGCGCAGATGTGATAAGCTATAGTGGAGGAGCAATTGGTTTCGATGATGAAGGCTGGAAAGACGGGTTATATGGTTCTGTTGAAGCAGGAGAAAATACTACAATTCAAATTCATGTGAACGAGTCTTTTGGAGAGGAAGCATTTAAACCGGCATTCATAATAGTTGGTGTCGGAACTGAAAGTGGGGAAGAGCTTTCAAATCTAACAATTTCAATGATAAATCCGAGCGGTAATGTTGTTCCAGGATACATGATTGATTGGTTGTATGAAGTTCGTGAAAATATTTGGTTCTATAAGTTCATATTCGACGAACCATTGCAAAATGGAAACTGGACGCTGAACATCACATCAATTGCTGAAAGCAACACCATGTGGTATTCTGGATCTGGAAATAACTTAGATAATACTTTAACGATGACATTCAATCTGAGCGATGTAAGCACAGCCACACTGTTGTTTGAAACCAAGTATGATATGGAGGAGGCGGCTGATGTTGGTTATGTTGAGATCAATGTAAGCGGTACCTGGATCCAGCTTGGCAGCTATACAGGTCATTCTAACTGGACTGCTGAAAGTATCAATCTGACACCATATGCGGGTCAGAATGTGAATATCAGGTTCAGATATGTTACAGATTCTACTGTAACCTCTTTTGGATGGCTTGTTGACAACATAAGCATTCCTGAAATTGGATTTAGCGATTCCGTAGATTATGATTTGGCGAATTCATCCTGGGAAGCGAATGGATGGATAATTGTTGATAATCCAATATTTTTTGGATACGCATATCTGGTTGCCTATCCAAGCGATGGGACTGATCTGCTCTCGCAAACAGCAAACATGATTGCAGGTAACGGAACAGTTATTGTTGCAGCAGCAGGAAATGAAGGTGAACTTGGACTTAGAACCATCAACTCACCGGCATGTGCCAACAAAGTCATCGCAGTTGGTGCTTTAGAGAGTGGATGGGACCTGAAAGAATACATAGCATGGTTCAGCTCAAGAGGGCCAGCAGGCTGGGGTGTAAATGAAACAATTAAGCCTGATGTTGTGGCCCCTGGTGTTGATATTGTGTCAGCGTATCCGGATGACGATTATGCTGAAATGAGCGGAACCTCCATGGCAACACCGCATGTTAGTGGTGTTGTTGCTTTGATGCTGCAGGCAAACAGCTCTCTCACACCAGAAGAAGTTAAATCCATACTGAAATCCTCTGCAGTTGATTTGGGTAAACCAGGAGAGGATAATACTTATGGAGCGGGTCTGGTTGATGCTTATCTGGCAGTATCCAACGTAACATCACTTGAGGAAATTGAAGCAAACCTGTTTGCTGGTACCTTCAGAGATACTTACTATGCAGGAGATAACATTACGATCGTGGCAATTGAGTGGAATAAAGGACCTGTTGAAAACGTGGAAATCTACTTCAACGTATCTCAATATACATCTTCATATGGATACTTAGAAATCTTTAACTCGACTGCCCTAACAGACTCGAATGGATTTGCATCTGTTATCTTCAATCCATCTGATACCGGATCCTATGAGATAACTATTGGTGATGAATTTGGGAATAAAGTGACTCAATATATAAGCGTCGACGAACCTCCAATAACTGACTGGCCATTCACAACAGACTTCAAGGAATACACAACCCAGCCCAATGGAACGATTGACATGATGTGGACTTTTGTTGATCAAGATATGAAACCGTATAATGATAACATAACTTTGAAAGCCAAATACTATGACTCTGGATTGGGAGGTTATGTTGAATTCATTAATGAAACGATAACTCCCATAAATGGCACAATTGGTTACAGATTGAATCTGAGCGAATTCTCCTTTGACGATGGCGTTGAGTGGGATTCATACTATATCAACGCATATAGTGAAGATGGAAGCTACTGGAGAAATGTGGGATCACTGATTGTAACTTCAGAACCTATTTCAGTTGTCCTTATACCAGGAATTATAAAAGCGAAGCCAAATGAGACTGTTGATTTCATTCTGATGTCTTATGACTATCTTTCGTATCAGCCTTTTGATGGCAGCTACAATGTTACGATTGAGTGGCTCACAGAAAGGGACGTCAAAAGCCTGGCTGAGATCAACTCAGATCTCGCTGGAAAGATACTGGCTAATAAATTGCTGAGTAAAGATGACAAAGCAAAACTCAGGGATGCGCTGAAGAATCTGGTTTTTGAACATGGGGAAACATATATTCTCGACACTGCAGATGGTTACGCAATTGTAACAACCAACGTTCCAGAAAATGCCTACTTTGGCTGGATAATGGTGGAAGGAATAGATTCATACACCTATGTGGATGGGATCGTATATGTTGACTTCAGTCCCTGGATAGCGCATGAAATTCCGATGAACGAGATGAGGCTATGGGCAGAGTGGGATGGTGGATGGAATGCTCTAACTCAAAGTGTCACTCCAGATGATTACATAACAGTTTATGCAGAACTTATGAATGAAAGTGGTGAACCGATCTCAAATGAGCTGGTATACTTCTTTACAGAAGGGGATGTTAAGGTTGCTGTAACTGATGTGAATGGACAGGCTATGGTTACTTTGAATGTATCATACAACGCCTCAAGATCTTTGCCTGATAATGAAATCCAGGTGATAGCTCTGCACAACTCAACCTGGGCATATACTTACGTATCGCCTCCAACACAATGGACATGGGTGGATGCATGGTCTTCTGGCGATTATCTGAACTTCTCTGTTTGGCATGAATTTAAGGACATGGATGTTAGTTTTGGATCAATAACTGAGGTAAATAAGGAATCTGTGGAGACCTGGTCGAGAAGTGCGATTTCCACGTATTTCTCAGAATACTGGAACAAAGACTTTCTTAAAGGTAGTATTCCTGTGGACTATGGAATCTATGAGGTTAAAGACATATTCAGGTTTGACCCAAGTGGTGATAAATACTGGTTCTCCTTTATTATCCTGGGAGACACCCCATTGCAAGCGAAATTTGCCGACTACTACTTAACTAATGCGACCATTCCAATTCCCGTAAATATTGGAGAAGCGGGAATAGTGTATATGGTCTACTTTGTTGGAGAGTTTCCCTATGGAGATAACGAGTCGAATCATGAGTTCTACCCAGTAGCTCCGAAATTTACCTATGCAATAGCAGATGAAAATGGCAATGCTACATTATACCTGACCACACCTGATGTACCTGATGAAGATGTATGGTACATTATTGGTTTCTCAACAGCAAACCACACATTTGTTGGGGCTTATGGAGGACACTTCAAGACCGTTACTGAACTCTATAACATAACAGGAACAGTATTCTATGACGGAAATGAAACTGGAGATATATTTGTGATGGCTTTAACTGAACTTGGTGCAGAACCAGCATTC
>Ga0180932_1095_pt1 | contig 21306 bp, 18 predicted proteins | sample Deesub1362A_J573_FD_124189 | JGI IMG/M metagenome (GOLD analysis project Ga0180932, IMG submission 124189) | Archaeoglobus sp. JdFR-24
TTTTCTGCGATCTTAAAGTAATGCGGGAAGATGATATAATTGCCAGTGGTGAGGCGATTGCGTATGGGAGATAGTCCTCTTCGAAATTGAATTTTTTTCATTTGATAATTTGATCCTGTCCGTCTCCAGCATTGAATTCAAAGAAAAAGTGCCCGGAGCCGGATTTGAACCGGCGACTATGCGGTCTTCAGCCGCACGCTCTCCCAGGCTGAGCTACCCGGGCATTTTTATGCAATTGTATATGCGCTTAATTGTATCTGTATTTTTATTTTTTGGTTGTCTAATCGCCTGTAGTATTTTTTTGTTGTTTGATTGAATTGGAAACATATTCTACAGCTTCATTAAATTTACTTAATTTCATTCTTACCTCTCTGCGTTTTTGTTTGCTGGAATGTGGTGGTTAAATATTAACTGAATGTACTTACCTGCTGTCAGTAAGTTAAATAAAATATGTATTTACTCTCCGTAAGCTGATTCCCAGACTAGTTCAACGATATCTAGCACCTGCAACCTGTCATCAAGTTTCTCTGACTTTACACCATCTTCGAGCATTATCATGCAAAAGGGACATGCGACTGCAAGAACCTCCGCGACTGATGCAGCCTCTCTCGCTCTGATGTTGTTTGGTCTATCCTCTCCGGGATATTCTCTGACAAGATTCCCTCCTCCTGCACCACAGCAGAAACTCTTCTCGCGATTTCTTGGCATCTCCACCAGCTCTAATCCGGGAATGGCCTTGAGTATCTCTCTTGGAAGATCATACATTTTGTTGTATCTTCCTAGATAGCATGGGTCGTGGAAGGTAACTCTTTTGTTAACGGGCTTTTTAAACTTCAACTTTCCACTCTTAATTGCCTCGTTTATCACTTCAAGTATGAATCTGACCTCAAGTCCTTCGTATTCATTTATGAATGTGTTGTAGCAGTGAGGTGAGGTGATGATCATCTTCTCAACACTGTATTTGTTGAAGGTGTTGATATTCTCTTCCTTGAGTATCTGGAAAAGACCTTCCTCACCAACCCTCCTCACATCGTTGCCACAGCACCCCTCCTCTTTCCCGAGGATTGCATAGTTTACGCCTATATCTGCTAAAATTCTTGCCAGTTTTTGTGTTACTGGCTTGTTCCTGTTATCAAAGGAATGAGCACACCCAACGTACCACAACCACTCGAACTCAGCATTTTTTGCCCGTGGGATCTCAATATCTGCCCCTTTCGTCCACTGATCCCTCTTGAACTTTGCCTCACCCCATGGGTTTTTCTGTTTTTGAATGTTGGTAAGGAGATCTCTTATATCTGGTGGAGCCTCTCCGCTCTCTACTATTCCTCTCCTCATTTCTTCAAGGATCTCCATTTGTTCGATGTAAACGGGACACATTTCCATACAGGCTCTACATGTTGTGCATGCCCACACCCCTTCCATGTCCATTACTGTGTCGAGCAGTAATGGCTCTTCTTTCTGGCTGGTCAGCCTATAGGTTTCCTGACCAACTTTTCTGAGGTTCTGCATCAGGAACATCGGATTAAGGCTTGCACCCGAATTTGCAGCCGGGCAAATGTCCTGACACCTTCCACATCTCATACAGGAGAGACTGGAAAGCAGATCTCTCCACTGAAGGTCTGATGGCTTAATCGCTCCCATGTATTCCTCATCGCTGATCCCCCTGACTTTCCCGGGCACCCTATCGCTCCTGGTGAGGATGTTTATGGGAGCTGCTATCACATGGGCCAATTTGGTGAAGGGGGCTGACGCGACAAGGATCATCGCGAGCAGGGAGTGGAGAGTCCAGACGGCTCTGTATGCTGAAACATTCCATGATAAAATTGAAGATATCGCCCCACCTATGATGGCCGTATATGGATCCATGCCACTGGTGAGCCTGAAACCTTCTATTGAGAATCCCAGAATCGTTATCAGCACAAGCCCCCATACAACAAAACCATCATCCTTTGCAAATTCCCATTTTCTGGTAAATCTTGAAGGTTTGAGAAAGTATCTGTTGATAACAGCAATGAAAAGACCTGCAAGCAAGGCAAGACCTGCCATGTCCATAAAGGCCTCATGGATGAGGTAAAAGGCCCCTCTGAAAAATGAACTGTCAAAATGGTCAGCGTAGGTGAGAATTCCCGTTCCGATAATAAGCACAATCACTCCCCAGAAAATCAGAAGGTGCATGAAACCCATCTTTGATTCTCTCAGCCATAACCTAACAAAAAGAAAGCCATCCCTGATTACCGCGATTATTTTACTTCTAAGGTTGTTGAATCTCGGTTCATCATCTCTTCCAGTTTTCACGAATCTGTATCTCATGTATGCTCCAAGTAAGAATACTATACCAGCTATCACAAATACTAGATAATGTATCGAAAGTATTGGAGAGTCTCCAACACCCCATTCCAGTTCCCTCGTGGGTAGAATTTGAAACACGAACAGATTCATTCCTTCTCACCCTGCTGATCATTTAATTTTACATTAATTATGTTGATGGTAGCGTTATTGCTTTACCGTTATTAAAATTTTACCCAGTTGAACTCAGTTGATTCAACTAAAAAGACAGAATTTGAACAGTTCAAAGTAAATAAGCCTGAAATAAAAGTATTCAATCAAAAAATTTAAATAATGGTTGAATAGTAATGTTTAATCATTTTGTTATTCTGGCTTGAAATGATTTCGAGCGGTCTCAAGAGCCCTTGCAATGAGTTTCGAAGAGTTATCGAGATCCACAAGATCAAGCACCTCAACGGGTGAGTGGATGTATCTGGCGGGAACGCTTATAACTCCTGAAGGTATCCCGGATTTTGTGAGATGGATTGCTGTAGCATCTGTTGTTCCACCTTCTACGACTTCCATCTGATAAGGAATTTCATACTTTTGAGCAGTCGTTTTTAACCAGTCGATTACCTTCCTGGATGCTATCAGCCCCCTCCCAGAGGCATCGACAACTGTAATTGCAGGCCCTTTGCCAAGTTTAACATCCATGTATGCGGACTCAGCGCCGGGAAAATCTGCAGCCACACAAACGTCTGTTGCAATCGCTGCATCAGGCTCGATCGCGAAAGCAGATATTCTGGCTCCCTTAAGTCCAACCTCTTCCTGAACTGTGCCTACAGCGTAGATCGTTGCATCACTCTTTGTTTCCTTCAAAGCCTCAATCATCATCGCAACTCCAGCCCTGTTATCAAACGCTTTACCTGTTACTCTTGTATTCCTCAGACTATTAAATTCTCTATCCAGTGTAATCGGAGTGCCGATATCTATTCCCATCTCAATGACCTCTTCTTTCGAAGAGGCACCGACATCAATGTACATATCTCCGATCTCAATAACTTTCTTTCTCTCCTCTCCTTTCATCAGATGGGGAGGTTTGCAACCAAGAACACCGTAGACCTTTCCCTTATCTCCATGCAGAACAACCCTCTGGTTGAGGACGGTCTGGTCAAACCATCCACCCAGGGGTGAGAGCCTCAAAAATCCCTTGTCATCGATGTACTTGACAATAAAGCCTATTTCATCCATATGGGATGCGACCATAAGTTCAAGCTCGCCACCGTTTTTCACGCAAATTATGTTCCCCATAGAATCTATTTTTATCTCATCAACAACATCTTCAAGCTCTGCTCTGACAATTTCTCTTATTTCATCCTCAAACCCACTAACGCCATGGGCGTTGCTGAGTCTTGCCAGAAGATCCTTTAATTGTTCAATTTTTTCCATGTATTCACCTCCTATTCAAGAATTGCATGCCTCTCTTCGAGGTCTTTCTCTTTCAAACCCTTAATGCTCAGAAGCTCGGCTATTAACCCATCGAGAAATACAAGCGAAGTGAGTTCGAACATTGTGCCAAGAGGGGCAAGTCGGGATATCTGTTCATTCCTCTCAGTTTTGACCTTTCCTTTAAGAACAACCACCACATCACTCATCCTTGCAAGTGTGGAGTTGACGTTGTTGGTTATCGCTGCAATTTTTGAACCCACAATAGATTTTGCCTTCATTGTTATGTTTATAACTGATGTAGTCTCTCCAGAACCTGAAATGGCAATCAAAAGGTCATCTTCTTTGATTTTTGGAGTAACAGTCTCTCCTACCACATACACAGAGTATCCGAGATGCATCAGTCTCATTGCAAAGGCTTTGGCAACAAAACCACTTCTACCTGCCCCTATCACAAAAATATTTCTGGAATTGTTAATTGTATTAATCAGCTCTTGAATCTGATCGAGATCTAATTCTTCTCTGAGCGTTTTAATGTGGTTCTCCAGATTTTTTAAAAACTCTATAATCATTTCACCTGTCAGAATTTTCACCTCTCAGAATAATTCAACCTTAAATTGAATTTAAGCTTTTTTATATCCTATCATCACCAGATCGAACCTTTAATGTGAAAATAATAGGTCTTAACTCCTGAGCTAACCCCGAATATCCTTAATTAACGTTATAAACACTTTAGTTTTTAATTAGTGATTTGAGAATCATTGTTGATATCTCTTCTGTAGTATCATCTCTTGTGCCGCCAGAAAGAATGATGAGGATTTTTTTACTTTCCCATTCCCTTTTTATCATTTTCAATATCTCCATGAAACATTCGGATGAAAGATTAAGTTCTGAATACTCACTTTCATGGGCATCCTGTCCGACATACCATATCAGAACTTCTGGAGAAAATGATTCTACAATCTGGAATATCTTCTCAAAATTTTGCAGATAGTTATGTTCATCATCTTCAGCTCTCAAACAGAGTTTCCTCCCATTTTTTGACTGCCGATTCTGGTTGCAAAAGCAAATATACATTATATCGGGATCATATGCAACATACTGAAAAACGCCCTCTCCATGATGGGAATCTGTATCTATGATTGCTATTCTTTCAAAGCCAGAATCTCTGAGGACCTTTATTGCTATATTGACATCGTTTAAAAAAGAGTATCCTTTAAAACTCTCTCTTGTTGCATTATGACCCGTTCCAGAGGTTGGGACAATAATAACATCGTAATTCCTCATCATTTTTGCAGCGGTCGAAACAGCCCAGACGGATTTAAAGGAAGATGAAGATGCAAAAAATCTTCTCACCTTCTCCACCATCTCTCTTGAGTGAACCTCATAAAGTATCCTCTCATCGAAATCATACTTTTCAGCCGGTATGTGTTTAATACCATATTTTTCCAGAGCCCTTTCAAATCCAATTAATCTTCTGGATATTGCCAGATTGGTTTCTTTTATCTCTGGCGAATATACGACGGCAAATTTCATCAGAGACTAATTGTAGAAACTCCTAAATATCATTTTTGTAAAGTATTCTCAGGCATGGCAGGAGCTGAGAATTCCTCAAAGGATAAAGATGATGGTGTATCTGTCACATTCCTACCTTCTGGAAAAAGAATAAATGTTAAGAAAGGATTTACAATTCTTCAGGCTGCTCAGGAAGCGGGAGAAGGTATAAGAAGCTTGTGTGGTGGAAAAGGAAGCTGCGGGAAGTGCAAGGTCATTCTGGAAAGAGGTGACGTTATCAAAAATCCAGAACCTCATGAAAAATTTATTAAAGAAAGCGATGAACCCAATACAATTCTTGCCTGTCAGGCAAAAATCCTTTCGGATCTTGATGTATATATACCGGTCGAATCGAGACTTGAGAAGCAGCAGATCCTCTCAGAATTCTTCATTAAAGAAAAGGATCTAAACCCAATTGTAAAAAAGGAGTTTTATGAGAATGCTTTTCTTCCAGAAATAGTTTCCTCCCGAGGTTATAGACTTGCATGCAATCCCGATATTGAAGAGGGAGATTTAACACTGATTCTGAGGGGAAACGAGATTATCGCGGTTGAAAAGGGAAACACACTCGAAGAATTTTTTGGGCTCGCAGTTGACATTGGCACAACCACAATAGTTACAGCTCTTGTTGATTTGAAAAGTGGAAGGCTGGTTGATATAGCCTCAGATTACAACGGTCAAATTATTTATGGAGAGGAGGTTCTCTCCAGAGTAGAATTCGCAAGAAGCAGGAAAGATGGTTTACAACTCCTCCAGAAATCCGTTGTAGATTCAATCAATCGACTTGTGGAAAGGGTTATGGGTGATTTTACGGAACCCTCAAAAATTTACGATGTTGTGGTCGCTGGAAATACGCTGATGACACACTTTCTTTTCGGCAAGAGTGTTGAATATCTTTTTGAAATTCCGGATGTGAAAGTTGAAAGAAAACCTCTCATTGCTAAAGCATCCAGTATGAATCTGAACGTCAATGGAGAAGCTCAGGTTTTCAGCTTACCTCCGGTCGGAAGATATGTTGGTGGTGATATTGTTGGAGATGTCATAACCTCCGGTATTCTCGATTCAGAAGATATATCGCTGATGGTGGATCTTGGGACAAATGGAGAGATCGTTATTGGTAGTGAAGGCTGGCTCATATCTATTTCTGTAGCTTCCGGGCCCGCCTTTGAAGGTTATGAGATCAAGCATGGATCAAGGGCTGTTGAAGGAGCAATAGATCATGTTAAAATCAAAGATCCAAACTCAAAACCAGAATTTACGGTGATAGGAAAAACAAAACCGAGAAGCATCTGCGGCAGCGGACTCATCGATTTACTTGCGGAGCTTTTCAAAAACGACATTGTCGATTTCACAGGAACCCTGCAAAAAAATCCAAGGGTAAGGAAGGGGGACGACGGATTGGAATATGTTGTTGTTGAAGCGGAAGAGACCACTACAGGAAAGGAAATCGTTCTGACTCAGAAAGATATAGATACGCTTGTGATGTCGAAGGCGGCTGTTTGTGCAGGCATATCTGTTCTTTTAAAAAAGGCAGGGCTTGGAATTGAAGATATCAGAAAGTTTTACATTGCGGGTGCTTTTGGTTATTATATCGGTATCGAAAATTCATTCGTTATCGGGTTGTTTCCAGAGTTTCCCAATGCTGATGTGATACAGATTGGAAACGGTGCACTGGCAGGTTCATATATTGCCCTGACATCTGAAAGGAAAAGAAAACTATCTGAGACTGTTGCTAGGATAATGACGTATTTCGATCTCAGCACGGATCCTGATTTCATGGATGAGTACAATGCAGCACTCTCAATTCCTGGAAAACCCGAACTGTTTCCGAATATTTACAGCAGGTATCTTTAGGTGGTTTGATGAGCGGAACAAAAAAAGGGTTAATAATGGCACTCGATCTGATTGAAAGAGAAAAGGCATTGGATATTGCTGGAAATGTGGCAGATTATATTGATTTTATCAAGGTCAATTATCCACTTGTTCTTTCTTCGGGAATTGGGGTTATTGGAGAGCTTGCTGAAATAAAGCCAGTTATTGCTGATTTCAAAATAGCTGACATACCTTATACGAGCACACTGATCGCAAAAATTGCCTTTGAAAATGGAGCATTTGCTGTGATATGTCATGGATTTGCAGGAAGCGACACTTTGAAAGCTGTTCTTGATGTGGCTGAAGAATACGGTGGTGAGGTCTATGTGGTTACAGAACTTTCAAGCCCGGGTGGAAGGGAATTTTTGCAGAGACACGCTGATAGCATCGCAATGCTGGCAAGGGATATCGGATGTCATGGCATAATCGCACCGGCAACGAGGCCGGAAAGAATTAAAGATCTCAGAAAAATCGCGGGAGATATGAAAATTCTGTCTCCGGGTGTGGGTGTTCAGGGTGGAGATGTTGTAACGACTCTGGAGGCAGGTGCGGATTATATTATAGTTGGTAGAACCATTTATGCCTCAGAAGATCCGGTGTTTCAGGCTAAAAAGCTCAGGGAAGAAATAGATGTTTTTTTGGTAGATAGATGAATTTAAAGCCGTGGAGATGATAAAATGGGTGAGAAGAATAAAATAAAGTTTACGAAAATGCACGGTAATGGAAATGATTTCGTTCTTTTTGACGAATTTAAAGGTGAATTGATAGAAGAAAGCCTGAAGCCCAATCTCGTGCAAGCTGTCTGTCACAGGAGATTTGGGATAGGAGCAGATGGTGTGCTCTTCGTTCAGAGGTCTGATAATGCTGATGCGAAGTTCAGGTACTTCAACAGTGATGGTAGCGAAGCCGATATGTGCGGAAACGGCATCAGATGCTTTTCAAGATATATTGTTGAAGAGGGATATGCTGAATCTGGAAAAATTCTGGTGGAGACCAGAGTAGGAATTCTCGAGCTAAATGTCAGTAAAAAGGATGGCTACTGGGTCAGAGTAAACATGGGGCAGGCAAAGACCAGAGCGGAGAACATTCCTGTGAAAACGGAAAACAACAGGTTCTGGGGAGAAAAACTGGTTGCCAATTACAGGGAGTTTGAAGTTTATGCTGTGAATACTGGGGTTCCGCATGCAGTTATTTTTATGCCTCTCGAAGAATTGAGAAATTTTGATCTTATACCATACGCGAGGGAAATAAGGTACAATATAATATTTCCTGAGGGAACGAATGTTAACTTTGTTAGCATTGTATCTGAGAACAGGATCGAAATAAGGACTTATGAGAGGGGGGTTGAGGATGAAACTCTGAGCTGTGGAACTGGAAGTGTTGCATCAGCTTTTATCGCACGGGAACTTGAACTTGTTAAGGAGCCTGTTGAAGTGATCACGAAAGGTGGTGTTCTGATAATTGAATTTCAGGGAGATAATATATACATGACCGGTACTGCAAACAGAGTATTTGATGGTGAATTAAATCTAAAAGAGCTTCGAAGAGTATGAGCATTGATCAGCGTCGATTTCCCAACAGAGTTGCGCTTTCTGCAATGGCGGGAATTAACAACTCCGAATTCTGTTCTCGATTTCCAGTCGGTCTTGTCGTTCTTGGCGGGTTCAGTGTTGATAGTGAGAGTATAAAAGCCTCCAGAAAAGCTGTTAAGAGAGGGAGGAAGGAATTTCTGTTCGAAAACTCCTTGGAAGGGATTGAAAGAGAGATCATAAACTTGATTGGAAGTGGATTTAAGGGTGTGTTCGCGGTAAATGTGAGGTCAGCAACCTTAGATGGATATCTGGATGTGGCGAAGATAGCCAGCAGGTATGGAGGGATAATTGAGATAAATGCACACTGCAGACAACCGGAATTTACAGAAATTGGTTGCGGGCAGGAACTGCTTTACCGTAAAGAAGATCTCTTTTCAATCGTTGAAGAAGTTTCAAAGCATTCGATCACATCTGTGAAGATCAGGGGTGGACTCAAGAATGTGAAATATGTGGATGTGGTGAAAGGGTTGAAGGATTCTGGCTGTGATATAGTTCATCTGGATGCAATGATTCCTGGAGGTAAGGCAGATTATTTTCTTGTCGAAAAAATATCCCGAGAGATTTTTACGATCGGAAATAATTCAGTTACGGATATACATTCTGCTCTTAAAATGCTGAAAAGTGGAGCAAAACTGGTCTCTGCTGCGAGAGCGGTGCTGAAGGATTCTGAATTCTTTGAAAAACTATTGAAAGAAAAAAAATTGGCAGAAGAAGTAGTTTATCGCAGGTAATGTGCAGGTAATTAATTAAAATTTTAAGTTGGGAAAAGGTAAAAGGTTTAGGGGTAAAAGGTTTAGGGGAAAACAAAAAAGATAGATTTATTAGCTTGATACAGGGTGTTTCAGTGATGAAAATCTCTCCCAGATGTCCGTCCTGTCTGCTGAACAGAGTATATTCTGAATCTCTGATGTCCACTGATAATCTGGAAAAAATTAGTCTGGCTATTGAGGAATCTTTGAAAATACTTGCAGAGGAGTATTCCAAAAAAGGAGTAAATGCTGTTATAGCAACAAGGATTCACAGAAGAGTTTACGAGGTTCTTGAAGATGAGGATCCTTACAGGGAGGTTAAAAAGCAGGCTAACAGCGTTGCCCTGAATTCTCTCTCGGAGATTGAGAAGATCGTGAAAGAACAGAAGGATACATTCAGAGCTGCTGCAATCGCCTCCATTATAGCGAACACTTTTGATTACGGTGTGATGGGGCATGAGGTTCAGGACACGGCTTTTATGGAATATTTTGAATCTCAATTTGAAATGAATGGACTTGCAATCGATGATCTCGATGAAATAAAGGAACTCTGCGCTGGAGATGTCGTTTATCTGACTGATAACTGTGGTGAAATTGTTGTTGACACAATTTTTATGAAGGAAATCAAAAAAATGTGTAGAAGGCTTATAGTGGTCGTCAGGGGAAAACCCATAATAAGTGATGCAACGATGGAGGATGCTCTGCTTGCTGGAGTTGACAGGATTGCCGACGAAATACTTACCAACGGAAAAGGGGCGATAGGAGTTATCGAGGAAGAGCTTCCGGAGGAAACAATGGAAAGATTGAACAACTCAGACATCATAATCGCCAAGGGAATGGCAAACTACGAGTGCCTTTCGGAATCAGAGTATAATTCTATAGCGTTCCTGCTGACTGCCAAGTGTGAACCTGTTGCGGGATCACTGGGTGTTAAAGTTGGAGACATGGTTGCTATGTTAAAAAGGCTTTGAAATAGGGTGAAGTGTATGGATATAATCAAACCAAAGGATTTAAGGGAAAGAACTCTTAAAGACCTTTTCACTGCTTTTGAAGGCATTTACGGTCCCAGTTACGAATGCAAGTATTATCCATGTCATTTCAGTGGTCAGGATTGTACATTCTGTTTCTGTCCTTTTTACCCGTGTTTGAACTACGATATGGGTGGTACAATCAAGCTGACTTCAAATGGGGAATTTGTATGGAGCTGCCAGGACTGCTGGATGATTCACGATCGGGACTTCTCTGAAAAGGTGATCTTTGCCCTCAGCAGGTATCCGAGACAGAGGCTTGTTGAGGAGGAATGGATCTTTTACAGCAAAATTCTGCAGGAATTAATCTATGGGGAAGTTAGAGGAGAGGAAGTAGGAGACTCGTACAATCTCATGAGTGCCATTCTTTATGATAAACCTTGTGAGGAGGTTGATGAAACCGAATTTCTTGCAGTTAGAATTGAAAATTTTAGCATCTCCTCAGTTAAAAAATTGAAGAATGTATCAGACGCTCAAAATGAGGTAATCATCCCGGTCAAGGATAAGGGTAGCTTATTTGGATTCAAGGATGGTCTTTATGTAGTTTGTGGAACCAGAATATATGAGATCTGATTTTGGATTTTTGCTTGATTGTTGTAATTTAGACTCTTTAAACTTAATCAAAACTATTCTGGATCCGGTATTCAACAGATATTGACTAAAACTCCGACAAAAAGGACAGAACCCTAAAATAAAAAATTAAAAATGGATTTATTAGAGTTTATTAGGGTTTATTAGGGGTTCACCCAAACTGGAGTCACTCCCCAGGAAACTCCGAATACTGATGTGACGAGAGCATAGCAGGAGACTGTGAGAATCAATATTCCGATGATGTTCAGCAGTAATCCATTTCTGGCCATCTGTGGAATAGTCACATATCCAGTACCAAAAACAATTGCATTTGGTGGTGTTGCAACAGGTAGCATGAAAGCATAGCTTGCCGCAAGAGCAGCAGCAATCATGAACGCTCTTGGATCCTGTCCCATGGCTATTGCAAAGGCTGCCATGATCGGCATCATTAGTGTGGTAATTGCAGTGTTTGATGTTAGCTCAGTGAGGAATATAACTAGTGTTACAATGACGGCAAGGATCAATATTGGTGGCATTCCTTTCAGGAATAAAAGCTGATCTCCAACCCATGCGGCCAGCCCACTTTTTGTAAACGCCGCAGAGAGAGCTATCCCTCCACCAAAAAGCAGCAGAATTCCCCAGGGAATTTCCTTAGCATGATCCCAGTCAAGTGCGAACTCGCCCCTTTTCAGGTCTACAGGAATTAGGAAAAGTGCTATTGCCGCAATCATTGCTATAACGCTATCACTCACAAAAGGCAGGTAGGTTTTTATTCCGGGGATTGTAAACCCTCCAAGATTCTTAGGTGAGCTGTTAATCCATGCTAATGCAGTAAGAACAAAAACTGCAAGAACGATCTTTTCGCCCCTTGTCCATCCACCCAGTTTTTGTTTCTCCTGTTGTATTACCTCCTTTCCACCTGGCAGAATACTGATTTCTGGAGGATTGAGTATGTAAACTATGACGAACCATGCTATGAAAAGAGTAATCCATCCAACAGGTACGCCGAGCATTAGCCATTCGGTAAAAGTTATCTCGGGTGCATCTGGAAATAGCTTTGGCAACGTTCCAACAAGGATCGCGTTTGGTGGTGTGCCGATTATTGTTGAAACTCCACCAATTGATGCAGCATACGCAATTCCAAGCATCAGTGCAGCACCAAATCTGAAATTTCCTGCTCTAAAGTCCACTCCTTTGAGTTGACCACTCTTTTGCATCGTCATTCCTTGCTGTGCCACATGCAGAATAATTGCGAGTGCTATTGGCATCATCATCATGGTCGTTGCAGTGTTAGAAATCCACATTGAAAGAAATGCAGTAGCAACCATGAAACCAAGAACGATCTTTCTGGGGGTAACGCCTATTGTATCTATTATGATGAGTGCGAGTCTTCTGTGAAGATTCCATTTCATCATCGCTGCTGCTATCATGAAACCTCCCATGAACAGGAAAATCACTGTACTAGCATAGCTTTTTGCAACATCTCCCATTTTGCTCACGTCGAGAAGTGGAAGAATCGCGAGCGGAAGAAGCGCAGTTGCTGGAAGGGGTATTGCCTCACCGACCCACCACACTGCCATAAGGATTGCTAAAGCTAGCACATATTTCATATCCTGGGCTTTTTTCTTTATCTCCTTATAAGCCACTGGATCTTCATTTTTCAACCATTTGGTAAAACTTATTGGATCATTGGCCTTCAGTTTCTCTCCTTCCTTTATAAGGATCCCAATTTGAGTGGCAGAATTTACAATCTCTTCGCTGAATTTGGCATTTTTTATTGCAGAATCGAGGAAAGTAACTGGAGTTGGCATCGTTATAATCCCAAGAAACAATATAATCCCCAAAAAAAGGGATACCTTCTGCCTCATTGAATATCTGTGATGTCTATCAGGTCTTCTCTGAGTAAGGATGTCTTCCATGCCACCTTCTTCAATCTGTTCCTCTATCTTTTCAATAAGCTTCTCACTTGTTCTATCGATGTTCTTTGCAAAGAATTTAAAGGGACGTGCTGTTTTATCGCTGTGGTACCACAAAAGTTCAACCCAATTTATAATGCCCATTTCTACCACCATATTGTTTTTTATTGTACTATCATATACTATCGTTTTAAATTCTCTTTTGGCATTTAACCGGTTTATGAACTATATATTAGTTGTTGGTTAGATTTATGATCTCGGTTCATAATTTTATGTGTATTTAAGTTTTTTTAAGAATTTTTAAGAAAATTAAGATTAGATAAGGATTAATAAATATTAATGAGCAGCTTTTTAATAAACATCTGAAATAAAATGATTTATAATGTTAGTTAGATTTCTTAAAAATTCATGAAGATGTTTGCCTACACGTCTCCAGAATCTGTAATTTATGTTTTAGGCAATTCTGAACCTGAGTAAAGCAGCTATTCCACCAAGGGACATCAGCCTTTTTCCAGGTTCAAATTCTGAGCTCATTATAACAACTCTTCCACCACTCTCCTCAACAGATTTTAGAAAAGAATCTATGTCCCACTTCTCTCTCTGGTTGAGCAGAAAATCATCCACAACAAGCAGAACATCTATTGCACCGTAATTAAATGCTTTTTCAACCTCAGTAAGACTATAAGCAGCTTTATCACCTTTCGCAATCTCTTCAAGAAGCTTATCCATATATTCTGCTTCCTGCGCAATTCTAAGCTCGCCAGCAATCCTTTTGACAACTCCTCTCTTTAAAACCTCAATGAATCCTCGGGTTCCTATTGTTGAGGTATCGGCAGTAATTATTTTTTCTGCTATATCTGGTTTTTTCTCTTTAATAAATTTATAAAAGTCATCTTTTGCAAATCCAGGACCTGCTATCACAGCATAAGAAAAGTTGAGGTTTTCTAACTGGTATAACACTTCACTAAAGAAATCGTTCCTGTAACTACCCATACCTTTTCCGTAACTTTTACTTATGAATGATACCTCTTCCACACCCCATTCTCTTACTGCTCCAATGTATGATTCTCCCTCTTCGATTGTTACTATAACCACCTCAGGTCTTTTTGAAGCCTCAACCGCATCCTTAATTCGCTTTAACTGCTCTTCCTTCCATTTCTCTTTGATTATGCTGAGTTCTTTGCCAGTAGAAATATTCAGGGTGTGGTAACCAGAGCTCTCAACTCCGGCCACTATCTTTCCGGTTATTCTGATCCTGTTTGCGAATTTATGGAATTCTACTCTCTCAACCCGTATGCCGAGTCTGACAGTGACCTTCTCCTTATCACTCCTCAATTTGTCATCGCTTTCGCTAATCCTTTTTGTGAAGGCAAAAACAATATCTCCCGGTTCTACGATGTACTTCAGGTGCCAGAGATCATCTAAATTCTCTGGAATGAGTTTGATCTCTCCTTCGTCACCTTTTAAGTTCTCTTCAACTACGATCATTCTTTCACCTTTCTCCCTTTCAGTCTTTGCAGGCACCGCTGATAGAAGCTGATTGGATGATACGTTCCTTTACATGAACTATCGGCAAAGCAGTTGTGGTATGTTTTCATCGTCTCACACGAGGGTGCATCGTATTCAGTACCTTTAGCTCCGGCAATATGCTCGACCTGATATTTTGTTTTCTCCTCGTCAAAATCAGGAGCCATACGATAGAGGCTCATTATCTCATTTGTATCCATTCCAATGTTAATGAGAAATGATGTGAGAGCGAATCTTGCAGTGTGGGGTAAATTCACACCGGCCTGCAGGTCTGAAAGGAGCCTCTTCATGCATGGTGGAAAACATAAAGCCTCTATTTCCCCAATTTTGACTCTTGTTAATTTTGATCTCACTTTTTCAGCCATCTCCATCAGTTCTGCCAGGTCTTCTGAAAGTCTGTTGAATTTGTAATTCGAACTCTCTAAAATTTCAGGCTCACCATGCCTCAAAACCTTCTCGGATAATTTTTCTCTCAGAAACTCTTCTATTATTCTCTTGAAATCGTCTTTCTCCAGAAAAACATATCCACGAGAAATCTGTCTGTTCAAAAGTCTCCAATTCTCTGCTCTGACTCTGACCGCAACTCTGAGATATGAGGAAATATGCACCATAATTCTCCTGTTAAAAATGCAGTTTATACCAAGATCGGAGGAAAGTAGCTTCAATACGCCCGCCCCTTCATCTTTGAGCAAGCTGGAACATCTTCTTGACTCCCTTATAGCATACCTTCTGACAACCCAGTCCTCGAGGTTGGACATAAGGATGCGTGAGTAGAGGTAGCTAATAGCAGCAATCTTAGCATTGTTTACCATCTCTCTGTAGTATTCTTCACCAATTCTGTCTTTACAGTTTTTAAAACATTCCCCACAGAAATCACAACTCTCATCAAAAAAATCTGTTTGTTTGGGGCACCTCTTAAGGCAAATTTTATCCTCACACCCCTCGCATACAAAATCTCCGTATTTTAAATCCGGAGTTTCAAGCTCTTTTTCCAGAATTATGGATCTTACGGCATCCTTTCCTCTCTCAACTGCTTCCAGTTCAAGAGCCCTTCCCTTATCTGCAGCTTCAAATATTCTGTTGAAATCACCATATTCGCTTTGTAAAAAGACGCCAGAAATTCTCAAAAAAGGAAATTTTATTATTAGTGGTAAAACAGGAAGAAATGGTTGCATATTGATTGTTTCTGTCTAATCAGTCAGCCTCTATTCTTGGAGCCAGTATATATTCTACCTTAACTTTTCCACCTGCAACCTCGAATGAAAGCCTTCCTGGATAATCATTTCCGAGCCGGATAGTCAGAACATCTCCGGGTCCTGCAATTTTAACAAATTCTTTGAGATATTCCAGAGAAAACATGCTCCTTGCTTTCTGTCCATTGAACTCTGCAAGATCTGCTTCGGTCATGTGGAAGGTAATTTTATCCACATCGCCTTCAGCCTCAATGACAAAACCATCGCTATCGGTTCTGAAAACAACGTGATCGCTGATTCTGTCTGCCGCCATTACAGCTTTTCTGAAATCTCCTGCATCCATAACGATCTTGGCCGGGAGATCTATTTGTGGCACTCTCGGCTCTTTTCTTATTGCAGATGGATCGATAAGGGAGACTGAATACCTGACACTCCCGAATGTAATGACTAAGGAGTTTCCATCTTCAATTTTGAGCTCTACGAGCTCATCGCTTTTTATTGATTTTGATATATCAAATATTCTGTTTACATCTACTCCTGCAACAAATTCCCCTTCTACTTTATAGGCCTCAAATGATGATTTGGGGACATCAACTATCACCATTGCAACATTTGCAGGATCTACAGCTCTTGAGTGCATACCATCTTCCTGAAAATGAAATCTCGCCTCACTGATGAGAGAGACCATAGCCTTCGTAATAGTTTTCAGAATTTCTCCACTGAGCACAACATCTACCATGACCATCACCGTCTGGAAGGAAGATAATGGAAAAAATATTTATAATTTTCTTTACTGGCATTTTTAATTCCGAGATTATCTGATTGATTATTTCTTATGGCAGATTTCATGTAATTACAGTTTAATGGCCAGTTTATTGGTAAGATCTATAATATGGCTTATAGTAGGATTTACCTGCTTTCTGCGTATATTACATCCTACAGGATTTCATGTCCATCTCAATTATCTCTCCCTCTGGTTCAATCTCCTCAAAAATCTGTCCTTCAAATCTGTAAATTTCGGTGTCTTTCATGAGCCAGCAGTCAGGAGGAAGACCGGCCTTCATGCACGTCTGTGAAAGAAACTCTTCTGAATCGAAGTTATATTCAACAGCAACCTGTGGTAAGAGTAAACCTGAAAAAATTCCTCTTTTGATCATAAGGCCGTGCTTTCCAATTTCTATCATTTCGGGAATTTCTCTTAGATCTGCGTTTATTTTTTCAGGTGGGGTTAAAACCGACACTTCAACAATTATTTTTTTCAGTTCATCAAGGTTAACAGGGTGAAATCTCGGATCTTCTGTTGCTGCAGATATTGCAGATTCGATAATGGCTTCGTCGAGCCTTTTAATCGGATAAGGAAAGCCGATACACCCTCTAAGTGATTTATTTTTACGAAGCGTTACAAAAACACCTCTTTTCTCAGCAAAGACACCATCAAACCTATCTTTTATAACCTCTTTATCTTTCAGATAATTTACAATCGCCTTTCTTGCAAGTTTTACGGCTTTAATCCCCTCCTCCAGAGTTAGCAGTAATGACATAAACTGATTTTTCCCTGATGGAATATATCGATTTCCCTGTCACCTTTTAACCCTATCGTTAAAATTTTAAAATTTACAAATCAAAGTTGAATATGAAATTTTTGGGTATAGACGTTGGAGGAACAAACATTGATGCTGTTCTGCTTGAAAATGATGAATTTCGCCCATTAGGGTCATTTAAAACTGCACTTTATTACAACAGGATTGGAGATATTGTGGAAAAACTGGCAAGGGATTTTAATGTTGAAGTTGCAGGCATAGGCGTTGCTGCATGGATAAAAGAGGGAGAAATACTTAGAGCTCCGAACCTTCCTGATTGCAGAATGCCTGAAACCAGCCTGAAGGTTGTTGTTGAAAACGATGCCAACTGCTTCGCTTTATATGCTGCAGAAAAATTTGGATTCAAAAACATGATTGGAATTACGGTAGGAACCGGTATCGGGAGCGGAATCATAATAGATGGTGAAATATATCGTGGTACTGGCCTGGCAGGTGAGATTGGTCATACTATCGCAGGAGGAGATGAGAGATGCGTTTGTGGTGGTAGTGGACATCTTGAAGCCTATTTTGGAGGACGAGCTCTGAAGAGAATGACAGGAATGGATGCTGAAAAAGTTTTTGAGAAGGATGAAGGTCTGATTTACAGTTTAGATGGTTTCAGAATGTTCTGTAAAGCTATTTCTTTTTCTGTTATGTTGATGGATTTTGATGCAGTGGTGATTGGGGGCAGGATTGGAATGAGGTTGAGGAGAGATGTTTTAAAGAGTGAAATATATTCCTGCTTGATGCCCGAATTCGAACCCGAGATCATAATTATAGATGATGAACTTGCTGTTGCAAAAGGAGCTGCAATTTTAGCCTCTATGGGTGTGGAGGGGGTGACAAATTGAGCGATTTCGAGCTTGTAAGAGAAGCTGCAGAGAGAATAATTAAAATGGAAATCAGAGGGGCTGCCAGAATAGCAAGGTTTGTGGCAGAAACACTGATGAGGTTTGCAGAAACAGTCGATAATAACTTTGACGATGAAATGAAGAGGGCCACGGAAATTCTCTTAAATACAAGACCCACGGCTGTGAGCCTTTACAACTCTGTTAATTATGTGATGCTCTATTCGGGAGAGAATGATAAAGAGAAACGGGAAAGTCTGATAGAAAGGGCAAGGGAATTCATCAGCTGGGTTGATAGTGCAAAGGAGAGAATTGGGGAGATTGGTGCGAAAAGGATCAGGGACAACTCAACAGTAATGACTCACTGCAACTCATCGGCAGCCCTCTCCATCATCAAAAGAGCCTTTAAACATAAAAATATCGAAGTTTTTGCCACCGAATCAAGACCAAGATATCAAGGGCACCTCACGGTTAAAGAGTTGAGAAAGGAGGGAATTCCTGTAACACTCATTGTAGATTCCGCTGTAAGGTACTTCATCGATGAAATTGATTACGTGATCGTTGGTGCTGACGCTATCACGGTCAATGGCTCTTTGATCAATAAGATAGGCACATCTCAGATAGCTTTATGCGCTAAGGAGGCAAGGGTTCCGTTTATGGTAGCAGCAGAGACATACAAATTCAGTCCGAAAACTCTGTCGGGAGAAATTGTGATTATAGAGGAGAGAGACCCTTCTGAAGTTGCCTCACCGGACATACTTTCTACAGGTGTAAAGATTAGAAATCCTGCCTTCGATGTTACCTCCAGAAGCTTTATTGACCTCATAATAACTGAAATAGGTGCTATAGCTCCTGAAATGGCATACCTCATCATTAAAGAGAGGCTCGGTTATACACTCCCCTCTGAAGATGAGATAAAACTCTCTCCAAGGCATTATGATTAGAAATAGGGGCTAAAGATGTTTGATCATTTCAAGTTTGCCCGGCTGCCGTCTATCTGGAAGATCTCAGGTAATTTTTGATAAAGAAGCTTTTTAAGTTGAGAGGATCTGAAAAGTAGATAATACTCGACTTACCACACGCCATAGCTAGTTTATCACACAGATTTCTGAAATTGTTACCCCTCCCGAGCATAATGATTGAAAGTCTTGCATCAACTCTCCTCAAAAATTTTGCCTCTCTGATAGCGCATCTGGGTGGTGTGAGATACGGATTAAAACTTGAAGTTGGCTCTCCGTCAGTAATCAGAAATATAATTCCTGTACCATCTTTTGTTGTGAGAATTTCCCTTGCTCTCATCAGGGCAAGACCGATATCCGTCCTCCCCTGAGCCACAAGGTTGAGTATCTCACCCCTCTTAATCTCCCTTGCTTTATGATTGAAAGCTATCACATGTAGTTCATGTGACCCTCTTTTCTTTATTGCAGCTCTCAGACCGATTGCAGATTCAATCGCTCCTACAAACTTTTTCCCTCTCATAGAGTCGCTAACATCTATTAACATTATGTAAATTATTTTCTCAAGATGTTGGGGTGCTCTTACGACTATATCTTCCTCCTGAATGCTGAAATCTCTCTTAAGAGCACATTTTAATAGAGTCTCGTGGACGTCTATGTTATCGAAGGTGTGGATGAAGGGATCGTATTCTATGATGGCATGACTCGAAAAAATCGAGGTACCAGTCTGCGAAGTCTCCTCCTCCCCGCTGGATCTTTTAGGTAAATTTTGAACTGACAGTTCTAGAACCTTCTCGCCAATTATTTTTTCAGCTTTTTTGCTGAATGTTATGGTTTTTCTGTATCTTTCCCTCTCATAATCCTCAATATAACCATCTTTTATGAAATCATTCAAAATTTCATCTCCAAAATTCTCAATGAGCTCGTTTGGGCTGAGATCTTCCTCACTTATCTTACCTTCTTTCAATTCTTTTTTGATCTGCTCCCAGGCTTTGATCCTCGCTTCTCTGTATTCATCTATCTTATCTATCCAGGAGGAATCAATGTATCCAAAATTGTTAAAAAGTTCCCTGAAAATTGAGTTCAGGTTATCGAAGTTATCAATGAGATCATTATCCTCAAGATTTCTCTTGATGTAGTTCCTGATATCTATCTTTCCCTCCCTCTTAAAATAGGGGTTGAAGAGTGAGTAGATGAGCTCTGAAACGATTTCACTACTTAAAACACTGCTCTCTTCTTTGCACAATTCACATTCTGGTTTAAGCTTTTTGACCAGTATAGGCATACTTCCCACTTTCGACTTTGGCAACCAAGCCCGTACATCTTCTGATAGCCTCAAGAATAATCTCAACAGCAGAGTTCAGTTCTTCAGGGGTTGATGATATTTTTGTTACCACTCTGTAAAGATGTATACGATCTTCGGGCAGTTTAATTTTCTCAACATCTATAGGCCCGAAGGCGCTGAGAATTGAGATATCTTCTATTAACCCCCCAAACTCATCCCTTGGTATTCTACTGTAGATTTCAATACACGTCCTGTTGATGGCCTCTTCAACTAGGCCTGTTATTATCTCATCCTTGGAATCTCCCTCATCGAAATCAAGCTCGATTCTGCTTCTCATTCCAAGTTTAACAATCTCATAATTTTTACCGTAATCTACAAGCAAAGCAGCTTTGCGGTTTGCCCTCATTACTGAAGCTCTTAAGTGGTCATACAGCTTAATTGTCGCTCTACATGAAGGCTCAAGCTCGATTCTGCTTGCAAACCTGTTTTCATTCTTCATTCTTGCATATCTAACCGTTCTTGCCAGTATCTTCAGATGCCATTCAGGTATTGCAGGTCCGTCTTTTAGATTCATGTTTTTCAGACCTATCTGTATTTCCTCCTCCAGAGTTTCAGGAGGTCCTATGGGTATTTCTTCCACTCTGTCCATCAGAGGCTCTTTTATATCTGAAGTTCCTCTGTAATTTGCGGGATTGGTTGATGATATGAAAAGAGTATCTATCTTGAGCGGTACAATATCGCCCTCAGGTGTGGTGATCTGCCTCTCCTCCAGAAGCTCATGGAGGAGAGTTTGCATGGATGAGGGTATTGCTCCCAGCTCATCAATATAGGCGATTCCGCGATGAGCCTTTAGTATTCTTCCAGGGGTGAAAACTTCAGGAGAATCAATGTCAAACCCCTCTCTGATTTTCTGTATGCTCAACCC
>Ga0180932_1075_pt1 | contig 19209 bp, 16 predicted proteins | sample Deesub1362A_J573_FD_124189 | JGI IMG/M metagenome (GOLD analysis project Ga0180932, IMG submission 124189) | Archaeoglobus sp. JdFR-24
TGCCTCCCATGGGTCTGGGGGTTGGAGTGGGGGCAGGAACAGGTGTGGGGGTTGGAGTGGGGGCAGGTGTGGGGGTTGGAACAGGTGCCTTCTCCGATATGTTACTATCACCGGTTACGATTTTGTAGGTTATATTGGTAACGTTCTCTACAGATTTAATCACTCTTGTTCCGGGCCTTGAAGCCAGTCTGTATGCTGCTGTAATCAATGAGAGGGATCCACCACCAAGGAAAACAGCTAACTTCGCAATATCGTATTTGATTGCACTTTTACCCTTTTCTGTAAGCTCATAATAAATCCATTTTCTGCCGTTATCAACTCTTTTTACCATACCAGTCTCAACAAGCTTCTCAAGATGATACGAGAGAGTAGATTTGGAGTATCCAGTCATTCGTGAAAGTTCAGAAACTGTATGTGGTCTTGACTGGAGCTGAAGGAGTATTCTGCTCCTTGCAGTGGTGAAAATGTCTTTTATGCTCCGTATCACGCTGAAAAATAAATAACTGGTAAACAAAACACTTTTGTTTTTGATAGAAAAAATAAAAATATCTTATTTAAAAAGTTTAAATTACCTGCTCACCTACCTTGCGTAATGAATCCCAAGCTATCCAAAATGGGTTTTTGCTCGAGGACAACGAAGGAGTTTATAAACATAGATCCCCTGCAAACAGGTGGGAAGCTAACAGAGAACGCCAGGAAAGCCCTCTTAGAGTGGGGAGATGGATACAGTGTATGTGATTTCTGTCCGGGAACTCTTGACAGAATAAAGACACCACCGATCTATGATTTCGTTCACGAGGTTTTACCAGATTTTCTGGGATGTGATGCTGCAAGAGTCACCAATGGGGCAAGAGAGGGTAAGTTCGCTATAATGCATGCCTTCTCTACTACAGCATCTCCAAAAGGTATTGTAATGGATTCCAACGCCCACTATTCAAGCTATGTTGCCGCTGAAAGAGCCGGTATGAGGATTTTTCTGGTGCAGAATTCTGGATATCCTGATTATAGGATTGACCCCGAAGATTATGCTTCAACGATTGAAAAAGCATCAAGAGAAGTGGAAGTTGTTCTTGCGCTGGTGACGTATCCAGACGGTAATTATGGAAATCTTCCAGATGTGAAAAAGATATCGCAGATATGCCATCAATATGATGTCCCTCTGATCCTCAATGGAGCTTATGCAGTAGGAAGAATGCCCGTTAACATGAAAAAGCTGGGTGCAGACTTCATTGTAGGAAGTGGTCACAAATCGATGGCCTCAGCAGGTCCTGTTGGAGTTATGGGTATGAAAGAAGAATACACTGAAGTGGTTTTGAGAAAGTCTGAGAAATACGCAATAAAAGAAGTAGAGTTGCTCGGCTGTACATCAAGGGGTACACCTCTGATGACTCTCATCGCTTCTTTTCCTGAAGTTGTTGAGAGGATTAAAAGATGGGATAAAGAAGTAGAAAAGGCCAGATATTTCTCAAGAAGGATGAGTGAGATTGGAATAGACCAGCTTGGCGAAAAACCACACAATCACGATTTAATGTTCTTTGAAGGTAACATTCTCTATGAGATATCCAAAAAGGCGAAATCTGGGAGGTATTTCCTATACAAAGAACTCAAGAAAAGAAAAATACATGGGATAAAGCCCGGGTTGACAAAGTATTTCAAATTGTCTACATACTCACTCGAAAAAGAGGAACTTGAATATGTGCTGAACGCGTTTGAAGAAATTTTGAAGAGTTATGGAGAGGTCTGAGCCTCTGGAGCTGAAAATACAATTAAAACATCCTTAAATCATTAACGGAGATGCCATTAGGGAATAAATACTGAAGAGACTATTACAGAAGATGTGCCATCCTGAAATAACGATTATCCTGAAATAACGATCATAACTCCAGAAAACGAAAGTAGAGTTCCAGCAATAATTTTTGTGGTTAATTTTTCTTTAAGGAAGATGGATGCAAAAAGAGCGGAAATAACCGGATATGTTGAGGAGACAGGAGCTACCTTGGCAGAACCGATAATCCTGATTGCCTCCACAAATGCGTAATTACTGAAAACAAGCACAACCATTCCACCAACACCAATCCACAGCATGGAGCTTGGATTGTAATTGAAGCCTCTTTTTGAGACTATTGCTGTTACCATCAAGAAGGAGATCATGAATCGCAAACCAGCTACTGCCTCAGAGGGTAGAAATTGAGTGAGATAATCCAGTATTATTATGCTGATCGACCAGCATATGGAGGCAAACAGGGAGAAAGCTATGCCCTTTCTGTAATCTTCATGTTCCTTCGGTGTGAAATTCTCTTTTTCTTCTGAAATTAGCTTTATAGCCAAAATAATCAGCAGAGTACCAAGAATTACGAGAATACTGATAGGCTTTCTGTAAATTATAAACGACCATACGGCAACAAACAGAGGGAAGGTGGAGCTTACGGGTACAGCTCTTGAAACACCAATTCCTTTCAGAGATGCAAGATACAGGTAATCACCCAAGAAAAATGCGAAAAAGGATGATACGATCAACCAGAAAACGAGCGACAGATTGAGAATATTGATCGATTGAAAAAGGGTACCTTTAACCAGCATTAAAACAAGAAAACCCAGTGATGTGAAACCGGTTCTCATAAGATTTCCAGACCATGCATCTGTCTTTTCAAGACCTTTTTTGTAGATTGCAGCTCCTCCAGCCCAGAAGAATGCTGAAAATATCGCGAGAAGCTCTCCCGTTAGCTCTCTCGACATACTCGAAAACAAAGCTGATGAAAGCATAGACTCTGTAATCGCAGGAATATCCATCAACTTCAAAGCCTTTGCAAGGAATATATAAGTTTAAGCTTTGTGAGAGGTATTGGAACAAAATGGTATTGAAGCAAAACTACTCAATTCCCCTTATAATTTCAGAATGCCTTCCGATGATTTAATTTCTGTTAATCATTATAAAAATTTTATTAATCCAAATACTGATATTGGGCGTTTTTAGACCACTCTTTTTTGAACTGACGCATATGGTGTTCCAGTGACAGAGATAACGGTAGTAAATCCAAGTATATCCTGCGATTATCGGTAAAAATTTAGAATTTGAGTCCCTTGATTCTGATTACCCCGGTTATTCCAATTAAATACTCTAAAATTTCTTAAAATTTCTAAAATTAAACTGCCAAAAACAGGAATTGGACAGGGAGGCCGACAGCTTCCGCGGTTCCCGTGCCCTCTCGGAACACAGTACAGCGCGGAACGGAGCAGGGCTTAACTTCCGGGTTCGGAATGAGACCGGGTGTTTCCCCCACTCCTATGGCCGTCGGCAAAATAAAGGGGATTGTAATCGATATATATATGTTGTGGTTGATTTTGGACTGTTAAAATCTTCTCTTTGACGCAATTATCTGTCTGCTTTTAATGTAATAGGAGCTGAGGTTCTCGATATTCTTTATATCCTTTCCTACAACCTTAAATAACTTTTTTCGAAACTCAAGGTCTGCGATAATCCCTACTGATTTGAGTTTTTCTGATAAATCTTTTCCCATCTTTTTACCTTCCAGATCCCAGTCTGTTAGAATTATAACTCTGCTACCCCTCTCAATACTATCGACAATTTCAACATTAGGCTTTGTAGAAGCTATCAAGATGATACCCTGAACTCCTATATTCCTCAATGAGTCACGATCTGAGGGGCCCTCTACAATTATAATCGCCCCGGAACTGGATGCATGTATCAGCTCTTTTAATATTCCCTCAAGCTCTTTCAATTCGTATTCATCGATCATTTTTCTCTTTTTCTCTTTTACATTATCTTAAAATTTACTTTAGCTTTTTATCATGTATCTTCTCTCAAGCATGTGAGGTTGTGTTTTTCCAAAATGCTTTCAAAGTATTATAATTCTTCAAATCTTTTTAAGAGTGTTTTTAAGACCTCTCCATAGTCTTTATAAACCTTTAGCGTTTTTGATGTCGATTTTAACCCCTTTATTATCTCAACCCTGGCATCAAAAATTTTTTCCATCTTTTTGATTATCTCGGTGTTTGCTTTTCCCTCCTTTGCCTGACTTTTTATCTTTATCTCGATTGTGTTTCTCCATTCATTAAATCCAGAAGGTATTTGAGTTTTTCTTGCACCTGGAGCAACACTGATGTCTATAAATGTGCATCCCCTGCCACCCTTCATTGCCTTTTTTATCTGCTCCACTGAATACATTGTTCATTCCTCCTGATGTGACCTCCAGTGTGACCTTATAAAAACAAAATCCCAAATAAGATTTTTGAAGATTTCCTTTAGCCTTTCTTTTATCTGTTCTGTTTCCAATACTGGTCTTCTGTACTTTGTAACAAGAACAAGATGATGTAAGGAGATACAGCATGTGAGGACCTATCGAGTTTGTACTTCATTTGGTTCACCAAAAAATATAACCAAATGAATAAATAACTTACCGTGCTCTCATCCATAGACTTCAGGCTATGGACTTCCCGCACCGTGTGAGTTAAAATCTGAGACTGTATCTATCTAATCTTGTTATTCTCTCAATTTTATCAGCTCCACAAGCCCTCTCAAGTCACTCAACCCTACAGCCATTGCTTAGTTCTCGAAAGATTGGATAGCAGGAGTATGTGCAGGTATGATATACGGAGATTATTTTAATTAGAAACAAACATTGAGTTGGATATTGCAAACATTGTAACCATAAAAGGACAAAACTTTCTTGATCAGGAGTAGATGACGCCGGGGGTGGGACTTGAACCCACGCGTCCCAGAAGGGACACAGGCTTTCCTGAAAACTTCTCAAGGCCTGCGCAGTGCCTCTCTGCCACCCCGGCATGTTATCAGATTTAAAGCTTACCAGATTTAGACCGCATTTTAATTAAAACTGGATGATTTATGAATTTTGTGCTCTGGAGTTCTGTGTTGGTTTGAAAAATAGTTCGCCATTTTCCTTATTTCAGTATGTATACTCTGTTTTATCTCAAACTCAGCCCATCTCAACCTGGGAACACATTGAAACTTTGAGCCTATAGTAGCCTGCGAGACCGGATGACACCAAAAAATTATATTCAAGGAAGTATACCATTTAAAGATGATTCCTCTCGTGAGAATCGATGGCAGGGAGTTGCCAATGCTCATTCATGGAATATCTCCATTCATAGGTGGAGGTCAGTTCGGCAGTAAATCCAGAGAATATTATAACAGATTCTATCTCAATCCAACATTAATTTCAGAATTTTTCGTTTACTTCTCTACAAAATGTTATCCCTGCATCCATATAAGTCCACACCCCCCTATTCTCGAAGCCATTGAACTCGCATCAGAAATAAGAACCATAAATGTAATTGCAACAGTCGAGGAAGAAAAAGAACTTGAACTAATTGCAAATTTAGACCCATTGGTTGTTTTTCTTCACGGTTCCGTAACCGATAGAATGGACAAAAAGAAGATACTGAGTTTTTCTAATTCCTGCAGAGAGCTGGGGTTCGTACCGGGTGTGGCGACTCACAATCCAGGAGAGATAATACCTCACATCGAAAAACTGGAGGTTGTTAGAGCATACATGGCTCCAATTAATCCACTCGGCATATACATGAAGCCATCCTTTGATTCGACCTTGCTTGCGGTTGAAATGGCAAGAAAAAATGGAAAATACATATTTGGAATGAAGACACTCGCCTCAGGAAGAGTTAACCCATATAAAGGATTTCCATTCGCCTTGAATTACGCACATTCAATTATTGTGGGTTTTACTGAGTTCAGACACATAGATGAGGCATGCAGTTTGGTAAGAAAAATAGTTGAGGAGGGTATCTATTAAAGACCTTTTATTAAAGGCCTGTCCCTGGCTGTTTTGTTTACAACCAGTTGATTCAAAACTTTCTGAATTTTGCCTTTCCTGCTGAACAAACCGGGCAGACGTCTGGGGCTTCATTTTCTATTGTGTAGCCACAAACCGAGCAAACAAAGTACTTTCCAGTTACATCCTTATCTCTGCCAGAAGCTATGAGCGTCCTTACCCTTTTGTAAATCTCTGCATGACCTTTTTCTGTTTCAAGAGCCCATCTGAAACTTGTAGCTGCTCTTTTCTCGTTTGCATTTATGGCCTGATCATAAAAGGCAGGATACATCTCTTCAACCTCATATGTTTCACCGTTGATGGATTTATCAAGATCCTCCACGATGTTCTTCACATCTTCAAATATTTTCAGGTGGTTTCTGGCATGTATGTACTCAGAGTAGGCAAGTGCTTCAAAAATTCTTGCAATGTTCCGTAAGCCTTGTGATTTAGCTTCTTCAGCATAAATAAGATACTTCATGTGTGCCTGACTCTCACCTGCAAAGGCATTTTTCAAATTTTCAAGAGTTTTTTCATTCATTTCACCCATTTAAACACCACCATTTTGTTATATATTGATACTATTTAGTTCGACTATTTAAAATCTTTGTTCTAAATCATATCAAACAGGTTAAAATTTAAATACTCTTAGATTCAATATTTGGGTAATGAGATCTATAGTTGATGAAAAAGACTTTAAAATAATAGAAATGCTTAAAGAAGATGCAAGAACCTCATATACACGAATAGCAAAAGAGTTGGGAATGACTGAGGCTGCTGTCAGAAAAAGGGTAAAAAACCTGGAAGAAAAAGGAGTCATAAAAAAATATACAATTGAGGTTGATGCCTTACAGGTGGGATACAAAGTTGTTTCGCTTACAGGAGTTGATACCGAGCCAGATAGATTCCTTGATGTTGCAAAGAAGTTGAAAGATGAAGAATACGCAAGAAGTGTTTTCATTACAAGCGGAGATCACATGATAATGGCCGAGATCTGGGCGAAGGATGGAGATGTGCTCACAAAAATAATTTCAGAAAAGATAGGTAAAATTGATGGTGTCAGAAAGATTTGTCCTGCAATCGTTCTTGAAAAGATAAAATAAGATAATTGAGATTTTCAAATATTTTTCTGTACATTCCTTACAGGAACAGCACCATAATTTTCAATTATGTTTTAAAGGCACTGAAAGACAGAAGAATATGTTTTTCGTGATCTCAAGAGTATATTGCTGGAGTTCACTCTTGATAAGATATTCTTGATAAGATATTCTTGATAAGATATTCTTGATAAGATATTCTTGATAAAAATAATAACGCCACTGATTTGATTCTGGTCTTCGGTTTTGCAATCCACCTAATTTTAAATTTTTTAATATTTCTCAACAGCCTCTGAAAGCAATCCCGAAACTGAGACGTGGCTTACCGGGCTGAGAACAGTATCGGTTCCAACCACCCCATCAACTCCGGATTGATAAATCAGTTGAAGAGCCTGATTCGACAGAACGGGATGGGTGCATATTGCATATATTCTCCTCGCTCCAGCCGATTTCAATGCCTTTACTGCCTGTATGATTGTTCCACCAGTCGATATTATATCGTCTACAAGTATAACATCCTTGTTAAGGACGTTTTCTGGAACTGAATCAATTACAACATTTTCAGCATCTATCCTGATTTTTCTCATAAGCGAGAATTCAGTGTTGAGTTCCCCGGCAACAATCGATGCCCAGTAGGATGCAACCTGGTCAGCTCCAACAACGTATGGGGAGTCAATTTTGAAATTATCCATAACATATTTTGAAAGCAAATGCATTGCAGTAACATTCACAACTTCGAACTGAAAAAGCTCGTTTAAATCATTATGGATGTGAAAATCAACCACATACATTTTTTTAAGTCCTGCAGCTTTGAAGAGCTTTGCAACTGTTTTGAGGGTTGCCGCTTCTCCCCTTATAAACTTGCGGCTCAGTCTGGAATAGGGAAAATAGGGAAAAATACCTGATATTTCCCTTGCTCCAAGTTCTTTAAAGGTATCAATGAGAAAGAGCGTTTCAAGAATCAGTTCATCTGGATGGTGGGCAAAAGAGTTGACTATCAAAATATCTTTACCACTTACACTTTCAGGTATCCTTACATATTTCTCTCCATCTGGTAGCTTTTCAAGCTCTGCATAACCAAGCTGCATGCCAGTCTGCTTGGAAATGCTGTACGCAAGAATTCCCCGGGTTCCCGGTATTATAAGCTTCATAAACCAAATAAAAGACAGACCTTTTTAATTTTTTCTGAAGTATTGTAGATTTGTTTTACGGTTCCAAGGGATTATCCATAACAATCCAGTTTTTTGGATGAGATTGACTTCAAACATTTGTTGCACGATTTGCACTCGCTTGCCAGTTGTTCTTCCCTCATCCACTTTAAGGGGAGATAGGGATCTTTTATCAGAGGTCTTGCCATGGATATGAGATCAGCATGTTCTTTCAGAAGTCGTTCAGATACCTCAAGGCTCCTTATCCCTCCAACCGTTATAACAGGAATGCTAACGTTCTCCTTTATTCTTCTGGCAAATTCTGCAAAATACGCTTCTCCACTTTTCTTTACATTCTGACACACTACATTGTATCTCATATGTATTGATGATTCCCACATACCCCCACTTACCTCAATTGCCTCAAAACCTGCATCATCAAGTAATTTTGATATTCTTATGGCTTCTTCAATTTCCAGCCCGCCAGGGATGAAATCACTTCCATTCATTTTAACCATAACGGGGATTTTGCTTTTTTTCCTGATACCATCAAAGATGTCAAGCAGGATTTTTGCTCTTTCCTTTCCAAACTCATCCCTTCTTCTGTTGGTGTGGGGAGATAAAAACTGGCTGAGCAGGTAACCATGGGCAGCGTGAAGCTGAACTGCATCAAAGCCAGCTCTATCGGCCCTTAAGGAGGCGTTAACGAAATCATCAATGATGGCATAAATTTCTTCCCGTGTGAGTTCGCGTGGCATAACGTTTGTTACAGGTTCGAGGATGGCTGATGGGGCTACGGGATCGTCAAAGGGATAGTTCTGCCTTCCCGCATGGGCGAGCTGGACTACGATTTTAACATCTATATCTGTATCCATGCCTGTATCTTCTACACTTTCATCAGTTCCATCAAGTCTTCCCGCTTCTTTCACCTCTTCAACCAGCTTTTTAAGACCTTCAACATGTTCATCCCTGCTTATTCCTGTCATTTTGTGCATTGCCCTCCCTTTCTCATTCACATACATAAAACCAGTTATTATGGTGCCTGAACCGCCTTCAGCCAGCCTTTTGTAAAACTCAATGAGATCTTGGGTGACAAAACCATCCTCAGTTGCCATAGCTTCTGCAGTTGCTGATTTTACTATCCTGTTTCTCATCGCTAAATTTTCGGTTTCAAAAGGTGTGAATGTCAGATACTTCATATCGTCAGAGTTTAATTGAAAGATTAAATTCTTTGTGTTTTTTGATAAATTGAACAGTCAATGGATTGCTGGAGACAGATTTAATTGGAGAATTCCGGTAGGCTTATGTGGTGAACTGATGGTTAGTGTATGCATTATTACAAGTTTAAATGTTGTATTTTCTGTTTTGTGGGAAATAATAGTTAAATGTTATATATGAAAGCTATATAAATTTGTTTTTCACATATCGAGAAAATTAAAAAGATATTCTATATTTATCATAAATTGAAAAGAAAATTTTAAATATAATGGATGGTGAGATGAAAAAGCTGGCTATAGTTGCTTTTATACATTTAAGCATACTTTATATTTTTAATTATACTATCTATCCTAACTTTACAAGAAGAAGTCAGTAGATGTTTATTCCAGTCCAGATTATCCCTCATCTGCTCCTACAGTTGAGTTGTTAAGGTAGATGGGAGAGGGTTTTCGGTAGAATGAATGAATGTCCACAACCTCCTTTTTCTCCAGATCCACAAAAACCCTGTAATCATAACTATAGCTCCTCGGATCAGGATTCAATTTGATGAAAACGGTAGGATAGGCATAAGGATAGCATCCTTTATAACAAAACTGATAGGCACTAACCTCAACCCCCTCAACTTCAAACTCAAAATCGCCTATATACTTCTTGACCTCTGGATCAGAAAGTGCTATTTTCAAAGCTTCATCTCTCTGCTCCTCAGAAAGAGAAGTGAGATTCAATTCGAAGTTTATCGCTTCTCCCTGAGCCCTCTTCCTCTCCAGATCTACCGGAATCTTTAGGGTTATCCCGGTAATCCACGGAAGGATTTGCTTCTTCGTCAGGATATAAACCCAGCAGATTCCATGTCCGCGAGTTACGTTTGATATCTCATATCCCTCATCCAGCCACTCTTTAACTTTAGAATCGTTTAAAACGAGGTTAATAGCCTCTTCTCTATCCTCTCCAGTTAACTCAACCTCCCATCTTGATACATGTGGTAAGGGAGGCTGTGGAGGTGGGAGTTGCGATATTTCAGGCGTAATGTTATTCTCAGCCCCACCAGAAGGTGCACCCTTATCAACACAGCCTGAGGTGGATAACAGAGCAAGAAATACAAGCAAAATTATCGCCAGAGAAGGAGTTGACTTAGGTGTCCTTGGCATACTGATTTTTTGACAATAAGAATTTAAATTTATCTCTTGCTGTATAGATGAGTTATTATATTTTTGACACATCCAATCTAAAGTATAATAGTATGATTTAAAAAATTTAAATTTTAAGAATGATTCAAAAAACTTACAACATATAATAAACCTAAAGATTAAAACTCAACCAGCGAGGTGTGATAAAACGGATCGTTCAAATGGAAAAGGAATCTACCTTCTATTCCTCGTATTGAGTATTTTATTCGATTTGCATTACTAATAGCTTTCTATGGGATCGGAATAGAACTGGCTTAACATCCACCAAAAGAGTTTTTTGAGAAAGAGATGACATGGAAAATGTAACTGCTTAAAGGAACATTATGCTTCGTTACTCAGATGGGGTGAGGAAATTGTGTGTTATAAGTGTGTATGAGCGCTCATTAAAAGTCTATGTAAAGGATTTTGATGGGAAGGAAATCTATGATTCAAATTGTGCATTTTCTGTCAGCCCATAGTTATCAGGCTATAACAAAGAGTTAGTATCCTTTCCCCTGTCGCTCAAAAGCTTTGAGATGTAAGTTCTGTAATCAGGTGGATCGTGGATTTCATCCCTCTCTACAAGGCTCAGTGCCTCCATTGGACATGTCGTAACACAGACTCCACAGCCAATGCATCTTTCTCTGTTTATCTGGGCAGCCTCCTTACTTTTTCTTGTCTTAATTGCATTCATCGGGCAGCGAATCGAGCATATCCCGCATGCGACACACTCATCTCCATCAACCTGAGCATAGTAGTTGGAACTTGATATTACGTTCGGATATTTCACCTCGTAGATTGCCCTGAAAAACATGCAGCAATCAGTGCAGCAGTTGCAGATTACATTCACCTTTCCTGAATGATTTTCGGTTGTATGTACAAGCCCCTCTTTATTTGCCCTTTCCAGGATTTCTAAAGCCTCTTCAACGCTTATCCTCCTTCCAAACCCATTATTTACAAGGTATTTTCCCATAGAACCAAAGCTGAGGCAGTTCTCAAGAGTGTGCCTGCATCCCTTTCCAGCAAGCCTTGCCATAACTCTGCAGGCACAGTGAGCCACGGCATGGTAATCTCTGTTTTTAACAAGCTCAACAGCATCCTCATAGGGTAGAATTACTGACTTGTTTGAGATCGCACTTTTCTCCGGTAAAGCTCTCATTATTGAAGTGCCTCTATCTCCTATCTCATCAAGCCAAGCTTCTTTCCAGTACTCATCCCACAGGGGAGCGAGTTTTTCCTGTCTTGGATCTTTTCCTGGGCCTTTGAAAAATGGCGTTTCAAACCAGCCTATAACAACAGGCAGAAGTCTATAAATTGTCTTACCTTTTTTCTCAATTTTGAAAACGGTTCCTTTTTTCGCCATTCTTTCGAGAGTATTCTTTAAATATTCCTCGCTTTCTCCAGTTCTCTGTGAAATGTCCTCGAGTGTAAATGAAATAAATGGAAGTTTTAATGCGAGCTGAACCTCGTCCTCATCAAAAAGTACTTTTAAAATCTCCCTTTCGTAACCGCTAAGAGTTTTTGGAACCTGAATCGGAGCTTTGCTTAGTTTTTCTCTGAGTCTTTCATAAAGTTCTAGATGATGAGAATGGTGCATAACCGTTGTTGTGCGATTTTAGTTAAAATAACTTATTGATTTTTTGGATTTTTGAATACTGCTAAATATAAAAGTATATTCTGAATTCTGTAAATTCGGATACGGTTTTGAGATTATACATTAATCAAAAATATTTTTAAGTCATCCAGTTAGCCTGTTTACATGGTTCAAATTGACTTCAGGGAAATAGAGAAGAAATGGCAGCAAATGTGGGAGAAGGAGCGGATTTTTCAGCCCGAACCTACCGATAAACCCAAGTTCTTTATAACAATCCCCTACCCATACCTCAATGGTAATTTACATGCTGGACATACAAGAACTTTCACGATCGGTGATGCTGTTGCAAGATTTAAGAGGATGAAAGGATACAATGTCCTCTTTCCAATGGGGTTCCATGTTACAGGCACCCCGATAATAGGTCTTGCCGAGCTGATTCAGAAAAGAGATCCAAACACGATAAGAGTTTATGGCCAGTATCATGATGTTCCCGAAGATATTCTCCTGAGGCTAAATACTCCCGAAAAAATAGTGGATTATTTTTCGAAGGAGGCTCTCGAGGCGATGAAAAATATCGGATTTTCAATTGACTGGAGGAGAGTTTTCACCACAACCGATGAAACCTACCAGAAGTTCATTGAATGGCAGTTTTACAGGCTTAAAGAGCTGGATCTTGTTGTAAAAGGCACTCATCCTGTAAGATACTGTCCCCATGACAAAAATCCTGTAGAGGATCACGATCTGCTTCATGGTGAGAATGCAACAGTTGTGGACTTTACCGTTATAAAATTCTATTACGAGGAAGATGGAGATAAGATAATATTCCCCTGTGCAACCCTTCGCCCCGAAACCGTCTTTGGTGCGACGAATATCTGGTTGAAACCAGCAAAATACATTCTTGCAAGGGTTGATGATGAGACCTGGCTTATTAGCAGGGAGGCCTACGAGAAATTAACCTTCACCGATAAAAAAGTGGAACTGATCGGAGAGGTTGATGCCGAGAAGTTCTTTGGAAAGTATGCTGTTAACCCGGTAAATGGAATGAAAATCCCGATACTGCCGGCCGATTTTGTCGATCTTGATAACGCCACAGGAATTGTGATGAGCGTTCCTGCCCATGCGCCCTATGACTACATAGCCATCGAAGATCTGAAGAGAAGTGATATAGCAGAAAAATATAGAATTGGAAAGGAGATGCTTGAGTCGATCAAACCCATTGTCCTGATAAAGATCGAAAATGAAAATGCAAACAGCTCAGATACAGAGGTACCGGCAAAAGAGATAACTGAGGAGCTCGGAATCAAGACCCAATCCGATCCCGAACTCGAAAAGGCCACCAAATTGCTTTACAAAAAGGAGTTCCACAAAGGAATTCTCCTGGAGATCACTGGCGAATATGCTGGAATGAAAGTATCCCAGATCAAGGATAAACTGCAGCGAGACCTTATCGAGAAAGGGATCGGGGATATTTTCTATGAGTTCAGCGAGAAGCCTGTTGTGTGCAGGTGCGGAACGAAGTGCGTTATAAAGGTTGTGAGAGACCAGTGGTTTCTGAATTACTCAAAACCTGAATGGAAGAATACAGTTCTCGGACATCTTGAAAGAATGCAGATTATCCCAGACTACTATAAAGAGGAATTCAGAAACAAGATCGAATGGTTAAAGGATAAAGCCTGTGCAAGAAGAAAAGGATTGGGGACGAAAATTCCGTGGGATAAGGAGTGGCTGATAGAAAGTCTTTCAGATTCCACAATATACATGGCATATTATATACTTGCCAAGTATATAAACGAGGGTAAGCTCAGGGCAGAGAACATGACAAAGGAACTCCTCGATTACGTACTGCTGGGAAGGGGAAGCGTGGATGCTGCGAGCAAATCATCTGGAATGGATAAAAAGTTCGTTGAACAGATTAGAAATGATTTCACATACTGGTATCCCGTAGATGTCAGAAGTTCGGGAAAGGATCTTGTCGCCAACCACCTCCTCTTCTTCCTTTTCCACCACATAGCAATCTTTCCCGAAGAGTACTGGCCCAGAGCCATTGCAGTAAACGGCTATGTCAGTCTCGAAGGAAAGAAGATGTCCAAGAGTAAAGGTCCTCTTTTGACGATGAAGAGAGCTGTGCAGGAAAATGGAGCGGACGTGACAAGAATGTACATCCTCTACGCATCGGAATACGATAGCGATGCCGACTGGAGGAAAAAAGATGTTGAGAGCCTTGCTTCACATCTCAAGCGATTTTATGAGCTTGTTGCAGAGAACTACACCAGAGAGATAAAACCACCTTCAATGCTCGACAGATGGTTGATCAGCAGGCTTCAGAGAATAATCAGGGAAACGACAGATGCTATGGAGAATTTCCAGACAAGAAGGGCCGTTAACTCGGCATTCTTTGAAATGATGTCAGATGTAAGATGGTATCTGAAGAGAGGTGGCGATAATCTTGCGATAATTCTGGACGATTGGCTCAAACTTCTTTCTCCTTTCGCACCACACATATGTGAGGAAATCTGGCATCTAAAGCATGACGATTTCATAAGCGTCCAGAGGTATCCCGAATTCGACGAGAGCAAGCTCGATCGGGAGGCTGAAGCTGCTGAAGAATACATCAAAAATCTGATCGGAGATATCAAAGAGATTCTCAAGTTCGTTAAAGCTGAGACTGTCTATATAGCCGTTGCAGAACCGTGGAAATCAGATGTCACGAATATAGCACTGGAGGAGGGCAATTTCAAGGATGCCATGAAAAGAATAATGAGCGATAAGAGATTCAAAGAAGTTAGCAGGGAGATTCCGAACTTCATCAAAAAGGTTCTGAAGGATGGAGGCGAATTCATCAAGCTCGACGAGGAGAAAATAATAGAAGATAACAGAGAATTCATCTCGCTGGAGGTCGGGGTAAAAGTCATACTCGATTCTGAAAAGGTTCCAGAGAGTAAGAGGAGACTCTCCATGCCAGGAAAACCGGCTATCTACGCTGTCTGACCATGCTGAGATTATATTCTGCTCTCATCAATTTCTTTCAAAAATTTTACCATATTTTTCCAGTGACTACCCATCCAGTAGAGTTTTATACATTTGGGGCAGTACCAGAGCTCATATTTTCTGCTCAAATCTTCTGAGATTCCTTCTCTCTCAAGCACCTCTTTTACCTCATGTTCTTCTGGTTTTCTCAGGATGCCGTTGCACACACTGCATCTGTTCATTACTATTTTAAAATCGATTCCTGCTGATTTCAATTCCCTTATCTGGTCAGCTACATAGTCTGAATGAATGAAAAAAACCTTCCTTTTCCTGGCCAAGCACCTACTATAAAGTTCCCGATCCCTTGTAAGCAGTATTCTGTCCGTGTAGTTTTTTAACATAAAAGTATCCTCTTTCTTCCTCTGATTGCCATCAAAACTAAAATCGCCAACATAAAGAGTATCATAGCCCGATATTCTCAGCCAGGTTGCAAGCTTTCCAAGCATCCTGTCACAGATGAACTTATCTGATATGAATTTCTCTGGTCGTTCACTCAAAATTGATCCACCACCTGCTATCCACCTTTTTCAAATTTTTAGCTATTTTCTCAGCCGTTTCAGTTTCAAACTCAATTTCTTTCACGTATTCCAGAGATGATGGATAAGTTGAGGAGTATTCAATTGCCTGACACAGAAGCTCAAGTTTATCCGCATCATTGATGTATTTTTCAAAATCTTTCATTCCTCTGATTGTCTTCTTCTTAACCTCATCCGGAAGAAGCTCGAGCTGTTCATTAAAGGCCTTCTCCTTATCCACCTTCACATACCTCCTGGATAACCTGTGTAGATCTGTCGTTCGAGTCTCATGCATGTCGTGAATAAGAGAAAGGAAAGAGGTCATCGCAGCGGAATTGATGTCCTTAGTTTCGAGATATGTTATGATAAAGGATATGAATGCTGTTCTCATTGAATGTTCTGCCACACTTTCAGGGTTTGCTATTCCCACCTTAAACCACCCCGATCTCGGAGTTAACTTGAGTGCTCCAACTTCAAAAATTAAGCGTGAAATCTTCTCAAAATCAATTGATTCATTTTTTTCATTGGTTCCCATACACATCACCACACACCAAAATACCTCTTAACAGATTCAGAGATTATGAGATATTCAGAGGAAGTTAATTTTCGAAAATAGATTAATTTTATGGAAGATTTCACAGAAGATCAGGTGAGATGTCAGACATCATAAGTAAACAACGGTATTGTAACTCATGTATGACTTGTAAGTCAGGCCATATTGATAAGAGTGACTACAGCGCAATTGCCTTAAAAACACCTTATGTTTCCCGTTCTGCTCAATTTCCAGACTGTCTCTGTTGATCTTGTAGTTAATCTCATAACTCCTATCACATAATGATACTGGATTGTTTCAGCTGGTGAGATGGTTTTGGTTTTCCAGCAATAATAACTTTCAGGCTTTCATCAAAAGCTATATCTGAGACCCGGAGCAAGAATATATTTAGATGATATCTCTACTTAAATAACCCCCTGAATCCAAAAAAGAGGAGATGGTGATGTTCCAGAGACCTATGAAAATAGACTTAAAAAGAGATTCTGGTTTTTTCGAACTCATAGATATGCTCAAAAAAGGGTCGAGCGGGGAAGAGATAGCTAAAAAACTTGGAGTTTCCAGAAATGCCATCTGGAAAAAAATCAGGAAAATTAAGGAATCTGGTTATGAGATCGAGGCGAGAAGAAAGGTTGGGTATCGGATCAAAAAATTTCCAGAATTTTCAGCTCTGCAGGTTGCAGAAATTATAAAGAAAACTGGTGCTGAATCACTTATCAACAGGATTTACTACTATATCGAGACAGATTCCACGAACGAACGGGCTAAAGAGTTGGATCCAGGTTCAATAGTTATTGCCGAGAGACAGATTTCTGGCAGGGGCAGGCTGGGAAGAGAATGGGTCAGTGATGAGGGAGGGCTTTATTTTTCGATCGTTCTTTCACCGGGACTTGGTGTTGAGGATATTCCGAAAATAACACTCTCCACAGGTGTTGCGGTCACAGAGGCCCTCTCAAAATACAACGCAAGACTCAAATGGCCAAATGATGTCCTTATAGGTGGGAAGAAGGTGTGTGGAGTTCTTTGCGAGCTTGCAGGAGAGATTGATAATTTCAAAGTTATTGTCGGGATAGGAATAAACGTCAGAAATACTCCGCCTGCCAGTTTAAACGCAATCAGCCTCGTCTCCCACGACAACTCAATTACGAGACTGAAAGTGTTTGAGGATGTTATGAGAGAGTTTAAAAAATACTATGCCATGCTTGAATCCGGTGACTGGGAGAAGATAAGAAGGAGATGGATGGAACTCTCTGATACAATAGGCAGGCATGTCAGGATTTCTGTTGGAGAAAAAGTATTTGAGGGCAGAGCTACAGATCTCGATGTCGATGGTGGATTGATAATCGATTCAGGGCATGTTCAAAAGGTTTTTTCTGGTGAATGTTTTTATATCAGTTAGACTTCACTGTTAAACAATCAAATTATGATTGTTGTTTTGCGATTGCTAAGGTATTTTTCAGTGCATAAGTTGCATTCTGAGTTTCACCAACCTTTACTTAAAAACATTGAGAATTGTAAATATGATACGCTTAGATTTTTAAACAGTCATTTCAGCATTGAAATATGCATCTTATAGTTTGCAGCAAAAAGGATATTGCCGGTCAAAATATTAAAGAGCATCTCCTTTCCATGCTTGACCTCGATAAAAAAATCATTGATGAGTTTGAATTTCATATTGGAGAAAAAATATCAATAGTAGAGATAAAAGAAAGGCTTATTTATGCCGATTTTCTTGATCAGAAGCTCAAAAAATATATTGATTTTGATGAAATCCTTTTTGCTTCAAGACACAGCAGCAAGGATGGAAGAAAAATCTTTACTGTTCATGTTTCTGGAAACGTTGACAGAGCAGATTACGGCGGCAAACCCTACTCTCTCGCCAGACCTTCCCCCATCAGGATGAAGAACTATGTTATGGCTTTAAAGAGGAGACTTTCTCAAAAGCCAGAGTATCAATTCACAATGGAAGTTACCCATCATGGTCCTTCAGAGATTATCACTCCTTCTGCTTTTTACGAAATTGGTTCAACTGAAGAAGAATGGAGAGATGTTGAGGCAGGGAGAGTGGTTGCAGAATCATTGATTGAAGCGATAAACTCTCCCGAGTGTGACTGGAATGTGGCAGTTGGTGTTGGAGGCACACACTACGCCCCAAGGCAGACCGAAATAATTCTCAACACCACCTTCACATTCGGACATAACTTTGCAAAGTACACCTTTGATGGTTTGAATGAGGAGATCATTCTGAGTGCTCTCAAATTAAGTGACACAAAATACATCATCATTGATGAAAAGTCCACCTCTTCTAGAATAAAGACAATGTTATCGGATATAGAAGAGAAGTACGAAATTAATATATTGAGATCCAAAGATGTTAAGAGGAATTATTTGCTTTAAAATTTATTTTTTGATTTTATCAAATTAAAAATTTTTAATAAATATAGTTGTTTCAATAACGTCCTGGCACATAAAACATCTGATTTTAAATTTTTTTCAACATATGTATGAATACTAACCTATTAATATACTAACGTAGATTACAAAAACATTTAAAAATCTCAATGTGATGAGATATGTCATGGATTACACTGTCAGAATAATTCCCATAAGACTCAGTCACTCAATTATAATAGATAATTCTGATGCCAATGAGATCGGTGTAGTTGAGGGGGACAGAATTAAAATCTGCAAAGGGAGAGATTTTTGCATAGCTGATCTGCAAATAACAACCGGATTTGTTTCAAAAGGAGAGGTGGGAATATCCGCCGATCTGGCTGAAGATATTCGGCTAAAGGATGGGGATAGGGTTACAATCTATCCTGTGTCAAAACCGGAATCTGTTTCATTCATAAAGAAGAAAATGGATGGGCAAAAGCTCACGAAGGATGAAATAAACTCAATAATCGAAGATATAACACGAAACTCGCTGAGCGACATAGAGATTGCAGCCTTTATCCTCTCGAATTACGACTATGGGATGGATCACGATGAAATTGAGTGGATGACGAGGGCGATGATAGAGACCGGTGAGACGCTCAGCTTTGATAGAGGAATTGTTGTTGATAAGCACAGTATTGGTGGGGTGCC
>Ga0180932_1106_pt1 | contig 18452 bp, 19 predicted proteins | sample Deesub1362A_J573_FD_124189 | JGI IMG/M metagenome (GOLD analysis project Ga0180932, IMG submission 124189) | Archaeoglobus sp. JdFR-24
TAGATTGCCGGGTAAAATGTTCGATAAAGCGAGAGCCAGACGTTTCAGATCGGTCGGTGATTGTTTAAAACGTTTTAATTTAGCGTAAAGTTGCGTTTAATGTCTCAATCGTACTTGATATTTGATCGAGCTTTCCCATCTTTAGATTTCAACTTTCTAGACAGAAAAAGGAGAATCAACAATGCTAAGCAGTAGCTTATCAACAATCCTGTATAGGTTGGGACTAAAAGTGCTGGAAGTCCTGTAATACCCAGTAAGATTCCGTTGATGATGAAAAGAATTATCACCTTCCCAAAATTAACTTCAGGCAAACCAATTTCTTCACCTTCGTAATGGAACAGAAAAAGCATTGTAACAAGGGAAACATTTATGGGTAAAAGAAAGACATATGGGAGCAGGAATACCGATCCAGAATCGAAATAAGTGCCTATGCAAAAGATCACAATTAATAGAGCCATTGGGATCTGGGACATCGATAAAGCCTTGCTCAAAATGAATTGATTTTTTGTTACGGGTAACGTTCTCAAGAAATTGATTTCCTTTCCTTCGACTTTCAGGATTGCATCTACTCCGCTGATTGAGAAAAGCGCAGTGGTGAATATCAGGCTGTGTGTCAACTCCTTCGAAAAACTGCCATTTTTCAGTGCCATGAATATTTGTGGCAGGATGAAGTATACTGGAATTAAGAATCCTGCTATCATTGAGGTCTTTCTGAAAATTATTCTCAGGTCTTTTATAGTTAAAGCAAAAATAGCACCACCAAATCCCGTTTTAAAATCTCCTGCTTTTACCTTTTCAGATGTCACTCTGGGATCCAGAATTTCTTTCCATACCTTGTTTATTGAAAGAATATAAAGAGAAATAAAAACAACGGAATAGCTGGCCAGAAAGATCAGACTTCTGAAAGGATCGAATATCGATGCAACAGAAAAAGGATAGGCGATAATGTACCTCCCGAAAAAGTTTGTAAGGTTCTCGCTGTGTTTGACTATGTATTCCTGAAGGTAGGTTAAAACATAGAACATACCCATAAATGTCAGTAGTCCTGTAATTTTAATCAGGTTCTTTATGGTCTGCCCCCTTGTTTTTCTGAGGGTTATTCTCAATCCGAATAGGGAGAAGATTATCAATCCAATTGTGTGACCGGCAAATAGTCCGACAATCATCCATAACATGAAAAGCATTCCGCTGAGAGGATACTTGACGAGTAAAACAACAATGCTGGGGAGAGCTATCGCGAAAGATACTGAAATATCGAGCAGTAAAAGTTCACTCAAATAAAATGCCCCAATCTTCACTGGCAGAGATTTCAAAGGCTCGAAAAGACCCAAGGAAACCACATAGGGAGACTGAACGGCGGTAACGTATAGAGCAAAAACGAATGGGATAATTGCCAGAGAAACCGCCATTGAAGAAATTACCAGCCTGTCATCTGAGAATGCAATTCCTGAAGCCATAAATACTCCAAAAAGCATGAATGAGAGTGCTTTGGGCACGATTCCCCTTTTAATGTTTAGTGAATTTTTCAACGCCTTTTTAAACTTCCTCTCATCGCTGGCTATGAGGGGATTCCTCTTTATCATCTGGTACTGTAATTCCCTGTAAAGTATTCTGATTATCTCCAGCATTGTCTCACTCAGAGACTCTCTTTTAGAGCATGTACAATTGATAGAACTTCCTCTTTACTCTCTGTCAGTTTTAAGAAAATATTTTCAAGGTCAACCTCATGAACCCTCTCTTTAAGCTCTTCCATATCTCCCTCAGCAATCAACTTTCCTCGATAGATGATACCTATTCTGTCGCAGATCATCTCGGCCAGAGCTAGTATGTGGGTTGAGAAAATTATGCTCTTACCTTCCTTTTTAAACTCGATCAAAAGCTCCCTCAAAATTCTGGCACTTTTTGGATCAAGGCCGTTCATAGCCTCATCCAGTATCAGGAGTCTTGGATCGTGGAGGAGGGCGGTTATCAGGGAGACTTTCTGCTGGGTACCAAAGCTCAGGGTTCCGATAAATTGGTCGATATAACTTTCGATTGCAAACGCTCTGACAAAATAATTAACTTTTTTTTCAAGTTCGTCTTTTGGAATTCCTCTTATTTTACCCACAAAATCAAAAAGCTCTCCTGGGGTCAGACTCTCATAAAGAATGGGAGTCTCCGGAACGTAACCGACTATTTTTTTTACTTTTACGGGATCTTCAGCCATAAGATCTTCAGCCTCAACACCTTCAAACAAAACCTGACCTCTCGTCGGTTTAAGGATTCCGGCAAGGATTTTCAATACAGTACTCTTTCCACTGCCGTTCGGGCCAAGAAGACCATAAATCTCACCGCTGTGCACAGTAAAGCTTAAACCATCAATTGCAACCTTATTACCAAAGGTTTTGTAGAGTTCTCTCACTTCAATCATCCGATTCACCTGCTATTAAGCTCTTCGTGTTATAAGGCTTTTTAACTCTATATATCTTGCTTTTTAACTCTATATATCTTAAAGCTAACTTCCCCTTCCAGCATAGAGTGTAAAGCAAATATCTTACGTTAATAGAACCTCTAAGCTTCAACCAGCGTATAATGTGTTGGGAAACACCCCCTGCCGGTTATAGGAATTCATAACCCCATCGATAACCTTCGAAATATGGGAGAGGAACGGACAATATCACAACCCTGACACCCTCAGGAATCTCAAATTCAAATTCTTCATCCCTTACTGAATTGAATTCGAAATCCGAGTACTCCAAGACTAAAATTGACGATCGATTCTTCAGCCCAGTTTGGATTTGAACCTCCTCAGGAACTCGAAATTCAATTTTCATCTCCACTCTTACAGGATACCAATCATGCTTTGCAACCCATATCTTCCTCAACTGGTTTTCCCTAAAATCGGAATAATTTGCCGTTAAATTGAGCACATAGCAATCTTTCCCATTTACACTTTCTTCCTTCAAGATCTCAATGTTGTAATCTTTAAGCATATTCAGTAATGAGCCATAAAACAAGTCGGGACTTTCAGTTGAATTAATCCTCTGAACTTTAACTTCATTTTTGTTTTTATTGTAAAACCAGAGTTTCTCACCATTTGATACCATCATAGTGTTATTTGTATCGATTCTGAATCTATCCGGTTTTTTAAAAACAACTTCATACTCCTCCTCGTGTATTTTTCCATTGGTAACCTCTTTAACATGTATTTTAGCTCTGTAACCTGCAATACCTGCATATTTATTCTGCATTTGCTTGATGACTTCATCAGCAATTATTTTTTCCTGAATACATCCTGCCAGAAGTAGTACGAGCAGAGGGATTAGCAGTTTTTTCAAATTTTCACCTGTGCTAATGTGGGGCGATTTTTACTTAAATTTTATCTATTCGTTAATTTTTATAATTTGCTGAGATTCAGCAGAATCGTAGCGACAGGCACTCCGAGCTTGCAATGGAGACGACAATGAAGTATGGGAGTAAAGATGAATCGGCTGGAATGCATTAATAATACTAACAGAATCAATACTTCCCACCGAACACGTCAGTCCATTCTTTAAAAACAAAGCTACGTGTATAAGTCCCACTAACCTTATCTTGGACTGCAAGATAGTAAAATAAGTGAAAAATCGAAAATATTCTTTTCAACAGGGAAATGATTGATACTCTAACAAGGTATCGGAAGGGTGAAAAGATGAAAAACTGGAAGTACATAACCCTATTTCTGTTGGTGTTGGCATCACCAGCAATATATTCCTACCATCATTATGTCATTTATGGTTGCGAGAGATCGATTAGAGTCGAGAGCGTAGCTTTCCCGGAAAAATACGTTGAAATTGATGTAAAAGAGCTGGATATGTATCCCTTCATTAAGAGGGCAATCGAGACTGATGGGGCTATTAAAATTCCTAGAGATGATACTACTACCGATAAATTCATCAAACTGCTTGTTAAAGGTAATACAAGTGTATTTAGGATAGGTGGTAAGTTTTATAGATTGATTATTATTTACGATTGATTTTAGCATTTTCATTCAAATACACTTTCCCTTTCTGAACGCTAACGAGACCGAGCTTTTCAAGCTCTTTTATGTGATAATATAAAAGCTTGAAATTCAAATTCATTTTTTCAGATATCTCTTTGAGCTTGAGTCCATCGGTTTCATATAGAAAATCCAAGATCTGTTTTTTCCTTTCGGAAGTCTTTACACTTAGAAGAGCCTTGTCTTCCGGTTCACCTGCAAATATTAGCCTTTTATTTCCTACCTTTATGGTCGAGATTAGCCCTTCCCTCTCCAGAATGCTTAAATGATACTTAAGCGTACTCCTGTTAATTCCAAGCTCATTTTGTAGCTGTGTTATGGATGTTCCCTGATTTAGCCTTATAAACTCAAGAATTTTTACCCGCTTTCTGTTCTCCAGTGCGGTTTTCAGTTTTGTAATTACAAAGGGCAAAAGCTTCAAAAGAGCGATCATACTCAATACAATCGTCAATAAATGATGAATTTTAATCCACAACGGAAGCTCCCAGAAAGAGACTTTTACTTCATCAGGCGGGTCGTTCATTATTATCTTCTGGAGTTCCTCATCGCTTACGTTAGCTGGTCTGACCTCAAATGCAAATACTGGAACTATCAGCAGGATGATTAAGAGTGCTGCCCAAACCCTCACTTTATAAAATGAATAAGGATAGCTTTAAAGTTTTTTCATTTTATTAAAGTTTTATTGAATTTCCTCTCAGATCATCTCCCAACCTGCCTGAAAGTAGTTGATAAAAAAGAAGAACAATCAAAAAGAAAAAGAAGTATGAGTATATTGAAATGAGCAAGCCATATGGATCATCTTATCTGGCTTTTCTCTGGCTCCTCCTGATATAGTTTCAGGTCAGTCTCAAGATGGTGGAAGTGGGGGGAGAGATGTCTTTCAGGGTCTTCAGGGGGAACCTTTTATCTGACTTGTGTGATCACAGCCAAATAATTATTAAATAGTATTCAACTTTTCTATAAATCATGAAATTTTATGAGTTCACAAAAATTATTTCCAGTGAGAACATGATAAGAGTTGTGAAAGTTTTTGTTGAATATGCAGCAAAAGATCAGATAGCATATCCCAAAAACATCTATGCAATAAACTCACTGAAAAAAGCGAGTTGAGGAGTAAAAAAATTTGAAGGGGTGGAAAGGCTATGAAAAAGGATCACATGAACAAAGTGCTGCTCATTTTGGCTGTGTTAATCTTATCGGTATTCTCAGGCTGCATTTCAAACAAATCCCTTGGCTTTACGATCCACAATAAGGATGTTAAAGAACACCTGGTAAATGTAAAAGTGAATAGTGCAGGAGAAATAATATTAAATAAAACCTACAAAATGAAACCGGGTGAGGAAACATCGTCATCAGTGGTTATGGAAAATAAGGCAGTTTATTTCAGTGTTAGAGTTGATGGCGGGTTAAAAGTGAAGAATTACAGAGTTGGTGGTAGCGTCGAGAGAGTCTGGATTAAGGTAGGAAAGAACGGGTCGGTGACTGTATTACAGGAGGTTACTTAAAATAGAGGACTTAATACAGAGGAAATCGGAATGAAGAATGAAAAAGCACTGGCATTAATAGACTATCCTGGTTTCTTTATACTTGGGATCTTTTCCTATATTATTGGCAATTTAATGTACAGTTTCTTGGATCGATTTTTCAGTGGGATGATCGCCGGGGAGATAAAATTCTCACTTGTGATATAGGTGTCTTTTTCACAATTACAGTCGCATTGAAGGAGAGAGGAATTTTGACGGGATTTGCCATTTCCTCTATCATGGCGATTTCTTTGCTCATTCCGGTGATGGCTACAAGTGTGGTTAAAAGAGATGAATTTGAAATCTCGTCTAAGGTCTGAATCTCTAATCTTTTTATCTAAATATTGAAGTAAATTGAAATAAATATATAATTCTAAATCTATGGTCAGAAAAATTAAATATCTAAATAAAATCTAACAAAAACAAAAGATTGTTAAATGGGGGTGGCGATAGCAGTAAACAAAAATGCGAGTGATAAGTTTGTTTATAACTGGTCTTTTTGCTTATGGGTTGGGTGTAATGCAAAAGAGATGGTGACATTGGGATGAGGCTCAGCAGAGGAGTGGAGTATGATAGAAGTTGAAAATTTAACAAAACTATATGGAAAATTCAAGGCTCTCGATGGCCTGAATCTTGAAATAGATGAGAATGAAGTTTTCGGTTTTCTCGGTCCAAACGGGGCTGGCAAAACCACTACAATAAATCTAATGATGGGAATGCTTCAACCAACTTCAGGCAGTATAAAGATAGCAGGTATAGACGTGGCAAGGAATCCACTTGAGATCAAGAAACTCTGTGGCTATCTGCCTGAAAACGTTGGATTTTACGACCATATGACCGCAAAACAGAATCTCCTGTACTTTTCAGAGTTTTATAATATACCCGGGCATGAGGCCACTGCAATCATCGAAGAATTGCTCGAACTTGTTGGAATTGCTGATGTCGCTGATAAAAAAGTCGGAGAGTTCAGTAAAGGGATGAAACAACGCCTGGGGATGGCTCAGGCCTTACTCAATGACCCCAAAGTTATTTTTCTTGATGAACCCACCTCTGGACTGGATCCCCAGGGTGCAGCAGATTTCAAGAAGATAATTAAAGACATGAAAAAAGAAGGGAAAACGATTTTCTTCTCTTCTCACATCCTTTCAGAGGTCAGAGAGATTTGTGAGACTGTAGGAATAATATCTCGAGGTAAACTTGTTGCCAAAGGCAGAATTGAAGAATTCGCAAGCCAGAATGGTATCAGTATCGCAGTCGAGACTGAACCGGAACTCGATCCCTCGATTCTCGAAACCTTTGGCAGAGTTAGTATGGAGGGTTCGAAAGCTATAGTTGAGGTTGAAAAGGATTGCAGGGTTGAAATATCAAAGGCACTTAATGAGAGGGGTTACATAGTAAAGGAACTTCACATGCTCGAGCTTGACCTTGAAGAGATCTATCTAAGTATTGTTCAGGAGAGGTAAATATGAGTTTAATTGTTGTTGCAAAAAAAGAATTTGCAGATCAGATAACGAGCAAGAGGTTTATAGTCATTCTAGCATTAATGCTTCTCATCTCTGCCTTTTCATTCTACCAGGGAATTGATGGTTTCATGCGAGGTTACAGGGGTATGAATTCTGAGGTTAGGCTATCTATAATCCAGATCTTTGGCTTTTTTGGTACATTTGGTATAACAACCTCTGGAGCGATACTGGGTCTGCTTATGGGTTTCGATCTTATAACCAGAGAAAGGGAAAGTGGGTCTCTAAAAACTCTGTTAGCTCATCCAGTATTTAGGGATCAAATAATAAATGGAAAGGCTCTGGGAGCCTTTGCTGCAATGTGCTTGGTCGTAGTCCTGACGCTCATTATTGCATTGGGGATATTGGCAATAAAGGGCTTCATTCCATCTCTTGACGATCTGATTGCAATAGCCAAATTTGGATTGGTAACCTTAGCTTATCTCTTCACGTTCTTCTCCATAGCCCTCTTCACATCCACGGTTGCCAAAAATTCAAGTACATCTCTGCTTGTTGCCTTTGGCATATTCATACTGCTCTCAGTTGCTATGCCAATGCTTGGTAACTTGGTTGCTCAGGCTGTTGTTGGACCTCCACCCAACATCGGACCCCCTCCTATCCCCCACCCTCAAGTCCAGGAAAATCCTGACGCCAAAGTAGTAGAAATTGAAAAAAGCCCGGAGTGGCAGGAATGGAGACAAAAAATGGAAGAATACCAGAATAAGAGGAGGGCAGTAGAGAGTTTCTTCAACATCATATCACCTACAACAAATTACAGAACTCTTATCTCTTCTTTATCTGAACGTCCTGTACTCATATCTTTTCAAAGCAAGGATGTGACTAAGAATCTCGTGGGCTTTATAATGCTACCAGTAGTTTTCTTCGTAATAAGCTACATAAAGTTCCTCAGGAGTGAAATAATATGAGGAGAGTTTTGCTCGTAATTGCTATCATTCTTGCAACGCTATTTATCGGCTCGGTGGAGAGTGATGTCAGAAGTGTAAATGCCGTACCTGGCGAAATTCTTTCATTTGATCTAAAAATCACAAATGACCGGAATTATGACAGAAACATTCAGTTATCTTACAATGCTCCAGAAGGATTTTTAGGAAAGTTCATTTATGGTGGAAAAGAGGTTGAATTGCTGAGGTTGGGTGCAAATGAATCAAAGACTGTGCAGTTCCAGCTTGAAATACCTTTAAATGCCAAGGAAAAAGAATATTCCGTCGGGATCAACGCTGCAGGAAGCTTAATGCTCAGAATTAACGTTAAAATGCCAGAGGATCCGCTGGAGATTATACCCTCCATATCAGGTGTGGCTGTTGAGGCGGGTGATGAGGTAAGCTTTCCGATTCTAATCGAGAATAGGCTCAACGCAGAATACAGCATCGACTTATCATGTTTAATTCCAGGAAACTGGAGCTACAAGTTTACTGAAAATGGAATAGAGATATACAGGATCATCCTGAAACCAAATGAAGTACGATTACTGACACTTGAAGTTGAATCGGACAGCAGTAGCGATGTCGGAGAGTATATAATAATCCCCTATTTCAATAAGCAATCAATTGAATTAAACGTAAAAATAACAAAGACGCACAAGGGGGAACATGGAAAAATCAAGCTCAAAATTGTAAGCAAAGATGGGAAACCTGTTGACTCCGCGAAAATTAACGTTTCTGGAGTTGGTGAGTTCTTCACTTCTGCTGAAGGAGAAGTGGTGATTGAGGTTCCGCTTGGAACTTATAAACTGGAATTGACAAAAGAGGGGTATTATAGTAAGGAAATAGACAATGTTGATGTGAAGGCTGGAAAAACTACTGACCTCGAAACAATAACACTTGAGAAGAGACCTTATTTCGCTGAAATCGCTGTTACAAATCCCAGGATAAGCTTTGTTATAGGATCCGGCAACCCTACATTTAAATTTAGAATTGAAAATAGAGGGTATGCAGATGACACATACAGACTGAGCTTAAAAGGTCTGCCAGAAAACTTCTATTCAAAATTTAAGGAATCTCAGCAGTCTACTGAAGCAATATCTGAAGTGTTCGTTAAAAGTGAGGATTCCAAAGACATATATCTCGAAATTCTAACTCCTCCCTATGCCAAAATCGGTGTTTACAATTTAACATTGCTGGTTGAGGGGCACTATTCTGTGGAGAAAAATCTAACTCTCAGTCTGAAAGGAGAATACAGAATATACTTCGAACCAGTTGGTGGGATGTATCTTATTACATCTGAGGCTGGGAAAACAGCCGAATTCAATGCAATTTTAAGAAATATTGGTCGAGGAGTAACTTTAACAAACATAAATATTAGTGCCACTGCACCAGCAGGCTGGAGTGTTGCTGTTAATCCATCAGAGATTCCTGCGTTGGAGGCTGAAAGTAGCTTGCCAGTAAAAATCACCGCCCACGTTCCACCAGATACTTTGCCAAGCGAATACAGGCTGAGAATAAACATCAGAAGTGATCAGACAGAACTGCAGGAAGATCTAAAAGTTATTGTGAAAGAGAAGAGCTACGCTGGTTTAATTGGTGGTGGGATAATAATCACCGCATTGATCGGTCTGATCATCATCTTCAGAAAGTTCGGAAGAAGGTGAATGGAGCATTGCGAAGTAATGAGAAGTGAAGTGAGGTGATGAAATAATATTCAAGTAGTTCAGGCAGATTCCAGTCCTACAAAATTTTTTATCCAGTAAAATATTCCCCTACCTGTGGAGGGAATGATGTGAGTATAATGCTATACACTCCCTATCTCTATAAAACATCTCGTACCAGCATGGAAGCATGAGAAAAAGGTCAGTGTCGGGGCAGGAGAAAGCATGGAACTGAACTACACCTTGAACACATCTTTCGGAGGGCTTGGGAAAGTCGAGTTTAATGCTTACAGGATTGCTGAAGAAAACATTATTCAGCAGCAACCAATGCCCGAGGGTATTAGAGTTACTATAAAGCCATCAACTTTCATCGCCACCTCTCACAAAAACTATCACTGCAAGACAATCATCAGCACGGATTCTGATGCGTTCTTGTGGCGAATATGCATTTCACATCAATGTACATCTTGAAATGAAATAGAGGGATACAGCTGGTTGAGAGTTGAGGTGACTTGATTGGAGTTCGTGTATGAGATCAAATTTATTGATAGAGTTTATTAAATAAATGTTTACTTAAATGTTAGTATGGGTGATTTAAATGGACGCGATTGTTACACTCAGCCTTTTACTTCTACCAGGGCTAATCCTGCTGTATTTGTTGAAAAGGCAGGTGGATAAGTTGGATAATACTGATGGGAAGAGAATCATGGACTTGCTTATGGTAGGATTCATAATGAACTACTCCGAAAACATGTGGAATTTCATATCTAGAGAAAGTTATCAGGCACTGTCTACGGCCGGTAGCCTCATTTTCCTGTACGGCTTTGCTCTTCTGCTCTACAAGAGCTTCAAGCAGGGTTTGATGGAATCGATGAGGGGTTAGTGATGGGACTGGGAAATTTTGATCCACGCATTCTTGCATTCTCTCTGATCAATACGCTGATAGAACTTTTAATCATTGCTGCATGCTTCTACGTCTATTGTAGGGTAAGATCAAAGATTGCGCTCTTCATTGGGATGGCTTTTTTGATAAAGGTGATCTCATCCATTATCATTCCGTATCTTGCTCTCTTTCTGGGATACCACATTCATGTGGTTTTTTCAGAGTACAGCTGGCATCTGATACTGACCACGCTTTCAAATGCAATTTTTGCTGCTTTGATAATGCTTGGAGTTCTTAAACTCGCTGGATAAGTGATTTCTTTTATGATGGGTTCATATTGTTGAATGAGAATGCAAGTATTTCTGTTTCCAGATTGACCTTGAACAGTAAAAATTTCCATGGAAACGCCGGGAGGTGATATAGGGATTAAGGGAATGTTATCGTCAAATCCCTTACAGCAAAATGTCTAACTCCTTGGAATCTAAACCTTTTTTTAAGATATTATCTGTAGAATTTGTATGGGGGAATTTTTGAGAGGCTGAAATCCCGTGAAGCAGGTGCAGGATTTGTTGCTGATAATTTTACAAGGATTCTGGTGACGGTGTTTTATATTTCAGTAATGGTGCTTTTAAGGGAGAATATCATCGTAGAGCTAACGCTGGTAAAAGAAAAATTCAAGGCAAAAAGTATTGAAGGGAATAAGTGAGGTAAATTCTGCTGATTTTGTGAGTTTGAAATCGAGTTTGAAAATCTTAAATTCTTATCCTCGATCTCGAACCTGTAATCCTGCATTCTCGCCAGTAATTTCAATTGTAATCTCAAGAGTGGATAACTACCTATCTCTGAAACCACTGTTACCACAAAAAATAAAAAATTTAAATTTTAAACCAGGGTAACTGATTTGATATGGTGAATCTGACCGATCTACTGAAAATTCCGGAAAAAAGATACAGGTGGTTTATTTTTGCTACTTTGTCACTCATATACTTTTTCGTGTATTTTCATCGTGTCTCATCTGCCGTAATTTCAAAAGATCTGATGTTTGAATTTGGAGTTTCTGCCCTGTCGATGGGCTTACTTTCTTCGATGTACTTCTACTCCTACGCACTGTTTCAGATTCCTGTAGGAATGCTATCGGATACTGTCGGAACGAGAAAAACGACCACCCTGCTCACATTTGTGGCAGCATCAGGTTCCTTTCTTTTTGGGTTATCTCTTAATTTCGAGATGGCACTTGTTTCAAGACTCCTCATAGGAATTGGTGTCTCAGGTGTTTGGATTCCCACCCTGAAGATACTCTCGCAATGGTATGGTAAAAGAGAATATGCTACATTAACTGGAATCCTTCTTGCAGTCGGAAATCTTGGTGCACTATCTGCATCCTACCCTCTTGCCCTGATGATTCAGACTTTTGGTTGGAGGTTCTCTTTTTATCTGATAGGCATTATAACAATCTTTCTTGCTTCACTCTGCTGGACAATCGTTAGAGACAGGCCTGAAAATCCTCTTAATCTCACAAATAATCTTACAGAGTCAGAGCACACAGATAAAAATGGATTTAAAGGTTATTTCAAACTAATTCTAAAAAATAAGGATGTATGGCTACTCTCCTTCTGGTTATTTGTGAGTTATGGGGCTATTCTGGGTTTTCAGGGTTTATGGGGTTATCCATACTTGAGAGATGTATTCAACCTTACTGGGTCAGATGCCGGTCTGATATTAATGCTTGTGAGTATCGGAATGCTCGTCGGGAGCCCTATCGTAGGAATAGTATCTGACAGAGTTCTTAAAAGCAGGAAGAGAGTTCTGATCATATGGACTGCTGGTTTTCTTCTATCCTGGTTTCCTCTGGCTTTCTTTGCGGGAGATGTTAGGTTTGAACTGCTTTACTCTCTGTCATTTCTTATGGGATTTTTTGGATGTGGAACTGTCTTGGCTTTTACCATAGTCAAAGAACTTTTTCCCCTTGAAATGACGGGGACGGCAACAAGCGTCGTTAATATATTTCCTTTCATAGGGGGTGCAGCATTCCAGACAATCATGGGTTACCTGATCGACCTGATTGGTGGCAAAGGAGGGGTTTATCCTGTTGAAGCTTATGCTTTAGCCTTTAAATTTGCCTTTTTCCTGATACTCTTTGCTTTAATTTCATCGGTTTTTGTAAGAGAGACCTTCGATGGTTGAACAAATGATTGATTTTTTATTTTGATTGGATATTTCTGATCCTTTCGAGATGTTTCTCAAGCATTATCCTCTCAAACTGCTCGAAAATCTCTTTAGGTTCAGGTAGCTTTCTGTAAAATATACCCCTACTAACCAGTTTCTCGACTTGCTTCCGGTTTTGAGTATCGAGCAGTTCAAGAATAGTTTTTTCCCGTCTAAAAATCACCTTGCCATACTCCTCAAGAGATCTCAGGATGGCATCTTTTCCGGTAATCGGTTCTCTGTGGCAGGATATGGCCAGATTTATATTTCTCTCATCAACAATTTCACCCACTTTGTTTATCGAATTGATAAAATCACTCACACTGCAATCAAGACACCCATACCACGGCCCAAAAGAGGTGAGATCTATATCTCCCAGGAAAAGGATTCTGGTTTTACTGTCTTCAACAAGAAAACAGCAGTGTCCTGCTGAATGTCCTGGGGTGTGAATAACTGTAATAGCAGTACTGCCAAATTCGAACACATCACCATCTGAAAAAACCTCGTCAACCTTTGAAGGAATGTTTCGCCCGTAGGTAAATAAACTAACGTCAGACAGGTCGTATCTTGCTTTAAACTCATCAAGAGATGAAATGGCCTGAGCATCAAATTCATGGGCTAAAATTTTTGATTTGCGATCGTTATATCCTATGTGGTCTTCATGCCAGTGGGAGTTTAAAATAAACTCTGGTTCAAGCTCCATACATACTCTTCCTGCTCCGGTATCTATGAGGCCTGTTTTATTATCTTTTATAAACAGGCAGTTGGCATAGGGATATTTTCCTTTATTTTCACCCTCGATCATGAAAACATGTTTACTGACCCTAAACATAACACTGATTGATTCATTAATTTATTTATGTCTTCTCTTGACAGATTTTGTTGAAATGCTGAGTGTTACAGATGAGATGTAGCAATGTAGTAGAGATTAGAAGTGATTTTTGTGAGTAGCGATTTAAATCTGGAGTTGATATTGGCAGAAGGTACACTTATCTGCAATGCTTCTCCCTGCCTCCATTAATTCAACTTCACATTACTGGAAACATACCTGAAATCCTCAACTTAGGAGCTGGAATAAGGAAAAGCATCTAGTTTAGAACTATTTTTTCGAAAAAATCTCAGTTACTATTGGAATGGGGGAAATTAAATGCATTTTCATTCCAAGTTCATCAGCAGGTATTCCAAGAGCAAGTCCAACAAGCTGAGTGAAATAGACTACAGGGATGTTGGTTTGGAAGCCATATTCTCTTTCAACAGCTTTTTGTCTCGTTTCCAGACTAATCTGACACAATGGACATGCAGTTACGATTAGATTGGGCCCAACTTTTTTCGCAGCTTTGAGTATATCTGCACTTAGTTTTAAGGTTATATCATCTCTGAATGGGAGGGCTGGCCCTCCACAACAGTCGGTTTTGTAATTGGAGAAAGGTAGAACTTCAGCACCAATTTCTTCCAGAATTACATCCATGATCTCTGGATTTTCGGGGTCATCAATCCTTGTTTCGGGATGTTTGGTGAGAAGACAGCCGTAATAAGTAATGACCTTCAATCCTTTTAACGGTATAGCCAACCTCTTTTTTATTTTTTCAAGACCAAAATCGTTAACGAGAACCTCTAAAAGGTGTTTTACCTCCACTTTTCCTTTATAAGTCATTCCAATTTTCTCCAGTGCCTTGTTAGTTTTATCCCGTAGTTCTGGGTTCTCCCTGAGATCAAAATTAGCTTTTTTCAGGTTGTAGAAACACGAGGCACAAAATGTTACAATATCCAGCCCCATTTTTTCAGCAATGGCAAGATTTCTTGCATTGAGAGCATACATGAGCATTCTATTCTTGGGAGAAACTGCATCAGCTCCACAACAATTCCAGTCGTCCAGTTCCACTAAATCTATCCCAAGTTTTCTGCAAACTGCTCTCCCAGAAAGGTCATATTCTCTTGAAGTTGAATGAAGCGAACATCCTGGCATGTAACAGTATTTCATATGTCTTCACACCCCTCCAGTTCCTTAAAAAGTATTCGTATCTCATCTATTCCTCGGATCTTTTCTGGAGTTACTCTAATCCTTCCCTTTCTTAAAAGGCTTATACTGAGCATTACGTCGTCTTTCAGGCCTTTAAAGCCAGTCTTAACTCTAATTTTGAGCATGATTTCTGGTTCAAACACTCTGCCATATTTCAATATATTTTTAGTGAAGCTATCGTAAAATAGTAATGCTCCTTTCTCGGGGGGAGTATAACCTTCAATAATGGCAAGATGCTTGAGATAATCCATCAATTCATCTATCTTAACCCCTCTGGGGCACCTTGATGTGCAGGTTCTGCATGATACGCATACCCACAAAGCATGACTGGATAGAACTCTATCTTTTAATCCAAGTAAGGACATTATGGCAAGCTTTCTTGGTGAGACATCCATAACAGAGGAAGTTGGACAACCCGATGTGCATTTTCCGCATTGAAAGCATGTTCTAATCGTTCCATCTGTGACTTTAATTATCCTTTCGATAAAACTGTAGTCGTCTGAATTTATAGACAACATGTGTTTGATTTTTACAAAAGCATATTTAAATGTTTCGACTTAGTTCTTGAGTTAATTCTAAGTTAAAATATCATCTGAATAGCCTTTAAAACTGATAATATTGTATTTCACTAATTTTCAGACTTTTAGTCAATGTTCGAAAAATTTAAATACAATATTGGAATTTAGTTTTGTTATAACGAACATAATTGCGAAGTCCATGATAAAATCCTAAAAATCGAGAGGTGTTAGGATGGCAAATTCAGAACCGAGAATCAGCATATTTGTCTGTGATTGCGGGGGAGAAATATCAAAAACGGTTGATGTAGACGATCTTGAAAAATATTCTGCATCTCTTCCAAATGTGGTTTCCTGTGTTTTACACCCCAATCTTTGCTCTCCTGAAGGGCTTGAGGTTGTAAAACGTGAAATAAAAAATAATAATGCTGATAGAGTCATTATTGCAGGCTGTTCTCCCAGAGTTATGCAGAAAAAATTTGAGAATGCATTAGCAGAAGCGGATCTTAATAAATATATGCTTGAGAGAGCGAACATCAGAGAGCAGTGTGCTTGGGTTCACGATGACAGACATCAAGCCACAGCAAAAGCAAAAAATCTTGTGAAAATTGCACATGCACGAGCTGAACTGTTAAAACCACTTGAAAAAGTTAAATTAACCGGGATAAAGTCTGCATTGGTTATTGGAGGGGGAATTGCAGGGATCAGAGCAGCTTATGACCTCTCTAAAGCGGGTTATCATGTTACTATTGTGGAGAAAAGGCCCTATCTTGGCGGAAAAGTTGTGCAGCTCTATAAATACTTCCCCAAGATGTGTCCGCCTGAGTGTGGTATTGAGTTTTATTTGAAAGATCTCAGGAATAATCCCCTGGTGGATATATACACGAACTCTGAGGTTGTGGATGTCTCTGGAGACAGGGGCAATTATAAAGCGACTATCAGGGTAAATCCGACTTATATAGAGCATGATAGATGTGTTGAATGTGATAAATGCGTGGAGGTATGTCCTGCAGAAGGGAGAAATGAATTTAATCTGGGTATAGATACCAAGAAAGCAGTTTTCTGCCACAGCAAGACCCTCTCTCCCCTCAGCTATTATATCGATCCAGAGGTATGTGTTGATCTTTCTGGAAAGGAATCCTGTACGAAATGTGAGGAAGTGTGTCCAACCAATGCAATTGACAAGTCTCAGAAACCACTTGAGGTTACGATTGATACTGGTGCAGTAATTCTTGCAACAGGGTGGGAGCCCTATGATATATCTGTTAAGAGCGAATATGGATATGGCGTAATAAAAGACGTTATAACAAATCTTGAAATGGAGAGATACGCAAGTCCAACAGGTCCAACATGCGGCAAGATAATACAACCTTCTACAGGTAAAACGCCAAAGACAATTACATTCATTCAATGTGCTGGTTCAAGGGATATTAATGATCTTGAGTACTGTTCGAATGTCTGCTGTATGGCAACTCTTAAGCAGATTCAGTATATTTACGAACAGATTCCGGATGCGAAGGTTTACGTATTTTATATGGATATACGAGCGTTCAGAAAAGAGTATGAGAGGTTTCATGCAAAAGCACAGAAGCTCGGAGCAATCCTCATCAGAGGCAATGTAGCCAAAATTTACGAATACACTGATAACGGAAATCTCAGGTTGAGGGTTGAGGACACAGTACTTGGAGAGGTTTTCGAGGTAGATTCTGATCTTGTAGTTCTCGCAACAGGAATGGTTCCATCCCCTGGAACACGAGAGCTTGCTGAGAAACTGAACATTCCGCTAGATGAATATGGATTTGTTGTATCTCATCATATTCAGTGTTTTCCTCTTGATACCCGGAGAATTAACCTGTTTGCTGCAGGTGCATGTACCGCTCCAATGGATGTTGCTGCAGCAGTTCAAACAGCATCCGGAGCAGCCATGCAGACTGTTATCTCAACAGGTGAAATTGAAGTTGAACCCAATTATCCAAGTATAAACAAATTCAAATGTGATCAGTGCAAACGCTGTACAGAGGAATGTCCCTTTGGGGTTTATTACTTTGATGAGAAAGGTTTTCCGGAGCCGGATATTATCAAATGCAGACAATGCGGGATCTGCCTTGGATCATGTCCTCTTCAGGTTGTTGACCTTCAGAACATGACCATTGCCCAGATGCAGAAAATGATTGAAGCTGTTGATGTAAAGATTGATGGAGATGATTTTGAACCCTCAATTCTCGGTCTATTTTGTATAAACGATGCATATGCTGCTGCGGATCTTGCTGGAAGCAGAAGACTCAGGTATCCATCCAACATACGGATTATTCCACTCCCATGTTCTGGATTTCTTAACACCATGTTTCTCTCTCTTGCCCTGACGAGTGGTGTAGATGGTGTACTCGTAGCAGGTTGTCCTAGGGATGATGAAAGTGGTGAACAGTGTCACTATGTTCAGGGTGATGTTTTGGCCAAAACGAGAATTGCCAATTTTGTTGACACACTTCAAAGAATGATGGTAGAACCCCAGAGGGTGAAATTTGTTGATCTTTCTGTCAGTGATGCGGATAAATTCGTGAAAGAAGTGGAAACGTTCAGAAATGAGCTAAAATCTCTTGGTCCAAATATATTTAAGCCAGTTTGATCTTTTCCAGCTTTTTGAGAGGGATTCTCTGTGTTCTAATGCGGGACACAGGGACCTACTCAAAAAGTAGGATATAGGGGGTGAAAAAATGGGAGAGAATAGAGTGCTGACCAGCGTTGATGACATTGAAGAAGTGCGAATAGAAACGGACATTCTTATTATAGGTGGTGGAACAGCGGGTTGCTTAGCAGCAGTTGAAGCGAAAGAGAAGGACCCGAATGTAAAAGTACTGATCATGGAAAAAGCTCACATTGATAGGAGCGGCTGCTTGGCAGCAGGAATGGATGCGATAAATGTGGTCCTAAAAAAGGACGAGACACCGGAAAGCTACGTTAAATGGAGTCGCTGGCAGGCTGGAGGAATACTAAGAGAAGATCTGGCATTGAGCATGGCTAAGGAGATTAATGCAGCCGTAGAGAAGGTTGAAAAAGCTGGCCTCCCTATCTGGAGAGATGAAAACGGTGAGTTCATTACGAGAGGCAGGTTTGATGTACACATCTATGGCGAGTCGATGAAGCCAATCATTGCAGAAATGGCAAAAAGAGCAGGAGCTGAAGT
>Ga0180932_1090_pt1 | contig 16323 bp, 19 predicted proteins | sample Deesub1362A_J573_FD_124189 | JGI IMG/M metagenome (GOLD analysis project Ga0180932, IMG submission 124189) | Archaeoglobus sp. JdFR-24
AAGCAGAATCTGGAAAGGAAAGGGATTTATGTGAGAGCAACACACGGAGCTTTACTTGCTGAAGAAGCGCCTGAAGCTTACAAGCTCAGTGATGACGTTGTGGATGTCGTACACCGAGCAGGAATTTCAAGGGTTGTTGCTCGGCTCTTGCCTCTTGGTGTGGCTAAAGGTTGAGTTTTCAATCTTTTGTGCCTTTTTATTCTTGCCCAATTTTGCAAGCAATTTCTATAATTTAACTCGAAAATTCCTTTAACTCTCAGTATATCTCCTCAATGTATCTCTCAACAAGTTTTGAAATGGCATCTCTCAGATGTCTATGAGTTGTGCTTTTTGAAATCCCGAGTACTTTTGAGATCTCCCAAATCGTAACATTTCTCTTGTTCGTAAAATACCCCATCTCCCACGCTATTTTAAGTACCTTCCTCTGACTACCGGTTAACAGCGGTTTTTGTTCAATTCTTTTTTTATTTCAACTAGTTTCCACTTTCCAACATTCTCGACCTTTAAATAAGCTTGACTTAAACAAGAGATGCTAGGTACGACTAGTTTGTACATCCTACAGCCGTTCTCAACTAAAATTGGTGGTTTTATAAAACAGAACGATTCTTCAAAAGCCTTTATACCGGTAACATCTTCCACAACTACAAGAAATTCTAAGTTGGTTGGTGTCTTCTCGAGTATTTGAAAAAATTTGGTACTTGGATGTTTTTCTATAAGTGGTAAATACTTCGATACATCTTCATTGGCTCTGGTGACCCTTACAAGGAAGAGAATATCATAATCGTTCAGGATTATGTACTCAAGTATTTCCATACTGACTTTTTTATCTCTCGTCGCTATCTCTGGAAACTGCGACGGCATCTTCTGCATAAATCTGAGAGACGTTTACCCATATCCAGTCGCTGACGCTTACTTAGAGTGGCACGATGTCAGTGATGAAGAAATGTTGAAGTTTTTAAAATAAATTGTTAGCTTTTACGCTCGTAGTAGTTTTTATAAAAAATTAGTCATGTCTCGTCATAGGTGCAAATTTACCTCCTACCAGTTTCATAACTTCAACAATGAGCGATTCATAAGCATTCTTCTCATATCTCACCTTCATAAGCAAGTTGCCAAGGTTCTCAGCTCCTCTTTTGCTCCACTTCATACTTGTTTTTCATACGCTTGCTTATCTCCTCCATCTTTCTCTCAATTCTGTTGTTGTGCCATGGAATTGTCGTCCCTCAAAATCGAAGACATCGATGTGAAGAGAAGGTTACTCAGAATAAGAGGGAAGGATCGCTATACGATTCTCTCTGAAGTAGCATTAAACACGTTTAAAGAATACGTTGAGAAATATAAGCCTGAAAAGTGGCCGTCTCTGGGGCAGTTCAGGCAATCTTTGAGAGGGCAAGGGATAAAGCTGGCATTAAAAAGGGTGCTACAGTTCATTCCTTAAGGCATTCATTCGCAATCTATTTACTCGAAAGTGGTGTTGATCTGAGATACATTCAGGAGTTGCTTGACCATAAGCATTCGAAAACGACAGAAATTTATACTCACGTGAGCATTAAGAATTTGAGTAGGGTTAAGAGTCCGTTTGGATATGCTGGAGGATGAATCGTATAGGATGCACCCAGAATGAGTGTATACGCAATGCAGATATAGCTCCAATCAGGGGATGATATATGCAATGCGTATATGAACGAGTTGTCCGAAATCGCCGGAAGCCCTTTATGGAAAATGTTAATATCGTGGGATTATAAGGCTAAAAATGATGAACAACTGGGCAAAAATAATAATCGGCGATAGCCGAAAGATGATAGAAGTTGAAGACAATAGTATAGATTTAGTTGTTACTTCTCCTCCTTACTGGCATATTAAGGATTATGGAGTTAAAGGACAAATTGGCTATGGACAGAGCTTGCATGAATATTTGAAAGATTTATACAGAGTCTGGAAAGAATGTTACAGAATTCTTAAACCCGGAAGGAGATTATGTATAAATATAGGTGACCAATTTGCCCGCTCTATAATTTACGGTAGATACAAAGTTATACCACTGCATGCTGAGTTTATAGCTCAATGCGAGGACATAGGTTTTGATTATATGGGCTCAATAATCTGGCAGAAAAAAACCACAATGAATACTACAGGCGGAGCGAATGTTATGGGTTCTTATCCGTATCCACCTAATGGGATGATTGAAATTGATTATGAGTTTATACTCATTTTCAAAAAACCGGGAAAAAGTGAGAGAGTCTCGAAGGAGATTAAAGAAAAATCTAAGTTGACCAAAGAAGAATGGAAAGAATATTTCTACGGGCACTGGTATTTCGGGGGCGCAAGGCAGATAGAACATGAAGCAATGTTCCCGGAGGAATTGCCAAAAAGGCTTATCAAGATGTATACATTCGTTGGTGATACAGTCCTTGATCCCTTTCTTGGAAGCGGAACTACCATTAGAGCAGCTATAGATCTAAATAGAAATGCAATAGGTTATGAAATAAATGAAAAATTTTTGGATGTAATAAAAGAAAAACTTGGGTTAAAACATAGTCTGCTACAATTTAGTGAAAGTATCCAAATAATAAAGCGACAGACATCAATAGATGTTGATGAAATTGACTACGTTCCAAGAATTAAAGATGCCAAGCCAAAAATAGATCCCAAGAAGCTCAATTTTAAAAATGATAGGCTCTACAGGGTCGTGGATATTCTGGATGGACAAACAGTCAAATTAAACACAGGATTAGTAGTTAAATTCTTAGGGGTGAAAATAATTAAAAAAGAAGAAGCCTTAGAATATCTGCGAAAACATATTTTAAAAAAGGAAGTTTATCTTAAATTTGACAACGAGTCCGTCTTGGATGAAAATACGGTCAGCGCTTATGTTTATTTAAAAAATAAGATATTTGTAAATGCCTATCTTATTAAGTCTGGGATAGCTATTCCAGACCTTTCAAAGAACTTTAAATTTAAAGATAAATTTGTTCAACTATGGAGGAATTGGTATGAATAGACACTACCATATAATCACATGTGACGATGAAAACACTTTGGATAACTTTGTTAATATGGGAATAGTTGGAATACGTCTTGTTATTAGAGGAAATATAAACTCAACGGTAAGAATGAATTGGGATATTTTAGCAGATATTGCTAGGTAAAAGAGAGAGACTATGTACTATTGCACGTAAAAGGTGTTATTCAGGGTCTTTTTGAAGTGGCATCCAATCCAATAATTGAGCAAAATTATGCACAATTATTTGATGGACCAAATATAGATACTAATACTTGGCAGAGTAATTTGGATACCATACAAAACATTGTTTCACAAAATCAGTATATTGGTGGATTCCCATACGGCCAGTAAACGACCTATTTTTTGAGAAAATAGATATGGATGTGATATTCCGACGAATAGCTGAAGGTAAAATAACAAGCCTTCCTCAATGTTTAAGATACGAAGATAAAAATAAAACAGTTAAAGGTGTGACAAAAACAGATTTTGAGAAAATCGTAGATATATTTTATAACTATTCCTCCCGTGTGACCCCACCGAATCAAATGCCCTCTACTCTTCAAAACCCTCAACCCATTGATTTTGATTATCTAACTGATGATGGGTATGAGAAAAATCTGAAAGCTATAATAGTACATAAAGTTCGTTCTAGTACAATGAGAATTACTGGGTTGAATTTTTCGCATGCGAATGTTCTTAATGCTGTTCCACTAGGTTATTTAAAAATGGCGGATGTTTTAACATGGTCAGAAACAAATAAAATTACAAACCCTTGGATTTGGGAGTTGAAGACGTCTAGTTTCAATAACTATGATGATTTAGCTGAAGGAATTAGAAAATTGAATGCAAGAGCATCATTCATCTATAGGTTACTGCGAAATGGCTATAAAATCGCAAGTATAATTTTAGCAAAAGGATTTGCGAGAAAGTGATAAAATGGCTAAGGAATGGATATTAAATATGGCGACAAATAGGTGGGGATTGAACAAAAAGAATAGCGTAGGTCCAGTATCACAATGGATTCGTGAATGTAGCCCGAAAACAATTAAAGATTGGGAGCAATTTTATTACAAAAAACTTGGCGATTTTCTCAAAAGCAAGGGTATTTCTTTATCCCCCGAGGAGTATCTCGAAGATCTGGGAAGAAAGTTATATGTGAAAATCACAGAGGTTATTCAAGCGGAAATTGAGGAAGTAGCAGAGGAAGATTGTATTCAGTATATCTATAATCTTGTAATTAACAGGACTTATGATGGCTATCTGACAGAAATAAAAACAATATATGGGAAATTACAGAGAGATCTGGGGGTAGAGATAAAACCTGCCCCTGATGAGTGGGATAGACTTTATAATGTGGATTTTTATATTCAAATTGGAGAGAAATATATTGGTTTGCAAATAAAGCCCATAACTTATGAACAAACACCAGAGATCCACAGGTGGAAAGAATGGCTTGACAAGACACATAAGAAATTTGAAGAAAATTTCGGTGGAAAAGTATTTATTGTATTTTCAATTAAAAAAGACAACAAAAAAGAAATTTATAACCCAGAAATAATTGAAGAAATAAGAAAAGAAATTGAAAGGCTTAAAAGAAGTAAGTAGATTAGGGCTTTATGCAACTCTCCGCTCGGTATCGCTCAGGACTTCAGATGTTCGCCAGACGTTATATTCACTCGGCGTCATCTGTCTTAAAATATTTATAAATATGTGCAAATATTTATATTGGTCGATATGAAAATGAAAAATAGTTGTTACACCACCAAAAAATTTATCCTTATATATTTTTCTAACTCAGCAAAGAAAAATACTAAAGAAGATACAGTTACAACTCCAAACCACATCCTTGCATCAAGCGGTGCTGTATGCAGAATTACGTTGAAGTAAGGTGAATATGTCGCTACTAACTGCAAAACGATCGTTGCAAAAATACCCAAATATATAACTCTATTCTTAAACTTCAGAGTTCTTATAAAACTCAAATCAATGCTTCTTGCGCTCAGCAGGTAGAATATTTCAAAAAACACTATCACATTCATTGCTATTGTTCTGGCTATCAGTTCGTTTTCGTTATATCTAAAGTACAGAGAGTATGCACACACGACCAAAACTGTAGCTACCCAAATTATCCTGAATAAAATCGCCGGGTTCAACAACTCCCCAGTTATTGGCTTGAGCTTAAGCAGATTTGGCTCTCTGGGCTCAAAAACTAAAGTCGTTCCTAAAAGCACAGCTGTAACCGTATTAATCCATAGGATTTGCACCGGTAAAATCGGAAGTGTGATACCCAAAATAAAAGCTGCAAGAACCACAATCCCCTCTCCGACGTTTGTTGGTAGCATCCATGCAAGAATCTTTTGAATCTTTTTAAAGACATTTCTACCCTCATCAATAGCATCTACGATCGTTGCAAAATTATCATCAAGCAAAATTATTTCCGCGGATTCTTTAGCCACTTCCGTGCCGGAGCCCATCGCAACGCCAACATCAGCCCTTTTCAATGCAGGGGCATCGTTTACACCATCCCCAGTAACCGCAACGATTTTACCCATTTCCTGCAATAATCTGACTATTCTTAGCTTCATTTTTGGCAAGGTTCTTGCAAATATGTTTGTTTCCTTTAATACTTCTTTAAGCTCTTCATCGTTCATTTTTTCGATTTCATCACCCGTTATAACGCTGCCATCAATGTCAAGCTCTTTTGCAATAAATAATGCAGTGCTTGGATGATCCCCAGTTATCATGATAACTCTTACACCAGCTTCCTTGCACTTCCTGATCGCTTCGTAACATTCCTCCCTTGGAGGATCGATCATGCATTGAAGACCGAGGAAGATTAAATCATCAAGGTTGTCTTCAATACTACTAAATTCTTCCAAGTCAACAAACTTGTATGCAAATGCCAGAACCCTTAAACCCTGAAAAGCGAACTCTGATGCTATCTTGTGAATATGACGTTCATCAAGTTCTACTATTCTTCCTTCCACCAAAGCCCATCTGCACATTGAAAGAACTCTTTCTGCTGAACCTTTTACGTAGATTTCCACGAATTCTCCTTCTTTTACTGCGGTTGCCATATAGCGCAATGCGGGATCAAATGGAATTTCGTCAATAATTTTAAACTGTTTTTTAATTCCTGCCAGTGATGCAACTTCAAGAAGGGCAACTTCAGTTGGGTCTCCACTCGTTATAGGCTTCCCATCTTTTAAAGAATAAATTGCTGTATTACATATGTAGCCAGCCTTTATTGTGAGATATACATCAAGATGTTCTGCAAGTTCTTCTCTGCTGAGAATAGAATCTTTGCTCTCTATATTGTACTCTCTCCCTCCAGCAAATATTCTTATTACTTTCATTTTGTTCTGTGTAAGTGTTCCAGTTTTGTCCGTGCATATTGTCGTAACACTTCCTAGAGACTCTACAGCTGGTAGCTTTCTAATTATAGCTTTTCTTTTTGCCATGTCTCTAACACCAATTGCAAGGCTCATTGTTACAAGAGCGGGTAAACTTTCAGGAATAGCTGCAACAGCTAAGCTAACAGAGGCTAAGAACATGAATGCAGGGTCGTAACTTCTTAGTAATCCAATTATAAAATTTAAGATCGAAACTGCAACGATTATAAAGAAAATAAATTTGCTAAGATGCTTTATTCTACGTAGCAAAGGCGTTTCAACACCTTTTTCTATTTTAACAGTCTTTGCAATCTTGCCTAACTCAGTATTCTCGCCAGTAGCAACAACAACCGCTTTTCCGTAGCCTTCAAGAACAAGCGTTCCGGCAAAAAGCATGTTGTTTCTCTCAGCAGCAGTCTTCTTCAGAATAGTTTCAGAAAATTTTTCAACCGGCGTGGATTCGCCCGTTAGTAAAGATTCATCGACGGTTAGATTTTTTGCTTCAAAAAGCCTTGCATCTGCTGGAACCTTCATTCCGGCTTCCAGTATTATTACATCTCCAGGAACGAGTTCTTTTGCAGGAATTTCTTTTTTAACCTTTCTTATTACCCGTGCTTTAACCTCTACTATCTTCTTTAAAGATTCAATTGTTTTTTCTGCTTTTCTTTCCTGAATATATCCAATTACTGCATTTATCAGCACGATTAAGAATATTATGGTTGTGTCCACATATCGACGAAGAAGTAACGTTATCAAACCGGCTACCATTAAAATGTAAATTAGAGGATCGTTGAAGTGAGAGAAAAATCTTAAAATTTCGCTAATTTTCTTTTCCTCTTTAATCTCATTATATCCATATAATACAAGCCTTTCTGCAGCTTCTTCATCTGTTATACCTTGAGGTGAGCTTTTAGCAAGCTTAAAAATTTCTGAAACTGGAGTCCTGTACCACTCAATTTCTTTATGCATCTGTTATGTTGTCTATTGATTAAATAATAATTTTGCCCAAAAAATAAGCCCTTAACCTCTTAGCGAGTTGATTGTGACCATCTACAAATTAGTAAAAATGTCTCGGCAAAAATCTTGCTGAGGTTACAATTTTAGATTTTTGAGATTTATTATAAATTAAATTAGATAGTTATATTGCCAACATTTTTATGTTTTGTAGTCTTACATTAAATCATTAGGAAAGTGGAATGAGATGGATATCGAGGAATTAAAGGAGGTCATTGGAGACGATTATGACGTTATAAGTGCAAGTGAAACGATTTCGAAGGTAATTTCAATGTTAGGTGAGTCCAAGCATGAAAGAGCCCTGTTGGTTGAAGAAGATGGTGAAATCATTGGGGTTGTAAGAGAAAAGGACCTAGTCAGGGGTAGCCTAATGACGAACCCTGATGAAACGAAAATCAAGAAGTTCGCTGCGAAAACTGGAATCATTCCACACCCTTTGTTCCTATAAAGCTCAACGGGGGATTTGGGGTTATTCACATTAATGATTTTCTACAAAAAATAAAACAAGAATTTGAAAATGTTGAGATTGGGGATGTTATGAATCCAGAAGTTATCACTGTGAAAACGTACGATGGTATATCCAAGGCTCTGGCTACTATGAGAAATCATGGCATTAGCAGAGTTGTTGTAGTTGATGACGAAAATAAAGTTGTTGGAATCGTCACTGGTAAGGATATAGTAGATAGGGTTGTGTTTCTGGGAAAGGACGATAGGCTTGGGTATCTGAGCATGAAAGAAAAAGAAAAAACGCTTTCAATAGTGGTTGAGGGTGTAACGAGTCATCCGGTTATAACAGTTGAGAGAAATGACACGATTGCCAAAGCTATTGACATGATGATTGAGAATGATATATCAAGCCTCGTGGTTATAAAGGGCAGCATTCCTGAAGGGATAGTGGTAAAGAAAGATCTTATAGAATATTACTTAAAGACGACCATTCCAAAAGAGTATGAAGTGCAGATCATCACGAAGGGTGTAGTTTTGGATGATTCTGAAATGGAAAATCTCTTAGATGAATTGAACAAGTTTTTGAGGAAGTTCAAGGGTTCTCTTGGGAAGGCCCATCTATTTGTTTATGTGAAGAAGCTCAAATTGTACTACAGAAGAATACCCCTCATTTATGTGAGGATGAGGTTGAGGAGCGATCATGGAGTTTTCTTTGTTACTGGTGAAAGTTGGGGTGTTGGGTTTGCAGTTCATGCAACCTTGAATAAGCTCGAAAGACAGGTAATAAAGGACAAAGAGCTTGTGCTCGATAAGAGAATAGTAGAAAGGTTTTACGAGGAAGTTCTTTGATAACCGAGGAACGATTTTCTAATATTATTGCAGAGAGTAAAATCTGAACTTTGAACCTCACTTGGCAAAACTGAAGTTTGTAACCTAAAAACCTCTGGACAAAATACATCGTTTTACGAGGAGATCTGTTGCAAAGTTGTCTATGCCAACGAGCAGGTTCATAGTTAAGCAGCGATGGTTAAAGATTTTCATAAGTTTTCATAGTTTTTGCTATATAGAGGTTGCAAGTGGAGGGTTTTTAACAGTGCAACATCGATTAATAACTGTATAGAGACCAGTGTTAATCATACGATTCCACAAACACTTCAAAATCACCTCTAACCTCTTTAACAAAGAGAAAATGTTTGTCCTTTGTGACAACCTTCAATCCATTGTTCATAGCAATAGCTGCGATGATTGCATCTACAGCCGGTATTGGTTTACCTACTTGCATTAACTCCGTAGAAATTTTTAGAGCTAGGGTATAATCAGATTTAGATGGAAAGATAACCTTAAGGTCAAGCTCTGCTGCTTTTGGAAATTCTATTAGGTTAAATATTGTTGTATAACCATGAACGCTTTCACCCTTTTTGCATATCTCAATCAATTTGCACGTGTCGTAGAGATTCTCTTCCATTCAGCATCCCTCGCTTTTTCGTATCCTTCTATAGCCTTCGCTATACTTAGCTCCTCTAAACTCTTTTTAAATTCCTCACCGAGTTCCTTAAGGAGTTCTTTGGTAGTCATTTCAAATCCACCTTCTTCTATTCTTTTTAAGTATTCCAGAATGGCTCTTCTTACAACCTCACTCCATTTAACTTCCCTATGCTTTTTCATTTTCTTGTATATGTCGTCGGGTATCGATAGGGTTATGTTTGCCATGATGAGTTATATGTGGATTCAAATATTTAAGTGTTTTCACTTATTATAATTGTGGAGACTGCCCATGTGAATCACATGAACTCTGTATAAGTTCTGAACTCCATTACGAAGAGATGGCAAGCTCACGTTAACTGGTTCAGGAAACCCGTAAAGCATCTGCGGGGAAAGGACTGCAAAAGGATTACAGATGGGAATGTCAGCTAAAGGAAAGGTTGTAGAAATGAAATTGACTTTTGTTCTGGAATATCCTTCTAAGCCTTTACTGTTTTCATTGCATCTGGCAAAAAGGCCTGAGGCCAAAATCTTCAAGAAAGTTACGGAGATTGGAAAGACTGGGTGGTTTACTAAGCTATCCTTTGAGTATCTTTAATTCTAAGAATCTGAAGAGAAAGATAAAGCATTTCAGGACTTTTGAGGGCTAAACTGCTTAGGGACTTGAAGCCCGTCAGGGCCCCGTCAGATCTATGATAGAGGACGTGTTCAAGCTCGCCAAGTCATTCAGTTTAAGGAATTTGCACTTATACCATCCTTTTTGGTTGACGTGGTTGTAGCTTTAGGATTCAGGGAAAAGAGGGGTTTGCAGAAGTTGGCTGTAATTTTAGTTTTAGTAAGAACCCTAAATTCTAAATGATGCTAACGAGCCCTTACGCAGGAGTGATTGTTTCGCTGCCCATTCTTTTCGTAGTTGCATACAGTCTTAAACTGCTTCCAAAAAGGCTTAAAGAGATTTTCATTGTTAAGAACTTGGTAGTTGCAGTAGCGTGGAGTCTAATCCCCATATATGTTGCCGCTTTCATAGGTTTTGAACCTCACCTCCTGATGTCCTCGTTTATTGTGTCTATCTTTATTTTCCTTCGAATTTTCATAGGTGTTGTGATGTTTGACATCAGAGACGTTGCAGGTGATATCGCGGCTGGCATACAGACAATCCCGGTCAGGTTAGGGGTTGAGAAATCGTTAGTAATCGTAAGGTTCGGAAACATCGGCTCATTCATTCTTTTTATCTCGGCGGCAATTTGTGGGATGTTAAATTCGGTTGTTGCAATATCTGCAGCTGTGATTGCATTTTGTATGGGTTTCGCTTATGAATGGGCGGTAAAACAAGATAAAATTGATTTTCGCCTCTTTTGCGATGTCGTCGTAGACTCTGAGTACGTTCTCTTGGGTCTTCCTGCCCTGTTTCACTCATTGGTCAAGATATAGCGAGAGACTGAAGTGAAATTTTTAGCCTACTTGAACTAATCAAGGGATATCTCTGAAACACCTTTGCCAAAATTGGGCTGTGTTTGTTCTCGATTAAAAGAGGAATCATTGAGCTCATTTGTATCCCTCAGTTGCCAGATGGAATTTCAGTAGGTTCTCAAAACCTCTGAGAAGAGCCTTAATGTCAACCGATTTAATATTTCTACCAATCTCCTCCACCTTCCTGTAGTTCTCCATCCAGAGTTCCATAAAATACATATTCGGATTTGCTTTCTCAACAATGCCAGCTATCTCATCCTCATTCATCTCTACAAGCTCATTTGGAGATACAAATCCCTTCGATACTATGTAAGCGAAAACACCGGAAGAGAAATCCCTTTCCTTAAGCTCTCTTTTCCACGTGCTCAACCAGTTTCCTATCCTCGCCATCTGCTGCGTGTGCCAGATAATCTCTCTCAAAAGTGGCAGCTCGTTTTTATCGAATGTAGGAGAAGCCATCAGGTCAGCACCCGTATACAGAAAATAAATCATGTTGTTTGAGACGTAGATCTTGGCTTCTTTGAGGTTCATCGCTTCAGGTTTTGTGTTCACAAGGTGAGAATAGTACATTGCGTTGAACATCTGTCTCACATCGTACTCAAAAATAGGAAAGAATTCCTCAAATCTTGGAAAACTTCTCATTTTCTGGAGGATGTAGTTCCAGAGCTTTACAAAGAAAATTAGTCTTTCATCATTGAACGATCTCCCGTAGAAGACAATTTCGTAAGCCCTATCGATTAATTCGCGATCTCCGTAGTAGTCTGCTGCATCGTCGAGAATAACAACTACGATTATCAGAGGTATTTTTAGATCAACAACAGAATCGAAGCATTTCTCATCAACGCAGGAGAGAGTTATTCCCTGCCTGAAAACCACGCCAATCCATTTCCAGAGAAATCTATCCCGCCTGCCAAAAATTCTCTCGTAGTCTTCTATCAGCTCCAGAATATCAGAAGGGATCTTGTAGTTCATTACAGTAGAGAGAATCTCTTTTCTGGTGCGCTCATCGAGCATTAAAAATCTGGGTGAATAGTTAAATATAAAATTTTCCAATTTAGAGATTACACGAGTCCTCAGATTCTCTCCACTTCTATAACGTTATCCAAGTTCTGGAGGAATTTTAAGCGATATTTCGGGTTCTTGAGAGATTTTGCCTTTTCAGATTTCGCTGTTATTTCCTGAACAAGTGCCATGCATACGCTTTTGTAGCTATGTAAAAGGTTGTCATCTAAAATTGAATTAGCAGCATATTTCCCACTTCTCAAAGCATAGCTAATCCCCTCTGCTGTAGATGGTGATATGAACCCGGCAGCCTCCCCAACCAGAATAACGCTTTCTTTTCCCAAAAATATCCTGTCTGGGGAACTGTTCACACATGCATCTGTCTTCCGTTTAATTGTTTCTCCTTTAATGTATTGCCACAACTTTGAACTCTTCAGTTTCTTTTTCAGCAACTCAAGTTTCTCCATGCCTTTTACTCGTTCTTCTGGTAAAAGGGTGATGCCAACGACAATCTGGTTATTTTTTGGTATACCCAAGAGTAGAATTTTGAAATTTTGGTGGAGTATATAAAGTACATGAACTCTTCTGGAAAGTCATCTACTATAACCCACTCTTGGTACCCAATGTAGTAATTCATCCTTTCAAAGCCCAAGAATCTCCTTGTGATCGAGAAGGTTCCATCCGCACCGATTATGGTTCTGGTAAGTAAATACTGATTGAGAATTATGGAAAGACAATCCCAGAAGTTTTACAAGCAGCCAGGATTTTTAGAGCCGTGAACTTGGTAAAAAAGGATTTGAAAGATTTGGAGCACGATATTGAAAACCAAACCGAGACACCCATTGTCATTCTCCATCGAATTTCAGGAGATATGCTCGAACAATACGTAAGCCGAGTGCTCGACCATTACTTCAAGAAGGGTGGAGAACTTGTGGATAGAGTAGAGGGAACCTGAGACTAGGAAAATAGTCGAGAACTTCATGAAACTGGTAGAGTCAGCTTAATCGCTAGATTAGCCGGTAGGTGGTAATGAGAGCAGCCCCATAACATTTCGATCTATTTGTAAAAAATTTTAAATAATATCATGTTAGAAACAACAACAGAATGTCGGTAAAGGATGTTGCCTTCTCAGTTGTCCAATTTCTCGCTTACAGTAATCTGTATCTGGCAGTAGGCGCAGCCTCGGTAGCCTATGTTGCATGCTTAGTTTTTGGAGATATTTACTGGGAACCGATATTAATTGCATTTTCGGGAACTTTATTCATTTACAATCTAAATAGAATTACCGACTTTGGAGAAGACATAATAAACTACCCTGAAAGACTGGAATTTTTTAGTAAATTCGGCAAGTTTTTTTTGTATTAGGAATGGGACTTTTCACAATCTCGCTTTTATTGGCTTTTTCTAACTCCATATTGACCTTTGGGTTAACTCTCTTTCCGATATTAATGGTGGTGCTGTATACACTTGGTCTAAAAAAGATTCTAATTGTTAAAGATGTTGTGGTTGCATTAGGTTGGAGCGCAACTATTCTGATAGTTGCAAGCTATGCTGAGGTCAAAAATATCGAAGTGTTGCTTTTAGTTTACATCTTTATTTTTCTGCGGGTACTAATCACTACAGTGGTTTTTGACATCAAAGATGTTGAGGGAGACAGAGTTTATGGCATAAAGACGATCCCTGCGTATTTCGGTTTTGCGATGACAAAACGTGTGGTGTATCTGCTGAACACTATCTCTATACCGGTAATGGCTTACGGCCTACTTCTATCCCCGTATTTTATCATATTCGCGTTCAATGTGGTGTACTGCTACCTTTACACATATCTGATCGGACATCCAATAAACAAGAATAATCTCGTTTTCTACGACTTGATGGTTGATGGGGAGTACATCTTAATGGGGTTTACCTCGCTTATTGTAAAGTATGCAATTGGTTTTTGATACTTTAAACACATGTGCAAACTGTTATTATTCACTTGGGAGTAAAGGTCAGTTCTACCGGTTCTGAAGGTTGTAGCGGTATCCATATTCTTTTTCACTAAAACACGTTATAAACGAATTAGGCACAGGGAGAATATAAACACCTTTTAGGAATAAAAAAGCCTAAGAAAGACTACGTTTATTCTTTTCTTTCAAAGTTCAGCCTCAACGGCTTTATAAACATGATTCCAAGGGTTCTGAACTCCATTACGAAGAGGAGAGCAATGGATTCCAAACTTATCATCGATTGCACTGATGTTGGCGATAACTGGTTCAAGAAACCTAAGCAGTAGGTCGATGATTGAGGGTGTGTTTTAAGCTCTAAATCTTTTCGGTTTGAGGAAATTGCATCGCTATACAGTGTTTACAAGTTCGCTGCTCTAAACGACCTCTTAACATCCACGATCCTCTCAACAACTGTCACATCTTCAAGAGTTGTGATATCTCCTATCTCTTCACCTTTCTCAATAGCAAGTAGAATCCTGCGCACTATCTTTCCACTTCTCGTTTTTGGTAACTGTTCGACGAAGTAAATCTTTTCAGGAACAGCTATTGAACCTATTTCGTTTTTAACATCCGTTTTAAGGTTCTGCTCAAGTTTGACGCTCGGCTTGTAGCCCGTCTTAAGGACAACAAATGCGACTGGTGTCTCTCCCTTAATTTCGTGGTGCTTACCAACCACAGCTGCCTCGCTTACGGCCTCGTGAGATACGAGTGCGCCCTCGATTTCAGCACTTCCAAGTCTATGACCGCTGACCTTTAGAACTTCATCAATTCTCCCTGTTACCCAGTAGTATCCATCTTCATCCCTTCTTGCTCCATCTCCGGTATAGTAAACCAGTTCACCATCATCTGACCGCCAGTAGTGTTTAACAAACCTTCTTGGCGCGCCCCACAGATTCCTGAACATTGCTGGCCACGGACTCGTTATCACTAGCTCTCCGCTATCTACTGAATTTCCCTTCTCATCACGTATATCTACCAAAATTCCCGGGAAAGGCAGCGTTACTGAGCCAGGCTTGAGCTTTGTTATGCCAGGCAAAGGAGTCACTACGATCATTCCGGTTTCAGTCTGCCACCATGTGTCGATGACAGGGCAACGTTCATTTCCTACATGCTTGTAGTACCACTTCCAAGTCTCTGGATCTATAGTTTCACCGACTGTTCCAAGTAGGCGCAACGAGGATAAGTTGTGTTTCTCCAGCCACTCTTCGCCGAGTTTCATGAAGTAGCGTATTGCAGTGGGAGCGGTGTAGAAGACGCTCACACCGTACTGCTCAATTATGCTCCACCATCTGTCAGGATGTGGATGATCTGGAGCTCCTTCATACATTAGCACAGTCGCTCCATTGCTGAGCGGTCCATAGACAACGTAGCTGTGGCCAGTGATCCAGCCTATGTCTGCTGTGCACCAGAGTACATCTCTATCTTTCAAATCGAGTGCCCACTTGGTTGTAATGTGAGTACCAACGTTATAACCTCCATGAACGTGAAGAATGCCTTTCGGCTTGCCAGTCGTCCCAGACGTGTATAGAATGAACAACGTATGTTCGCTGTCAAGAGCTTTACATTCACACTCATCTGCTAAGCCTTTCTCCAGCTCATGCCACCAGATATCTCTTCCATCGACCATATTCACATCATTGCCGATTCTCTCAAGCACAACAACACTCTCAACGTTGCAATCCTCCAGAGCTTTATCAACGATGCGCTTAGTTTCGATAACCTTGCCTCTTCTGTAGTAACCATCCATCGTAACGACCACTTTAGAATAGGTATCATTTATCCTGTCTCTTAAGGCTGTAGCTGAGAAACCTCCAAAAACCACGTTATGAATTGCACCAATTCTGGCGCATGCAAGCATAGCAATCGGTAGCTCAGGCACCATCCCCATATAAATCGTGACGACATCTCCCTCCCGCACACCAAGCGTTCTGAGGGCGTTGGCAAACCTGCAGACTCTCAGATAGAGTTCGCGGTAAGTTATCCTCTCCTTCTCGTTCTCAGGTTCTCCCTGCCATATTATTGCTGTTTTATCTCCTTTTGTCTCTACATGCCTATCCAGGCAGTTGTGGGTTATGTTGATTTTTCCACCAATAAACCACCCATAAAAAGGAGCGTTACCACTATCGAGCACTTCTCTGTAGGGCTCAAACCATTCAATATCGTTCTTTGCAACCGAATCCCAAAATGTAAGATAATCTAAGGCCTTCTCGTAAATCCTCTCATTGTTAATCCATGCATGCCTTTTGGTTTCTTCTGATGGCACATATACATCGTTTTGAGAAAATTTTCTTGACATTTTTTCACCTATGTTATACTAAGTATTACTTACCTAATAAGTTTAACTAAAGTTAATAATATTTTAATAATATAAAACTCAAAAGTATTCATGGAATCAAGCTTTAGCAATTTTAACTTCTTAGAGAGGTTTTGGGACAAAATTCCCTTAATCCCTGACAACGATCACATAGGCCCTCCACCCGATATACCTCTTTGGAACATCAACCTTTGCTGAATTGCCGAAAGG
>Ga0180932_1087_pt1 | contig 16256 bp, 17 predicted proteins | sample Deesub1362A_J573_FD_124189 | JGI IMG/M metagenome (GOLD analysis project Ga0180932, IMG submission 124189) | Archaeoglobus sp. JdFR-24
CCCTCTTGCTTGCGATGAAGTTACCCATGGTTGCCCTTTTTTCGGTAGCCATGACTATTCCATCCTCGCAAATCAATCCAACCGTCGTTGTTCCTTTATATATTTTATCCTGCATCATATAAACCACTTCTGAGTTTTTTGAAAAGAGCCATTTCATTATGGCAATCTCTACTGATACAGAGCTATTTTTAAAGCTTTCGATTGTCCAGTCCCCATTAGTTTTTCCGAAAAAGTTTTATATTGTGATAGTATGTCACACAGTTACAATGTGATAAGGTGATAGAATGACTGAGATTGGAAAACAGATAAGACTCGAGAGGTTGATTAATAGAGAAAGTAAAAAAACAGTGATCGTCCCGTTAGATCATGGGCTATCAATGGGTCCGATAGATGGAATCGTTGACCTGCCAACGACAATCAATAAGGTTGTAGAGGGAGGGGCAAATGCAGTCGTTGTTCATAAAGGCATAGTCCCCTTCGGTCACAGAGGGTATGGAAAAGATGTTGGCTTAATTGTACATCTCAGCGGATCCACTTCGCTTGCACCCGATCCTAATGGAAAAGTCATCGTCTGTGATGTAGAAGAGGCTATAAAACTCGGTGCAGATGCCGTGAGTATTCACATAAACATAGGGAGTGAAACAGAAACCAGACAACTTGCAAGTCTGGGATCCGTAAGCAAGAGCTGCAGAGAATGGGGAATACCCCTGCTTGCCATGATGTACCCGAGAGGGGAGGGGATTGACCAGTTCAGTGAGAAGGCTGTTAGCATAGCAGCAAGAGCCGGGGCTGAGCTTGGAGCAGATATAGTCAAAACAAATTTCACTGGAGATGTTAAGACCTTCAAAAAAGTCACTACAGGATGTCCGGTTCCGGTAGTGGTTGCAGGTGGACCAAAAATGGGAAATCCTAAGGAGCTTTTAAAAATGGTTGAAGACGCGATGAGTGCTGGAGCGAAGGGAGTTGCAATTGGAAGAAATATATTTCAGTCTGCAGATCCTACAAAAATGACAAAAGCCATATCAATGATCGTTCATGAGAACTCAGACTACATGGAAGCACTGGAGTACCTCATGTCTGAGTAGACTCACATATCTAAGCGACTCAATTGATCCAGTTGATCCTTTTCTTAATTTTACTTTTACGGGTTCCATAAGTTATGGAGTTTGTCCTGCCAGGGGGGTTTATCTTCTCTTATTTTTTGATTTATAATTACTAAAAAATAATTACTAAAAACTAATCCGATGTATCACCCAAACCCATTCGATAAGTGACCGATAATTCTTTATATGCTACTGTCAGCATTTTTAAAGTGCCGGGGTGGCAGAGAGGCACTGCGGTGGACTCGAGACTTTGCGGGAGATCCACTGCCCGAAAGGGCACCTGGGTTCAAGTCCCAGCCCCGGCGTCTATCCTTATGGTTCCCTGTTGAGACTAATGGAGGTTGGCATCATTCATGAGGGACTTTTTACTGATGGTTTGAGAGTGACTACAGAATGAACAGTATCTAAAAATTCGATTGTATAAAGTGTAGAAAAGATTAAGTGTATAAAGTATAAGATATACATATGGCAACAACTGTTAAGGTTGAAAGAGATGTGGCAAATGAGCTTGAAAATCTGAAGAAAAAGTTAGGTTTAAGAAGTATCAATAGTGTTATAGAATATCTCATCAAGGAATATAAAATGCGCAAACTCAATCATGTCTTTGGAGTGGATAGAGACAAGATAAACAGTTTTTCAGAGGAGGATAGAATTGAGGATCGTTATTGACACCTATGCATGGATAGAATTCTTCATAGGTAGCGAGAAAGGGAAAAAAGTGAAGGAAATTATGGTTGAGAGCCGTGATATATTCGTTCCTGACATCGTGCTTGCAGAGATAGCAAGGAAATACCTAAGAGAAGGTATGGATGAAAATACTGTAAAGCAGAGAATAGAGTGGGTGACAGATATTGCCAGAAATGTTTCCATCAGTGAAAAAATAGCATTGCTCTCAGGAAGAACTTATCTGGAGTTGCTTGAAAAGTCTAAAAAGGAAAAAATTTCGAAGCCTGGTTTAGCGGATGGAATAGTTTTGGCGGTAACTAAAGCACTGGATGCTAAAGTTGTTACAGGTGACAAGCACTTCAAAGGGTTGAAGGAGGTTATTTGGGTTGGAGATTAAAAAATAAAGTTGGCGAGTAAAGTCTTGCTTGAAGTTCAGGGTTCATATTTGCTCTTGATAGTATCTAACTTTTAGAATGGATAATTCCGTAAGAGTTCTGGAACAGACAGCGGATTGGGTGTAGATTACAACACATGATAGCATGGTAAATGATATTTAACAGTTTTAAATCATCTATCAAAAATTTCAAAATACCTACAAAAACAATATTAGCATAGGATTATTATATAATATCAATTAACTATCTAATTCTCTCGATACATAGCACATCCTTAAAACCATAAATTTTTAATATTAGTTAAGTATTAAGATAGAATGAAAATCTGTCAGAAAAAAGGGGGTGAGTTATGTAGGGGTTAAAGAAGTTAGTATTGGAAAGATCGAAGATCCAATATTCATAAAGGGGTGTTGTGGTTTTATAGGTTGTGGTGGGCAAATACACCATCCCTATTGATTTATTTTATTTTTCTTTAGTATTTCAAATAAGAAAATTAATTTGGGAGGTTAGATTGATGGAGCTAAAAACAAAGCTAGTGTCTAAAAGGCGAATGTATATAAAAAGAGCAAAAGAAGATAATTCTCTTAAGTCATTTTATCATATTATAGCACCCCAAAAAATTAATGGAGAAATAACACCTTGGCTCATGTTTCATCCGTATTCCATGTCATTATATGTAATAGAGAGTGGTGAAGAGGCAAAAATTTTAAAATTACTTGAAAGATACAGTATAAAAGAAACTGCTAGGATACTGGAAATCAGTCAAAGTAAAGTTGAAGAAATTGCGGAGGAGTACACGTCATTTCTAAAAAATAAGGAGCCAGATAATTTTGCGGTTCCAATAATGCCAACTAGTTTTTGGATGATTGTATCAAATATATGTCAAATGAAATGTAGATATTGTTATGTAAATTCAGGTTCTGCCTACCCGACCGAGCATACACTATTCATGAATAAAGAAACTGCTATTTTGTCAGTAGAAAAAATTTTGGAAATGGCTCCAACGATAGCTACTATAAACTTTTTTGGTGGGGAACCAACACTTAATATGGAGACAGTAGTTGCTGTTACTGATTTTATAAAAAGAAACTATCCAGAAATTTCCATGTATATTTGTACAAATGGATGTACAATAACTGAAGATATAGCAAAGTTTTTTGCGAGAAATGATATTGGGGTTACTGTAAGTATTGACGGATACAAAGAAGCTAACAATATAAATAGAAAATATTTAGGGAAAGATTCATTTTCGAGAATAATTAAATCAATTGAAACTCTAAGGAAGTACGATATAAATCTATACATTGAAGCTACCTATTCCCCAGATAATTTTATATTAGGGCAAGCTCCAATAGATATAGTCACATTCCTTGCAAATTTAACGAGCAAGAAAGTGGTAATATTTAAATTTATGGAGATATTTGAGACTCTTAAGGATATACAAGCAAATGATTTTAAAACAACATACGACCTTAGTTTAGTCCCAAAGTTTTATGAGTATCTAGATTACATTTTCGAAAGTCTCACATCTGATGACCCAATATACGACTCCTCCATTGCTTTTGCAGTAGGGTTATTATTAAGAAAGCAAACATCACTATTTCCCTGCCCATTTTCAAACTTTATAACAATTTTGGTAAATGGAGATGTTTATGGATGCCATTTGTTAATGTCACGAGAAGGATATTTCGGAAATATTCGAGAAAATAATCTTGAGGATAAAATAGAGAGTAAATTGGAATATATGTTAGAAAGGATGTTTATTTCAAACATAGATTACAAGAGTTTTTGGTACTATCCACTCCAAGATATTTGTCCCGCATATTATGGAGGACTTGAAAAGTTATCTCAACATCATCAGAATATATTAAAAGAGAATCTTTGGGGTGATGCCTCATTTGTCTGGGAAAGAGTACTGATTAACTATTATTACATTGCTAACGACAAAGAGAAAGAAAAAAGATTAATAGAAAATATCATAAAAGAATTCGGTAAAGAATGAAACACAGCAATGATTCCTCAAAACCTGAGCTAAAGAAATTCTGGAAAGACATATGGAGGCTCTCAAAGCCTTTTAGGACAAAACACTATCTCATTATTTTCTTTTGGATCTGCATGATAATGCTGGTGGCAATCCACACTAAAATCTACCAGTTGTTTATTGATTCCATAGTGTATGGGGATAACAAAATTTTGGAATATGGAATATTGCTGTTGGTTTTTTCTATAATTCTATCTTTTTTGAATTTCTACTCTGAGTATATTCTAAATACAACTCAGTATTATGCTATTGGAGGGTTGTGGAAAGAACTCTTTATCGTTTCACTTAATAGGAAGTATTCTGAGATATCCAAAGGAGAAGTCTCCAGAGATATGGTAAAAATATTGTCAGATACAGAAATTGTTGGTACCAGCTTGGGTGTTTTAATTCCATCTACCGTCGTTAATATTGTGAGGTTCACAGGATATTGTATAATACTATTCTCATTAAGCAGGCATCTATCGTTAGTAGTATTGGTTTCGGTCATCCCATATTACTTATTTTATAGAAAGTTCTCTCCGAAGCTGATTAGTTCATCAAGAGAGGAGAGAGTTCAATTTGAAAAGCTGTTCAGTGAATTGAGAGAGAAAATACAAGGGGCTGCTACAATTAAGAAGTTAGGAAAAGAGAGTTATTTCTCCAAGATGTTCTCAAATAAAGTCGGTGAATGGTTCGTTTCAATGAGTAAATTAATATGGAATCAGAAGAAGTATTTCTTTTCTTATTCGGCTGTAAGCTCAGTAATGCCTATTGCAATTCTTATTGTTGGTGGTTACATGATATATGTTAAAATGCTGTCCATAACTATCGGGACTTTACTTGCTTTTGTTAGGCTCTGTGGAGGGATTTATGAGCCACTATCGAACCTATCAAATAATTTAAGCGCAATTTCAAGAGTTATTCCTCCATTAGAGCGCATTCAGAATATCCTGAGTCTCAGACATACTGAGGATGTTAGCCAGAAACTTGTGCTCGAAAAATTCAATAGCATTGAATACAATAACGTTACATTGGGGTATGACAACACCCAAATTCTGACAATTAACTATTTAGAAATCAGAAAGAGAGATAGAATACTGATAAAGGGTCAATCAGGGAGCGGAAAATCAACACTTGTTCTTTCAATGGTAGGACTATTAAAACCCCTTCGTGGGAAGATATTGCTAAACGGCATAAGTGTCGAACAATATGATCTCAGAAGTGTTCTCTCAAAGGTTGCTATAGTAGGCTCAGAAGAGATGCTTTTTACTGGAACTGTTAAAGAAAATATTCTTTTGGGGGAGATATATTTAGAGAATAAACTGGACAAAGTCCTTAAACTTTGTCAAATTGATGATTTAGCTCCAGACACTTCAGTAAGTTCTGGAGGTATGAATATATCTCACGGACAGAGACAGAGAGTAGCATTGGCCAGAGCTTTAATCAGAGAACCCGACGTTTTAATATTGGATGAAGCACTCTCTGGAGTTGACAGAGACAGAGAAAAGAAAATATTAAAAGGAATCCTTTCAGAATTCCCAGATATCACGATTATCTATATCTCCCACAGGGATGCTCCATTTGATTTTGCGAGTAAGATCGTTACAATAAATAATGGTCAAGCGATGTTTAAATAAGGATAAGGATACTCCACATCTCGTTTATATCTGTGAGGTCAAAAAGCTTTCCTCGGGGAATGTATTGGAAATCATCCATGCTTATTTTGGTGTGGAGGATGAAATTAGCTAAAACTCTTTTAAAAACTCTATTCTCAGGCTCTTGATTGTTTATTCCTCGATTCCCTCTATTTTTTGTAATTTTCTATAGTTCCTTGAAGTTTTCCAAAATTAAAGTCTTCAGGAGGTTTTGAAGTCTTCACAATCATCGAATCCTCATTATTGGGTTTCGTAGCCAAAAATATATCTTCCAAAAACTTTTCACTCATCGGAAAATTTTTATGCATTTGGTAATACCAATCTTGGAAAAATTGTTATTATCACCTCTCCCTGCCCTCCCTCTTTATTTATTTTAAGATATTATAATTAGGCTTTGTCTGAGTTCTTCCACCACTCTAAGAAACTAAAAAATTTTTAATAATATGCTCAAGATTAGCAATTTTACGTCCTTTGATGGGCGAGTATTACCAATCAAGAAAAAAGTGCTCTTCTGGTTTGGGTTATAGTGTTAAAGCTTGTTATAAGCCTCCTCTAAAAGTTTCTCACCTTCTTCGTATTTCTCAACAGCCCTCCTTAACAACCTTGATATCTCAGGCATTTCCACCTTTAACTTCTCGCTCCATTCCACATACTTTGCAGTATGCTCTTTACTGTGCTCGATCCAGTGCTCGAGCAACCGTTTCAACTTATCCGACTCCATAACTTAACCTCCTTTATGACTTGATACTTTATTATTGTTAAATGTTGCTACTTTTGCAAAAATTCTTATAACTTAACCACATACACTGGAATGGGTGTGAGTGCATAAAAAATTGATGGAATTGTGGAGGCATAGGAAAGAAGCTTCGTGAGCATAAAAAAGGAAGATTCAAAACCTGAGGGAGTTAGATGGGTGTTCTGCTTAGCATAGATGGACTGCGTATACACTTCATACTTGATGGTGTTAAAGTTAGAGCCGTAGATGGTGTTAGCCTTGAGGTAAATGAGAGCGAAACGCTTGCACTGATCGGGGAGAGTGGAAGTGGCAAATCGATTCTGGGAATTTCCATTTTAAGGTTACTACCTCCCAACACTGAAATCAAAGGTAAAATACTTTTCAACGGACTTAACCTGCTCGATTTACCGGAGGATGAAATAAGAAAGATAAGGGGAAGAGATATAGCATGGGTTCCGCAAAATCCAGCAACATCTCTCAACCCAGTTTTGAAAGTAGGGATTCAAATTGCAGAACCGATGGAAACACATCTTGGAATGGATAGAAAAACCGCTCTGCAAAGGGTTATAAATTTGCTGAGGTTTTTTGATATAAGTCCGGCCGAGAAAAGGGTTAATGAGTATCCCCATCAGTACAGCGGTGGGATGAGGCAGCGAGCACTGGTTGCGATGGGAACCTCAACCAGACCAAAATTGATTATCGCCGATGAACCCACTAAGGGTGTGGACGTCTCAAAAAAAGTTCGTGTCGTGGAAGTATTCAAAAAAATAAGGGCTGAAAATGATAAGTTATCACAGTTCATTATAACTCACGATCTACCTTTTGCCAGAATTCTTGCCGATAGAATGGCGGTTATGTATTGTGGACAGATTGTTGAAATATGTAAGACTGATAAATTCTTTAATGAGCCACTACACTCATACTCAAAGGCTTTACTTGATTCTTTACCATCGAGGGGCTTAAAGCCCATTAAAGGCCATTCACCCAGCATGGTACACCCACCTGAGGGCTGCAGATTCCATCCGAGGTGTGAATACGCATTTGGAAGGTGTCTCAATGAGCCACCTCTCATCAAACTAAATGGAAATGCTGTGAGGTGCTGGCTTTATGATTGATGGCGTAAGAGGTGTACGATTGCGAAAGATCTTCGAATCTGGATTAATCTCAAAGCGCAGGATAGCTGCTGTTGATGAAGTGGATATTGAGATCAGAGCCGGTGAAACTCTCGCCCTGGTTGGCGAGAGTGGAAGTGGAAAGTCAACACTTGGTAGGCTCCTCCTGTTACTGGAAAAACCAACAAGTGGAGAGATTTACTTTGATGGAAAGAATCTCACGGAGATGAGCTCAAAGGAGATCAGAAAAATAAGACAGAAAATGCAGCTAATCCCCCAGCATCCTGAGAGTTCTATGGATCCAAGGTGGAAGATATACGATAGTATAGCTGAACCTCTGCGAATTCATAAGCTCACAAGCAGGGATGAGGAAAGAGAGGTCGTTTACAGACTTATAGAGGTTGTAGGACTACAGGAAGAACATCTGAGCAGGCATCCCCATGAACTGAGCGGCGGTGAACTGCAGAGAGCTGTGATAGCGAGAGCGATAGCATTAACCCCTAGATTCATCGTTTGCGATGAGCCGACCTCCATGCTCGATGTATCTGTTCAAGCATCCGTTATTAACCTGCTTATGGAACTGCAGCGTAAGCTCGAACTGTCTTACCTCTTCATAACCCACGATCTGGAGGTTGCCAACGCAATTACACATAGGATGGCAGTGATGTATGCCGGACGGATAGTTGAGGAAGGTAACAGAATTCTGGATGAACCTATGCATCCCTACACGAGAATACTCGTTGAATCTCTCAATATGAACGTTGAATTAAAATTTGAGCAGAAGGAAGAACAAAGAGGATGCAAGTTCTATCATCTTTGCCCTGAGCGTATGAACAAATGCTTAAAGCCACCGGAAATGGTAAAGGTTAATGGAAGGAGAGTTAGGTGTCACCTGTACTGAATTTTAAATACCTGCGCATGAACGCAGTGAAAAAGAAAAGTTAAAGGCATATGAGATCCGTTATAATGTATGAAAATAGGATTTCCGAACAATCCAAGAAAAAATCTGTTAGATGAGATAATATGGATTGGTGAAAATAAATTCGATTTTGTGGATTTATTCTTGGAAGAAGATAAAGCTGTCCCGGAAAAGATCGATATAGATAAAACCAGAACATTTCTCGAAAAATACGGATTAGATGTCGTTGGACATACTGCATGGTATTTACCCATTGGCTCTCCAATTAAAACGTTGAGAGATGCAGCAATTAAAGAAATAACAGAATATTTTGAAGCTTTCAGTAATCTTGGAGTCGAATTTGTTACAATTCATGCAAACTGGCCTGGTGGTATGTTCTCAGCAAAAGAAGGCATAAAATTCCAGGTGGAGACGTTGAGAAAACTTGTAAGAATAACAGAAGAATACGGGTTAAGTTTAATGTATGAACCCGTTGACACACCAGAGGATAACATTGAGAATGTATCAATAATCTTGGAGAGGGTGCCCGAATTATTTTTACATATTGATATTGGCCATGCTAACTTATTTGGAAGAAAACCAGAACAATTTATCGAAAAATTCCATGAGAAACTCAGACACGTCCACTTACACGACAATACTGGGAATGTGGATCTACACTTGCCTATGGGTTGCGGAAACATAGACTGGAAGAGAACTTTGAAAATTTTAAAGAAATATTACAATGGGACGATAACCTTAGAAGTCTTTTCAAAGGATAGGGATTATGTTTTGTTGACGAAGGAGAAATTAAGAGAGCTGTGGGATAGATTATAGATTCATTCCATTGTGGAGGTCAAAACTGGAGGACACAGCATTGAGAGCAAGCAGAGAACTAAGATGTAACAATCTTCTAATAATATCTTGGGGTCAGGAGGAGATCATCCACAGGAATGGTAAAAAAATTACTATTGTGGAAGTGGCTTTTAAATCAGAAGAGTTAAGGTGACGAGACTGTGAGAATAAATGAAAAGAAATAAGAAGAGTCTTTAAATTGGCAGGAGGTTCTCCTCTCTTATCCCTCAAAACCCTTCTCAAATCTTCTTTTTGGATCCAGCACATCCCTCAAACTGTCTCCAAGCATGTTGAAAGCTAAAACAGAAACCATTATCATGAAACCTGGAAACACCATGAGATATGGGTGTGTTTCCATAAACGGCAATGCATCTCTGAGCATAACACCCCATTCAGGAGTTGGGGGTTGTAAACCCAGACCAAGAAAGCCAAGACCGGAAATTGCCAGTATTGCAGAGCCCAGATCAAGGGTCATCAGGGGCAACACCGGCGACATGGCATTGGGGAGTATATGCTTTGCCATAATCTCAAAATTATTCGCCCCCAGAGCTTTTACAGCCAGAATAAACTCGGATTCCTTTAGGGATAATACCACCCCCCTCACCATTCTCGCATAACTCACCCACCACACCGCAGCCAGTGCAATTACGAGATTCAGATATGATGTGCCAAAAATTCCCAGAATCACTATGGCTAGAATTATGTTGGGAAACGCTAACAGAGCATCAACGAGTCTCATAATAGCATTATCCACTATTCCACCATAATATCCGGCAATAATGCCAAGCCCTATACCCACAGAGGATGTAAGTAAAACAACAGACATGGCAACAAAGAGCGAAACTCTTGCACCATACATAACTCTGCTCAGAACATCTCTCCCGAAGTTATCCGTTCCGAATGGGTGCTCTATGCATGGATACTTCAGCCTACTCTTTAAATTCAGCTCATTCGGGTCATAGGGAGATATGAGAGGTGCGAACATACCAAGGGTTACAAGTAGTAAAACCATGGCAACACTCACTTTCATCTCCTTACTCTTTTTTATTTCCCTGCTCATTTTTTGCACTCTCCATCCACGATCTTTCCCCTCAATCAACCCTCACCCTCGAATCGAGAATCATGTAAACAACGTCAACAATAAGATTCACAATAACGAAGAGAAAGGCTATGAACATGACAAATCCAGAAACGGCGATGTAATCTCTCGCAAATATAGAATCCATGAGGAATTTACCTATGCCTGGTAGAGAGAATATGCTTTCTATTATTACAGTCCCCCCGAGCAAATGTCCAAGCTGAAGGCCTATAAGCGTCACAACTGGAATGATCGCATTCTTCAAAGCATGCCTGATAATAATAAGCCTTTCTGGCAACCCCTTTGCCCTTGAAACGAGAATATACTGTTCATTCAGCACTTCGAGCATACTTCCACGTGTGACCCTCGTTATCGATGCAAAAAGATGAAAACCCAGAGCAATCGTTGGCAAAATCATATTTTTAAATCCAAAGCCGAAAGCTGGCAAAATCTTTAACCTGACACAAAAAAACAGAATTAGAAGTAAAGCGAGCCAGAAACTTGGAATTGAAACACCAATACTTGCCACAACTCTACATACATTGTCAATTACCGAATCTTTCTTGATTGCCGAAATCACCCCAAAGGGGATGCCAAGACATGAAGCAAACAAAACCGCCGAGAATGCAAGAGATAGTGTAACAGGAAATCTGTAAAGAAACTCGTCTACAACACTTTCTCCTGTTTGCGGGCAGATTAACTTCCCTGTAACAAATAGCTTTAGCCATATATAATACTGAACTATAAATGGTTGATCGAGATTATATTTTGTTATAAAAGCCACAACTTCATCTTCAGTGGGCTCAAAACCAAGTTGCTCTCTTAAAACAGCATCGGCAACACTTCCGGGAGCGAGATACAATAAAGAAAAAGAAAGAAAAGAAGCAAAAAACATCACAAGCAATGCTGTTGCAAGCCTTTTGGCTATCATGTTACTGCTCTACGATTTCAACATTCATCAGGTTCATCTTGTACATCGTTGGTGAGTGCTCATAGCCTTTAACACAATCCCTGTAAGCAACAACTTTAACGATGTCATAGAGTGGTAGTTGAGCAGCTTCATCGTTTAAGATTCTCCATATCTGTTGATAGTACTCATCCCTTTTTGTGTCATCTGTTGTTGAATAGACTTTCTCTATAAGTGTATCGAGCTCATCGCTATGATAGTGTTTGAATTGTCCGGCTTTCGTGTAGTGCTCCTGCCATAACACTCCCTGTGGGGCCCATGGAATACAACCGGAGTGGTGGACGAACATCATGTATTCACCCTCCTTCTTTTTAGCCCATGCAGCACTCGACTCCATTGAGATGATATTAAGTTTGATTCCCACTTTCTTGAGTTCTGATTGCAGGTAAACTGCTACCGCATCTGCGTTGGCCTCTCCCTGTGGGATGAGGAGGTCGATTGCAAGTTCCTTTCCATCTTTCTCTCTTATTCCATTTCCATCTGTGTCAATCCATCCAGCCTCCTCAAGCAGAGCTTTTGCCTTTTCCGGATCATACTCATACCCTTTGATACCTGCTGGCCCGTACTTGAACCATGGACACATCGGGAGATTTGCTGGTTCTGCTATTCCTGCAAACAGTTCCTTGACCATTGTTTCCCTGTCAACGACATAATTTATAGCCTTCCTCACTCTGATATCGTCTAAAGGTTCAACAAAGCAATTGAACCTTATAACCTGAAATCTTCCGTAGCTCTGCCAGGTAACCTTGATGTCTTTCTCCGCCTGAAGCTTTGGAACCTCCTCATAAGGTACTGCTGAATGATGCTCTGGAGCGCCAATTATATCCACATCGCCAGTCTTGAGAGCCATTACAAGAGCATGGGGATCTGGAATCGTTTTCCAAATTACTTTTTCGAGTTTTGGCTTCGTTCCCCAGTAGTCATCATTTCTCTCAAGAACAGCATACTGATCTTTCACATATTCAACAAGCTTAAACGGGCCAGTTCCGATGAACTTCTCGAGCTTCCCGCCAGTATCCCATGCTGGATTAACGGCTGTCGGGCTTACTATCTTGCTCCTGAACTCGCTTGCTAGGTCGATCAGGAAGGGATAATAATACTCTTTGAAGCGTACCTTAATCGTATGATCATCAACTACATCAACACCATCTACATACTTTCCATAAGGTGCACCGTTGTTCATTGACCATTCAAGAGCAAATTTAGCAGCTTTAGCATCAAAGGGTGTTCCGTCATGGAATTTAATACCATCTCTCAGGCGTATGGTGTAAACTAAACCATCATCGCTTGCATCCCAGCTTTCTGCGAGCAAAGGCACGGGATTACCCTGTCTGTCTACATCAACGAGCGTCTCGAAAACCAGACTTCTACCTTCGGTGGCTTTCTTGAAGTCTTTTACCGCTCCAACCTTAAGCACCTGCTCTATTCCGGTTGTGGTTGCTTCAGCACCCGGGGTGGGGGTAACTTTCACTTCCTCCTTGCCTGTGCATCCCAGCAGGAGCAGAGCAGTTAAAATCAGAACTGCTATTTTCATCACTTTCTTCATAGAATCACCTCGGTAGCCTTACAATTTAATGTGGTAATAAAAAATTTTCGATCTTTAATACTTTTTCAGATTAACTTAGTGATAGTATTAAAAAAGATTACTTCAAAACCTTTTTATTAACACGTTAGAGTTGACCAAGTAAGGGAGATAAAAATGTTGGAGGTGGAAAAAGCAGCAGTAGAAACAGCAACACTCCTCAGACTGATTCTGCCAACAATGTTTATTGGGATGCTTATGGCCAGTTTCATCTATTCTCTTCCTCAGTTTAGAAAGATGAATGAAAAGATAGCCGTTCTTACCTCTTTTGCAAATTTAAAGAGTGGTGCTGCTGTTGCAACTTTTTTTGTGCATAAAGTAACAGCATTATCTATACTCGCAGACATGCATAAAAAAGGATTGATAGATGAAATGGAGGTAGTAATCGCATCAATAATAGGAATATTCCCCATGGGTGTTCGAATTGTAATACTCCTGCTGGCTCCTGTAGCCATTCCAGCTTTAGGTTTGAAGATCGGTACAGTATATGTATTCTTGGAACTGCTATCCAGATTTCTTGTAGCTCTGATCGGCGTGTATCTGGGAAGAAGATATCTGGCTGGAGGAAACATCAGCTATACAACCGAAGTATCTTTAAAAGACAGTATATTTGACGCTTTTAAGCAATTTCTTAGAGTAATTTTAGTTCTGGTTCCGAGTGTTTTTGTGATAATATTGCTATTGAATGCGGGATTTGATTCGATTATTTCGAGTCTGAACTTGCAGGCACCTCAATTTGCAATAATAGTCACCGGAACGAGCAGTACAATTGCTGGATTGGGGGTTGCAGGTTCTTTGCTTGTCAAAGGTGAGGTTGATGGGAAACTTGCCCTGTTTTCGTTAATGGTAGCATCGGCTTTACACAGGATCGTCGAAAGTTTAAGACATTCGATGCCAGTAAACATTTCCTTATTTGGCTCATCATCTGGAGTTAAACTTACGGTAATTTTGCTTTTAATGAATGAAGTTGCATGGCTTTTTGCAGTCGCGGGTTTGCTGGTTATGTTTTATTTGAATGTGATTTAGATTTTATAGAGTATAGATTAAACACCTACTAAAAGCGATTAATTCAATCTCTACCCTTATGCCCCTCTACAAGAAAATATGCTTTACCACCCCACATCAACCTATAAGCAAAAGGTAAACGTTTTCTTTGCTCATCTCTGACCCATTTAAGGTCTTTTATCAGAACGTCTGACAGACCTGCGTTCTCAAATAATTTGACAATATTTTCCGGATCTGAACCGCCGTAAAGTGGCAGCATTTTGTTTATTTCCTTTTTGTAGTGGTTGTTCTTCCATGGATTTCTTCTCTCATAAACTGCAACTGCCAAACGCCCGGCGATTCTCCTGAATCTCGCTTTAATTGAGCCATCAAACCACCTTCCGTCGATCGCAACAACCTTTCCTCCAGCTCTTACAACCCTGCTCCACTCACCTACTGCCCTTTGTGGGTCTGGAAGAGTCCAGAGCAGGTGTCTGCAGATTACTGCATCAAAAGAGCTATCATCGAACGGAAGATTTTCGGCATCACCCAATTCAAACACAATATCAATCCCGGTTCTCCTTGCCTTCTCTCTCGCAACCTGAAGCATACCCCTCGATAAATCAACTCCAACAACTTTGTGTCCCAGTTCAGCCAGTATTAATGCGAGAAAGCCCGTACCTGTCCCAACATCAAGTATTCGCATCCTTTTCTCGAATGTATTTGATAGGATGTCTCTCCAGATATCCTTAAAGTCTGAATGTCCGGGAGACCTATCGTAATCCTTCCCTCTCGAATCCCAGTATTTCTTGATTTGCTCTTTTACATCTACACTGGACGTGATACCCCCTCCTGATCAGATTAGCGAACTGCCATGACACTAGCTGTCATGACATTCATATTAACAAGCTAACATAGAATAACAATAATTAATAACTTTTTCGTTTTTCTTAAAACTTGGTATGAATAATCACGTAAAAAAATTTAAGAGTTTTACGGATTCTCAATAATCTCTTCTGGTTTGTAATGTCTGTAAAGTTTATCGAGAAAAACTTCAAAATCCAGTTTGTTCAGAATGTTCCAGTCAAACTGTTCCGCTTCCCTCACCTCTATATAAAGAGCATTGGACGGGCAAACTGCGATGCATGATCCAAATCCATCACAGAGCTTTTCATCTTTGAGTTTTGCCTTATCATCTTCCATCTCCAGAGCACCAGTAGGGCAGGAGTTTATACATCTTCCACAACCAATACAGAGATCTGGATCGATAGATATTATCATTCTCTCTGTTTTTTTCATTTTCTCACAGCTCCTGATCTATTTTGAAATTATATGAAATTCCTATATTCCATCCGGATGACCTGATGTTTACATTCCTCTGTGAGCTTTTATTTCTGCCTCTACCATTTTGTCATCCACTTTTCCCGAATAGGGTTCCACATCTCCATTAACCCTCACTATGTATTTTCTAATCTCTATATCTCCTTTATCATCCCTTTCAGCTTCAGCCTTCTCAATCATCATGTGAATGGCATGACAACAGGGAACCTCCATTGTGTAAACATCCACCGTCTTAGCCACACATTCTCTGAATATGAGTTTCAGTTTCTCGAACACTCTCTTCGGGTCTTCAAGTATGGGGCAACCAATTATAATGGACTCCTCTCCAAATCTCTTCACGAGGTCTTTGTGTACTAATAAAGCACAGTCTGCTGCGATAGTAAGTTTTTCATCCTGCATGAAGGGTGCCTTGGGATGTACCAACAATATTTTTAATGGCCATTGTTTCATACTTCGAGTGTGTTCCATAGGGGTTATGTAGCTTTTCCCTAATATTTTAGCTGCCATTGTATCGTCGTTTATCACCTTATATCGCCTTGCTTATCCAACAGGTTCGGGATTGAGACCACTTGGTGTTCTCATGGCATTAAAAACGGCAATTAAGGAAACTCCAACATCCGCAAAAACGGCCTCCCATGGCGATACCATATCCGCTCTGGCAATAGAAGGTGCATCAATCGAGAACTTTGTTATCATCAGTAAAAATTGAATTACTCATAGAGGCGAGGAAGTTGAGCTGAACTTACCTCCCTCCCTGTTTCTTTCACCACCAATCCACTCGCTGAGATAGACCTTGTATGTCTTCCCGAATTTCTCCCTTACGATCAGATCTCTCTCCTCGAGCTTCTTCATGATCATCGAAAT
>Ga0180932_1046_pt1 | contig 16176 bp, 9 predicted proteins | sample Deesub1362A_J573_FD_124189 | JGI IMG/M metagenome (GOLD analysis project Ga0180932, IMG submission 124189) | Archaeoglobus sp. JdFR-24
CGGCATTTCTTAGCTACTTGAGTCACACTAACCCATTGATCCTTGAACTCCTTTTCCATACATTTGAGAAGCTCCTTTCCTTTCATTATGTTTTATATATCGGCCTACCGATATATATAACTTGCCGTATACAAGAGATCATGGTCTTAGAAGAGACAAAAAAGTTTGTTAGAGAAAATAGAGAACTTTTAGAGGAGATTGTTAAACACGGTTCACCTGCCATTAAACCCCTAGCAGCAGCTTTTCTCTTAGCAGTCGAGTGTGAAGATGAAAATCAAAAAAGTTTGAGGACAAATGAAGATGACAGGAAGTAGAAAAAAAGGCAAGAGAGCAATTGGTATTGCCAGGGTAAGTTCAGATGAACAAGGGAGAAAGGGTACTAGCCTACATACACAGATAGAATGGATACAAAAAACAGCCAAGAGTAGAAGTCTTAGCCTTATTAAAATCATTAAAGAGACTATTTCAGGCGAGGATTTTCCCAAGAAATACGGGCAGGAAATTCTTAACCTTGTAAAAGATAAAGGAGTTAGTTATCTTCTTATCCATAGTATAGATAGGTTTTCAAGGAATCTACCTGAAGGGGCATATTTGCTTGAGAAACTGAAAGAAATGGGTGTTCGAGTGATAACAAATCTGGCGGAGTACAATCTAAATAAGCCCGAAGATAGGATGCAAGTATGGTTCGGCTTGCTTTTTGCGGAGACTGAACAGTACTACAGGGCTGAAAGAGTTGTGAGAGGGATATTCGATGTGCTGAAAAAGGGAGGTATTCCTTATCAGCCTCCGTACGGTGTAGAGATCGTGGATGGAAAAGCAAGGATAATTAATGGTTATCAAGAAATAATCAGACAGATCTTCACGACATTTATTGAGAAGAAAAATTATGAAGCTACTGCGAGATTAGTAAATGAGTTATTTGGAGACAGATTAAATTTCAAGCTAACTGGAAACAAAGTGAAGAAAATCGTGAGTAATCCAATTTACTTGGGTTACATTCTTTGGAACGGTATTCTTTTTGGCAAGGATGGATCTCATGATAGACCTTGGGAGAATCTTAGGATCATAGATGAGAAAACTTTTAGCAAGGCCCAGTCAATTATAAAAAAGATTAGCGGGAAATACTCGCGTAACGAGGATCTCTTTCAGCAAATTATAGGCAATCTTATTGACGAACATGGTTTGGATGTTGTAGCTAATATACTGAATATAAAGGTCGCTTGCTCGAATTGTGATTCTGTTGAAATTAGTCGTAATGGTACGGAAATCATAAACGGGACTCTAACTGTAAAGTTCATCTGTAATAATTGTGGACATCAATTTCGTGTCCCGTCTGCAAAGAAATTGAAAAAAATCGAGAGTTTAGAGCCTTTAAGATGTATGAATTGCGGTTCAGCTAACAAGTTCTATAAAGAAAGAGTAAGCAAAAGTATGTACAAGATCATTTGCAAAGAATGTGGTTTTTTCGTCTTTATGATTGATGAAGAGAATAAGGAAGAGGATTCAAATACATCACCAAGAGCAGAAACCACCCCATCTATACAAAGAGATTTGATAAACTTTTTTGGTATCTGAAATTCAAAAACCTGTTTTAAAACCTTTCGAAATGCTTATAAATATTGGAGGATTAATATACCTATACCTGAATTAATCCTCCAAAATATAAATTATTTTCCGTTAAATCTAAATAGTAGGGTTTTAGCATCCTCCAGAATCGAATTTAATAGAATTAAAAATCCTCCAGTCCATCTTCAAACTTCTCATTTTGGAGTGTTAATGGTCTATCCCCTAACTTAATTTTGAATAATTCAGGTGTTGGTTCAAAAATAGATGACTAAAAAATTATATTTCGAGTATATCAAAAGCGGTAAAAAATAGAGTCAAATTAATCTTGTACCAAACTCAATCTCATTTAGGCACTCAAGCTCTTCAACTTCATCGAGGAATTTGAAGTATTCCTCAAATATCCCATCTATTGTGCTCTTTTTTCTCTCATTGTCCATAGCTTTTCTTTTTCTCCCATTCCAATATCTTGATCTGATTTCCTGCACTTTATCAAAAAGCCCAGTATCAATTATCCTGTAATCTTCAACATAATCTTCAACTCCCGCCACTTTGTACTTTCCGATATACAACTTGTTAGTAAGGATCTTTTTTATAGCTGGAGTAGTCCAGTTCTTTCCCTCTTTTGTCCTTAGCCCCTCTTTGTTGAGAAGGTATGCTACTTGAGGCATCGATTGCTCGCAAACATACATCTCAAATATTTTCCTAACCAACTCTGCCTCCTCCTTATCAACTTTCAGCTTACCATCTTTTCCCTTTATGTAACCTAATGGAACACGTTTGTTGGGCCATTTATGCTGCATAGCAAGAGCGTGCATCCCCATCCTCGCCCTTTCCCTTATCAAATCTCTCTCAAGTTCAGCAGCTGAAGCAAGATTTCGGAAGTTGAACCTGCCAACTGGTGTTGTAGTGTCGATTTGCTCGGTAACGCTGTGTAAAGCCACCCCCATCTCTCTCAATTCTTTCTCCACTCTTACTGCATCAATTAGACTTCTACATAATCTGTCTAGCCTCCAAAAAACGAGGACATCAAATCGACCCTCTCTTGCTTTTTCCATCATCTTCTTGAACATCGGCCTGTTTACGTCTTTTGCTGAAACGCCTTCTTCTCTGAAGATATACCTGACTTTCCAGCCCATTAACTCGCATCTTTCTCTGCAAACTCTAACCTGCTCATCCAAGCTGTAGTTGTAAAGCTGATTGGGTGAAGAGACCCTTGCGTAGATTGCTGCAGTGATTTGTTCCTTTTCTGAACGAATTCCATTCAAATCGTTGTGTATCTTTTCAAATTTATCTAATGCCATACAGCCTTTTTTCTTTTTCAGCTATCTCTCGGATTATGTTTGCCAATTTTGCAGCAACTGGAGCTGCGTTACTCAATACAATCTGTAGATTCTTGACAGGATCATCCGTCTTTATTTCTTTCCTGTATTCACACTCACTCCTGCAAAAAATGCATTCTGATCCAGGCACTTTCTTACCGACCCTCCTCAGCCTTTCTTTGTCTTTAATGTGCATCAAAAGTTCGAATACTACACTCTCAGCGGTTTCAAAATCGATTTTGTGTACATCCCCCGTTTTCAGCTCTGCAAGCAAAGTTGGGACACCAGTCAGATACGTGTAAACCGAGGGCTGAACGAGCTTGATTCCCCCGCTCTTGACCTCAATTAAAGCAATGTATCTCTCCCCATTTTTAACTATAAGTTTTTTCGCTCCACCGTCAACTCTACCGTAATCAAGTTCGATCTCTCCCTCAATGCAAAGGTCTTCCAGTTCAACCTGAAGCCTTTCAAGAACTCTGGCCTTTCCAAGGTCGTGTATTTCTTTGTAAGCGGATGTAAAGTTTTTCCTTTGTTCATAGAAAGGACATGTCGTGCGAAGTTCGTCATCAAGCTGGCTTGGATAGTACTTCTGCAGTAGCTCTTCAACTTCTTTCCTCAACCCATTACTGAGTATTTTACTTTGTATCATACTTAGTAATTTACTAAGTTAAAGTATATATAGTTTACTGTGTGATTTACTAAGTAGTGGTAGCATGGTTAAGAAAGCTGTGGGCAAAATCATCAGAATTGGAAATGCAAACACTAGATACTTAACCATCCCAGCTGATGTGGCTAAAGATGATAGGTTCCCTTTCAAGGATGGAGAACAGGTTAATGTTATCATTGAAGGTAATAGGCTCGTGGTTGAGAAGATAAGCTAACACTGAGTTGACGGCTATAAAAGGTTAAAGCTGGAATTGGAAGATCAAAAGAACATCTCTACAACTCTAAAGCTTCTTTAACCTGTTTAATAACTGAAAGCGGGTCGTTCTTTATCTGACTTGAGTCAAATCTCAGCACCAGCCATCTCATCAGTTGCAGTTTATTAGTTATTTCTCTATCATGTGATATTACTTCTCCCGTATGGTACTTTATACCATCAATAAATATTGCTATTTTTCTGTCTTTATAAGCAAAATCAGCCCTCGCAATGTAGTTCCCTTCCTTATCTTTGATTACTACTTGTGGTTCCGGATCAGGAATCCCGTGTTCTCTGGTTAATCTTATAAATTCTTCTTCTAATGGAGACTCAACATTTCTTATAACATAGTCTTCAAGGCTTATTTCTTCTCCCTTTACTTCTTTGGTCTCTGTAATTTCTTTACTCAATAGGTTTTCTAGATATCCTCTGATAACTCTTTTGTCGAGATATTGATGGTCGCTCTGATTGTAGTAGTTCTTTAAACAATTATAGCATGCATTATCGCAATCATGCGAATAAAGAACGTCATATGCTTTTTCCAATATTTCATTAAACCTTTGCAGAGTAGATTCCAGATACCCCACTCCACCGGGTATATTTTCATAAAGCACGATTTCTCTCTTTACTTCTCCATTCTCCACTATACTTCTGATAAATCCCCTGATTTCGTTAAGTTCTGTTTCAAGAGTAATTTGAATGCCTAAAATCATTGTGTGGAGTAGTGTTTTGAGGAATACTTCTGGATCGGCGTCATTTGGGATTTTAGGTGTTAAAACAAGGGTATCTGCTGTTTTTCTGGCTACAATATCGACATTAATAATATCTTCTTCGGTTCCATCGCAATTCTTGTGGTATTTATCCCAATCTACATCATCCCTTTTCCATAATCCACATTTCAAGCATATCTCAAACTGTGAGCCACCTTTACCTTGATTCAATACGACTATTCGTGAATTTCTTCTAAATCTAATAGTTAATCCGTCGATTTCATAGTCATAACCTTTGCCTTTCTCTGACTCAAGGAATTCTTTTATTACGTAAGGTATGCTCATTCTGAACTCTTCTGTTGAACTAACTCTCTCTCTCCTTCGTGCAAAATAAACAATCGGCTCAATGTAGTTTCTCTTTATCAGCTCAGAGCCGCATTTTTCGCAGTAATTAGCGTAAACATCAGTGGTAATAAAATCACAGTCCTGGTTGGAGCAGATTTTATATGTGTTCTCCTCACTGTTGACGAAGTCCAACACTGAACCTTTCTTAGCCAAGCTTACGGCGTAAACCTGATATTTTTTCCTATCAACATATACGAAGTTACCAGGGGCAAATTCCCTTACTGCAAGTGTTGTATCCCTCAAAAGCGGCTCAGCTCTATCAGGTCTTAATATAAGCTCACTCTGCTTACCTGGGAATGCATAGCCCGGTAAAAACCCATGATCTCTAAGGAATGAAAGTGTGTAGGCAAGATACTCATCATTGAGCATTTTCGTTTGTTTATCTATCAACTCGTTAAGCTCTCTAGTTTCTGATTTAGTTAAACCTGTGCTATCTCTTTTTTTCCAAAGTAGCTGAATGTTTTTCTCAAGGTAATTAAGAGCCTCTATCAAAGGATTCAGTGTATCTTCAAGTTCAGCATAGAAATTGTCTATAACGTTTCCAATATAATCCTTATTTAGCCAAGGAATAGAGCCTCTTTTTACATCTTCCTTAAAAACTTCGTAAATGGATTCAATCAATTCATTTTTTCTTTCTAAAATCTCTCCCTCAATGTCTGTTAGTCTTTTTACTCTGTATTCGTTGTTCTGTTTTTCAACAAGTTCTATAAGCATCTTTGGAAGTTGAGAATTAATCTTCTCAAGAATCAAAGACCTGATATGTCTTCTAATAACGCGTTCATTGTCGAGTTTGAAGATTGGTGGGTAAATTTCACCAGTTATCATCTCCTCTGGATTTTCATAAAAATAAGAGTCGTGGGGTGCTTCTCTCGCATAAGTAAATATTACAGCCATTCCTGTTCTTCTTCCTGCTCTACCAGCTCTCTGAGCATAGTTAGAAGGTAGTGGAGGCATATTTCGCATTAATACGGAAACCAAATCACCTATATCAACACCAAGTTCAAGTGTTGGTGTACAAACGATAACATTTCTCTTACCAAAGAGAAAATCTTTCTCGTATCTCTCTCTTTCCGATAATGGAATTTGACCACTGTGTTCAGCCACCCTAATATAAATCGGCTCATGGGTTGTATAATGATGTACGTAAAAATTGTCATTTTCTGGAAATGCCTCAGCAAGCGTTCCTTTGCAATGATAAGTCGTACAGCTTCCGTTTATGTTAGCACTATGGACCTTTGTGCAGCTCTGACATTCCCAAATCTCAGTATAAGGGGTCATATTGTCAAGAGGAACGATTTCCATAACATCTGGGTTCACCATATATCCTAATCCATAGTTACGTGAGTTGCCAATTTGTTTTTCAACCAAGTACCCTTCCCTTTCGAGTAGATTTACAACTTTCTTAATGAAATTCTCAATCATCACTCCTCTAATGTTAAGCAACTTCTCCACCATTTGTTCAAAGACCGTTTTTCCTCCGCCCCTAGAAATGAACGAATTTATAGTGAAAGCCCATCCATCATGTTTGGCAAAAGCATAGGCTGTTGGCTTCCAGTGTGAAGGGAGAACAATACCCCACTCCTCAAGCTTTTTCCTATCAGGAGTAGCAAAATAATCAAATGCAACTGCTTTTCTAAATCTCATTTCATCTAAAAATAATTTTATGAATTTCAGAAGTGTTTCTTTCTCTACTCCAAATTCATCGCATATCGATTTAAACAGATTTGTTTCAGCCAGCTCTTGTATCCTACCATAATTGATAGTGAGTAGCTTTAAAGCCTCTAGAGTCATCCTAAGCCTTGGTGGTTTCGTAAATTCATCAAAAACAAGAAAACCAAATTTGTCTATGTTGTCTCTTTCTTCGTATTTCGTCTTTGGAGGATCAATAATTCCAAGTTTCATGGCTAATTTATATATCTCTTCTCCTGCCTTCTTCATTGAAATTGGGATGTCTCTGTCCTCTGTTGCCTTATAAATTAGTTGTCTTACAGTAAATTGAAGGTGCCTGTCTTCCATATAACCTGCCTGATGAGCCGTGTCCTGTCTGTTATCTGTAAAAATCAAAGTTTTTCTTTCTTCAAATTCAAGATTTGATAAAAGACCTGTTGTTATTATCGATATATCTGATGCTGTTGTACTCCTAACTGGAGTAACTACCTCTCTGTTGCCGTATCTCCCAAAACAAGCTGGACAAACAACTATTTTACCTTGTTTAACATAAACTGGTACAAATTCGTGCTCGCAATCTGATTCGAACACTATTTTTGGATTTTGGGTTAGCATTCCACATTTGGGACATAAATAGAGTTCATCAAGTTCAGACTGAATCTTTTCATCGGGGTCTTCGTAAACGTGTTCAATCCTATGTGTAATATGCAAGGTTTTCTCGTCAGAATCAAAGTTCTCATTTGGTTGAACCATCGTCAATCTGAAATCGTTATTTGTGAACCTTGTTTTGAGGAAATCTTGACCACAGTTTCTACAAACTTCCAGAGGAAAAGTTAGAGAGCTGCATTTTGTGCATTTAGTTTTCCCATCATTGAATATTTCCCCACATTCAGGATTCGAACATCTAACGAGACCCTGTAATCCTCTAACAAAAAAGTGGATTCTTGGCCTGTATCTAGGTTTTCCATCTTTTTTAGCAAATAAACCTGCAATTAAATAGGCTTTAATTTCTCTCTCAAGCTCTTCCCTTGAGTTACTTGCTCTTTCATTAATCTCATCTTTTAGTTTTTCTGCAAGTTTAGAAATTGTATGTGCTTCTTCAAGGAGCCATTTTTCAATCAAATAAGCGATAAGATTGTCCGAAAGGGCTAAATAAGCTCCCTCTTCAAAGGTTGGAGTTGGCTTTATTTTCTTAAGTGTCAATTTTTCAATTAGATTGACCATTTGCTTGGTGTTTGTAATATCTACTTCTAGATCTTCAGCTTTAAGCCTTGGTGATTGTGGAATATATGGATTTTCAGGTTCTTTTGGTGGAACATAGTCTTCTTTAACTACACAATCTGCATCAAAAGGCTCTCCGAACAAATCTTCGGCAAATCTTCTGATTTTGCTGTTGTCTTCATCGTACTGTGATTTTATGGTTGCACTTGTGCCAATACAAACCAGCCTATCTTCACCAAGCTTACCAGTATGTTCCTTCAGCCTCCTTATCAGGCAAGCAACTTCTGAACCTTTTGCACCCCGATAAGTGTGGATTTCGTCAAGAACAAGGAACTTTAATCTCTTCTCTTTGAAAATCTTCTGGTCTTCCTTCCTAACAAGCAAGTATTCAAGCATTGAGTAGTTCGTTATCAATATGTCTGGAGGGTCTTTTTGAATTTCCTCTCTCGTATATCTTTCTTCTTCGAGAGCATCAGGTGGTTTTTTGTCAATGGTATCCTGCGTTCTTGATGTATAGATACCAAAGGTGATGCCTGTATCCTTCAGCAATTTTTTGAGTCTCTCATACTGGTCATTGGCTAAAGCATTCATCGGGTATATAATTACGGCTTTTGTTCCTTTTTTGTCTCTATTTTGGTAGCAATACTCGATAATTGGAATTAGAAACGCTTCTGTTTTACCGCTACCAGTTCCTGTGGCAACAATTGTGTTTTTGAAATTTAAAATTCTCTGAATAGCTTTATCTTGGTGACTATACAAGCGTGAAATTCCATACTTTTTAAACATCCCTCCTACTTCCTTAGATATCAAACCAGCTTCAAAAACCTCTTCGATCAAACTTCCAGGAATATAATTCTTTTCGAGAGAAATGTAAGGACCATTCCAAAGTAACTTTTCAGTTTCGATTTTCTCTTCGACTTTATTTTTTAAATCGGGAGGGGTGGGAAAAGTCGTTGTGATATACATTTTGAACTCATTTATTGTGTCTTCAGCAACCTGGAAAGGTTTCATGCTATTAATTATTTTTCGAATATTTAAAAATCTTCGTTTTGCTCATGTTACATTTGCTAAATTCCAAGGATAATTTTTTTAGCAGTGTCTTCTATTTCTTTGCTATCAATACCTCCGTCAGGTTTGTCTTTTGATACTATCAGCCTCTGGGAATAACCATTAACTTCATACCAATTCTTCTTTCTTTCCCATTCTTCCTTATAAGTCGGGTTAGTAAGCATTCCTAAATGTTCCCAGTAAAATTCCTCACCCATATAATATATAGTGAAATCTGGTAGTCTAAAGTCTCTCGGATTGTCTTTAGCATATAGTGGTTTTTCGTATTCATAATGCAGGCCCAAATCCTCTAAAATATTTGCAATTATTACTTCGGATTTTGATCTCACCCTTATTCCAGATTTTGTTATATGGATTAGCCTTTCAGGATGAGGTACTCCAGCTCCTTCAGGTCTCAGGACTGGTTCAAACAGATTTGTGTTTCTCCTTAATACTTCAGAAGAATTGGGTTTTCTGAACTCAATAAGCGGTCTGACATCTTTTTCGATTAGTAAAATAACTTTTCTCTTTGCTCTGGTTAATCCCGTATATAACAATTCTCGCGACATAGTTCTTACATTCTGCGGGAGAATTAAGAAAATTAAATCAAATTCGCTACCTTGGGCCTTGTGAACTGTAATCGCATAGGCGAGCTCTAGGTTCTCTTCTACTTCATTTCGCCTGTAGCGGTAAACGACCTTTGGTTGTGTAGAAAATCGAATATCTAGTCTATCTGGTTCCTTGTATTTTTTACCCCTGTAATACCATGTTCTCTTTTTATATGTGTTCAGAACTATTCCAACTTCACCATTTGCTACATAACCATCTTTTTCCCCATCTACGATGTATTTTCGTTTTGAATTTACAATCTGAATCACTTTGTCATATTTTACAATCTGTTGTGAGCCAAAAGGTCTAGGACCATTTTTCATCGCCAACCCAATAAATTTATCCTTATAAGTTTTCTGAATAATTCTATTTATTTCGGTTGTACCGTAGAAATAAAGTCTAGTGGGGGACAGTATTTGCCATGAATCCGCCTTCTCTAGTGATTTATTAAATCCTTCGTAATCTGATTCATGTAAAAGGTTTAGGTTTTTCATCAAAAGTTTTTGAAGCAAATTGTACAGCTTTTTTTCGTCATCCCAAAAGTAAACTTCGAGATCTCCAAAAGCTCCACCACTGGCAATCTTAGATATAATTTCATCATCTCCCGGACTAGTTTCATCACCAAGAAATGCGTCAGAGAGTTTCAGCGCTTGGCTCTCTATTGTTTTTTGTCTCACTCTCTGATTAAGCCTTGCAATTTTCTTTTGTCTTTCCTCATCCGCATCGAGCCAAGAGACTATATCAACAAATGGCCTACCGAGACCTATCGGCGGTAGCTGATTAGGATCTCCAACCAAGATTAGTCTCTTGATAGTATCTACATGAAAAGAGTTAAACAAAGTGTCAAACAAATCTAAAGGGATCATTGATGCCTCATCTATGACTATGATTCCTCCAGAGTATTTTCTGCCCCCCTCTTTTTTAAATTTGTAAGTTCTTTCATCAATCCACCCGTGCTCCATTAAAAACTGGTGTATAGTTTTTGACTCGACTCCTATAACTTCCTGCATTCTAACTCTCGCCTTTCCAGTTGGTGCTAATAGTAGAATAGGAACTCTTCCCTCCCTCTCACGTATGGCTTTGATAAAAACTTTCAAAACTGTCGTTTTCCCTGTTCCAGCCCTACCCACTAAGATCGAAAAACGAGAGGAGTATAGCGTTTCCAATGCTCTGGCTTTTTCTGCTCTTGCCACTTGTTCATGTTCATAATCTATTATCTCTAAGTCCTTTAACTCTTCTTCAAGTAGTTTTAGCCAGTAATCTTCTCCTATAGGATTGTACACCTTGCCCATTAATTTTTCTATTTGATTTTTAACCCTGGATTCGATCATGCGAATGTTTTTTAATGAAACAATACTAGGAGATTCGTCTGGGAAAAATGTAAGTGTTTTCTCGTAGAAACCTCGATTATGTAAAATTAACTCTTTGTCCACACCAGGGATTCTATCTTCAGGAATGAAATTGGAAATTCTGCGAATTAATTCATCGATAGGCAGGCATGTATCCCCTTCTTTGGCAGCATCTTTCAAAATTTTTACAAAAAGAGCTCTGATTCTGCGATGGTCGTTCTTGTGTATTGTTTCTATTTCTTCCTCAACATTGATAAATTGGGAAGGTAGCATGCCTCTGTCAATAACATCGAAATCAACGGGTGGAGAATTTTCGTCTCCCTCGTCAAGTTCGGAAATAAGGTATGGATTCTCAATTAATTCCTCATCGGTAGTGTAAATCCCAGCCCTTTCTCTTTTACTACTGTAGCAAATCCTTTCGATCTGGCTTGGGGAGAGTTCGAATTGACATAGTAACTTTAAGAGTTTCTTTCTTTGTTCTGGAAGTCCGTTCCAGAATTTTATTGCTTGTTGTATATTTTTATAATAAGTCTTTCTATCTTCAGGTGGAATTGCATCATCAATTGCCCAATATTTTTCTTCTTTATCGAGTATCGAAAAAATGATCCTGAAAATATTCTGTCCACTCTCCTCAAGTTTTGAGAGAACAGTTTTATGGAATATTACCCCGTTAACAAACCCCAAGTATTCGAGCACGCTACCAATCCCTGGAAACAGACCACGATCTCTCCAGACTTCCGCAAGTACTTTGTTTAACCAGTTTAGCCTATACTCCCACGTTTTACCATAAGGTTCAGGTATTTTGTTGTCCGAAATTACTCTTTTAACAGATTGAATTATTCTCTCGATGATGCCAACTGCAATATCGTCTGGAAGGTGCTCGGCCACATACAAAAAGTGATGTCTTGCTGAAAGGGGAACAACGCATGTTATATTTTTCGGGTTCAACCCCGCATCGATGTATTCTTGATATGGCAGTCTAACCCCCTCTTCAGGAAAATTATGGGTTATACAGCGGGACCAAATAGGATAGTCTTCCTCGAAACCTTTTTTCTTGCCAAAATACAATTGTTTACCTATTTTTGAAATTCGACCAACACCAACAATTATCCTATCACTTTTATCTTCTTCCAGAGGATTCCCATGATTCACATAAAAGAAAACAAGAGATTTACCTTCCTCTAATCTTTTCCAAAATTCATCAAGCCTCTTTTTCTGCTCTATTGGGTCATACTCCCAAGTCCTTTCAGGTTCATCACTAAACATTCTCCCATAAGGACTCGTACAGAAAGAATATGGGGGTATTTCTTCCCTTACAGGAGGTAGATTTCGCTGATCAAGTGGATCGTAATGGATTATCTCAAATTTTTCGGATGAAAAAGTATTGATGTCTCTCGAACATGGTGGGAGTTCTTTAGAATCAATCTGGTTCATTGAGCAGTTTCTGTGTTCATCTTCAAATTCGTCGTTTCTCGACTCCCTAACGAAATCATGAACCATGCATGAAGAATTTAGTTTGGGATTCTTGCAAATTCTACCATTCCATCCACTGTCGTGCCAAGTCAGTCTTGCTGAAAGGTGGAAAGGCATTTAGCTCACCATTGAAACATTTTATAATACTCTTATAAAAACATTGGTTTAAGGTAAAGGTTTAAGGTAAAAATGAGGTGTTGGCTATGCCAATTGAAGACTTTGAAGGAGATACGTTTGTAGCATACATGGATATCGCTGGATTTAAGGAAATGATGAAAGATGGTAACAGAGCTTGGAGAGCTTTAGACAGTTTTTACAACTCTGGTTACAGAAATTTAGCAGAACAGAATTTTAACTGTAAGGTTAATGGCATATTTGTCTCTGATTGTGGGATTATCTTCGCCAGAAATGGAAATTCAGTGAGTCAATTAAAATCAGTTTTGGAAATAGCTCGACAGATAAATAGGGAACTGCTAAGAAAGGGTATCATGCTCACAACATCAATCTCGTATGGAAGATTCAAATATCAGGATAGAATTGAAATTCAGGGAGTGCGAAAGGAAGCTGTTTACGGTGATGCTTATGTTCAAGCATTTCTTGACAATGAAGCTGGGCGTCCTAAGATTAAACCTGGTCAATGTAGAATCATAAAAAAGAATTTACCAGAAGAAGTTGAGAGGGCAATAAATAGGGAAGATACAGGAAGACAATACAGAAGACCAGATGATGAAATATTTCAACTCATCAGAAAACGAAAAAGAGACAAAAGCCACTATTACTTCTACTGGAATTGTCAAAATCCCTTAGAAATCGAAATTTTTGAGAGGAACTATGCTAATGCTGAAAAGTTGATGTTTGAAAGTTATCTAAAAGCACTAAAAGGGGAATTTTGGATGCATTAAAATTTATTCTGAGTTTTTATCCACATAAAAATAACTCCAACACCGAGGTAGATAACTAACTCCCACCAAGGCATGAAATATGGGCCAATTCAAACCAAACCTAAAAGCCAGCCAAACAAATACGAAATAGACCAATAGGACATAACATCAAAGAGCATGATTAATTGCAACTATCGAGACCACATTAAAAAGCATTGCAAGTGAACCTAAAAACGCTTTAGCGAAGACTGCTAAGATAAATCCAGAGATAATCTCTCCAACAGCTCTTTCAAAGCCATGTTCGGCGTATGGCATTTAGAACTAATTTGCTCTTACTTCTTAAATAAGATTTCTGGATAAAATTTAAGTTTGTTTATTGAGAATAATGTCCATGATAACTCAGATTAAATCCAAACGCAAACTAGGAATATTACTGACTTTAGCGGCTCTCTTGGGTTTGTACGTTTCAATTTATGCTGATTCAATGCTTGAAAAAGTCATACAATATCACAGAATTCCGATAAATATCCAAATTCAACAAACAAAAGAGCAAGCATTTTTTGCTATTTTTGGTGCATCTGTGACTATACTGGCAATAGTTTTCTCTATATCTCACTTTATAATATCGCAAATTTCGCAAAACTATTCGCCTTATTTTTTGGAAGCATACAAAAAAGACTATCGATACAGACTAACGTTTTATTTGATTGCATTTCTAATCCCCATTTCACTTTTTACGGCTATTTCAGAAATATTCTTTATATGGTTTTATTTCCTGATCATTTTAGTGTTTGTTGTAGGCCTGATTTTATTAGTTTTACATTTTAGATACACTTTAGTTTTGTCTGATCCGAGAGAAGTTCTCAATCTAATTAGTAAGGATTTAATGAACCAAATAAAAGAAGGTGAGTCTGAAAAAATTAAAAGTTATTTGAGTTCAATGGGAGACATAGCTGTAAAGTCATTACATAGAAATGAAGAAAACATCACAATAGAGTATATTTCAGGTTTTCACAAATTTTTTAAAAATTATCTGAATGCTTTTCCAGTCCTAAAACCTGAGGTTCAAAAAAAGCTTAGATCAACTGATTTCTTTGGTTACTGGGAAGACCAAGTAACCTCAAACATTTATGAGAACTTAGGAAGGACATTCTCAGCAGCCCTTGACAAGAAAGATAGAAAAGTAACAACAGAAATAGCATCAAAATTATTCTTTTTTACTTTCGATATTTTAGAAAAAAGCGACACAGTTTTGTTTGAACAATTGATCGACACTAAATCGGTGAGAGGAGCAGTTTATTTACAATTATTTGAAAATGCAATGGAGCATGAAGATGTTTCAAGACGAAAGTTCATAACCAATATTTATAGTATTTTACAAACTTATTTTTCTTCATTGCCAAAATCAACAATTGATAAAGATTTGTTACATCATTTAATCGATTTGCATCTATTTAGAATGAATAAGTTAATTTTAGATTTTGATGACTACGAGTTATTTGTTCATCAAATAGATTTAGCTAGTAGAATTATTGTCGACTTAGATCCAAGAGAGACCTTAACAGATATAGTTGACCACATTAATAGATCAATTAACCTCATTACTTACCTAAGTGACGATAAAGTCAAAAAAGTGGATTATGTGTTTTCTCATCTAGATCATAAACTACAAAGGAGTTTTAAACCTGAGAAAGAATTCTTGGCGACTCTCAATGAACTTAAAATTGATTTAAAAAGAAATATAAAGTTGGAAGGTGAAAATGAGCAATTAGAGAGAGAATTCAGTGAGATTAACATAGTTTTGGACAAATATAGTATGTTATCAAGATTACATAGAACTTTTTTCTTAATTGGAGCTTATAATCTATTTCTCCGTGGGCAAGACAAAAAATTCGACCACGGCAAATACATCAAAGAGCTATGGGAGCACACGAGCCCAGAAGATGCTGATGCCCACCATATAAACAAAACACCAGTGTGTTTTGATCCGTTCTGGCTTATATATCTGGTAACCTATGGAGGAGAAAATAGCATAATTTGGTTCGATAAATATGACTTTGAGTTTGGGGACTATCATGGAATTAGAGATTATGTCTACCAGTACTGGATACTTCTTATGGGTAGATGGAAAGGAGATTTGAATATTCCAGGTGAAAATGTAATTGAAACTTGGAAGAAAAGTGGCTATAAATTTAAGCTTGAATTTTGGTATGAGTTGCTAAACGATTTCCTACTGTATCACAAAGATAAGATTGAGAATAATTTCCAGAAAATAATTGATAACAAACTGTATGAAGGACTTTATGAGAAAGAGGACATAGATGAACTCAAAGAAAAATTTGATGATATCACAGGCAGAATAGAGAATACTCTAAAAATATTACAACGGGAGTTAGCTCAACCCTGATTGAAAAACGAGTCTAAACTCCTTATCTTCGCAATCTTCCCATCTTCAGTCAGTTTAGCCTGCAATGGCACTTTTTCAGTTTTGTCTTGTTTGTAACTTTTCTTAAACCCACTCAAATCAAACTTCACAGGATTTTTCTTCTTTTCTTCCTCGATTATCTTAGCAAACCTCTCATACTCTTTCAGACACATCCTTTTAGTCCTGAACTCTCCGAAAGCCTCCTCTTCTTTACGCCTCAGCACTGGAAACGTGTCGAGGATATAGGCGAACTCATCCTTTGTTAAGCCATAGAGATGAGCAACCAGAGCATCAATCTCAGCCCTTAATTGGGCTCTATTACCATCATCCCTCTTCTCGTTGTTGATGTAAACCCAGCCATAAACGCCACATTCTGGGGTCCACTTTTCCGTTAGATTTTCCCAGCCCTTAACCTTCGATGTTTTTGCTATTTCTCTCCACTCTGGCTTGAAAGTTTCCTCCCAGAGTTCGGCAAACTCTTCGTCTATGCAGATTAGCCTTGCTGCTCTCGGAACGATCTGGTCAAAGAACCAGTTGCCTGAAGTGAGGCGTGGGATTGGGATTTGTTTTATGAAAAATATATT
>Ga0180932_1078_pt1 | contig 15465 bp, 11 predicted proteins | sample Deesub1362A_J573_FD_124189 | JGI IMG/M metagenome (GOLD analysis project Ga0180932, IMG submission 124189) | Archaeoglobus sp. JdFR-24
GAAGAAGCTATAGAGACATATAAGTGGTTACTTACTGACGACGTAGAAAGAGAAAAAATAGGTAAAAGAGCCAGAGAAAGAATATTAAAAGAGCATACTTTCCGACATAGGGCTCAGAAAATAATTAATGTATTAGAGGTGATAAAAAAATGAAAAAAGATGTTATTGTTTTGGGTATACATGATGGACATAATGCAGGAGCTGCTTTGATAAAAAATGGAGCAGTTGTTGCTGCTATTCAAGAGGAAAGGCTAGTCAATGAAAAAAATTATAGTGGTACACCTGTTAATTCTATAAAAATGGTATTCAAAATTGCAAATATACATCCAGATGATGTGGATTTAATCGCGATAGCAGGATTAATACGTTCTCATGCTCCTCTTAAAGAAAGGCCATTTCATGTTAGATTGTATGAAAGATTTGCATTCCTCTTTAAATATCATACATTAAATAGATGGTTGGTAAATTTTTTGCATAAAAGACGTAAGATGGATGAATTAATGCGAATTTTCAAAGAACTTGGTATTGAAAACAAAGAGATAATGTTTGTAGAGCATCATACTGCTCATGCTGCCTGTGCTTATTATCAAAGGCCATGGGATGATGAAACATTGGTTCTCACTCTAGATGGTGCAGGTGATGGTTTGTGTTCAACAGTTAATATTGGTAGAAATTTCACTATGGAAAGGGTAGCATCTACTACTGCCTATAATAGTCCAGGAAATGTGTTCTATAGCGAAATTACTGGATATCTTGGTTTAAAAAGATGGGAACATGAATATAAGGTTATGGGAATGGCCCCCTATGGCATTGCCGATTATTGCATCGATAAAATCAGAAAAATAGTGAGGATAAATCCTAAAAAGCCTTTAGAATTCGAAAACACTATTGGTGCATATGTAACATATGTTCAGAAAAAGCTCATTAAGCTTCTGGCAGAACAAAGATTCGATAATATAAGTGCTGCCACTCAGCAACACTTTGAAGAGTTGGTTAGTCAATGGGTAAAAAATGCTATTGAAGAAACTGGATTACACAAAATAGCATGTGCAGGGGGAATGTTTCTGAATGTTAAAGCAAATAAAGTTTTAAGAGAAATGGAAGAAGTGGATGATATTTTCTTTTATCCAGCAGCAGGTGATGAAGGAACACCTGTTGGTGCAGCATTGGAGGGCTATTACAGATTTTGCGAAAGAGAAGGAATAAAACCAAAGAAGGAAAAGTTAGGCCCTATCTACTATGGCATGGAGTATGATAACGACTATATCGAAAAGGTCCTTAAAGAAACTGGCTGGATAGATAAAGCAAAATATATTGATGAAATTGATGAAGAAGTTGGTGAATTACTCACTAAAGGTTTCATAATTGCTAGGTTTAATGGAAGGGTAGAATGGGGTCCAAGAGCGTTAGGCAATAGAAGTATTCTTGCTGATCCGAGAGATTTGAGAGTTATCAGGAAACTTAACTTTGCTATAAAACACAGAGATTTCTGGATGCCTTTTGCACCCTCTATTTTGGACGAAAGAAAAGAAGATTATCTCATTGATGCCAAGTTTGCTCCTTATATGATCGAAGCTTTTGACACTACACCAGAGGCAGATGAAATAGTTGCTGGCTTGCATCCACGCGATAGAACAGCACGTCCACAGATAGTCAATGATTGGAACGAGGGTTACAGAAAGATATTAAAAACATTTGAGGAAATTACAGGCGTTGGAGGAATTCTTAATACATCCTTCAATCTGCATGGGTATCCAATAGTTGGAACACCAGAAATAGCCATACAAACTCTAGAAAATAGCGGTCTAGATGGATTAGCAATTGGTAATTGGTTAGTGATGAAGAGATAAAATGAAAATATTACAGGTAACCAACTTTTTTAAACCATCTTGGGAAGCAGGAGGCCCTCCCAGGGCAGTGTATGAAATCTCAAGAAAGTTAGTGGAAAGAGGGCATGAAGTTACAGTTTACACAACAGATGGTTTTAAATATAGGCTAAATGTTGAAAAGAATAAGCCAGTAGATGTTGAGGGGATAAAAGTATATTATTTTAGAAATTTATCTAACTATTTATCGAAAAAATGGGTTTTACCAACCCCATACTATTTGCCGATAGTAGCGAGAAAGGAGATGAAATTTTTTGATATCATTCATGTTCATGAATATCGAACAGCACTTACTGTAATCACTTGTTACTATGCAAAAAAATATAGTATTCCATATATTTTGCAAGCAAGGGGTTCTATATTGCCCTTTTTTACCAAGAAGAAAATAAAAAGATTTTTTGATAGGATATGGGGCTATAAAATATTAAGAGATGTTTCTAAAGCATTTGCTTTGACAAGAATTGAAGCAGAACAATATAAAAAGATGGGCATCAAAGAAGATAAAATCGAAATTGTGCCCAATGGTATTGATTTAGCAGAGTATGAAAATCTACCAGAAAAAGGAAGATTTAGAAGAAAATATGGCATAAGAGATGACGAAAAAATCATTCTTTACTTAGGTAGAATTCATAAAATCAAGGGCTTAGATCTGCTTGTGAGCGCATTCGCAGATTTAATTAAGGAAATAGATAATGTTAAGCTAGTGATGGTAGGACCAGATGATGGCTTTTTATCGATTCTCAAAAGCCAGATAGAAAAATTAGGGGTTAGTGACAAAGTTTTATTGACGGGACCATTATATGATGGGGATAAGCTTGAAGCATATATCGACGCTGATATATATGTATTGCCTTCCCGTTATGAAACATTTCCTAATACAGTGCTTGAGGCTTTAGCTTGTGGCACACCCGTAATTATTACAAATCGATGCGGTATCGCAGATATCGTGAGAAAAGTCGGATATGTAGTTAGATATGATAAAAATCAATTAAAAAAGAAAATTTTAAGATTTTTAACTAATCCCCAATTGAGGAATGCCTATAGCAAGAAGGGTAAAATGTTAGTGAAAGAAAAATATGATTGGAGCAGAATCGTGGAAAGGATAGAGAAAATTTATTACGAATGTATTCAAGAGATGAAAGAATGAAAGAAAAACAAAAAGTATATGTGTTAGGCATTGATGGCGCTACCTTTAGAATAATTGAACCAATGATAAGAGAAGGGGAGTTACCAAACTTTAAGAGGGTAATGGAGGAAGGAGCATATGGTACATTAATGTCTACCGTCCCCCCCTTATCAGGCCCAGCATGGGTTTCTTTTGCAACTGGAATGGCTCCATGTAATCATGGGGTATTTGATTTTATTATGAAAAAGCCCAATTCATATGAAACATACTATATAAATTCTCGACACGTAAAAGCAAAACCTTTTTGGAAAATCTTAGGAGATTATGGAAAGAAGGTTATAGTCCAGAATATAATGGTAACATATCCACCATATCCAGTTAACGGATACCTTATAACTGGGGGACTTACCCCTCCTGGGAGAAATTATACATATCCCAAATCTTTAGCTAATGAGATAGAAAGCAGATTTGGTAAATATCCTCATTTACCTGTTGGTGGAATAAATGTTGCTAGGGATGGTGAACGAAAGTTTATTGAAATTTTTTACAGAAATATGGAGAAAAGAGCAAAAATTACAAAATATTTAATGAGGGAAAAAAAGTGGGACTTATTTGTGGTAATGTTTGAAGGCGCAGATCCTCTTCAGCATGAATTTTGGAAATATATTGACAAAGAGCATTCCAGGTATAAGTTTGTGGAAGATGAGTTTATAAGAGATGCTATCCCAAATTTTTACAAAAAAATGGATGCATTCCTTGGGGAACTTTTGAATGAGCTAGATGAAAATACGACCTTGTTTATAATATCAGATCATGGTTTTGGGAGGTTGGAAAAATATATTATTGTAAATAATTTTTTGATTAAAATTGGTATGCTTAAATTAAAGAAAAACATTAAGACTAAATTCAAAAAATTTCTTTATGATTGCAACATAGACTTAAAAACTTTGTATGAATTATCTAAAAAATTAGGCTTTATGTCTCTAAGATCGAGATTTAGAGGTGGCAAGGCAGAAACTACATTAAATAAGCTATTTTTATCTGTTGAGGATATTGACTGGAACAGAACAAAAGCATTTTCTGTTGGTACAGGGGGCCATATTTATATAAATCTTAAAGACAGAGAACAAAAGGGAATAGTGGATATCAAGGATTATGAAAGTATAGTTCATCAAATAGTTGAAGAGCTAAAGAAATTAGAAGACCCTGAAACTGGAAAAAAGGTTATAGAGGAAGTTTACACCAAACAAGAAATTTATAATGGCAAATTCTCTGATATAGCCCCAGATATCACCTTTCTTCCAAGAGAAGGATATGCAACCCTGCACAAAGAACAATTTGTTTCATCTTCTCTTTTTATTGAGTCCCCAAGTTCTGGATATCATCATAGAGAAGGAATATTTATGGTATATAATAACCATAATATTAATAACCTTAAAAATAAAAAACAAATTAAAAATATCACTGATATCGCACCCACTATAATTGGTATTTATGATTTATCAAAGGAATTTAACGGAAAAGCATTATGGAAATAATAAGGTGATTACATATGAGAGTTTTGTTTATTGGGAGAGAATACCCAAAGAAGGGCACAGGAGGAGGTATAGGCAGGGTATTTCAAGAATTATTTGAATGCAAAAGAAAATTTGAGATGGAAATGGTATTGTCACATAGATTTGAGAAGGATAGTTCTCTAACAGGAAATGCCCATTTTATAAAAATATGGGGAAAACATCCTTTTGACAAGATGATATACGGAAAATACTTTAAAAAATTTTTAGAAAAACATCGTGGAGATTATGATATTTACAATTTCCATTTCCCTTCAGGCATTTTTCCATATTATTTCACAAAAAAAATTTTAAAAAATAAAAAAACAGTTATTACAGTACATACTACAGCTGCCGGATTAAAACATAACGCTCTTGACAAAATTCCTTTAGGATACCTATCATGGAAAGAAATCTTTTCCAAGAACTTGTTATGGAGATGGATAGCTAAGTATGAACAAAAAAGTTTTGACTGTGCCGAAAACATAACAGCTGTTTCTGAAAAGATAGCTAGAGAATTGGAAGAATATTATGGTGTGGAAGATGTGGAAGTTATCAAAAACGGAATCAGAAGGGATAGGATAATTTACAATCCAAAGAAAAGAACAGGTAGTACAACGATACTATACATTGGAAGACATACAGCACAAAAAGGTATTCCATTTGGAATATATGCACTCAAGGAAATTAAAGAAGACTTTATTTTCTATATAGCTGGAAAAGGTGCTCTTTATGATAAAATTAAATCATTATCTACAAAGATTAATGTAAAAAAAATCAAGTTACTGGGATTTGTACCACATGAAAAATTAAATGATTTATACAATAGTGTGGATATACTGCTTATGCCCTCATTATACGAAGGTTTGCCAATGGTAGCTCTTGAAGGAATGGCGGCCGGTCTCCCTATTCTTGGTTTTAAAGGCGCCGTATTGGATGAAATAGTATGTAAAGAAAACAAAAAGCTAATTAACGAAACGCTGGACATAAATGGTTTGAGGGATTCTATAAAATTTTTAATCAATAACCCAGATATCAGAGAAGAGATCGGCAAAAAAAATAGAGAAAGATTTTTAAAATATTTTACTGCAGAAAGAATGGCGAAAGAATATTATGAATATTTTAAGAGGGTGTGATTGAAAAGAGTGCTAAATAATTTATTCTTTAATCTTAAAGCAACGAAATTATTTTTCAATCAGTATGGGTTATAGATAGTGTAAAGATAAGAAATGAATAACTTTCTCCATTATCATAAATTTTGTTGATTTCTATATCATTATGTAATTTTTGTAGATCTTCTTTAGATAGTTGCCAATTTGGTATATAACCAGATTCTCCTTTTATTATGACAAATTGGCTAAGTAACAAATATCGATTCCTCATTACTGTATGATCTACATTTCCTTTTCCGTACCCTAAGTGAGTAGGAATAGTATTGAGGAAACCCCAGTATCCACTTCTCCAATTATCTTCGGAAGCATTTAAATAAGCAGTATATCTAGAAAGAGATTGATCTGTGAGAACCTTTTTGGACATATTTTTATAGGTGCCTAACCACCATACTGCCGAGCATTCCATATCAGTATTTTGGTAGTTTAGTCTAAAGGTATACGGGCTGGGATATAGTGTGGTTAGACCGGCTACAAATGCCATAGTTAGAAGGAAAATAATGATTACGCGGATTTTTTTATCCAATGCATTTTTATTTGAAGATATCAGTCTTTTTTTTGTGATTTGCAGAACATTATATATGCTTATGCTTACCCCCACTGGAAGAATAATAAAGGTGATACTGAGTGGTCGATTCCATTTAAATGGAAGTATAGGAATAAATAAACTTATGAGGAGTAGAGCCGCATTTATAATACAATACCCAAGCAACATAAACATAACTAGATCAAGAAATTCAATATGCTTTTTGCCAAATGTTTTGTGGACGGTTATAAATACACCAAAAGCGAAAATCGAGACTAGAATAAGTTCGGGCAAAAAAAACTTTATGATATTAAGAGTAGTAAAATTTGGACCAGCAATAAATTGAAACTGTTCTTGTAATAAAACGTCTATTACAGAAAAGAACCTTTTTTCATAACAGTAAATAAGTATCAGGATACCAGAAATCGTTGCAATGGTGAAGACTATTAGGGAAGACATAGAAAAAGATCGGGTAGTAGATAACTTCTCATTAATTCTTCCATTTTGGTGATTAATTAATTTTCTAAGTAATTCAAAAACTAACAAGATACAAATTATTATCATTGCAATTAATACATGAAATATTGGAATGACGAGAAATAGAAGTATTAAAAAAAATAAATACCTTTTATCACCCTTTTTTAAATTACTAAAATATAAGTAAATAATCAGCGGTATTAAAAGTAAGGAAAAAACCCAAGGTTTAGCAATTAGTCCAACTGTATGGACGCCAGGGATAACGGTAGTTATTATAGCACATATTATAATTATATCTTTGGAAGATATATTTTTAATGAGTACATATATGAAAAGAATATTTAACGAAAAGAGGATAGGAAAAATATATTTGTAAATATTCAGGACTTCCATCCCAGATGTATTTTCTAAAAAAACAGCCAAAAGGTGAAGGGCTGGGTATGAATTTTGGTGAAGATTTACTCTCCCAAGTTTTATGATATCGAAAGTATGGGCAAGATGATACCATGCATCCCATCGGTCATAGAGTTTACTGTATTTGAGGACTGGCGTTATCAAAAGGATCAATGAAATCAAAAATAAAAGTAACAATCCGATAAGAAAGTAACTATCTATTATTCCTGAAGAATTTTTACTAGAAAAAAATAAAAGAATGATAGAAGATAATATAAAAGGTAAAATTAAAAACAACCAGCTATAAGAGGGAATATTTTTATAGAAAGACAATTCATAACCTTGAACAGGTGTAGCTTTAATTAAAAAAACAAATATAATGAGAGAAAGGATAGCTAGATTTGCTATTAAGAGTAGTGTAACTAACTTTGGATATTCTTTACTTGAATCATATTTTATGTGATTCATATTTCTCCCCGTTGTGTTACTACTTTTCAAGATGAATTAAAAGTATTTAAATATAACTCTATTATTAAGCTGAAAGTCCATGAAGATAATGGTTATAGGATTAGACGGTGCAACATTTGACCTAATTAAGCCTTGGGCAGATGAAGGAAAATTGCCTACATTCAAAAAATTAATGGAGGAAGGGGTATGGGGTGAATTAGAAAGTACAGTACCTCATATTACTCCTCCTGCATGGACATCAATGACTACAGGAAAAAATCCAGGAAAACATGGTATATTTGATTTTATGAGCATAGAAAGAACAGAAAACGGTTGGAAATTGAAACTGTACAATTCAAGGAGTAAAAAATCGAAAGAGATATGGGATTATCTAAGTGATAAGAAATCTATCGTTGTTAATGTACCTCTAACGTATCCTCCTCGTCCAATAAATGGAATAATGATAACAGGGATGTATACTCCAGATATAAATAGTGAATTTACATATCCGAAAGAATTAAAAAAGGAAATTTTAAAATTATTCCCTAATTATAGAATAGAGTTAAATTGGAATAGGTATAAAGGAAAAAAGCAAAAATTCATCAAAGAATTGTATAAGATGACGGAGGAAAGGATCAAGCTTTTTTGGCATCTTTTTGAAAAAGAATGGAATTTTTTCTTTTTTGTTTTTGTAGGAACTGATAGAATACAGCATATAATTTGGGAAGAGCAGGAACTCCTGAGGTATTATCAATATTTAGATGAATTTTTAGGGAAGGTGCTAAATACTTTATATAATAAAAATATTAAGCTTTTTTTAGTTTCGGACCATGGTTTTAGCAAGATAAAAAAAGTAGTGCATATAAATACTCTTCTAAAGCAGGAAGGATTTTTGGAATTGAGAAGAAATAATAAAAACTGCTTAAGTAAATTAGGCATAAGTAAAGAAAGTTTATCACGATTTTTAACAAAATATAAATTAGATAAAATTTATATGAGACTTCCGTCAAAAGTTTTACATATTGTTAGAAAAACTATTCCTGGGAAATCTAACCCGGTATATGATATTAATTTAGAAAAATCTAGCGCAGCCATGGTGGGCAGCGGAAGTATATTTATCACTGAAAAAAAGGGTCGAGAAGAAATAAAAAACAAAATTAAAAACAAATTAAAGAACTTAAAAGATGTTGATACAGGGGAAAAAATTATTGAAGAGGTTTTTGAAAAGGAAAAAATATATTTTGGACCAATGATGGATAAAGCGCCTGATTTGTTAATATTGCCTAAAAAAGGATACTCCTTAATTCAAGAGGTGTCCCACTTTATTATTCGACATCCGCGATTCAAAAAGGCTGATCATGCATTAAACGGCATTTTTCTTGCATATGGCCCAGGAATCAAAAAAGGCTACAAAATAGAAGGTGCAAAAATCTACGACATAGCACCAACAATTCTTCACATCTTCGGTTTGCCAATTCCAAATGATATAGATGGAAGAGTGTTAATGGAAATTTTTGAAGAAGACTCAGAGTTTGCAAAAAGAAAGCCAGAATTTATTAATTATTACGGGGAAAAGAAAAAAATAAAAGAAATTATACAAAAACTAAAATTAAGGGAAAGAATGTGATTATGAAAATTTTTTTATCATTCGCTTTAGCATTGTTAAGTTGATTTTACTCTTCTTTTCTATAACTAATAATAACTCCACATCTTCTTTATCGAAACTTTTAGTAAATAGAAGAAGGATACAATACAGAACCAAGAAAATGGAGAAAATGATAGGAAGCATCCAGAAGGTCACAGTAAAAAATCTTTTTGCGAGAGTATGAACAACAAAAAGTAGGAAAATACCTATAAGAATAGGTTTTAAAATATTTTTTTCTATAGAATGGATTTTTGAGATAGAATAAAGTTTAATGGATCGGATTATGTTTATCAAAATCAAGGCAGATACTGTAGCCAAAGCAGCACCATTTATGCCATATTTTGGAATAAGCAGAGCATTTAGTATCACATTTATACATGCTGCAGCAAATGTTGCATACATAAGAAACTTTGTTTCACCCATCGCAGTTAGTGTTGCTCCATTTGGCCCCATTAAATTATTAATAAAAAATCCTAAGGTAAGAATCTGTAATGCGTTTTGAGCTAGCACGTATTTATGACCAAATAGAAAACCTAGGACAGTGCTTGGGAATAGTACAAAAATCATCGCGAGAGGGAAGGTTACGGCGCAGAGCCATTTTGTTAATATAATATAACTTCTTCGCATCTCATATGTTCTTTTTTTGGCATATAGTTCTGAAACGATGGGTGTATAAATAAAAAGCATAGATATTAGAGCTGATGAAATAAAACGTCCCAGAGGCAATGCAGCATTATAAATACCTACGACCTCAGCTGTTTTGAAATAGCCAAGCATTAGTGTATCCGTCCAGTTCATTACTAGGTACAAAGTTGATACAAAGAGAAGGGGTATTGAAAAAAGAAGTAATTCTTTTCCAGTAAAATCCAATTTTTTTATAGAGATTTTTAGAAGAAATGGTTTTCTAACAGCAACATATAATAAAAGAAATATCAAAGTCAGAATAGCTGAAACAGAAAAAGACCATATAACCCATTTAAACGATCGGGCATACCAAACAGTATAGAGTACAAACAAAAGAAACAATAAATTCTTCAAAAGATCCATAAAAATTGCCTTTTCTTTTACACTACTAAATCCTCTAAAAATTGCAGTGAAGATGTAAAGCAAAACAAGAAAAGGAATAGCAAACGAAAAAATCTTTAACGGAAATGATAGAGCCGGTAGATGAAAAAAATCCTTAGATATAGACTCAGCGAACGAAAAGATTAATAAAAATAAGATGATACCGCTTATAGAACTGAACAGCCAAGAATAAAAAATTATTCCATTTATTTTTTCTCCATCTTTCTTTCCTCTATAATATGCTATTTGCCTAGTTGCACCTTCCCGTAAACCTAGAGTTCCGATTATCACGAATATACTTGTTATAGTGAAGCCCAATGAAAATATTCCATATTCTTCTTGGGTATAATTTCTAGCAATTATAATCCTCGTAACAAAAGCCAAAAGTATACTCGTAATACTACTAACAAAAACAATACCAGTCCCCTTTACCACTTTTTGTAAAGTTTTACTAATTATAGCATCCACTGGTTGTTCGTCCATATCCATTTTTTCTTCACCTATTAATAGTCTCCTGAGGATTATCTCTCTCATTTCTTCCTTATTTTTTATTTTATCTATCTTAATTACAATGTTTTATAACAAAATCCTTGCTTGTTTGCTGCCTTTTTACTGAATATCCTTCTCACATCGATCAATATTGGTTTATCGTTCATGAACCCTTTTATATTTTCGAGTTTCATATTTCTGAACTCATTATGTGCCACTGTGATAATCACACAGTCAACTTTCTTTTTCAAATTCCCTAAAGCTTTCACACCGAAGCTTTCTATTTCTTTTCCACTTAACAATGGATCGTAACCATATATCTCTATTCCAAAATCCTGAAGTTCTTTTATCATATCTTTTACAGGTGATTCCCTCGTGTCGGCAACATTTTCTTTGTAGGTTAACCCCATAATCAAAACTTTGGAGCCTTTTATTACTTTACCAACATCATTTAATGCTTTTATTGCCAATTCAGCAACATATTTTGGCATATAGTCGTTTATGGCGCGACCCGCTAAAATTACTTGTGGATGATAGCCGAGTTCTTTAGCTTTATAGACAAGATAGTAAGGATCGACCGGGATACAGTGACCGCCAACCAATCCAGGAGAGTATTTATGAAAATTCCATTTTGTGGCTGCTGCATCCAGAACAGCTTTTGTATCTAGATCCATTTTATGAAAAATAATTGCCAATTCATTCATTAAAGCGATGTTTAAATCCCTTTGTATATTTTCTATTACTTTTGCTGCCTCTGCAGTTTTAATATCCTTGACTTTGTAAACATTGGTTATTAGCCCGTAAAGTTTTGCTAGAATCTCGGTGGTTTCTTTGTCCATTCCTGCTACAAGTTTGGTTATCTTATCTAATGTGTGCTCTTTATCGCCAGGATTTATTCTTTCAGGTGAATACCCGATCTTAAAATCCTTTCCGCATTTCATCTTGGATTCCTTCTCCAATATTGGCTTCACAATTTCCTCTGTTACTCCAGGATATACCGTGGATTCCAAAATAACTATAGCTCCTTTTTTCAGGTTTTTACCAACCGTTTCAGCCGCTGATTGAACAAAAGATAGATCAGGCTGTTTAGATTTGGTTACTGGCGTGGGAACAGTTATTATAACAAAATCTGCGCTTTTTATTTTTTTAGGATTCGATGTAAATTCTATTCTATATTTTTTTTTCTCTTTTAACCTTTTAATCTTTTTGCAATCTATGTCATATCCTATTACTTTTAAATGTTTTGAAAAAGCTTCTGCAAGTGGTAGACCTACATATCCTAAACCAACGACACATACTACTTTACCCTTCAATTTTTCTTTTGCTCTCGAAACCATTTTATTGTCACCTCTAACCCTTTTTCCAAATTATATTTTGGTCTATAATTAATTTTAGCCCTTGCTTTAGAAATATCTGCCAAACTATCTTTTATGTCTCCAGGTCTTGGCTTGTCATATATAGGATCAAATTGTTCCCCAATAATGTCCATTATTTTGTTAGCCAATTCATTTATGCTTATTCTTTTTCCATTAGCTATATTGAATACGCCCTCGACATTTGTTTCTGCAGCAAGAATATTTGCGATAACCACATCTTTGATGTAGGTAAAATCTCTTGTTTGGTTTCCGTCTCCATATATAATTGGTGGTTTATTATCGAGAATCCTTGTAATGAATCTGGGAATCACAGCTGCATATTGAGAAGTTGGGTCCTGTCTAGGGCCATAAACATTGAAATATCTTAAACAAACCGTTTTTAAGCCATAAACAACAGAGAAGGCTTTACAATAATATTCCCCAGTTAATTTAGAAACGGCATATGGTGAAAGAGGATTCGGTGGCATATCTTCTTTCTTAGGTAATATCGGAGTATCTCCGTATATTGAAGAGGAAGAGGCATAAATAACTTTTTTCACTCCACAATCCCTTGCAGCAATTAAAACATTCAGAGTACCATTAACATTAACTTCATTGGTCAAAACTGGATCCTCTATGGATCGTGGAACAGAAGGAATTGCAGCCTGATGAAATATATAATCTACTCCTTCGAACTCGTTCTTCAAAAAATCTAAATTTCGAATATCTCCTTTTCTAAAAGCAATTTTTTTGCCATCAATTAGATGTTTTATGTTTTCCAATTTTCCTGTGGAGAGATTGTCGATAACAACTACTTCATTATTTTCTGCGAGTTCTTCAGCCAGATGGGAGCCAATAAATCCGGCTCCTCCTGTGATAATCACTCTTTTATTTTTCACATAGGAGTATAAAACAAGAGTATTTAATAATTGCTTCTTAAACATTTCTAGAAGAAAGAAGAAACATTGGGATACAATAGGTTTTAAATAAGATGGTAGATTAGAAATGTAATCTTTCTCTTTACATTTTAATTTTTAATTTTTCCACAAAATTTTTCTTACTACTGGCATTTGTATTTGCGGATTCGGAGGATAAAAATGAAAAAATTGTTGGCGATGGTAACCATCCTTGCTCTTATATCTTTAATGGCATACAGCAGCTTGGAGCATGATGAAAAAGATCCTGACATGGATTATATTCTAGCACATTATGAAAGATTTGAAGGAAAAGAAGTGCATTTTGGAGGAAAAGTCGTTGGAATTAATGGAACAGAAGCGAAAATAAAACTTATGGAACCACCTTATGATTATCTGAATGTGACCATAAAAAATGCAAGTGTGGAAAAAGGAGATGTATTGGAGGTTTTAGGTATTTTGGACGGAGAAAGACATGTAACAGCAAAAAAAATCCTGGTAAGCAAAGGCTGGAAATACAGCCTAATCTTCATACGTTCTCTCCCAGCAATTCCTCTTGCTTTATATTTATTCTTCAAAAACTGGAAATTTAACCCCAAAAAATTTATGTTTGAGGGGAGGGAGAAAAATGCCTGATTGGACTACACATGTTATAGCAGGATGGATTACTGGAAAGGCAACAAAAATGAACGTTGCTTTAGTTGTTATTGGCTCCTTGTTACCTGATTTAGTAAAAATCCAGCTCATCTTCATCAAGCTAAAAATCAATACTCATGGATTTTTTGATCCATTGCATACCCCTATTGGCACTTTACTTGTGGCTTTGTTAATTGCAATTCTTTTTCCGCAGATAAAAGAAGCATTTCTTTTTCTTGTAGCTGGAGCAACAACTCATTATTTCCTTGACTTTTTCCTTGAACATGTTACAGGCGGAATGAAACTTTTATTTCCTTTCAGCTGGAAAAAATATCAGATTCATCTTATTTCTTCTGCTAATTATTGGGTGACAGTTGTTGCTGTGATAATGGGCATAGTTTTCTATTTCTTTTTTAAAAAGATGGAAAAAGAAAAATAGGTAGTATTCAAAAAGAATGAATGAAGTGATGTTACTGGTAAAATGCTTACATAAAGGAAAAATGAATAGAAACTGCCAGCGAAAACAACCTTTATCATAAGAAAAAAGAATGAATGTGCTGATGTTGCTGGCATAATACAGAATAGAGAAAAAATTATTTTCATTTACGAAACAACTATTTTCCTTGTTATTGAATCACTTAGTCCATCTTCATTCCATACTGTGAGCGTGACTTCATATTCTCCTGGTTTGCTATATATATGTCTTCCATAATTTACCCATTTTGCACCATATATTTTTGCATCATTATCATCAATGCTATCATATGCAATGTTGCTACTTCCTTCATTCACTTTCCACCATGCTATCAGGCCATCTGTTGTTATGTTGCCCTCATAATTTTTCTCTATTTCTATGCCATTTAAATCTCTTCCATAAATTTTCACATCTCTTATGCAACCATTAAACCATCTATCCTTTGTCCCCCCGATAATAACAACACCCTTTTCAGAAGAAATCCTTCCTTTTCCTTCTACTATTCCAACCAATTTTCCATCCCAGTACAAATATAGCTTTTCTGCTTTTCCGTTGTAAACACCCACAAAATGATGCCATGTATAAGCATCAAATTTTATAGTAGCTTGAACAGCTTTCCATTCCTCACCTTTAACAACAAAATATATTTTATTATTTGAATGCTTGAAGCAGCGTGCATATGTGCTTCCTGCACCCCAGTAAAACCACTCATGTATTTTTCCATCATCATATGAAAAGAATGGCTGTATCCACATGTCTATGGTGAAGCTTTCATTCATTTTCACATTTGCTCTAATATAGCTGTTATTTTCAAATTTAAGGCCAATAACTTCTCCTTTTGAGACATTCCCATCTCCAAAGTCCCATAGCCATTTAGTTACCATTCCATAAGGTGTAGTAGAATTGTCAATGAATGTTATTTCTTCTCCTGCTTTTGGTTCTTCTGGCATATAACTGAAGTTTGCCTCAGGAGGCAACCCATAATAAAGATAAATATTATCGTGTATTTTCACAAAATATTCTTTTTCACATGCTCCGTATATTACTTCTAGGCTATATTTCTCTAGAAAATCAACATTTTCACATCCTTTTATAAAGAAATTATACATAGGATCCACTAATTCTTTTCCGTAGAGTGGCCATAGAGAAGATGCTATAGTATATATTCCTGTTACCGCTGAAAAAACACCAGCCTTGCGTGGAAATACGGCAGCTTTATCAAATGAATGGTTTTCATTTCTGTACTCATCAATATGCTCAGCAAGCCATTGATAATTTTCAAATTCATCTTCAGTGACAAGCTGATAAT
>Ga0180932_1067_pt1 | contig 15438 bp, 22 predicted proteins | sample Deesub1362A_J573_FD_124189 | JGI IMG/M metagenome (GOLD analysis project Ga0180932, IMG submission 124189) | Archaeoglobus sp. JdFR-24
GGGTGGCTCTTTGGGTGGCTCCTCCCTGGGTGGCTCTTTGGGTGGCTCCTCCCTGGGTGGCTCTTTGGGTGGCTCCTCCCTTTTCGCACCACAAATGCAAAACATTTCAGAATCCTCATTTTCAGCACCACATTTGCTGCATTTCCAAACCATTTTACCCCTCCAAACTAATTTATATTAAAACTAATAATCTTTTGTTTTCTTTTTGTCAGGTGTTATAGTCACACCTTTGCCCAACTCACTAACAGTCTGAGTTATTGTTTTTGAGTCACCTTTAGTATGTGCCTGAACAATTGTGTTCAATTCTTTTCTAAGAGTGGGGTCGGTGACCGTATTTACTATCGATCTAATTTTATCTACAATTGTAACTTTATCCCCAGCAGTTGAGTATTCAGATCCAAACTTTGCAGCAAGTGCGTTTCTATTTACTTCCTCATTAATATTGTTGACAACCAAACTTTCATCACGCGTATAAGTGACTACGAAATCAATATCCTCTGATTTTATTTCTCCATTGGTTCTATACCTGACGGTTATTTTTGCAATCCTCCTGTCACCTTCGTCCCACTCAGGAACTATCGCCGCACCATAGATAAAACTTTCGGTATTTGGGCCCAGTATACCAAGCGGAATCTTGAATATTGGGGGGTCCACTTGGGTTAATGCTGTTATTTTTTCATTTCCCGTGTAGAAATCAAATTTGACATCTTGTACTGGCTTTATTTCAACTTCAACATCTGAAACACCCTTTACAACATCCTCTGCAAAGATTCTGAATAGCTCAATCACTTCGTTTGCGTCCGCAGCATGAACAAAATGTCCATTTGTAGTCAGTGCTATATTTTTCAGAAGTATTTCATTATAATCCCGCCCAACACCAATTCCCACAATAGGACTATTAGACTTTTTTGCAAGGTCTACAATCTTCACCTCATTTGTAATACCCACCGTTGGTTGACCATCAGTTAGAAGTATAATCTGATTTCTGTAACCTTTTTTTCCACTTGCTGAGATAGCTTTTTTTAGCGCATCATAGAAATTTGTTGCACCCTTTATATCGATCCTATCAATTGTCCTGTAAACTTTTTCTTTATCGAAATTACCACTATATCTAACCTTGACGTCACTACCAAAGTCAATTATTGTAACATAATCTGAATCTTTCAAGTAACTCACTGCCTTTTTAGCCGCTTCTTTAGCAGTTTGTAACTTAAGGTCATACTGCATTGAACCACTTCTATCGATCACTAGAACTAAGTTAATGTTACCGGTTGGCACACCAATCGCACCACTTGTTTTAAGTTTGAGCATCCAATGCACCCTCGTGGGGATCTGTGTATAACAATACTTATGACTCTGATCAAAATGGATCTGTATCATTATACCACCTTTTTTTAGTCATTTTTTCTTTTAAAAAATTTTTGGTCGTGTCTCATCACAGGTGTAAAATTCACCTCCCATCTAATATCCCTATCCACCTTCATAACTTCAACGATGAACGATTCATAGCTTGCCCTCTCATACCTCATCTTCATAAACAGATTTCCAAGGTTCTCAGCTCTGTCACCCACATCATAAGCTTTTTGTATGCAAAGAGATCTATCTGCCTTTCTTCAAACTTTAACCTTTGTCAACGTCTCCTAAGCCCATAAGTCCATCAGATTCTTCTTCCATCTTCATCCTTTCTTCTCTGCCAGCCCTAACTACAACGTTCTCTCCTTCAAGGATCGTTAATTCTATCTTTCCGTACCATGAGTGGAGCTTTGTAGAATCTTCTGCAAAGTACATGCTGGCTTTGAATTCTCTCCCCATTTTCTCTCCTAACTTCTGCGTATACCTCCAGATTGTTTGGTGTGATGGCGAAGAAGTGAAGTGGTTGATTTCATCTCTGGCATCCCTGAAAGTCACCCTCAAGAAGCCATGAACCACATGTTCTTCCATTCCGGTGGCTCCTAGACTTCTTCACCGAGCACTTCCGGCTTTATATTGAAAAACTATCTTCACAAACATCCTCGTCACCTCAACAACCTGAAATTCGTTTGAATGGCAAACTCCTCTTCTTCTGGTGGCTTAGCTGGCTTGTAGTACTTCCAGACAAAAACAGGGACATGTCCCCTTTAACACAAACACTACCTCAGCCGATTGTAATACAGAATGAACAGCTTGCAGAGCAGATTCCAATTCCTAACAGGATTAAAACAAGTAATCGAACAAAAGAATTATTCTGATCCTCTGCTTCAGCGAAGAAAACAAAGCCTCAACTAAACTTATCTCACCGAAAGGTTTGATGCTGGTATTCCAGATTAAGGCTCTCTAAAGCATCAATCAACCAAGGAGCTTTATCGATGATGAATTTTGGCTTATTCTAGCAGTAATTCAGCACTTCCTTAACAAAGGACTTTGTAGTCAAATAGTTTCTCGTCGTGTAAACTCTCATCAGAATAAACTCGTTTCTCTTCCATCTAATGCTGCGCAAACATATACTGCTTCTTGTTCGCTTTAACTTCTTTATCCATCTATGAACTGAGGATTTGGAGACGGGATGAATCTCAGATAGGATTCTTGCAGTTCTTCTAACCAGAGATGTCTGGATGTAGGTTGTTGCGGAAAACTTTATTTTCAAACGGAATTTTGTTCCTCTCAAAGACTTTAACTCTTTCACAATTTCCTTTACCGACTGCATATTTTGGTGTTATTTTTGGATTTATTTGTTTTGGTAATCTGGACATACCCACAAGATACTTAGCAACTATATCAACGTTTGATTATACCTGCTAAACCTTTAAAAAAATTTACGACAGTCCCTAATGCAAGTGTTATGGATAACATCAAAACAAGATATGCAAGCATCCCAATTTTTGATACAACATCAAGAAACTCATTTTCATAAAATCTTTCTTGCCCCAATAAAATTTGATCAATGTCTCCTCTCGCAAAATTGTTTAAGAGCTCATTGAACATAAAGTGGATTCTTGCTCCAACGTAATATGTGTTTGAGTAATAACCAATTTGCATGTGATACACAAAGTATGGATAAAATATACACATAACTAAGAACATTAGCATTTTCCCGAATGAGTCTTCATCCCCATATTTCTTCCATTTTATATATGATAGACCAGCTAGAATTATTATTGTAAAATACACCAAATCAAATATAGTATTCAAACTACCACCTCTTTGTGATAGTGTCGAGATTACTTTTTTCTTTAACCCTGCGCATAATGGATTTTATTTGCGAAGATATATTACTAAGCTGATTTACACTTTTTCCACTTCCAAGAGTTATCAACAAAACCCCTGCTAATGACAGGGTTGCAAATCCTAAAATCAGAAAAACGTACTTTATATAAGCCAATAAAAGAAAGGCGATTATTAATGTAACGCTAATTCGATATAATTCATTGTATATCGTCAATTCTTTCATTAAGGTATATATCGCACTTAGAGTAGCTACAATCAGCAAGATAGAGATTACGCCCATAGTGTTAATTGAATAATAACCCATTTAAATCTTACTATCGTGAATGCTTTATAAGTGTGGCTACTGATAAAATTTGATAAGGTCACGACTGAGTAAATTTAATGTTCTTAGCAGGTATGGATTTTTACCTTCTAATTGAGCAACTAACAGAGCAAAAATTTTATCTCGTTTCAGTAAAAACACGGATTCTGACTCCTCTATTTGAGGAGTTTAGTACTTATATTTCTAAATTCTAAAACTCGAGACGCAGAATTCGATTTAGTATTGTTCGGTCATCACTGTTTGATATATCGTAGATGAGGTGGACCGAAATAAAATCCTTTAAAGGGCTTATAGAATCTTGAAAAACGGGTGTCATCTCAAATTTCGAAATTTACTCTTAAGTTGGCGGAACTCAGAATATAACGAGAGACAAAATCGCTAAACTCGTTAAGATGCTTGAAGGTTTTAACATAACTAAGATCCTCGAACTATCTCACCCAGATGTGATTTATACAAATGGCATAGACTATCTTTCCGTTCCAACGGTTCTGAACTCATCTGAGGTGACTTGGATCATTTATTTGCACAAGGAATGGATTAAAAACTATGATATTGACTGGAATACGACTTTTCCTGGAAGTTAAATAATTTTGAATCCCAAGTTGGCTGTAGCCAAGTTAACAAATGCCGTTTGCGATCTCGATGTTAAAGACATCCTAGCCTACGCGAAGTTGCGGAGAAATATTACAGATTGCCGATAGTTTATTTGGAGTGCAGCGGAAAATTCGGAGATCCTGAAGTCGTGAGGGCTGTATCTGATGTTTTAAGTGAGACTACGCTTTTTTATGGGGGGGAATAGATTCGAGAGAGAAAGCTATGATCATGGCTGAATTCGCAGATGTCATCGTTGTTGGGAATGTGTTATATGAAAAGGGTGTTGATGCGTTGTTGGATACGATACCATGATATTCTTTCTTTTTTAGGGTCTCCCTTTATCCAATCCCCCTATTTTAAAGAATCTGAAATCTAACAACCCAAAATCTAAAATAAACAGCTCCAGAAAAGTGCCCTATAAATTACAATCTTCTCCTTCTCAAATGCTCTATGATAACGTCAGCTTTAAGCCCATTCTCCGCGCAGAACTGCATGAAAAGAGATCCAGCATAAAGACACATAACAACCCTTGGAATCGCCAGATCTCTGTAATAGATGTGCAGGTCCTTCAATCCGAATAAAGCTTTAGTGGCTTTAAAGAGAATCTCGATCTCAGCCCTCATCTCGGCAAAATCTTCGTAATCGTTTAAGCTTTGAAGGGTCATTTCAATTATCTCGTTCAAATCTTTAACCAAATCATCAAAGACACCTGAATACCTCGAATCCAGCCAGTCAAAATTTACAGGCGTCGCCTTAAATATCCTTTCAAGCTTCTTGAGATTGTTTTTCGGCCTGACGATCGGTATAATCCTGTACGACATCGACATCTCTAAACTGTAGCAGCTAAAGCCTGCATCGGCTATCACAGCCTTTATTTTACCGTTTAGAGTTCCCAAATTCTTTATCACCATCTCTTCCCAGATTTTAACCTTTGACGTCTTCTTTGAGAAGATCTTAACGTTAACCATGCTAAGATTGGACAGATTAATGAGAACTGCTACAATATAGCCAACTGTTGTTCCCTTTAGAGGATCGAAGACGAATTCAGCATCGAAAGTTCCCTGAACTATCTTCTTCCCACTTCTTCGCTTGTTTAAATCGACAGGATAAAGGTATCGAGAACGTATATTTCTCCGTCCTTAACCTTAAGATTTCTGAATACCATTCTGTTGAGGTGATACGAGAGTTTCTTCCTCTTCCTGTGGTATTCTGCGTAATCATTTATCGTTTTTAAAACCTTTAAATCGAGTATTTCTCTTAACTTCTCGTCAAAGCTCAGATAGAGGTAGAAGAATGCAGGAATCATTCCCATGAAGTTTCTTATCGTTTCTACTTTGAAATAGTCAATGAAAGCATCGTCTTCGATTTCTTTTGAAAAGTTTTCTTACAGTTCTGCTTATTGTGTAAGCAAAGCTGTAAACGAGAATTCTTAATTCTTCTTCGTAGATTTCGCCTCTGTTGATTTTCTCCCTTATCTCGTCTGTAATCACGAAAAAGGATTTAGTGATTCTGTTTTTAAATTTTTCTATTTATCAGCTTTCTTTTTTGATTTTGATTGATTTTAGATGCTATTTTTTAGAGGCACTCTTCTGGAGTTAAGAGATAAAAATATGGGGGTGTGATGTAGGTTATTTGATTTTATTCGGAAAGTTGATAAAGGGAAACCCTATTTCTTTTTTAGAGGCTCTTGCTCTGTTGAAAAAGACTATGATAAGTGATGACAAGGGGGTAGTGTGGTAACGAAGAAGGAGGTAGTAGCGAAGACATGCTACGAAATATGCAAGAAGGTGTTGCCGAGATACAGCAATAAAAGGGGACCGAAGAAGTACGAGTTCTGGCAGTTGATAGCGATGTTTTTGTACGGGATTATCTACAATTTGACTTATAAGAGACGTAGAAGATGAATTTTTAGTGAGTAAGGTGTTGAGGAAAGCATTGAACTTGAAGGAAGTTCCGCACTATTCGACGATATGTAAAGCGGTAAAGAGGTTAAAGGGAAGAAGATTTGAGAAGGTTGTTAGAGGAGAGTGGCAAATTACTGGACGTAAAGTTAGAAGTCTTGGCAATAGATTCCACGGGTTTAAGAGAAGACGACGCAAGCTTTTACTACGCGAAGAAGAGTGGAAAGAAGAGGAAGAGCTGGACTAAGATGACGATAGTAGTTGACGTGGAGACACAGGTTATCCTGTCTGGAGACGTAAGGTATGGTCCTGGAAATGACGGAGTAATCTTAAGAGAAATGTTTGAAAGAGGAGATATTCTATCCTGTGATATTCTACTGGCAGATTCTGGTTACGATTGTAGGGGTAACGAAGAGATTGCTGTGTTTAGACCGATTAAAAGAGGTGGCTGTTACAAGTCTTCAGAGAGAATAAACATCTTCCTCAGATGGCTATTCTGCCATATTGTCGGTTTGTACGGCAAAAGATGGATTGTCGAAACAGTTATCTCAGTCATCAAACGTAGGTTTGGTGATCGCATAAAATCCCGTTCCCCTTACTCAAAACTCGTCGAAGCTCATCTCATACCAGTAGCCTACAACATATGGCGTTTCTTTATCTTACCTCACCATACCTTCCCTACTCACCTTACTTATACCACCTAACTCATTTACTTTCAACAGAGCAATTGGAGGTGATTATTTTGACACGTCCTCTACGTTATCAACCAGCTTTAATTTATTCCGCTAGTGTAAAATAATATATAAAGTTTTTATTTTTAAAACTTCTTACGTTTAAAAATACTGATGAGCTTTTTACCAAAATCAGATAATTTATCCATAATAACATTAGGATGATCTCGAGCAAAAACAATTTTTTCTAGCCCAAATATCCATGCAACATAGTTTTTATTTTTATAATTATAATTTATCTCAGTCACTGGTATATAATCAATTTGAAGACAATATAGGAGTCTAATAGTCTTCCAGTTTATATTTAATGACTTAAATATACTCTCTTCTTCTTTCAATATACTCGAAATTTTGTCTAAAATTGGAGCCAGTTGTTCAATCATTCTATATTCCTCTAGTCTATCTTCTATAGTAATCTCAAGGGGTTTATCAGCTTTTAAATCACTAAAAAACTTATGTGAAGGAATTACTCCAGAATAATATTCGATGCTTTTTTGAAAGATATCCTCTGGGATATCGTAATAATATTGTTTTCTCTCAAATTTTTTGAATTCAATGATCCCTACATCAAAATATTTGAGTTTACCAAAGCCTTTACATACATCACATTGTTTCATTCCAGTTCCAAGACAAAATAAACATTTTCGGTATCCAGCACCTCCGCACAGTGGACAGTAAACCTCTCCAGCACCACTACATTTTGGACATACCATTTCTAATGATCCAACCTTTTTAACTCCTTTCCCTACACATTCTATGCAAAGTTTCCATCCAGTGCCTTTGCAGTAATCCCACATTGCTTTGGTGGGCAAGCAATATGGACAGGTAATTTCTCCATCACCTTTACATTTATAACAAACATCAATTCTTTCACTATTTGGAATCGGAATTTCTTCATATTTTTCAACAAAAGATTTATTCTTTAATATTTCGGATTCTATTGTTGAATCTAATTCCCAAACGTCTAACTTCTCACCAGTAGTTTTTACCCTCTTACTACTTTCCAGTGGCTCAAAAGCTTCTTTAACTTTTCGTGTTTCATACTGTATTTTTAGGGTTACAAGGAAAACATCTTTATTTAGTACATTTATAATTTCAATATTTTCAGCAAAATTTATTGGAATTGTAGCTTTTTCTTTACTCCAACGGTTAAATATCTGTTTTATTTCTTTTTCTGATAATTTATGAACAAACTGATTTTTGTCTATCATATAAGGTTCGATTACTAGTTACAAAAATAAAACTTTCGATGATGAGGGTTTGGTAGAATCTGTGTCTTCTTCTGCTCAATTAACTATTCAAATCCTAATTAAAACTAGAATTCTTCTGTAGCTATTTACGTGTCGTTTCTGTTAGTGGACATGTTTACATAAATCTATCTAGTCAAAAGATTTAAATGTGAGGAAATTGAGGTTAATAGGGTGATACAAATGGTACTAATAAAATGTCCAAGATGTGAGGGGAGAGGTAGACTTTCGTGGGATGATGGGAATCCTGTTGGTCATAGCATTCTTGGTATAATTCTCGATGCCATCACTGGCGGAACTGAAATATGTCCACTATGCAAAGGAAGAGGCTACATAGATGATGGCACAATTAAAGTACGTGGAGAACATAAAATATATTGGTATCATGATGAATAAGCAACTGGAACTTTGTTTAAAAAATATTCACTTTATCTATTGCTTAAAAATTCTTTTTAACACTTATTTTATATAATTGTCCTGTTAGCTTCTTAATGTCTTTTCTCGAAATTATTTTCCAGTCAACTAAACAGCAATGTAAACTTGACGAGAAAGCGATAAAATGATAATCAAAGAAAAAGAGAAGGGGACACTAACCAAGGAGATAGCAGAGATCGAAGGAATAACGAGCAAAGAGTAAATCAGACCTACAAGCAATACTGGACATTGGAGTAATCAGAAACTCCTATCACCTCTGACTCTATTTGCTTCAGATATCATCATAGATTACCAAAATGCTAACAGTGTTTGAAGTTAGAAACCATCCCAGCTTTCGCCGTTTTGCCAGACAAGGGTAACTTATGCAAAATAGTTCTAGACGAGCCTACCTCATTGTCCTTTCCCATATTTTTAATACTTCTTTTTCTAATTCACTACATAATTGAACTAAATTTCTCTGACATTCTGGATTTCCTTTTGCGTACTCCCACAAGCATTCTATCGCCTTGATAGTATTCCCACCTTTTTTGTAATTCTCATAAGCTTTTTTCCAAAAATATACTTTATTTTCTCGCTCTGCAAGAGCTTGGTATTGGTCAGCAGCAGATTCATAATCTCCAGCTTTCTCATAGCATTGGGCTGCAAGATTTCTCAAACCGGCTATTGAGTAAATTTCAGCAGCTTCATGAAATCTTCCAGCTTTTTCATAACATTTGGCCTCATTCTCAAGTTGCCTAGCATATTTGTACCACTTAGCAGCCTCAAGATAATCTCCTTCCTCTTCGTACTTTTTAGCATTTCTTACAGCAATTTTCTCCATAAGGTAATTTATCATATCAAAAAAAGGATACAAAAGAGAGAAAATATCAAGACCGAATGGTTCAGACGTCCACCTCAAAATTAATAACACAATTACCACAAATGCTGTGGTAAAATATACAATATAATCAGATTCATGCCAGATATAATATACAGCATAAACAGAGATTAAGAAAAGTATAACACCTACCGTAAAATATTTTTTTTGTTGTTTTAGTTTCTGAAATACCCAATACCCTTAAAATTACTAATATAGGTATTACAGAATAAATAAGACGTAATAAGATTGCAAATCCATAATAATAAGCTACAAATATGGAAACTGCAATCACTATTAAAATAAATCCGAGTAGTGGAAAATAAAACACAACATCTCGCCTATTCATGAAGTATATCTCAAAATTAAAAATAAAAATTTTTTGATCCAAGACTTTGCTGTATTTTCCCAAATTTTTTATCCCTAAAACATGATCTTAGTAGCAATCTATATAAGGAAAAAATAATAAGAAAGATTCCCTATACCATAGTGGAGTAGTCACTAATAGCTAATAGAAAATCTCAGAAAAACACTCAAACCCAGTGAAATTAGTAGAGTTTGAAACTCTTGTGACTGAAATCGCGATCGAAAGGGATATATACTTGGCAACTAGATAAATAAAACATGAAAATTTTGGATCGGTTGATACACATTTGTTTAGAATATTTAAAATATTTAAACAAGTTTTATATTCAATATGGGCATTTAGTGAGAAAATATTATCTCTACGGTTTAGTTATTGGTGTAGGTTTGGGATCTACTTTGTGTTTTTTACTTACAACCCATCCGATATTTTTAGAAACCAAATTTTACCCCAATTCTGATGAGTACGTTATGTATATATGGATCATAGTTTACATAATAGCCCTCTTAGCTCCTATGTTTATTGTGGTAAAAGAATACAACAGAAGGCATGATGTTAGGTTAGAAGATGAAGAATTAAAAGAACAAGTGAGAATGGACGTTGCTGGTTTTGTAACTATTCTTTACTTGCCAGAAATGATTGGCTTATTTTATATAAGTATGATGTTAAGTCCAGAACCTAGGAGCGTTAGCTTAGCTTTCATTTTATTTTTGATTATAATATCTCTTTTTGCAAGTTTTTTAATCCCAAAAGTCGAAAAATGTGAAGACGAGAATTCATACTTCTTTATGTTCTGTGGCGTGTTTATCGGTGGACTTTGGGGACCGATAATATATGCCTTTATAGGGCCTATATTACTTCTAATCCCGGTCATATATATAGTAATAAAATTGCTTCAGAAGGAAAAGGATTATTATCTTTCATCTATAGTTAATTCCTTGAGATTTAAAATAAAAATAAAATAAATTAAGTTTTTTCTTGTGTTAATTAATGACATATGGTTTATAAAATAGTATATTGTTTTCCGCACTTTTTACATTCAAGAACAATAAATACATAATTCTACTTTTTTATTATGAATTCATTCCCTCCGCATTCTTCGCAATAAATCTCCATTAGAGAACACCTCCTCTCACAGTTTGGATGGGTATAGCTTATGCAGAAGGATATAAGTATTTTAGGCTCTTTTCCAACACACATCTCTGCAACACTTTTCTCCAAATCCCAAAGCTATGATGATTCATTAAAAGGACATTCAATGTTATGAAGTTGTAAACAGCCTCATTGTGTAGCGATACAATCTGAATGATTTTGCGAATTTGAACACATCCTCTATATAGATCTGATTGACTTGAAATTCTGCCAGTTCTCAAGAAAAATCATCAGCTTGCTCTTCAAATGGGCTTTCTAAACCAGTTGACGTCAACACTCAGTGCAATCAACGATGAATTTCGCATTCCTTGCCCTTCTCCTTGTGATAGAATTCAGATCTGCAGAATCATCGCTATAAAGCTGCTTAGATCAAGCTTGGAGATCTGGTATAATGTTTGCGGTAATTCAAAAAAGGAGATCAGAAATGATAAACTGAAACAGAAAGATACTACAAATTGCCGGTAGTTTACCTAAATATGGAAAATTTAGCAATAGAGAAGTTGGAAATTGTAAGAACTCTTTATAAAGAAGATTAATGATTCTTGTTCCATTTTTCAATCGTGTAGCCAGTAATTACAATTATTAGTAATACTAAACCAAGAAGGAACAATCTTAATCCTACTTGGGTCGTTGACAAGCCTACAAAAAGTCCAAAACAAGTAGCACTAAAATAACAAAACTTAATTTCTCGTCTTTCTTAAGGAAATAAATATATACCCGAAAGATAGCTGGTAGTCCAAAAAGCACCCAAATTGCTCGAAATAGTAATGGTATTGAGGGGGGGGACGGCTAACATTAACACAGCACCTAAAGCGAGACTAGACTCCAAAATTAAAAACTCTGATGGATGGTGGGTACTCTCTACGAATTTAAGAAGTTCAAAGCTATTTTAACTATTTTAACAGAGTAAATCGTTAAAACTAGTAGTACTAGCAGAATTAAACCGTCTAAAAGTCTTACTAAACTTGGGGTAGCTAAACCAATGATACTGCCATAAGTGGCGCCTAGCAAAAACCAGAACAAATACGATCTTAATACGTGGTCATATCTAATGATGTTAACGAAATAATTCAGAAAACCTATTATAACTGTCTCATGGTGTTTTACATACTCTGGAAAGATACAATTTAACTTTAAAAATTTTACTAATAACTGGTACTGTAACATTTTTTGGTTGTCTACGGTGGTATATGCATTCTTCCCACCCGGAGAGGCTTATACCTACTCCTACATAAGCTTTGGAGTTTTAAGTCGGTTTATTTCCTTTGTAGAGGTGGTTTTGTAATGTCTCTTAAAATTAGGGAGATTAATTCCTTGTTTATTTTATTGTTGATTTAAGGACATATAAAAAGTTGTAAGTTCTGTAAACACCCTGTATAAGTGCCAAATAGGAAAAATTTATATACAATAATAATTAATTAACAAGAAATTTCTAGGAGGTGGGTAAATTGGAGGAAGAAGAATTAAAAGAAATTATTAAAAAAATTATATTAGAAGAAGAACTCAGAAAACTTGAAGGATTAAAAAAGCTAAATGACCTAGGGACCATGTACCCCTATAGATGTATACGAATTTGAAAGAGAGTACCCAGATCTCGTTCACACTCCTGAATTTGAATTTGCATGGAAAATGGTGCGTATGAGAAGAATTTAAAAATCTGAATTTCTTTATATTTTTATTATATTTTTTTATCTACATTTTGTCTTTCCCTATTTTTCTATGATATACTGGTTTAGTTTCCCCCTATTTGCTTTAATTCTGATGTTTTGTCAGTCTTTTCGACTGTTTCTTCAGCTAACTGCTGTGATGAAAGTAACGCCACAAGTCTTGCTAAACCAGATTTGGTTAGGAAAACATGAATAAGAAGAAAAGAAGGGAACACGTGAGTTTGGAAGAAGCATTCCTGTCTTTATGGCAAGGAGATCGGAAAAGACTTGATGATAAATGGGATAATCTCTCTCATGGATGATGCAAGCCGTTTTATCACTTGGTATGGTGTTTTCGATTCAGTTACTACTGAGAACATGATTAGAGATCTAAAAATGGGATTCAAGGAATATGGAACTCCGGACGAAATACTAAACAGATCACGGAACTAAATTCGTTACAGCTAAAGGAAGAGAGAAGGCTAAGCACAAGTTCAAGGAGTTTTTAGCGGAGAATGGGGTAAAGCATATTCTGAGTCTGAATTTTGATGAACGTGAGACACCTTACCAAGCTTTTCTGGGTAGTTGCCTACTGGAAGGGTTTTTGATTACACCAAGAGGTGGTTGATTGAAGAAGTGAAATTATTTCGGGATACCACAGAATGGGTTTAACAGAAAAAAAATAAAAAAGATTAGAGTGAAAACGTGGAAATAGGGTGTGATTACTATGAAGCCAGAATTTATTTGGAAATCTAAGTTCCTTAGTGATATACTACAAGGCATATATCCCGAATTTACTCTTGTCTCAATCTCAGATGACAAGAAAAAAGTTCTAGCTGCGGTGATCTGGAAAGAAGTAGAGAAAAGACTCGTGAAAACGGGATTTATTTTTAAAACTAAGAAAATCGTTGAAATTGAAATCAGAAAGTGCTATTTGTGTGTTTTCGACGCTGAAAGTGGTAACATTCTACAAAATCATGAGATTACAATACCGATGGAAATTCCAGATGAATTGATGGATGTAGCTATTACTGATGATGGTGAATTGGTTGTAGCCGGTTGTCATTACTATAGCACCCGCAACATCTTCTGTTACAAAGAAGGGGGTGGTATAATGGCTTTCGAGGTCCCCTCCGAACTAAGTGATAGACATGGAGATTTTAAATATGATAGTGTTATTATTTCAAGAGGTGGTGCAAACGTATTAGTATATGTAAATTATTATTTATGCATTTTTAACATAAAAAAAGGGTTTGTTCATTATTTCCTCATTGGAGGAGATTGCGATAAATTCGTGCCTGCCAAAAAATGTGAGTATATAGCCTACAAAGCAGATCATCACGCCATTTACTTTAGGAACTACTACGGTCACGAAATTTGGAGTATTGGACATCCATACCTTGAATGGGTCAAAGATTTAGCACTATCAAAAAACGGTGGATATCTTCTAGTGTGGACCGATTCAGAAATCTGCTTGTTTGATAGAGATGGTAAGGAACTATGGAAAAAATCATTACGAGAATCCAACATTCCTGTATCAAGTAAAGTCGTAGTCACAGACAACGGTGAAACTTTGGTAGCTTCTGGAAAAGAGCTGTATTTCCTTAATAAGAAAGGAGACGTTATCTGGAGTACAGAATTCGACGAGTTTATAGAAGGTGCCGATATCTCGCGTGATGGCGGTTTCATAGCTCTAATCGACAACTACAAAAATGTCTACGTAATGCATACGAAACCAAGAGATCTACGAACTATTAATTGGTAAGCTACTACTGTTTGGAAGGGTTAGGAGTGTAGTTAATGGCCGGGTATGGCCAATTTTTAAGCCCCTATCTGGACGTGTCCACTTCACCATAAACACTCTTTGAGTTCCTCCTTTGAAAGGAAAACTCTATCACCGTAAGTGAAGTCGTAGAATTTCATCGGATCTTCCTGTAGGATTACCCGCTTTATCTTTGCTTCACCAACAAAACCTGTATCCTCGTGTGGTTGATAGAAAACGAACTTCATCCCTGGCTTTAGCTGCTTCCACACCGTTGCTGGCTTTACAAACACATCCTTACCCTCGAAAAAGCGATTAATGAACTGCTTAGGGATTGAGTAGGTTACACCTTTATCTCACTCATAAAAATCACCTGTTTTTTTCTAATATTTCGCTTACTAATCCCTCAAATAAGCTTAAGATCTTTTCTATGTCATTTTCTGTTAGATTTTACGGAAAAATCAACAGGTTTAGCAAGAGTTTGAGTTTCGCAAGGAAGTGGATTGATGAGTTTTTGTTAGTTAAGTTTGTTATGCCCAATACCTATAATTTGATGATACCACATTGTTATTAACCACCCAAAATTTTTAAAGATGGATGTTTATTTTTTTGCTATGTATAAGCGCATGTATAAACTCTATGAGACAATTATAATAGGTATTTTTTAGGAGTCCTAGGTTCAACATTCGCCGGGCTTGGTCCACACAATGTTGCTGGGTACTTTATACTTTTTGTGTACCCTCTTTATGCAGCTTCTGCTGGATGCAGATTCGGTTCGGCAAAATTCGGAACATTAGTTGGTTGTATACCATTCTTAGTCCACCTTGTTATTGTTATCACTTATTTGACTTTTAGAATCTTTGCAGAGTTTAGTTTCTATTTACTGCCAAGATTAGTTCTAAATACTATATTAGCCTTGATTATTTTTGGAGGATTTAGTGCTTCAGTAGGATATTTTTCTGGTAAAATTTTGCCCGTTGAAAGTGTTTGTTGAGTTAATCAATTCTTTCAAAAAAGAAAAATATAAAAAGTTACAATTAAAGTTGATAAAAATATTTAATTCCCAAAAAATTCATAATCTTACATACTATCGTAATATACTTAAATTAGACTACTTATTTAGGTCATTGGAAAGATTAAGTAAAAGAGCAATATTAAGCACAAGAACTTGGGGAAATGATGTCCCAATTAGGGCTTTTTTGAAGCTACCTGGAGGATATAAAA
>Ga0180932_1043_pt1 | contig 14271 bp, 14 predicted proteins | sample Deesub1362A_J573_FD_124189 | JGI IMG/M metagenome (GOLD analysis project Ga0180932, IMG submission 124189) | Archaeoglobus sp. JdFR-24
TCAGCATGATCATTGCACTCTGGAAAGCTGATTTCAGGCCTAAATTCAAGAAGGAGCTTGTGGATTATGCTTTTTACTTTGCTGTTCTCTGGTTATTGTTTAGCAGACTTGATATAGATCTATCCTATTACATTATCCCGGGAGCGATATTCTTAATCATTCTGCTGTATACGATCATAAGAACAACCAGTTATTTAAGAAAGATAAATATGGTTGTTTTTCCTGTAAGTTTATACAATATAGCTTTTACTTTCGGAATTTTTACAATAGCAATGGGTTTGGTGCTGTTGAGTCATGTGCAACTCGGCATTCATGCTGGATTTGTTGTAACTGGTTACATTGTATTCACTGCAGGGCTGGTCGATTTGCTTATGAGGCTTAGAGGGATTTTGAAGATGATGGAAGATTGACAGCAGATATCAAATCTCAAGCACAGTAGATCTAGAAGATAAATTGTGTATGTATCTGATTTCCAGATGCTTTGAGGCCTTTGATAAAACTATACCTTTGATAAAACTATATTACCTATGCCCAAAAAACTAATGGTTCTGACCAGCAGAAAATCAGAATCTCAATCAATTTTGGTCGATGATACTGATTCAACCATCAAATCTAAATCCAACCTAAAGTTATTAATATTGAGGGTTCATCTTTCAAAACATGTTCCCAACTAACCCTAAACAGATGAAGAAGATGATGAAACAAATGGGCATAGATATGGAAGAGATCGAGGTGGAGGAGGTTATCATAAGAACCAGAGGTGAAGATCTGATCTTCAAAAATCCAAGTGTAACTAAAATTTCAGCGAAAGGGGTCGAAAGTTTTCAGATAGCAGGGAGTTATGAAGTTTCTGTAAGGAAACCTGCTATAAATGAGGAAGATATTAAACTGATAGTCGAGCAGGCCAATGTAAGTGAGGAAGAGGCAAAAAAGGCCCTTGAAGAAGCAAATGGTGATCTTGCAGAGGCTTTAATGAAATTGCAGAACCTTGAGTAGAGCTTCAATAATGGACTTTTAGTAAATATAGACTAACTGTTAGTAGATAATAAAGGACTAAGGATGACTGAAAATTTTCCTCATAGATCGGAAAAAAAAGATATTTCGCAAAGAAATCAATCAAATCTATCACTTCCCGTAGTAATTGTTAGTGGGAAAAATAGCTATATCATTAACAGTTTTGAAGGTGATTTTCATACACATAGAGGTGTGATTAAGCTTTCTGAGCTGAAAAATCTGAGGTATGGTGATGAAATAAAAACCCATCTGGGAACAAAATTCAGAGTTCTTCCGTTCAGCCTTTCGGATTTTTTTAAACATTTCAAGAAAGGACCAACACCAATAATGCCCAAAGATATAGGGGCCATCATTGCTTACACAGGATTTCGTTCGGGAAGCTACGTTCTGGATTCTGGTACTGGAAGCGGAGTTCTAGCAGCCTATCTCGCCTATTTCAACAGGGATGGAAAGGTTATAACAGTGGAGAAGCGTCCTGAATTTGCCCGAATAGCAAGAAAAAATTTTGAGCTTGCTGGGCTGACCAATATCTACCAGATAATAGGAGATATTTTCGAAGTTGCAAAAGCTTTGAAAGTTAAATTCGATTTAATTACCTTAGACATGAAAGATGACTACAAATTCGTTCCATATGCAAAAGATCTCCTGAAAACCAGTGGATACTTAGCGATCTACAATCCGTACATCGAGGCTACAAGAGACGCCTACAATGCAATGATGGAGTCTAATTTCGAGGAGATTGAGAGCTTTGAACTCATTAAACTCAACCTTGAACACAAAAGAGTTGGCACCAGACCTGTTACGAGAGTATGGCACACCGGATTTATAGTTATAGGGCGGAAGATAGATTAAGTTTGATTAGATTAAAATAGAAAGTTTATAAGAACCGAAAGTTCACTCACATCTATGGCCTGCCTTGGGCTATTTTTCAGATTTCTGAACCTACATCTCTCTGAATCTTAATCACCCTTTCCAAATCCTAACTATTTAGTCCTTTATGGAATTAATAATTTCCTTTAACCAGTTTGGAAGTGAGAAGGATGCTATATGAATCTCCGGGTTGTAGTGGAACGTTTCAATCATCCTCTCGTTCCATCTTCTAAGAATTTTCTCATTTTTCACCCTAAACTGTTCCTTAGAGGCTATTGTATAGCTCCAGAGGCCCAGAGGATATGTGGGAATAAAGTTTATGTAAACCTTCGTAAAATCAAAACCTTTTCTGGCATTACGAAGTATTTCAGTAAAATATTCCTGTTGAACGAAGGGTGATTGGCTCTGAGTTACAAAGAAGTGTTTTGTTATTTTCGAGGCAGATATATAAAAATCTCCTGCAACAAGACTCTGACTTACGGGATTTGGATCTGTTCCATCAACAATTACCACATCGAATTTTTCCTTTGAGTTTCTAACGAACTCGATACCATCTTCGAAAAGCACGGTCACCCTCGCATCATTCAACGCACCCCTATCAATCCCTATGAATTTCTTGCATGCCTCAACCACATCCCTATCTATTTCGACCATGACAACTTCATCAGGGTTATGTTTAAGGGCTTCTCTCACCGCTCCCCCATCTCCGCCACCAATTATGAGTATCTTTTTCGGGTTTTCAACCATGAAAAGAGGAACATGAACGAGCATCTCATGATACATCTGCTCATCCCTCTCTGTAAGCTGGATTTTTCCATCAAGGACGAGCATCCTACCAAAATCCTCGGTGTTGAATATCTGAATTTTCTGAATCCCATCACTTTCAAATATCGTTTCTTTAATTTTGATCATGAGGGCTGATCCATTATAGCTCTCCATAAACCACTGACTCTGAGATGACGCTTCCATAGAAGTCAATTCCACAACCAGCATTTAATATTTTTCAGTTGTAGTCTGGAACTTTTGGTTTCAGGTTTTTTATCCGTCAAACTCTTGAATTTACTTGAACCCGGTTGAAATAAAATCCCCTATCAAATTCACATTAAATTAAGAAATAAATAAACAAATACTAATAAAAACCTATAACGGATTCAGATAAAACTTTTAAACAGTCTGTGTGCGGAAGTGTTTTTAATTATGCACTCACAGATATAGATTGAGAGTAAATAGAAAATAGAGAAAATTTGTAAAAAAGTAGAGGTGATTCGATGGATGCAGAACTGTTAAAAGATCTTATTAGAGAAGATTATGAGGTTATAGATGCTGAAGAGACCATTTCAAAAATCATTCCATTTCTGGACAAATATGAGCCAGATGGTGCTTATGCGATTCTTGTAAAGGAGGGAAAGAAGATTATAGGAGTCATAAGAGAACGGGATCTCGTAAGGGGCAGTGTAATGGTAAACCCCCATGAGACCAAGATAAAGAGTTTTGCCGTAAAAACCGGCATTCTGGACATAAATAATCTCACACCCGAGAGAGTTGCGAGGAGATTTGTTGAGGATTCCACACCATTCGTCATTGTAAAAGTCGATGGAAAATATGGATTGATTTATGTGAATGACTTCCTTGAACTTGTTAAAAAGGAGTTTAAAAAGATTAAAGTCAGAGAAGTGATGAACCCGGACGTTATAGTGATAAAAACATATGATTCAGCTGCAAAAGCCCTTGCGACAATGAGAAACCATGGTATTGATAGGGTTGTTGTAATTGATGACAACAACAGGGTTAAAGGAATGATTACAATAAAAGATATTGTTGACAGGATAATATCCCCAAGAAAAAGGGCTAGAATGGGTGATGGGAGTGGCGAGAAGGAGAAGACCTTATCAATTATGGCTGACAGTATAATGAGTTACCCTGTTGTAACTGCTGACACGGGAACCAGCGTATCTGAAGTAATCGACTTAATGATGAAGAACAAAATCTCAAGTGTTGTAATCACAAGAGATCAGATGCCTGAAGGGATCGTTATAAAGAAAGATATTCTCGAATATTTTGTTAGAAAGGCCACTCCTGTCGGATATGATGTCCAGATTGTTACCAGAGATGTCGAACTTGACGATTTTGAGAAGAAAGCAATTTCTGATGACCTCGAGAAATTCATGAAAAAATTCAAGGACTTTTTCGGAGACTCTCTGATCTCAGTTTACATAAAGAGACATAGGGAGAACTTCAGAGGGTTGCCACTCATCTTTGTCAGATTGAAACTCACCACAGATAAGGGAACTTTCTTTGTTAGTGGTGAAAGCTGGGGAGTAGAATTTGCTGTACATGCAACCCTTAAAAAACTTGAAAGAGAGGTTTTGAAAGAGAAAGAACTTATACTGGATCGCAGGATGCAGCAAAAAGTCTATGAAGAATTCTTTGAATTTTAACTTATTATTTTTATCAATGACATTAACTTTTAGAATTTGAACTAAACATTTAGTCATGATATTGCTGTCTGTAATTGATAAAAAATGAAAAGTTTAAAAGAGGAATGGTAATTTTTTGATCATGAACCTGATTTTGCTCGGTGCACCCGGTGCCGGTAAGGGGACTCAGGCGGAGATGATTGTTGCCAAATACAACATACCCCAGATTTCAACGGGAGACATGCTTAGAGAGGCTGTTGCTAAAGGAACAGAGCTCGGACAGAAAGCAAAGGAATATATGGACAAAGGCGAGCTTGTACCTGATGAGGTAGTTATAGGAATAGTCAAAGAGAGGCTTGCACAGCCAGATTGTGATAAAGGATTTATTCTCGACGGTTTTCCAAGGACGATCAATCAGGCAGAGGCGCTTGATGGAATTTTGAAAGAGTTAAACAAAAAAATCGATGCTGTTATCAATGTCTATGTTCCTGAAGAGGAGATCGTAAAAAGGATTGTCAACAGAAGGACATGCAGGAACTGCAAAGCTGTATATCACCTGATATACAACCCACCCAAAGAAGAGGGCAAATGTGACAAGTGTGGCGGAGAACTCTACCAGAGGGATGACGATAAAGAAGAGACCGTTAAGGAACGATTGAAAGTTTACAAAAGTCAGACACAACCTCTCATTGACTACTACAGTAAAAAAGGTGTAGTTTACGACATTGATGGAACAAAAACTATCGAAGAAGTCTTTAAACAGATTGAAGCCATACTCGATAAGCTGAATGAGTGAATTGGGGGGCAATTGGGGGCAAAAATTAAATAAAAATCTCCTGCATAACCATCCCATATTTTTCTTTTTTCATTAACCAAACCCGTATTTTCTCCATGACTTCATTCTGCTGCCTTAAAAAGTGACTTCCGTTAACAACCTTCAAGAAATACTTTGGTTCTTTAGCATGATCAAAAAGAGTTTCCGCATCTTCGAAGGGCACAATTTGATCTGAAGTTCCATGTACTATCAACTTAGGACATTTTACGTATTCAATCCATTTCACAGGTTCAAATGTTTCTATTTCCCTTCTGAATTTTGTTTTAAATGATTCGAAATCTCTTATTCCTCTGATAACTCCTCTTAGTTGATTATGGGAGTAAACTTGCTTTAACATATCATCAGTAATCGATTGGCTGCAGCAGGGTGTTGCAACTGTAATCAGATTGTTAATATTTTTCTCCTGAGATGCAATATATGTTGCAATAACACCACCAATGCTGAAACCAACTAGGTTTACTGTGGTAAATTCATTTACAATGGCTGTTAGATCTTCCACCCATGTTGAGAGGCTGAATTCGCCCTTACTCAGTCCAGTTCCGGAAAAATCGAATATCAAAGAATTCAATCCCTTTTTTGCAAAATACTTTGCAATCTGATCGTAACCTTTTTCAACCACAGATCCAGCTTCATAAGGAAGACCATGGCAGAATATAACCACATTCTCAATATGGACTCTCAGGTGCTTACCCATAAAGCTCGTGTCAAGTTGCATGGGTTCTTAATTGAATTGAAAGTATATTAAGTTTCGGTTAAATAGGCCTTAACTCTGAGTTTAACTAATCAAGATCAGATTCGCAAAAAATGACTCACCATAATAATTAAAAGCAAAAATATAATAAATAAATTTCAGATTCTTTTAACGCTTAGATTCCTACGAGCTTCTCTAACTCCTCAAGATCCTTTTCAGCTCGCTTGATTTCCTCTCTCTTTTTATTTACAAGCTCAGAAACTATATCTTTGATGTCTAAGGTGAGTTTGTAGCTCTTAAGAGGTCTTCCTTTACCTTTTTTCTTTAATTCTCTCTCTTTAATCCAGTTCCACTCTTTCAATTCTTTCATGGCAAGGCTTACTTCTGGCTGTCTTAGATTTGCAGCCCTTTCAATATCTCTTGATATAGCTTCCCCTGTTTTTGAGAGAAATACAACGACTTTAGCAATATTTCTGTTTAATCCTGCTTCGGATAGCAATTTGACGATTTTTTCTTCCTTTTCAGATAACTCTTCAACCATCAATCACACCTCTTTTGATGTTAAAATTTACTTATACTAACAACTATATAAATATTTTTCCATTAAGCTATTTATTTAAATATATCACATTGTAAAACTCCAGGACTGTTCCTCGAATCTAAGAAATTCGGTTAATTATAACCTTTCTTAATGAATCACAAGAAAATAATAAGAGTATGTTAAAAATACTAAGATTAAAAAGTTATTGATTCCTTAATATATAATAATTTATTGCTAAATCTAAATATAAATATTTGACCCTTTTCAGAGTATTAAACAAATACACAAACTTAAGCCTTTTTTATCCATAACATTAGATAACGATTCAGATTTGAAATTATAGCTCCATCACTTCATATGCCAATCCCGAATAACTCCAAGACCACATTACGACTCTAATGCCTCAAACGCAAAAAATTTAATAACCCTTGGACAATCAGCAGTTAGAGTATCTTGAGAGATATGGGGGAAACACTACATAGATTCGAGATAATGGATAAACCAAATAGTAAACGCCGAAGTAGCCTAGCTGGTTGGGGCGCCTGACTCATAATCAGGAGGTCGGGGGTTCAAATCCCCCCTTCGGCAGTCCGTTTTTGTGTTTGAATGGTTAATTAATGTTTTTAGTTGGGGAACGATAGTGTATAGCTCCTCAAATTGTTTTTCGAGTTTACTAAGGCGAGTTTCCAAAGTATCTTCAACTTCAAAGTTTAAACTTTCTGCATCTACAACAACTAAAAAAGCCAGCTTTCCCTTATGTTCTGTGAGAAATATATCAGCTTTCTTTCCAATAATCTCTAAATATTCTTTAGGTAGACGAATAGTTGGGTAGATTCGTGTTTTGCTGGATTTTAAGGCTGTTATTTTCGATTCAAACACCTTCTCCATAGTTTAAACTTTAAGTTTAAAATATTTAAGAGTTTTTAAATAGGGGTACAAAAATTAAAAAGTGTTAAGATGTGCATCCTGCTTGAGTTACCAATTCATAGTGGTCTATTTTTTTAGGTAACTCAAGTACAATTATTTCAAATGGAGAAGTTTGTCCAGAATCAAGAGTTTCAATTTGAGAATATGTAAACGATGTACCAATTACTTCATTCTTTGAGTTGTAAAGAGTAGCAATAATCTGAGCATATGATGCTGTACAATCCCCAGTGTTTTTCACTTCACCAACTATGCGGTAGTAACCTACTGAATCATAATATCCTTTGTGGCTTGTTACCTTGATACCCCTGTAAGGTTCTTGAGTTGTTAATCTATATTGAGCTTGTAATTTGTAGTTATCCATTTTCACAGGTTCTAAAAATATTATTTCAAATGGTGATTTTTCCCCATCTTTTAATATATCTAATTCTGTGTAAGTAAAACTGGTATCAACAACTTCTCCATTTTTATATAGTGTTGCTATAATTTCAATGTAATTAGCGTTCAATTCACCTTCATATTTTACTTCTCCTACTATATGTAGATATCCTACAGAATCTACATAAGAGTTGGAAGATAGAAGCTCCAACTTTTCTTTAGTTTCAGGTGTTGGTGTAGGGGTTGGTGTTGGTCTAACTGCCATATGCCACCAGATATTATCAAAATTATCGTATAATGGTTTTAATGTACCTAACTCAGCCAAATTTTTCCATTTAACATTCTTAGCTTTCTCCATCGTTGTTTTTGCTTGAAATACTTTAGCTATTTCTTCATTACCCTGAGGATCAATTAATGTTGTTTTTCCGATGAGAGTTACAGTATCTATTTTATCAGAATACTTAACAAGAGTATCCATTATATCAAAGCTCGCATAACAGAATGAATCTCTCAGATGTTCATCATCCCATGCAGTCTCCATTACAAACCATACATTCACGTGTTTTGTTTCTGAATAATATTCAATAGTTTCAATATCTACCCAACTTGTTTTAATCTCGTTTTTTAACTTATCTTCGAACGTTAATTTTTTTGTTGGTGTTGGAGTGGGACTTGGTGTTGGCGTTGGAGTTGATAGTGGGGTGGGAGTTAGTATAGGGGTGTTTGTTAGTTTTGGTGTTGATGGTTGTGCTGTCTCTGATGGTGTTGCTATAGAATCCTGTGAAAGAGTAAATGGTTGTATAATAGATATTATTAGGAATGATATGACTAATAAACCACCATAATATTTAATCACTTGTTCCTGTGTCTTTTTTTCTCCCCATTTGATAACCCATTCTGGTTTGATTAAACCTATTATTAATCCTAAAAGGGCCAACCATGCTATCAAAGTAAATAATACTTCTGCAAACACAACCAAAATGCTAAATAAAAATAAAAAACCACCATAATACTTAATTACTTCACCACGTGTCCTTTTCCCCCACCAAAGTACCAAATTGGGTTTAATTAAACCTATTACTAATCCCAACAAAGATAGGAGCATCAATAGTCCAAAAAATTCTCCTAAACTCATGATTCTACCACCCTCAATAAATAAAGAAATAAACCTTATAAAAATTTTTTTCCATTTTTTAATTCTACCCTAAATAAAATCAAATTTTGCTCAGTCTTTTCGTTTCTTCTCGTACTCCTCTTTAGTTATTATACCTACATTATGCAATTCCTTAATTTCTTCAGTTTTTTTGAGATCAATAAATCAAAAACTACAACAATCCCCATCCTCTCGACTATTTCTTTCTCTCCATTCGTTAACTTTTCACCCTTTTTAATTTTGGTAATTGATCTGGGAACAAGATATATGAATGAATCACCGATAACATTGTCTATCGGTTTTTCCCCCATCAAATAACCAGATTTACTCGATTCTATAAAAAAAACTTGGGTAGAGGTATCCAGCTTCCCCTGAGGTGCTTCATAAATACCGTCTCGTAGCAGATCTGCGGACTCTATTAGTAAGTTTGTTTGGCTAAAAAGAAAAATTATCGTATGGATGAGTTTAACCGATTCTGATTATGGCATACTCCCATTCTTTCTTAATCTCTCCTGTTAAATAAGGGAAAATCTCCCTCGCCATATTGGCGGGAATAACAAAATAAACTTCCAATTTCGTCACCTCCTAACTATAAACATAACATCCCTTCTCCTCCCTTTCTTGAGCCTTACAATCTTTAAGTTATGCCGTTCTAAAAATTCCGGTGATTTAATCACTTTTTTAAACCAGTTAGCAGAATATATCTCGAATTTTGCAAATTCCTTAGCAACTTCATCAAGTTTGAGTTTAGGCTTATTTTGAAGTTTTTGATCAATCTTTTCCGCTATCTTTTCATACACTGATTCACGGAAAAACTCTCTTATCTTTTTTTTATTTCTTCTTTATTTCTTTTTTCGACAACTGCCCCAATTTCTGGAATATATCCGTTCTCGCTTAGTTTGACTCCGGATATAACTATACAGAGTTTTTTCTTTTCCCTATCTCCTCTGAATATCCGCCCTAATTCCTGTTTGATATGATTTACTACCTCGTCATCGGAAATAATCCTTTCCACCGGATAATCGAATATTTTTTGATTTAATAGCCTTTCATAGAGTATTGGGTCATTTAGATCGATATAAGGTGGTTTTAGGTAAAAATCGAGATTTTTATAGAGAATTCCTCCGACAACTCCTATAAGAGCCTCTTTAGAACAGTTAGAACCTAAAGTCCCCTTTTCGTAGTGTTTCAGCAGTTTAACTTTTTCTTCTCCTTTTAAATGACTAAATACAGATTTCTGCAGCTTATTTGCTGTAAAGAAAACCATTTCCTCCTCTTCTTCTAAAAATTTTAGGAATTTTAGGACCAATTCGTAAATATCAGAAGTTACCTCCTCAAATTGCTTACTTCGCAAACATGTAGTGAGTGGATATATTGCCCCTTTTAGTTGAAGCACTTTCCAGTTCGGGTTAGGCTCAGCATCTTCATGAATGGTATCGTATTCTCCAAGCTGATCAAATACTTCTTTTTCCTTCAATGTGGGTGTTGCAGTTTGATATACTACTCTTTTTCCTAATAAATCCCACTCCTCCCAACATATTCTGATAGTGGCTCGGATTGGGAGAAACTGCAAATTCTTATCAATCGCATTATATAAAATGCTCAGCACGTGTAATGGAGTGTTAATTTCAATATCTTTATAAAACTCATAATCTTTGAAAATTTCGTTCTCTAACTGCTCTAATTCTTTTTCAATAATCTCTTTTTTCTCTTTTACCAATTTCTGAACCAAATCAAATTTTATGGTCAACAATGCATCAAATATCTCATTTAATTCGGGTGAGAAATAGTATTTTGCTAAAGAGATAGCTTCTAACTTGAATCTTTTGGAATGGTATATGATATCAACAATATTTACGTCATCTATAATGATCACAATAGGATTGGTTTTTTGGAGTAGTAAGTTTAGATTTTCTTTTACGGTGAAAATTATTTTAGGCTCCGTTAAAAGCTCAAATTGTTTTAAATATTCGCAATCAATCTCTAATTTCGATTTACATAACCTACAAAGCCTTTTGGAGATAACATAATTATAAAATGCTGAGTTGTTTTCAAGCACTGGACACATACCGGGTTGGGTTCTGCCCCTGAAAATGATGGAGTCGGGAAGTTTCTCTGCCCTTTCCTCACAAAGATGATAAAACGGCATGATTCTTAAGACTGTATATCCCTGAGATACTAACATCAAACTCAATTCGTCGGCGTGTGTGGTTTTATAACCGCCTATGTGGCGGAAGTCAGCAATCTGATAGATTGGGAATGCCTACAGCAATTAAGAAGATGCTGATGGGTCATGTTGTCAGCAATGAAGAGTTTGTGTTCTCAAGTAGTGATGTCGATCTCGGACATTACGACTTCCAGGATGAGGAGGATTTGAAGAGGATCTATGATCGTTACTGGAGAGATTTCAAAATTACTCCCCGAATTCATCCAATAGAATAGCTAAAACCTGACCACCCAGCCATGATTTTGGCACGATCACCCTTGCTGAGTTCCCGAGAAGATGGAGGTTGAAATGCGAGAGAAGATGAGAAGTGAAGAATGAATGAAGAAGTACAGGCTTAGAAAGAAGCTCGAGAAGGTGTTCGGGCACATCAACCACAATCTGGGTTTGAGGCAGTTTCTCAATAGAGGGTTTGAGAGGGTAAGAGTGGAGTTCGATCTTGCATGCATAGCCTACAATTTGAAAAGGATCCGGAACATAACAGGAGGTTAAGGGATAAAAGATAGGGAAATAGGGAAAAACAGGTCGAAAAATAGAGCGATATCTGGAGTTTTAGACTAATTTTTTTGTTTTGTGAGGTTATTCAAAGGGCTTTCGCTAAAATGGTTATGGTAAAGGCTTAATTGTCAGACAGCCTCCCAAGAAAGGGGAGGTCAACAGCAGTTGGAGATTGATAATCAATATTGACATCGGTGAGCTTGAATGATCTGAATTTGAGATAAGGGAATTCACGAGAAAAAATGACCGGAAACGACGGTTGAAAGAGACTACGCCCAGAACTGGCTTTTATCGAGTTTATCTGTTAGCATAGCCTTGAAGTGGAACTGGTATAAGGAGAGTGTATTTTGGAGAGTGCCGGTTCTCGGATGATTTGGATTTCACGCCGCTTGAAAATGCGGATGCAGATGGAATGGTGCAGGAAATAAGAGAAGCGGTAAGGGAAGCAAGAGGGAGAATCTGATTAAAAGGGGTTGATGGGCTCGCTTACTGCCAAAAGCTTGAAGTTGAAAGGCAGACACTGATGGAACCTTTTGAATCTTTTCTATAGGCTAATGAAAATTCAGCAATAAGGTGGAAAAGCATGGCCTTCTGAGTAGGAAAAGAAAGCTTTTACAGTTTATTAGGGAGTTGAAACTGGAGAACTAATGTTTCCAGATCTATTGTCAGAAAGTTGAATAGCTCAATAAAAAATGACGAGAACAAAAATAATCTATAATCGTATAACATATGCTGTAATTAGCGTGGAAGTATTTATGGATTTAGGCATTTATAGTTACAGTAAATATGTCCGGCCGGCGCATGTTTTTCTATCGAAAAATTTCCTTAGCCGTACATTACTGTATGAACATCTGTTTCATCGATTTTGTAGAGAACCATTGGAGGAAGTTCCGGAAAAATACTGTAATAAACATACACATCATATGTTCTTCTCGAAGAGAATAAATCGAATTCTCTGTTCCGTTCAACCTTTACTATTACATCAAAGAGCTGAGAAGCCATATCAAGCGATTTAAAGGCAGTTTCAAAATGTATTTCCATAAATGTCTTTGATTCAGTGAACAAATCTTTCATAAGCCTGAATAACTTATTCGAATCATGAAGATAAACCAGAAGATCAAAACCTAGAAAAACAAGTAATGAACCATTATCTATGGAATTTATTGTATTTTTCAGCCTTACCATAATTTCTTGAATGTCCTCCTCCTCATCAACGAATGTCACAAGCTCTCCAAAATCAATATTCTCTGATTTCCCTATTTTGATTATTTTAATTCTGTCTACCACTTCCCTGAATTCAGGTTTGATTTTAAAAAGTGAATCAAATGTAATTTTTAGTTTCCTGCATTTTATATCAGAATAGATAATCAAATAAACCTGTTTCGTATCTGAAAACCTGTTAATAAAATAATGAAGTAGAGTATTTGAACAATATTCATCATCGCAAACCATAGCGATTCTTTTTCCCTCAATAAGATCGAAAAATTCAGATTCTTTAAGTTCCATAAAGGTAAGAGAAGAGGGAGGATTAATAACCATTTCGAACTTTATCACTTTAAGATAAATTCATAAATACAACTAAATAAACCAAAGTATGATTTCATCTACGGTCTTACAGAAAGCGATTATTGATTATTGATTATGAATAAAATTCCCTATGGAGATTAAAAAGTTTAACGGTTAACAAGTTCTCCTCCTTTACTTTAAAAAGTTAGTTGTGCACCACTTACTATAAATAGAAACCACAATCATGTGTTAAACAGAAAGATATATAACTTTCCATGAAGTCATTGTAATAATTATGAAGTCTTAAGGGAAGTAGGAGGTTTAAAATTGAGTTCAAAAAATTGGAGAGATAAGGTGGAAGAATCCAAATTTATTCTTAAAATTCTGACCGAGAACACTATTGCTGCGATATTTGTGTATCAAGATGATCATTTTGTTTATGTAAATCCGGTTGTGGAGAAACTAACCGGATACACTAAGGATGAACTTTTAAAAATGCGCTTCTGGGATCTCATCCACCCAGATCTAAAGGATATGGTAAAGGAGAGGGGAAGAGAGGGGCAGAAAGATAGGCCAGTGGAACCATCACTGTACGAAATCCCTTATTTTACAAAGAGTGGAGAGTTGAGATGGGGCCTGTTCTCCTTCTCCAATACAATCTATAGAGGTAAGCCGGCCGGTGTTATAATCGTAGTTGATATCACCGAGAAGAGAAAACTGGAGGAGGAGCTGAAGGAATCAGAGGAGATATTTAAAGCAATAGCTGATAATTCCCTTACGGGAATCTTTGTCGTTCAGGATGGGAGATTCAAATACATTAACAGGATAGTTGAGAAGGTAACAAAGTATACAGTAAATGAACTGTATCAGATGGATCCCTTTATGCTCATTACTGAAGAATTCAGAGAAATTGTAAAACGAAACTACAACAGGGTTTTAAATGGCAAGAGGGTTCCTCCCGGGGAGGTCAAGTATCAAACAAGAGATGGAGAGGAAAGATGGGTAGTGATGAGCATCACCAGGATTAACTATGGTGGAAGACCTGCAGTCCTTGGGAACTGGATAGACATAACTGAAAGAAAAAGAGCTGAACTCAAACTTACCGATTCAGAGGAGAAATTCAGAATCCTGGCTGAAAGATCTGTTGCAGGCATATACCTCATACAGGATGATGCCTTTGTATATGTTAACCCAAGGATGGCTGAGATCTTTGGCTATGA
>Ga0180932_1027_pt1 | contig 14190 bp, 13 predicted proteins | sample Deesub1362A_J573_FD_124189 | JGI IMG/M metagenome (GOLD analysis project Ga0180932, IMG submission 124189) | Archaeoglobus sp. JdFR-24
TTCATTGAAATTCTAAAGAAATATTTCAATCTGGGCGAAACAACAATAAATTCCTTCATCCGCTAGCCTGAATTGATTTGATGATAGGAGGGCTAGCGGTTACCCAGTTGATACTATGTTGGGAAAATAAGAAGAAAAGAAAAAAATAGAAGAATAAAAATAATGAATGGGATTGTTTTCGCTGGTTGCATCCTTTCATGCAATTTTTACAACATCCACCCTTTCATTTTCTTATGAATGGGATTGTTTTCGCTGGCAAATTTCTTTCATGTACCTGACTATACCAACAACATTCACCCCTTTCATTTTCTTATGAATGGATTATATTCATTGGCAAATTCCTTTCATGCACGTAAGTATGTTGCCAACTCCTTCACCCCTTTCATAAGAAAGAAAAAATATTTATCTTTCATTTCCTTTCATAAGTCCTTCTCTCCCCTCTTTCATGAGTAAATAAGATAAAAAATGAATGAAAGGATCCCCTTCATTGGCAATTCCTTTCCCTTCCATGAATGCACTTTGCCAATCCCACAATCCCATTCATAAGTTCCTCTTCCTCCTTTCATAAGATTATTGAGGTAAAAATGAATGAAAAGAAAATGAAAATACTGGCAGCTATTCCATGCTTCAATGAGGAGGCAACAATAGGAAGCGTAGTCATAAAAGCAAAACGCTATGTTGATGAAGTAGTAGTCATAGATGATGGAAGCGTTGACGATACAGCAAGAATAGCCAGCGAAGCAGGAGCAAAGGTGATAAAGCATAAAGAAAACAGGGGAAAGGCAGCTGCAGTAAAAACAGCTTTCAAATATGCATTGGAAAATGACTTCGATATAGTTGTTACTCTAGATGGAGATGGACAGCACAATGCAGATGAAATTCCAAATCTACTTGAGCCAGTTTTAAATGGCAAGGCAGATATGGCCATCGGCTTTCGTTTTGGAAGATTCACAGAAATGCCTTTCTGGAGAAAGATCGGAAAAAGAGTTCTCGACTATGCAACAGGTATAGGAGCAAAAAAAGTTACAGACAGCCAGTGTGGCTTCAGAGCATTTAATAGAAAAACGATAGAAACATTTGCAAAGCGAATCAGAGGAAATGGATTTAGCGTAGAAAGTGAGCAGCTTGTTCTCGCCAACGATTACGATCTAAAAGTTGCAGAAGTAAGAATCTCCTGCAAGTACAAACATTTAAAGAACACTTCCAAAAAGAATCCATTCTCTCATGGTCCATCTGTCTTAAGCTACGTCATCTGGCTCATAGCAGAAAGACGCCCTCTTATTTTTATCGGAATCCCTGGCTTAATGCTTGTACTTTTGGGTTTCTTCTTTGGAATAAAAACCGTACAATTTTACAATAAAACCGGGACATTTTTAATTTCATATGCTCTTGTTACAATACTCCTCTTAATTATTGGCTCATTAGCTGTTCTAATGAGCCTACTCCTCAATGTCCTCCCACATATTGTGGAAAAAGCGAGAGAAGAATAAATATTCGTCTTGTTTATATTAGTAGAATTAAGAGGGAACGAATGGATAAGTTAAAAGTTGGCATTATTGGTGCAGGAAAAATGGGAATGCTTCATGCAGGTATTTTTAATAGTCTAGAAAATAGTACAATTTCTGCAATATCAGAAAAGAAAAATTTAATAATCAATGGTTTAAAGAAATACTTACCCTATGTAAATGTTTATCAAGATTATGAAGATATGCTAGAAAAGGAGAATTTGGATATTGTTGTTATAACAACCCCGGTTTTTTTACATAAAACAATGATCGAAGATGCCTTAGAGCATAATTTACACATTTTCGTTGAAAAACCGCTTGCTCTGAATAGTAATGAATGCAAATCGATACTTACTCGGCAAAGAGATAATAAATATAAAACAATGGTTGGTTATTGTCGAAGATTTATGGCTACGTATAATTTTGCAAAAAAAATCATTGAAGATTCGTTATTAGGAAATATAAATTATTTTCAGTCTTCTCTGTTTGTGGGACAGGTTTTTAGCTCTGGGAAAGGATGGCTATACGATCCTAAACTGAGTGGTGGCGGAGTTTTAATGGATCTTGGCTCACATGCTATAGACATGTTTCATTACTTATTTGGTGAGATAGATAGTGTGCATGCTTTTGCCAAATCTGTGTATAATACAGAGGTAGAAGATTATATTTCTGTTAACCTGCGTTTCAAAAACGAACTCTTTGGTTCCTTGCAAGTATCGTGGTCAATAAGAAATTATCGTCTTCCCGAACTGAAAATTGAAATGCATTTTGATTATGGAACAGTTATTGTAAGTGAGAAATACATTAGTGTTTATTCAGAAAAAGAAAACGAGTTTATAAAGAAGGGTTGGAATACTTATTATAAGCAGAATCTTACCAAGAGTGTACCTATTGACCTCGCAGGACCAGAATATACATTAGAGGATTTACATTTCTTGAACTGTATATTGGAAAATAAAGAAACTCGTTGCAATTTCAAAGAAGCAGCAAAAACAAATTTTGTTATAGATAAAATTTATTCATCTATTGAAAAAGAGAGAATCGAAAAAGTAACCTATGGAGGATAAAGCTATGGAGCTAATTTTGGGTCATAACCAGTTTATAGGAATAAGTCATATATCCGAAGAAAAAGCTAGAGAACGTGAAAAAAAATTCTCGAATGTTGAGAACATATATAAAGTAGTAGAGAAGGCAGCAGAGTTAGGATATAAAGGTATGATAATTGAGACACATCCACGAATGTTAGAGTTCTTGGAATATTACAAAAACAACAGGACATTTGATATAGATTTTTATTTGCAAGTACCCTATGTGCAAGGATATATCCAAAAAATGAATGAGAAGGGGTTATCAGGATTAATTAGAGACATTATTCATCGAACAGGTATAAAAAGTGTATCAGTCATGGCATTAAAGAGCGTGATAAATTTAGCTAAACGAGATTATCTTTCTATGGCTACATCTGCTCTTCAACTAGAGATAGCCCCTTTTGTAGATGTCGATATTAAGGCGTTGTTTTTGCATAATGTAGTTACTGATTTGCTTTTAGCCCTTAAGGTAACAGATGCTTTTATTGAATATATCGAATATGTAAAGGAAAAGTTCGACATAGAACCAGGATTTATTACATTGAATTTTCAACTATTCAAAAACAGTTTTGAAGAATGGAGGATAGAACCTTCTTTCGTTATGACTCCCGTGAACCCAGGAGGTTATGATATGAACCCCTCAAAAGAAGCTGTGGAAAATGCAATAAAGGATTACAAGGGAAAGATTATGGCCATGAATATATTGGGGGGAGGAGCTTTTTCTGTTGACGAGGCTTGTAAATATTTAAAGACTTTTGAGAATATAAGATATTGTGTTGTTGGTGCATCATCAGAAGAACATCTAAGAGGAATTGTAGAGGTAATGAAATGAAAATAGCATTTTTTGTAAATACTCCAGCTCAAGTGCATTTTTATAGAAATATTATAAAAAAATTGAAAGAAAGAGGGCATGAGATAAAAATACTTGCTAGAGATTATAGAGAAACAATTTCTATACTAGAAGGATTCAACATGAATTATTCAATTTTTACAATAGCTTATCAATCAAAATACGTAAAATCTTTGGTTTTTCCTTTTGATACTTTGCTTGCTTATAAGCTTTTAAAAAATTTTAAACCCGATATAGTAGTAGGTCATGCTTTTTATTCTGTATATTCGTCTAAGCTTTTAAGAAAACCCTCTATTATATTTAATGACAATGATTTTGCCCCGATCCAGTTTATTATGCTTTCTCCTTTTACAAATGTTATATTAACTCCAAAAAATTTTAAAAGGAACTTAGGAGAAAAGCATATCAGAATAGATAGTTATAAAGAATTGGCTTATTTGCATCCACGTTATTTTAAACCCAATAAAGATGTATTTGATTTATTAAACATTTCTCCAAATGAAAAATTTGTTCTCATTCGCTTCAATGCACTTGATGCAGCTCATGATGTTGGATTAAAGACATTTTCTTTAAACGAGAAAAGGAAATTAGTGAATAAATTAAAAGATTATGTTAAAGTATTTATTTCCTCCGAAGGTTCTTTACCGAACGATCTAAAAAAATATTCTCTGGAAATACCCAAGCATAGAATACATGATGTTTTATATTATGCTCAAATGGTTATTACTGAGACAGGAACTATTACAACAGAAGCTGCTGTTTTAGGTACCCCTGCTGTCGTTTATAATTCCAAACTCAGTAAATGCGGCAATTTTATAGAACTTAGCAACTATGGATTGTTGCATCCTTACGAAGACCCTAACAAAGCAATAGAGAAAGCAGTGGAATTGATTCAACAACCATATCTCAAAGAAGAATGGGAAAAAAGAAGAAAGCGATTATTGAAAGATAAAATAGATATCACAGAATTTATGGTGTGGTTTATTGAAAATTATCCACGAAGTTTCAAAAAACTGAAAAAAAATCCGGAGATACAGTACATATTTAGATAAAATTTTCAATCAAACACTTAAGTAAAGAAGGAGTGTGACAAATATGAAAAATGTGATTGTAGGGAAAAATATTAAATTAGGGAAATATGTATTATTGGGTGTACAACCCAAAAAGCCGACCACCGAGTTAATAATTGGAGAAAATGCAATAATTAGATCTCATACTGTAATATATGCAGGAAATAAAATAGGAAATAATTTCCAAACAGGCCATAGTGTGTTAATAAGGGAAAATAATATTATAGGAAATAATGTAAGTGTTGGTTCTCATACTGTAATAGAGAGAGAAAATATAATAGAGGATCATGTTAGGATCCATTCTCATTGTTTTATTCCTGAGTTTGTTATAATAAAGAAAAAAGCTTGGCTTGGTCCACGAGTTACAATACTAAATGTCCTTCATCCCCCATGTCCAAGATGGGAGGAATGTGCAAAAAATGTTGTGATAGAAGAAAATGTAAAAATAGGTGGTAATGTTACTATCTTACCCAGGATAAAAATAGGAAAAAATTCTTTAATTGGAGCTGGTTCAGTGGTTACCAAAGACATTCCTAAGAATAGTGTTGCTATAGGAAATCCTGCAAGAGTTATTAAAAAAATAAATGAACTTGAATGTGAACCTGGGTTTTATAAAGTTCCTTACGAATGGGAAAAATGAGGTGAGAAAATGCAAGTAAACTTAGTCGAGATGTATGTGGACGAAGAAATAAAAAATGCTGCGATAAATGTTTTAGAAAGTAAAAGGTATGTTAAAGGGCAGCAGGCAAAAGAATTTGAAGAAGAATTTGCACGATTTTGTGGAGTTAAATATGGCATAGCTACTAACTCTGGTACATCGGCTTTGCATATAGCTCTACTCGTGACAGGAGTAAAAGCAGGAGATGAAGTTATTGTACCCTCGCATACATTCATTGCAACCGTATCTCCTCTGATTCATATAGGGGCAAGACCGATATTTGTAGAAATAGAGGAAAAAACATATACTATGGATGCAAATGCCATCGAGAAAAAGATAACAAAAAAAACAAAAGCAATCATACCGGTTCATTTATACGGACATCCGTGCGATATGGACGCAATAAAAGAGATTGCCGAGGAATATGATTTAAAAATTATAGAAGATGCTTGTCAGGCCCATGGAGCTGAGTATAAAGGGAGAAAAATCGGCAGTATCGGTGATATAGCTTGTTTTAGTTTTTTTCCATCAAAAAATATGACCGTAGCTGGTGATGGAGGGATGATTGTTACTAACAATGAGGAGTATGCAATAAAAGCCGCTGCTTTGAGAGATCAAGGAAGAGTTGCTGGTAAGAAATATGAGCATGATTATATTGGTTTCAATTATAGAATGAGCGAAATACTTGCTGCTATAGGTAGGATCCAGCTGAAACATTTACCAGAATGGATCGAAAAAAGGAGAGAGATAGCAAAAATATATAATGAATTGCTGGAAGATACAGATATAATATTACCTTATGAAAGGAAATGGGCGAAACATGTTTATCATTTATATGTTATAAGGCATGCAGAGAGGAACAAGCTTAGAGAATTTTTAAAGAAAAAAGGAGTGGCAACTGGAATCCACTATCCGATTCCTGTTCATCTTCAGCCGGCGGTAAGGAATTATATCGAAAAAGATTACGAACTTGAAATAACAGAAAAAGTTGCAAAAGAAGTGCTTTCGCTACCGATATATCCCCAGATGGAAAAAGAAAAAGTAGAATATGTTGTAGAATGCATAAAAGAATTTGGAGGAAGAAAATGAAAATCGCTGTCATTGGCACTGGTTACTGGGGGAAAAATCATGTGAGAGTATTAAAAGAACTGCTAGATGAGGGACAAATAGAGGGGCTTTGCATCTGCGATATTGATAAGGAAAAAGTAAAGGAAATATCATTCAGCTATAAAATTCCTTATTATATAAATTATAAGGATTTACCAGCTAACATAGATGGCGTTGTGATCGCTACCCCTTCTGATACTCATTATAAAATTACAAAGGAATTTTTAGAAAAAGGAAAAGATGTACTAGTTGAAAAGCCAATGACTTTAAAATCAAGAGAAGCAGAAACACTCATTGAAATAGCCGAAAGAAATAGTAGCATACTTATGGTTGGACACATATTCAGATACCATCCAGCTATTGTTGAACTTAGAAACAGAATAAATAAAGGAGATTTCGGAAAGATATATTATATGATAAGTAACCGATTATCTTTGAGACAGCCAAGAAAGGATATGGGTGTTCTGTTTGCTTTGGGCATACATGAGGTTGATATTTTCTGCTATTTGTTAGGTAAGGAATATCCTGAGGCAATATTTGCAACCATGGAGAGTTATATTGGTGAAACGGAGGAAATGGCACATATTACAGTATATTTTGAAGAAGGAACAAAAGGGTATGCTTTCGAAAGCTGGATTACGCCAGTATATGGCAAAAAAAGAGAGCTTATTGCTGTTGGTAGCAGGATGAGTGCATATGTAGACTATTTAAAACCGAACGAAATCAAATTCTTCGAATCTACTTTAGATGATGAAAAAGTTAGTATGGAGGGTTTTTATAGCGTGCCATTAGAGTACAAAGAACCGTTAAAAGAAGAACTTAAAGATTTTGTGGGATGTATAAAAACAAGAAGAAAGCCCATAGCAGATATGTATGTAGGGAAAAGAGCGGTGGAGATAATCGAAACAGCTATAAAAAGTGCGAAAGTAGGCAAAAAAACCCCATTTAATAAAGTTATTAATGTGAAAGACAAATAAAAAATGGTTAAAAATGAAAAGTGACATGAATATTCTATTTATAGTACCTCATTATCAAACATTTATTAAGGAAAGTGTTGAAGCCGTCAGTAAACACGTAAATCAAATCAATGTGGTTATTCATTACAATAAGTTGATCGAACCCTTGACTCATATTCCATTAGACGGCTATTTTGAATATGTTAAAAAATTTACAAAAATTAATCTAACGGATATGAGTGAAAAACCAGATAATATTACTATCCATTTAATCCCCCTGACATACTTTGTTCCTGATGGAAGTAATAAATATTTGGGAGACAAATTATCGTACAAACTTGAAAAATTTATTAATAAAGAAAAGTTAAAATTAGATCTTATCCATGCACATTTTACATGGCCTTCTGGCTATGCTGGTGTAAAATTAGGTAAAAAATTTAACACCCCGAAGATCATAACAGCTCATGGGTTTGATATCTATGATTTACCGTTCAGAGGAAAAGGGTGGTTTGATAAGATAGAATGGGTCTTGGAAAAAGCAAATCATATTATAACAGTGAGTAAAAGTAATTTTGAGATAATAAATAAAAAAATTGGAATTTCTGGGGAAAAAATCTCCATAATCCCAAACGGATTTAACCCAAAACATTTTAAACCAATGGATACTATCAAAACCCGGTTCAAACTTAATCTTCCGTTAGATAAAAAAATAATACTAAATGTTGCCAATCTGGTGCCGATTAAGGGGCATAAATATTTATTAACAGCGATAAAAGAAGTTACCAAGTATAGAAGCGATATTTTAGTATTGATTGTTGGAAGCGGGCCCATAAAAAAGCAACTAGAAAGAAGAGTCAAAAGAAGTCAACTCCAAGATTTTGTCAAATTTGTAGGAGCAAGAGCACATGCTGAGATCCCATTGTGGATGAATGCTGCAGATATTTTTGTTTTACCAAGTTTGCAAGAAAGTTTTGGTGTAGTACAGATAGAGGCAATGGCTTGTGGAAAACCAGTTGTTGCTACAAGAAACGGGGGAAGTGAAGAGATAATATCCACTGAGGATTATGGATTATTATGTGAACCAGCAAATCCAAAAGATCTAGCAGAGAAGATTTTAGTTGCATTAGATAAGAAATGGGATCAAAAAAAAATAAGGAACTATGCCAGCCAATTTACATGGAAGAACATTGCAAAAAAAACATTTAAAATATATTCCAAACTATGTAATAAGACTTAGAGAGGAAAAAATGAGCGTAGTTAAGAAAAGAAATAAGATATTTTATATGCTGATTATATTATTCCTAATAAATCTATTTAATATAAAGTTGTTATTATTAAATAATATGGGAATTCAGGGGTATCATGTCAACCTATATAAACAAATAGGAAATACATTTCTTCTATTAACCATAATAATTCATCTAATTGGTGTTTGGACTCTCTTTCGGTGCTTATGTAAGAAAAGAAAAATAATAATATTAATGACGGTTATTCTTCTGTTATCAAATTATATTTCCTTTTTAGTAGCTCCATGGTTTTTGGGATATTATACTATAGACCGTGGGGATAATCTTTCCAGCATAGGTTTTTTAAACTCGATATTGAAAACCGGGAAAATGGATTCTTTAGATATTTCTAGCATATATCCTAGTACATTTATTTTCATAACCTCTCTAAAGCTTATATCTGGAACATCAGTATCAAATATAATATGGCTAACGCCCATCATTTATTTTATATTTTTTGTAATCCTTCTAATTATATTAGGTAATTATTTTCTTAGAAAAATATTTTTTAATAAAAATTTGGAATATTCAATTAAAGTTTTCTCCATAATCACTGGTATTTCATTCGGATATATACTTGGTTATTATCATGATACAATTGTTGCTAATTATACAACATTTGTAATCGAGGGTATTGTAATCTATACCTTCTTTAAATATATCGAAAACTACTCAAATAAATATCTAATATTGTTTATACTTTTCTTTGCAAGCACTGTAATAGGTCATCCATTTATTGCATTTTTCAATGTTTATCTTTTCATATTGTACTTTGTTTATTTTAAATTAAAATTCCAAAAAAAACCAAAAACCACTATGATTATAGCTATTGCCACAATTTTTATATTACCAATGGCTTGGTTAGTTTTCCAACCTAGCTTACTAAAAACCGTTATTAAAATTTTTCAATTCGTAATATTTTCAAAATATACTGTAATTGATCAGACATTATTGTTAACAAAAAGAGCTAAATTAAGTATTTTTGAAATAATAAAATATTCCAGTGTAATGTTTAGTGCACAAATTCTTTTATATTCTAGTATACTAATAATTTTATTAATTTTATTAATACTTAAAATGAAACCTAATTTGAAAAATACAAAAATACTACCTATTTTATCCAAAAAATTTTTTAAGGTTGGTTTTTTTGGATTTTCAATAACTAGTATTTTTACACTTTTTTTACTTTTTTCACCAATAAAACGTAATTATAATAAAATTTTATATTTAAATATAGGGATATATTTTGCCATTGTGTTATTTATTATATTATTTTTTAATCTACTATATCATAGTAATACAAAGAAACAACAGAAAAGATGGATATTTTTATTTTTAATATTAATTTCAACTATATTTATTACCAGTGTATTTGGTTTATTTTACTCACCTTATACAGGTTTGCCAAATATTGGCATATCAAATAGCGAGATGAGTGGAATAAACTTTTTATTCCCGCATTTATGTGATAGTTGCAAGGTTATAGATCCTATCGGTGAATCAGGTAGGTATTTTATTTGGCGGTATGGCTATTCTTCAGCACTTCACAACCCTTCTATAATGTATATGACCAAAATTCCTGATCACTTTGGATATTTTGAAGTTAGATATGTAGGGGAGCTGGATTATGCTATTAAAATCCAGCATAACATTTTTAGTTATCAAAAAAAAGTAAAGATGGATTATAATAATACATTAATTGTAATTTCAAAGTATCATATAGAACCGTATGAGATAGTTACTCCGTACCGGAATGTTGCTAGATACACCTTTAATGATCTGATGAGATTGCGTTCTGATACCACTGTAAATATGATTTATAGTACAAATGATTTTAAAATAAGTTATGTTTATAGTTAAGTTAATTATATGATTTGTCTAAAGAAAACAGAAAACAAATATGTTATAGGTGACTTATATGCATAATATAAAAGTAATGGTTATAGGCTTAGACGGAGCAACTTGGGATGTAATCATGCCCCTCGTTGATAGAGGTGAACTACCAACATTTAAACATTTTATAGAAAATGGGTCATGGGGGGTGTTAAAAAGCACGATACCCCCTATAACTATCCCAGCTTGGCCATCTTTTGTCACTGGTAAAAACCCTGGAAAATTTGGTATATTTGATTTTTTAATGCCAGATAAAAATCTTCCAAAGGGAAGAATAGTTATGTCTCGTGATATAAAATCAAAAAAAATTTGGGATTATCTAGGATATTTTGATATAAAATCAATTATAATTAATCTTCCTAATTCATACCCTCCAGAAAAAATTAATGGAGTGATGGTTTCTGGTATGCTTACGCCACCGGATAGTAATTTTACATATCCAGAAGGAATTATTAAAAATTTTGATTATGAAATTGAAATAGACCCAAAACTAATCTTAAAATATCGTGGTTCACGAAAACTTTTGGATATATTGTTAAGAATAATCAATAAAAGATTGAGATTAGCTGAACATTTTCTTGATAATTTTGAATGGGATTTGTTTTTTATATTAATTAGAGAGACAGATATCATTCAGCATGTTTCTTTTAAAGAATTTGAAAAGGTTGGAGAAATATATAAATACATTGATAAAAAACTTTTTGATATGCTGTCTTGTATTGATATAAACAAGACCATAGTAGTTTTAATGTCTGATCATGGATTTTCTCCTCTTAACAAAACCTTTTATGTAAATAACTGGCTACATAAACTTGGATTGCTGCACATGAAAAAGATAGAAGATGTTAAAAATGTAAATAAAATTAATAAAATGCTTCTGAAATTAGGATTTACACAAGATAGGTTAATAAAAATTATTAAAAAATTTAGGCTTTTAAGTCTTGTTGCTAAGATAATTCCCCCGTCTTTAATATCTAAAATTCCATCAACAGCTTATGAAATTGACTTCAATAATAGTATAGCATATTCTGGGGGGCACTTTGGTTCTGAGGCAACCTACATCTTATTAAATAAAAATAAGCTTAAGGACAAGCAAGAATATGAGAAGGTCAGAAATTTAATTATTAAGGAGCTTTTAAAATTAACCGATCCTAATACTGGTGAACATATAGTTGAAAAAGTTTACAAAGGTGAAAAATTATTTACTGGTGAATTCTCTTCGATTGCGCCAGATATTGTTATGCTTCTGAAAAGGGATTGTGGAATGTCTGCAGTTGTAACAGGCGATCAAAAAATCCTACAATATATACCTACCCCTTCAGGAACGCACGATATTAATGGGATTGTTTTATTTTATGGCCCAGGAATCAAAAAAGGATACAAAATAGAAGGTGCAAAAATATATGATATAACACCAACAATTCTCCATATTTTTGGCTTACCGATCCCAAATGATATGGACGGTAGAATATTAATGGAAATTTTTGAAAAAGACTCGGAGTCTGCCAAAAGAAAGCCAAAATATGTCAATCCAAGTTATTATGAGAAAAAAGAAAAAAGAGAAAAAGAAAGAATTAAGCAAGCAATCAAGAACTTAAAGTTAAAAGATAAAATTTAAACAAATTTTCCCAATAATTTTCTTACTATCCCAAAATCGATTCCTATACTTTTTTCTATTGCAAGAAACATTTCTATGTCCTCTCTATCAAAACTTTTTGTTAGAAGTAGCAGGACAAAATATGAAAGCAAGAAGATAAATAATAAAACAGGAAGCATCCATAATTCAACTTTAAAGTGAGAAGCAAATATATATATTGAAGCCAGTAAAACAATACTTATTCCTATTGGTTTCAAATAATTCCATGTAAACGGATGTATTTTTGATAGTTGATAAAGCTTTGTTGAGTTAAGTATGTTTGCCATGCAATAGGCAGATAAAGATGCTATTGCTGCTCCTTCTATGCTGTATATAGGAATTAATATAGTATCTAAAACTACATTCGTTATTGCTGCAACAAAACTTGTAAGCATTAAAAACTTTGTTTTACCCAATACCATTAAAGTAAGGCCATTTAGGCCAAGAAATGTATGGAACATAAAGCCAATGGATAAAATCCGTAGGGCTAATTCCGCTGAGACATAATTTATTCCGAAAAGAAAATTTAAAACGAATCTAGGAAATAAAAATAATATAGAGAAGATGGGAATTGTGGCTGAGAAAACCCATTTGGTAAGGACTTGATAGATTCTTCTCATCTCTTTTATTAAATTCATTGAGTAGAGTTGCGAAACAATAGGTGTGTATAAAAATGCTGCAGAGCTTAAAGCTGTTGGTATTAGACGAGCTAAAGGTACTGCTGCATTATACAGCCCCACGATATTAGATACTTCAAAATAGCCAAGCATCAATGTGTCAGTCCAAGACATTATCAAATTTAACATTATGGCAATAATAAGCGGAAGAGAAAAGAAAAGTAACTCTCTTTTTGTAGAGTCATATGAATTTTCATTATTTTTTAAAAACAGGAAAAAATCTCTATTTAATATATATGCAGCAAATATTCCACAAGAAATAACGATCGATAATAAAAGAGCATAAATTACCCCTAAGAAAGGCAAACCAAGCCAAATCACTATGATAAGAAATAAGATAAAGGTTACATTCCTTGAAATATCATGAAAATATACTTTCGGTTTAACTTCATTGAATCCCCTAAATATTGCTGTAAAAATAAGAATTAATACAAAGAAAGGAAGAGATATTGATAAAATTTTCAAAGTTGCGTTAAGCTTTTCTTCATGAAATATTTTTATTGAGATAATATTGGATGTGAGAAAAAGAATTAATGAAAAGATGATGCTTGCAACGAGAGAAATTTCTATGGCGGAGATGGTAATATCTCTGACCTTTTTCATGTCTTTTTTTCCTCTGTAGTATGCTATCTGCCTCGCAGTTCCTTCCTGTAAACCTAAAGTTGCAAGTATTGCAAAAATATTGAATAGCACAAATGCTAAAGAAAAAACTCCATATTCTTCCTGAGTGTAATATCTTGCTATAAGAACTCTTTGTAAAAATCCTAAAGTCAACCCTGCAATAGTTCCTACAAAAATTATTCCGGTTCCTTTTGCCACTTTTTGAAGAGACTCATTGATTATGGAAAGATTTATAGGTTGTTCTGCCACCATTTTTCACCTATTTTGTATCTTTATTTTTCCAAACTGTTTAATTATCAACATAGCTAGCTAATTTTGGAAGCATAAATAACTTTTTTTCACTTCACAATTTCTAGTTGCGATTAAAATATTTAATATCCCGTTTACATTGACTTCGTCGGTTAAGATAGGATTTTCTATACAAAAAGGAACAGAAACAATTGCAGTCTGATGAAATATGTAATCTACTCCTTCAAACTCATTCTTCAAAAAATCTAAATCCCGAATATCTCCTTTTTCAAAAACAATTTTTTCATTATCAACCAGCTGTTTTATGTTTTCCAATTTTCTTGTGAAAAGATTATTTATAACTATAACTTCATTATTTTCTGCCAGTTCTTCAGCCAAATGAGAGCCAATAAATCCTGCTCCGCCTGTAATAACTACTCTCTTATTTTTCACATAAGGAATACGAAATTGAATATTTAATAATTGCTTCTTAAAGATTTTCAAGAATAGTATGGGCACTGATGATATGTTAAAGCCCGCCTCCATATAAGCATGAAGGAGGCGGTAAAATGTTGTATGCAGGTATGGATGTGCACAAAAAGTTTTGTCAGATCA
>Ga0180932_1005_pt1 | contig 14086 bp, 6 predicted proteins | sample Deesub1362A_J573_FD_124189 | JGI IMG/M metagenome (GOLD analysis project Ga0180932, IMG submission 124189) | Archaeoglobus sp. JdFR-24
ATGACGAATTTGGCTGTGCCTGTTTCATCTCCAATAAGTCCTACCTGTGAGATGCTGGGGCTTTCTGAATCCCAGAGCTGTATTACCTTAGCCTTGACTGTTACCCACTTATCATTTTCAAGGGAGTCGAGCTTAACTTCAGGGCTATCGAAAACCATTTTCTCAGAAATGTTGGAAATGTTGTGGTTTCTTGCTATATGGTTTAGGATTGTTCTGACAGATTCCTTTTCGGGGATTTTGAATTCGTGGATTAGCAGTTTAAGTTTGGCTAAAGTCTCTTCTTTTTCCTTCTGGCTTAATTCTATACCAATCTGGTTTAGTTTTTCGGATATTTTTTCCATTAGTTTTTCCAAATTCATAAAATCACCAATAGGGGTGGGGATGAGGGAAAAGAAGTGAGATGGATAGATTTCATGTTATAATTCGGAATTATAAATTTGCAAAATTTTAATTTTAGGTAGTTTTGGGATTCCATTGTTGATAATCCTTATACATACTTCAACCAACCCTGAAGTCTCTAAGCTGTTCTTCAACCTTTTAAATGTATTTCATATTCTACTTCTTTATCCTTCTTCTGCTAAAACCTTGCCATTCTCCAAGATGGATATGAGTTTTTCGGCTGATAGATCAATAGTTTTTTGTTTTGAATGGAGTTTAGCGGGATGTTTTTGAAAAAACACCTATTTGAAAAGTGTTGAAATTGGCAGAGAGGTGATTTTGGGGGCAGAAATTTTTTTGAGATACTACAGTTAATGTGAACCCAAAAAAAAGAAACCATAAAATAGTGGTACTAAGATAAAGCAATAAAAATGTACAGTGTGAAATGGGACAATGGCACGAAAGGAATTAGACTGATAACATCTGGAGATGGAGATGTTTCACCTTTGATTAGACCTGTATTCCACGAAGAACTCGATGTTTTTGGCTTTAACAGATACTGGAACTATCCTAAGTGTGAAAAGCCTCTCTTGTGGAGTGTAGGTAGATACTATTTCTACAGTGGAAATAAAGTAGCTCGTGTTAAGGGAGGGGGATTCTACGAAAGTCCAAAACTGGAGATTTTTGAAAAAAATCTTGAACTTGAACCAGTAGATGTAAAAGGTATGGTTAACAGAAATAGGGAGACTATGGAGGACATTGTACATACAACTTTGGATTTCATCAGTGAAGTTTATAATGCATACATCAACAAGGTGGATAAAGTTGTTGTCGCCTTTAGTGGGGGAAAGGACTCAACTGTGCTATTAGATCTAGTTCAAAGGGTCATAGCCCCTGATGACTTCATTGTAATGTTCAATGATACTACAATGGAGTTATCTCTTACATACAAATACATTGAAACTATAAGGAATAAATATCCAAATCTTAAATTTATTACTGCTAAATACGAGAGACCAGCAATTGAAATGTGGCGTGATGTGGGGATACCAAGTAAAATTCATAGGTGGTGTTGTACGATTTACAAAACTATGCCAACAATAAAAGCAATACAAAATCTTGTAAAAAAAGATGCTCCAAAAATTTTATTATATGATGGAATACGAGCTGATGAAAGCATTAACAGGGCTAAGCTATCTAATATAAGTAAGGGTAAACACTTACAACAAATAAATGTTCATCCCATATTAGAATGGAATTCCGCAATAATTTACCTTTACGCATTTTTGAGAGGATTACCTCTAAATGATTTGTATAGATATGGTATAATAAGAGTGGGTTGTGCAGTTTGTCCGTTTGGATCGAACTGGAAAGAGTTGGTACTTTGGCTAAAATTCAAAAATGAGATAAAGCCATATTTGGAGTTAGTAGAAAAATACGCTAAATTTAGGTGTAAAGGAACAGACATAAAAGATTTTATTCGGGATGGTGTATGGAAGAAGAGGATTGGTGGAGCGAGCCTAGGTGTTTCAGACAAAGTTAATATTATTGAAGAAAATGGACAAATTAAATTTACAGTGAAATTGCCGAATATAAATTCTTTCGCATGGTTTAAAACTGTAGGGAGGTTTACTGCAAATAATTCTTCTGGATACATCGAATTTAATGAGAAATGTTACAACTTCAATTTTAAATTAGAACCAAAAAAATTAGAGATTACTTTTGAGTCTAGATTACCGAAAGATATGCTTTTTTATCTCAAAAATTCTGCTTATAAAACTGCATATTGCATCAAATGCGGTACATGTGAGATAGAATGCCCAAAATCAGCCATAAAATTTAGAAAAACAATCGAAATAGACGAAGAAAAATGTATAAAGTGTCATAAATGTTTATCATTTATTGACAGGGGGTGTATTGTAGCTGACTCATATAGAATCAGTTCGGTGGTGGAGAAGATGAGTGGTAGGAGTCTTAGCAGATATAAATTTGGAATGCGTAAAGAATGGTTAGAGGAATTCCTCTCCAATCCAGAAAAATGGTGGGTTGAAAATAGTCTTGGACCAGTTCAGTTTGAAGCTATGAAATTCTGGCTTACTGATGCAGAGATAGTGTTCGTTAGAGAAGATAATGTAAGAATTTTGACAGAAGTTGGGAGATTGTTCAGAAAATTGGGTGTTAATAGCGTATCAACTTGGAATATCATCTGGGTGAATTTAACTGAGAATTCACCGTTGATCGAGTGGTATATTCAAAAATTAGAGTGGGGCAGTAGATTTAGTAAAGATGAGCTCTTTAATGCTTTGGGTGACAATTATCGAGATAGAACAAAAAAGAATTTGATTAATACCTTATTTCAATTATTCAAATACACGCCCTTTGGTGAAGATCTTTCTTTGGGAATACCAATATATAAAGGCAAAAAAATAGATGGGATCGAAAAAAAAGGAATGCCAGTTTCTAAAGTAGATCCACTAGCTGTATTATATAGTTTGTACAGATATGCATCCAGAGTTAATAGATACTATTTCACAGTATCAGAGCTATATGAAAACTCTTGTATTGGTGGACCTTATAAAATCTTTGGATTACAAAGACAGGAGTTAGAAAAAATTTTGGTAGGATTGAAAGAAAGATATAAAGATTTAATAACGGTTGAATTTTCAGCAGATTTAGACAACATAAATCTTAACGAAGAGGTAAGTAGCTTTGATATCCTTAGAATATACGAAGAAGATAAAAGATGAAAAAGTTTAGGGAATATAAATATTTTGGAATGTGTAAAGAATGGCCTGAATTCAACAAATTTGACTTTTAAATTTCTTAAGATTTATTGAATAAAAAATCTAAAACATCCTACAACCTTTTTTGGAATTCCAAAATATGAAGTTTGAAATAATTCTTGACCCTCGTTGAATGTCATGGTCGACACAACATTATACTCCATGAACTATACCGAATTATCAACTAAAATCCGAAAATTTCATTTATGAGTATATTATCATTATATCGGGGGGTATTTAAATGTTCAAAGGAAAATATTCCGACTATCTCAATATTGATAAAGATTTTCAGCCGGTTTTCAATGAAGAAATTGATAGAACTAAAAAGGAATTGTGGAAATCTTTTATACCGCACGAGAACTTTTCAGAACTTCTTGAAATAACAATTAAAGCTCTTGATAGAGAGAAAATTTCGGATATGAGGTCTATTTGGCTATTTGGATCATACGGCACTGGAAAAACCCATGCAGTTTTTGTTCTTAAACACCTGTTAGAAGATGAAGATGATGAAGTTGAAGATTACATAATCAAGAGAGGATTAGATAAATTTTTGAGCGACAAGCTTAGGGCTATAAGGCAGAATGAAAAAGTTTTAGTTGTTTTTAAAAGTGGTGCTGGACATGTTGATAAACCTTCCAAATTACTCTTAGAAATTCAAGATACCATATATAGAGCATATGTAAAATACCTAACGCAAAAAGGTATTGAATATGCCCCAACAGAAACTGAGATTCAACTCTTAAGAGAACGCCTTGAAGATAAAGTGATTAACTGGAATCTACTTATAGAAAAATATAATCTTAAACTAAAAGAGGTAACATCCTTAGACGACTTAAAGAAAAAATTAAGCGAAGAACAACCAGATTTTGACTTTATAGGGAGACTGCTCGAAGTATTAGAAGAAGAAGGCATAATTATAAAATTCGACACTAAACGCTTGAAAGAATGGATAAAAGAAATATTTAACACAAATCATGTTTCGAGGATAGTGTTTATTTGGGATGAATTTTCTGGATTCTTTAAACCGGGAGCGCCATTGGACACTCTTCAAGAAATTGCTCACCTTACGCAAGAGGTTCCATTCTATTTACTGATTGTTACCCATAGACGTCCTGAACACTGGACTCAGACACTTACTGAAGACGTCAGTAAATTGAAAGATAGATTCCACTATATCCACTACTTAATGGAGCCTAATACTATTTACCAGCTAATTTCTAACGTTGTTTATCCCAAGAAAGATGAAATCTGGAGTTCTGAATCTGAAAAAATCTGGCAAATCTTAGAGTTCAATTTCTCTTTACTTCAAAACGATATTCAAGAGTTAATTGGATTTGAAGGGAACGTAAATTTAGAAACTTTCAAAAGATTACTTCCAATACATCCGTATTCGGCATTTATCTCTTCAAGAATTGTAGAAAATTTTGGTTCAACCCAAAGAACATTATTTCAGTTTCTAAAAACAGAAGAAAAAGCATCCTTTCCAGAGTTTCTAAGAGAGTATCCAACAGACGATTACTACTTACTTACTCCTGATTTCTTGTGGGATTACTTCTTTGTAAATAGCCGAGAGATTAGTGAATTTCATCCTGAAGTCATTACGATTCTCAACTACTGGAATTCTTGGAAAGACCATCTGGAGAACGAAGAAGAGCGGCGAGTACTTAAATTTGTCCTGCTTCTGATAACCCTAAATCAGAGAATCCAAACTAACGAAAAAATTCTTAGACCTTTTTATTCTACTATTGAGGTTGCTTTTTCAGGAGTACCTGTTTACAGACGTTTGAATCAAATTTTGGATAGCCTAACTAAAAAACAAGTTTTGAAGGAACTAAAAACTACAACAGACAAAGAATACTTAATACTAACTCATGAAATAGATCATAAAGATTTAGAGAGAGTAAAAAAAGATTTCTCAGACTTCAGTAAATTTATCAAAAGTATTAGAAGTGAGATTGAAGATATAGGAATACACAGACGTGTGCAAACAAAAGTAGTAAGTTCTGAAGATATCTTAAAGGATAGAATTCCAAAGATAGAAGTTGCCACATATCAGATTCCTTTGATTTTAACAGTAATGAGAGAGATGGAGAGAGTCGAAGACCTCAAAAAGAGAATCGAAGAACTGGCAAATCAACACCCAAATACACTTTTTGTTATCTCATATATTGAGTTTGGTTCTCAAGAGTGGAATTCAGTTATTGAAAATTTAGCCTACGAAGAATTGTTCAGGAAGTCTAATAAAGAAAAAGAGGCAAAGTTGTACAGAGACCAAGTTAACGAGATAACAAGAAAATGGTTAGATAGAGTCATAGCTGGTAGATTTGGCGTTATAACAAAAATTGGAGTTGATGATGCGATTATAAGAGATGATAATATTAGTGGACTTGAAGGATTAAGAAGTTTTTCGAAAGAGATTGTAGAGAAAATATTCCCCTACGGATTAGATAATTTAATTCTTAATGAACCTTTATGGGTTGTACAAAACAGCAAAGAAGGACTTGAGGTGGGTCTTCTCCATTTTAAGAGCAAAGTAACAAAACATAAATGGGCCGCACTATACGAGAGATTTGTCGAAAAAGATAGAATACTGGACTTTGATGGAAACTTTACAGCAGAAGGTTTGCTAAAACGAAACTATCCTCTCTGCAAAATGAGAGAGGCTGTGAAAAGATTATTCGATGAAACTGAAAGTGTAAGCCTTTTTGATGTTTGGGGAATGTTACAGGAACCCCCATTTGGGTTATACAACTCGCCACTAGCTTCATTTGTTTTAGGTTTAGTCATGAGAGATTACTCTAAAGGATACTTTGCAACGGACGGTAATATAGTAGAAGAAGTCTCTCCACAAGGAATGGTCAATTACTTATTGGATACAATTAGAGGGCATAAAGAATGGAAATTACAGAAGTTAAGTCCAGAACAAGAGTTATTTTGCAAAACAGCTAGAACTATTTTTAAACTTAGTGATGAAAGAGCAAGAGCACCAAAAAGTGTTATTATTAGTATCCGAAATAAAATAAAAACCGAATTTAAATATCCCTTGTGGGTTTTGAAATACACAATCGAACAAGAAAGAAATCTCGATTTTGAGGATTTAAATTCCAGTTCAATCTTGTTGTTAGATACTTTGGATTCGATTATAAAAGAAATACCTGAAGAGAACGCGAAAATAACTCTGACAGAAGACACGAAAGATAAAATAGAAAGGTTTGTAAGTCTAATTAACCAGTTAAATGAATACGACAAAAAGCTGGTAGTTGATAAATTAAAAGGTTATGCTATTCCTGAAAAATTTGAGGTTGGATTCAAGGAATTTGTTTCAAGGAGCTTTTTAAACCATAATTTCAAAAAACCGGAGGATTTGTCATACACACTATTAGAACAAAAGTTCAGAGACAGAATGCAAGAAGAACCATGGGCATGGGATGAAGAAAAAGCAAAGAAAGTTTTGAAAGATATGGTTATTGAAATGGAAATCTCAATAATATTATCGGAATGTATAGGAGTAAGAGATTATTTCATGGATGATCTTACTGGTTCTTTCCACAATAAAGTTCAAAAAACTGAAATTTTACCTTTATGGTTTTACAAATATCATCCATCGGTTAACAGAGAAATTGAGAGTGTGATTGTTCTAATAGATAAATTGAATGAGGTTGATGTCAATTCTTACAGAAGTTTTAGCTTTACAGAGTTTTTGGAACTATTAGTAGAAACTAAAGAAGAAATTAAAAAAATATTTAGTGAACAAGATGTAACCATTAGATCATGGGTTTTAGATAATATCGGCAGTAATTTGATCGACGAAGAGTTGGAAATCCTTATTAGAAAAATTAAGAAATTATTTTCTGAGAATCCAGAAATTAATGAGTCTCAACTTTTAGACTTATCAAGAAAATTATTAAATGAGCTAAAAATAACATCACTAAAAAATGGATTGAAAAGAAAGCTCGAAGAAATTTTTGGAACTTCAGATATCTCAAAGTTTTATCGTGAGTCTTTTATACCTCTTGTCGTTGTAAAATATTTACCAGAGTTTAAAAATTTCAATTTACCAGTAGACTTAACTTTGGATGAATTTTTGAAAGATTTGATAAAATTTGAAAAGCTTTCAAAAGATAAGTTAGAAACGTATTTAGTCATTCTGGAGAATAATTTTGAAATACTGAAAACTTTAAAACATCCTGAAACACCACATAGGCTCCTTAAAGCCTTCTTAAGTAAGGACTGGATTGGAAGACTGTTTAACGAAGATGACTTAGAAGATTTCAAAAGCTATTTGATAAATAAATTAAGTGGAAAAGTAGAACTTTGGAATGAAATGGAAATCAGAAACGCCTTTATGGATTGGAGATCTTTAAAATATAAAGATAGATTTTATCCGCGAATGGTGGACATTATAGACAATATGGGTGAAAATGAAGCTAAAAATTTGATTAGAAAAATAATAGAATACCCAGATATTGGTCTTAAAGTTTTGGAGATCTTCAGAGAGGCGAATCAAAATGCAAAAAGAGAAAATTGAAAATTTCCAGAATTTATCGAGTTTAATTAATAAATTAAAAGAAGAAATTGAGAGTAAAGACTTTGCAAGATTTCCCGTTAGGTTTATTCTTGTGGAGGATTCCTCTAATTGGGGAGAACTCATAAAATTTTTGAATAGTTTTGTAAATACTACTATTCACCTATCTGAATACTGTAGTGCTGAAGATACGTATCCCGATCTAAATAGGGGAATTTTGGACGCCATCGAATTATCTAAAGAAGGGAAAAGAGTTCTTTTAGTTCCATTAAGCGAAGTTTTTAGGATTGGTTCTCTCGATGAAATCACAGCCAAAATCTGTAGATTGGTTGAATTCCAAGCAGATCCAACAAAAAATGGAAGGCTTTATGTGCCATTATATTGTTTTAAGGGGCAATTTATTGAGATATGGGGCGAGTATTTTGACCAAATTAGGCTCTACCCACCTCTGATCCTTCAAAGCGAGCAAGAAAAAGTGGTCAATATTTGGGTAGTTAAAGAAAAAGAATTTCTTAGATGGTATAGCAATTTACCTATTAGATCAGGTTTTAGAGCCTTACTAAAAATGTGGGAGATAGGAAACATACCTGAACATCTATTAACTTACTCACACCTTTTATACAATTTAGCACCTAAGGTGACGGGAAAGGTAAACATCTCTCGTATCGAAAACTATAAGGATTTTTTGGATAAGCTATTGGCGATAGACGTCCCTATATCTTATTTAGAGGAGGAAAATAAATTTTGGAGAGAGTTAATTAGATTATTTTTGTCTTATAAATGCAATGCGTTTGAAGAATTAGTTAAAAAGAAACTTAATGTCATTAGATTCTCAAAAGAAATTTTTTATAGATGGAAAGATTTAAATGACATTGATAAATGGCTGTTATTTTACTGGGGCAAAACTGAAATTCGAGATAAAAATACATATTTGTATTATGTATTAAATGACTCCAACAATTTTTCTGATTTTGAAAAAATGCTTTGGTTATCAATTTTGAATATTGAAAATATTGAAACAAATCTTTTAAAAGAGAGAATCGATCTAATAACAAAAGTAGAGAGTAGTCCTCCAGTTGAATTCCTATCTGAAATTAAGGAAATTGTAGACCCAGTTAGGAAGATAACAATTCTTAGCGGAACCAGTGAGATTGAAAGGGTAGAAGCAATAAAGTGTTTAAGTCGATACTTAAAAGATGTAGAAAGTTCGGAAATTGAAATCTTCGAATTTATTAAAATAATATTTCCCGAACTTTACTATTATTTAACTATCCCTCCTTTGGAAAATGAAAAACTTAGTGAATATCTAAAAGAATACATCTATGCTAAAGTGTGTAACCAACTAACAGAAAAACTTCGTAAACTTTCTGGTGATATGGTTAAAGACAATATAGTATTATACTTCCCCACCAGAAACAGTATTATTGAAAAATATAGCAATTATCCTCAAGTTTGGATAGATGGATTGGGAATTGAGTGGATTGGGCTACTTTATGGTCTTCTACGAGCCAAATATAGAGATTGTAGTATAAGTTTTGAGATAACCCGAGCGAATTTACCAACCACGACAGAATTCAATACAATACCGAAAAGTATCGAAGTAAAAGAATTCTGTCTTGACCATATATATCATTCATATAACTACAAATTTCCAGAAAGTATGCTAAAAGAATTTGAATGTATAAAAAGCATTCTTGAGAAAATAGATTTTATTTTACAAACCAGTAATAAAGTTGTTATAACCTCAGATCACGGGTCAACCCGTTTTTCTGGTTGGACAGATGAAAAAATTACAAAACCAAATGGTGCTGAAGTCGAAAGATATGGTAGATACGTTATATCATCCAACAAACCTAAAGATTTGACAAGCGAATATAGTGAATACTATATGGAGAAACATAATGGCAAGTACTTCCTCATGTCCAAGTCCCATAAAAATTTCGATGGTGGTAAAAAAGTACATGGAGAGAATCACGGAGGGGCAACGGTTGAAGAGGCTCTAATTCCAGTTATAACAATCTCAAAAGTTGAGGATGTAGAGCTAAAAATCGAAATTGAAAGTGATAGATTACCTCTTTTGAAACCCATATTGAGAACCAAAGTACACCCTCCAGTAGATCGGGTTCAGTTAAGAATTCTAAATAGAGTAATTATTGGTAGGCAAGTCGACAACGAAAACTGGGAATTTAATCTCAAATCTCTAAAACTTAATCCAGGTAAATATACCGTAATTTTTGATCTACCAATTGGTTCCGAAGAAAAAATAATAACTATAAAAGGTGGTATGGAAGAAGAAGAACTACTGTGAGGTTACTGTGAGGTGTTTCGAATGAATGACAAACTCGGTGAAAAAATTAAAACAATATTCCCTGTGGAAAGTGTTTATAAGGACCCTAAAACATCAAAGTTTTTTTCAACCCTAAATATCCCATCATACTTAAGAGATTGGCTTTTGAAAAAGTTTTCAGTCGGTAATAGTATTGATCTTGATCGGATTAAAGACTTTATACAAAATAAAATACCGAGGAAAGAACATACACAGTTGATTAGAGATAAGCTCATAAATAGGCAAGAGAAAGTAGATATTTTGGCTAAGATCATTGTGGAATACGATATTTCCACTGGTGAAGCTCTAATTTCGTTACCTGAGTTGGGCATACCAGATAAAAAACATCAAGCTAGAATTGAGAATCATCTTATTGATAAACATGGAAACGAGCTATTGTCCTTAGAAGGGGCATGGGGTGTTATTTCCTTAGAATGGAGAGTCGAGAGACTTCCTGGAAAAAAGAGGGAGGAAGGAAGGATTATTTGTGTTGACTTTAAACCGTTTAAACCATATCGGATAAGCCTTGATTATTATAGGGAAGCAAGAAAGGAATTTACTACAAGTGAGTGGATTGATGTAATTTTAAAGGCCATGGACTATAATCCAGAGGGATTTATTAACGAAAAACAAAAGCTATGGATGATAAGCAGAATCCTACCGTTTGTAGAAAAAAGGGTGAACCTTATAGAACTTGCCCCAAAGGGAACAGGAAAATCATATGTCTATTCACAACTTAGTAAATACGGGTGGCTCATAAGTGGTGGGAGTGTTTCAAGAGCAAAACTGTTTTACGACTTAAATCGTCGGAAACAGGGGCTCGTCAGTAGATATGATTTTGTAGTATTAGACGAGGTCCAGACAATAAGTTTTCCAGATAAGGATGAAATCAGAGGTGCACTTAAAGGATATTTAGAGACAGGTGAATATCGAGTTGGTGATCAGAGAGGAGTTGGTGAAGCCAGTTTAGTTGTATTAGGCAATGTTCCCTACGAATACCAAAGTGACAATGAAAAAATTTTCACAACATTACCAGATGTTTTTCAGGAATCTGCTTTGATAGATAGGTTTCATGGCTTCATAAAAGGTTGGGAGCTTCCAAGAGTAAAAGAGGGTATGAAAGCAAATGGGTGGGCACTTAATGTCGAATATTTCACTGAAGTCTTACACCTGCTGAGAGATGAACTATATTATAGGGCTACTGTGGACAAGATATTGGATGTTCCTAAAACTGCAGACACACGGGACGTTGAAGCAATTAAAAGACTCGCAACGGGTTTTCTGAAGTTATTGTTCCCACATGTAGTGAATATAGAAGATATTACAAGAGAAGAATTTGAAAAATATTGTCTGTTGCCAGCTATGGAAATGAGGGGTTTTATTCGAAAGCAATTGAACTTGATGGATAAAGAATACTCCAAACTATTACCAGAATTAAAGGTAAGATTGTAAACATTCGTAGATGTCTTTTCACTATGTAATTTATCCAAAAAATGAAAAAAATAATATTGTAGAAATAGAAATCAACTATATTTTAGTGATTGCCTAGCTCTAAAAATTTCTAATAATTTGTGTGGACTTTGAGTCATGTAATCTGCCTCTTCTTTTCTCCTTTCAAAAAAAAATTCCTATCCGCATAAGCAGCATAAACCGCTATCATTCCAAGCCTCTTTCATGCTTCGATATCCCTCCTTATACTATCTCCAACAAGAACTGCCTCCTCTGGCTTAACTCCAAGCTTTTTCATGGGGTAAAATGCTGAAGTTGTGCTCGGATTTTCTTTTTCCCTGCCATTATCTGTCTGATTATCTTTCCTTTAAATTTAAATAAATCTTCTGAGAATCGAGATCTAAAATCATTCGTTAAGTTACACAATCAATTTGATCAGTATTTCTTCTTCAACTATATATTTTCTATTTTAAAAAATATTGTTATAAAGCACTCAGGTTTTATAGATGGTCTCTATCCTATCAAATTCTGACTCTATTGACTTTTTTCTGTATTCTCTCAGATACTTTGTGACATTTCCACCTTTTGACACTAACCTTTTACACTCTTGATACATACCTTCATAATCTCCCATCTCGGCCAGATTAGTCATTCTTTTAAGCAAAACTTGAGCGGCTTTGCGAACCCACTTGGGGGTGTCTTTTGAAGCATCTTCAACTATCTCCTCTATAATACTAAGGATAGCAAATGCTTTTTCTTTATTGTATTTGAAATTAATGTTCAATGGCTTTATATCGTGGGAAAACGAAAATAAAGCCATATCTACTTGGGCTGGAGTCATTTTACACATTTCAGCCAAGTTTCTAATAACTTTGAGGTATTCAAGATATTGCTTTGTCTTTATGGTTACATTGGTACTACTTTCAAAATCTTTGGCCAATGGTTCAAGCAATCGCTCCTTAAAATACTCTCCTCCAGTGTTTGATAAAAGTGCCCAATTTCTATAATCGACTGTCCCATAAAGAGATGGATCAAGGAAACGAAGAACTGCAGATACCATTTTTCTTGATTTATCGGTTCTCCCAAAACCATTTAGCTTTCCAATGAGATCAATTAGCTCTTCTTCGATTTCTCGACTGTAAGCATTTTTTAGAGTCTTTAAGAGCTTTATTGCATCGTCAATGGTAGATTTAATTTCATCTGGGTCGTTATTAACGACATTTCGTAAGGTCTCCATCAATTCTTTGCTATGGGGGTTTTTCCATGCAGCAACCTTCAGTAAGAAAAGTGTATAAACGCTGAGATCAGTGAAAAAACCTTCACGAATCTTCTTACCCCACTCTTCAAGTTCTTGGGTTAGTTGCCAATGATCTTTAGCAAAGATCTCTACTCTTTCAGGGAAAAGGTCAAGGTAATGCCTTAGAACCTTCTCTACTTCACTTTTTCTGTTTAAATCAAGGTGTTTGAATTCCATAAGATCACCTATTGATATGTAAGCTCTTCAAACTGATGGATAATACTTATCGTGTACTTTGTTAACCTGCTTTTTTTGGTAAACTCAGACCTCCTTACTTCCCCAGCCAAATAATCGTTCCATTTCTTATATACAATCCTAAAATCTTCTCTTGGAACGAATAATTGTCTGCCATTATGAAGTGTACATTTTATAATCACTTTGCTGTGAGCTATCGCCTCAAAATCTTCTCCTAAGTATCCAGAGAAAACAGTCCAGTTTTTAATCATTGTTGGTTTATCAAGTTTCTCAATGAGTCTTTCCCAGAATTTGTTGAACGGGATTTGCTTACCAACGAATTTTTTGTTAGTTGGTATCCTAATATTTCTGATTATTTCTTCTTCTATATCTTCAAAAGAATCTGAGTATATTACTGTGGTGCCATAATTTCCTTTTACAACCCACCCAAACTTCTTCCTTTCTGCACTGACACCGTACCAATCTTCAAGTTCTCTTACTTCTAAAGGTTTATCTTTTTCCATACTCAATTAATGGCTGAAAATTTAATCTATATAATAGTTTCTTTAGGATAGATGATGGGGCAGTTTGAGAAATAATATATTTTTTCAAAAACTCAAAAAACCTATAGTGAAATGTTCCAAGTGTCACACTCGAGATGTGGCAGTAAACTTCCTTAACATGCATAAGCCAAGCAATCTGCTTGAGGTTTATGTAGCAGAGAGTGGGAACAGATTCTTCAAGCTCTACAATCTATATTTTGAGTTGCTTAAAATTTTGATTAAACTCCCAATTTACGCCGACAAGGAGGATTATCTACGTGGGAGCGATATGCAACAAGTTTACTCTGACAAAGAAGTCCAATATAGAGATTCACTATAGCATGAATTGAGATTGAATTAAATACTTAAACCAACTGTAGATGATGTTTGTTCTTCGATGTTAACTCAGATACATAAAAAATCTCATTCCAAGCTTTCTCCAGCATCTTTTCGTAGTACTTGAAGTCAGGAGTCACTAAGGCATTTTCTTCGATTTCCCATTCAGGAATCACAACCCACCTTCTCGAATCGAGAACGACATAACCTACTTCCAAACCCGGCTGAATCTGTATGCCTTTCCTTTTGCAGTAATTCATCAGGTAAGCTTCAGGG
>Ga0180932_1015_pt1 | contig 11881 bp, 16 predicted proteins | sample Deesub1362A_J573_FD_124189 | JGI IMG/M metagenome (GOLD analysis project Ga0180932, IMG submission 124189) | Archaeoglobus sp. JdFR-24
ATATATATATATATATATATATATATATATATATATATATATATATTTCGGTTGTGAGAATTTTATATTATTGTATTCAACATCTATTATGTTCTAAGAGCATAGATTATCAGCAGAAATAAAATCATTAACAAAATCCAAACCCACAGATATAAGAAATACTGTACCTATTCATACTATTCGTATTCACAATACACCTCTTATTCCTTATCTCGCCGTAAATTCTCAAAATCTTTCAATGTTTCCTCTATTAATTCTACCATTGGAGGTATTTATTAAAAATATGGAATAAAATAAACAATTAACGAAAACTTTATGTTTTCTAAACAATAACAATGAATGGAATTGACAACGCCTTTCACCCTTGACTCTTTTTCAATTAGATATTTAACTCGAACATGTAGCTGTATGTCAGTATATGCCAGTATGAATGTACCAGTTACTCCATTGAATACGGAATTTTTTTAACTTTTAACTTCAACACTTTGGCGGAAGCTGACTAAATATTAATTTCAAATTATCAATTTCAAATCACTAATGGGAAAAAGATTTAATCCCCCATGTAAAAGAATTATTGGGGAGAGGCGGTGGGCGGCTGACCGAAAGGAGGAAAGTCCCCCCACCGTGAAAGGCGGACTCCCGCAAGGGAGTATGCCGAGAGGCATGGCAACGGCACAGAAACGATACCTGCCTGGGGAAATGCGATGAAGCATAGCTGAGGTCACCCAGGTGGGATGGAACGGCCGACCCCGCCGGTGCAAGCTCAGGCGCTTAGACTGATGCCGCCGGAACAGAAGGGGGCTTACTACCGCCACTCCCTCGAGTTTCATCCATATACCCAAAATTTTTTAATCATTCTGAAGAACTGAGTAAGATAACATGAACGGGAATAAGGAATACCCCACTGTGAACATAGGGAAAAAGGGTTTGACGGAAAGTTTAATAAACGAGATTAATTTTCAGCTTGAGAAGCACGGAACTGTAAAGGTGAAAATGCTTCGAAGCTTCAGAGACAGTCAGCCCGATGATAGAAAAAGTCTTGCAGGGGAAATTGAGAAAAGTATTAATGGCCGGCTGGTAAGTTTGAGGGGTATGGTGTTGACTTTCATGAAGGAGGGTTAAAATGACGACAGTATATGATGTTCCGGCTCACAGGTTAATAAAGAGCGTTGCAGAAAAACTGAGGGAAATGGAAGAATTCAAGCCACCTGAATGGGCAGTGTATGTAAAAACAGGTGTTCACAAGGAAAGGTCTCCAGAACAACCTGACTGGTGGTATACGAGAGTAGCTTCGATATTCAGAAAAATATACACTGATGGTCCTGTAGGTGTGGAGAGGTTGAGAACTGTATACGGGGGCAGAAAAAGGAGAGGATCCAAGCCACCCAAATTTGCGAAGGGAAGTGGGTCGGTTATAAGAGAGGCCATTCAGCAGCTTGAAAAAGCAGGATTTGTTGACAAAACTCAGAGAGGGAGATTTGTAACTCCAAAGGGTAGAGCTTTTCTGGATAAAGTCGCTTCTGAGCTTAAGAAAAGCATTGTTACAGAAATTCCGGCTCTGGGGAAGTATTAGCTCTCCGGGGTGATAACTCATGGACGAACTGGAAGAGATCAGGAGAAGAAGACTTGCGGAACTACAATCTCAAAGGGAAATGGAAATAGAAGAGCTAAGACGTCAGCAAGAACTCCAAAAGCAGGTAGAAATGCAGAAAAAAGCCATTCTCAGGGTCATTCTTGAGCCAGAAGCCCGAGAAAGGCTGGCCAGAATAAAACTGGCACATCCTGAGATATCCGAGTCGGTGGAAAATCAGCTAATAGCTCTTGCTCAATCGGGGAGATTGAGACAGAAAATTACTGACGAAATGCTTGTTGAGATCCTCAGGAGAGCTTTGCCCAAAAAAAGAGAAACAAAAATAATAAGGAAATAACTGTAACGTGAGGTGTTTTAAATGGGAAAAAAGACGGTTGGTGTAAAGTTCAGGCTTGCAAAATTCAACAAACAGAACAGGAGAGCTCCAGTATGGGTTACACTTAGAACAAAAAGAAGAGTTTTTGCCAGTCCAAAAAGGAGAAACTGGAGATCAACTAAATTGAAAGTTTGATGGTGAGTCATATGGCGAAGATATTGCTTGAAAGGGTTTACTCGGTAAGATTGAGACAGAAATTGAAAAAATATCCCAGATGGCTCAGAACAAAGAAAGCATCGAAGTATTTGAGGAACTTTCTCAGCAGACATATGAAAGCTGACCCTGAGAACATCAGATTTGACACAAGACTCAACGAAAAATTGTGGGAAAGAGGAGCGGAGAAACCACCAGGAAAACTGAAGATCAGGGCAGTAAAGTTCGATGATGGTATGGTTGAAGTAGAAATTGCAGAATAGTTTTTAAACTGGATAAAATGCCGGACATTCTCTCGGTTAGGGGAGTACCTCTTATCGGGCTGTACTTCAGAGTTACCGATCATGGAGCGATAATGGGTGTTAAAGACAGCAGGGCTGAGAACATTTTGAGAGAGAAGCTTGGTGTAGAGGTGGTGCACACAACCATAGCCGGCTCAGAGCTTGTAGGAGCAATGGTGGCAGGAAACTCTAAAGGGCTGCTCGTCAGTCAGCATGCAATGAAAAAAGAAATTGAAAAACTTGAAAGGATTTTTGATGTTAAAATCGTCGAGACAAAGATGACCTGTCTTGGAAATAATATATGCTTGAATGATCATGGGGCAATAGTTCATCCAGAGCTTGAAAAAAGTGTAATCGATGAAATTGCAAAGTTTCTTGACGTTGAGGTATCCACGGGTACAATTGGCGGATTCAAAACAGTTGGGATGGCGGCTGTTGTGACCAACAGGGGAGGCTTGCTCAATCCGAATATCAAGGAATGGGAAGTTAAAAAGATTAAAGAACTGATGCAGGTTGAAGTTGGATCCGGAACTGTTAACTTTGGAAGCGACATGGTGGGAGCTGGAGTGGTTGCAAACTCGAAGGGCTATATAGCGGGGAGAGATACAACAGGTTTCGAACTTGGTATTATAGAGGAGGCCTTGGGTTTTATATAATGTTTAGAAAGAGACAGAGACCAGGTTAAATTTGTTGGATTGACAATCAATTGATGTGAAAACCTCAAAAAAGTGAATCTCAAAAAAAGGGGTGATAGTTATGAAATTCGAAGTAAAGGGAAAATTTAGAAATGGGATGATATGGGCACCCTTCAATAAGGTGGTTGAGGCGCATAGTGAGAAATTTGCAATTGAGAAAACTTATTCTCTTATTGGAAGCAATCACAAAGTAAAAAGAAATCTGATCAAAATTGAAAAAATCGAAAAGGTCAATCAGTAAGGGAAAAGCAATAATATTAGTAGATAAGAAATGTAAAGATTAGTAGATAGGAAACGTAAAGGATTGATGTATAGAGACGGGTTAGGTTTAATTTAGGGTTAGGTTTAATTTAAAAGAGTTGATAATTATGGGAGAGGAAAGAGAAGCAGTTCAAGAAGTCCCTCCAGCTGTACAGGAGAAATTATATGTGCTTCAGCAACTTCAAAATGAAGCTGAGGCTGTTCAAAAGAGAATCTTTGAACTGGAGGTAGTGAATTCTGAGCTTGATAAAACGATTGAAAGCCTTGAGTATTTCGATACCCTTGACGACGGTATTGATGCTTTGATGAACCTTGGGGCAGGGGTTTTTGCATATGTTGATATCAAAGAGTCCAAAAAAATGCTTGTGGATGTTGGTGCGGGAGTTATAGTTGAAAAGGAAGTTAAAGATGCAATAGAAACCCTCAAAAAAAGGAAAGAAAAGGTTGAGCAGGGCATGGATCAGCTCGTCCAGATCCTCGAGAGAATATATGCTCAGGCTCAGCAACTCCAGAAGGAACTCGCAGAACTCTCGAAAGAGAGTGGTGAGTGATGTTCAAGAAATTAAAGGAAAAACTCAAATTTTTTGGAAAGAAAGTCGATGAAGAGGCAGCAAAATCTATAGAGGATGAGAAGACTGGAGAGAATGGGGAAGTAAGTAGAACAAGTGAAATAGTAAGTCCGACCGGAGATGAAAAAGAAAAATCAGCGAAGAACAAGATAAGATTAAAAGAGAAACTGTCTGCCCTTATTCTCGAAAGAGAGATTGTAATTGATGAAGGAAAACTTGAAGGCATTCTATTCGAGCTCGAAACCATACTGCTGGAGAGCGATGTTGCGTTTGATGTGGTTGAGGAGATATCTTCAAAGCTGAAAGAGAGGCTGGTTGGAAGAAGAAAGAAAATTGGGGAAAAGATCTCAGATATCGTTCTTGGCGAATTGAAAATAATTCTGAAGGAAATACTCGATATTAACCGTTTTAATTTTGACGAGTTCGTTCAAACCAGACTTAATGAGAAAAAACCACTGAATATAATCTTCGTAGGGGTTAATGGTACTGGAAAAACAACCACAATCGCTAAATTTGCAAAGAGGTTGATGGATAATGGTTATTCTGTTGTTATGGCTGCTGGTGACACCTTCAGGGCCGGTGCAATAGAACAGCTTGAAGAGCATGCCAGCAGGTTAAACGTCAGACTGATAAAGCACAAACCCGGAGCCGATCCGGCGGCAGTGATCTATGATGCTGTAAAGCATGCGGAGGCAAAGGGGATAGATATCGTTCTTTCAGACACCGCCGGCAGAATGCACACAAAAAAGAATCTCATTGACCAGCTTGGAAAAATTAAAAGAGTTACAAAGCCGGATTTGACCATATTTGTTGATGAAAGTCTTGCGGGAAATGATGCCGTTGAAAGGGCCAGAATGTTTAATGAAGCGGTTGGTATTGATGGAAGTGTCCTGACAAAGCTTGATGCTGATCCCAAAGGAGGAACAGCAATCTCGATCAGCTACATCACAGGAAAACCGGTTTTATTTGTCGGTACAGGTCAGGAATATGGGGACTTGGTTAAATTTAACTCTCAGTGGTTGATAGAGAGGATATTTGATTGATTTGAAAAGGTTTACGACATTCTGCTTACAGTTCAGATACTGTATCACTTTTTTCAAATCCAATTTAATTTAATGGTCTCATCAACAGGATAGAAGAAGAATACTTCTGACTGTTTCGTGGTTATAATAGTGCAGATCATTCTGAAATTTGAGGGTTAATTCGGTCCAGTTGTTTTTGTAGTGCACTTCAGCAATTATCTTCTCTCCATCTGGCATCTCCACATACACGATTCTAACCTGCTCTTCTGTTTTCTCTGTATTTGGTTCCTGATTGGGCTCACCAGCATGAATTTCTATTTTTGATCTCTTTTTCTGTTATTTGGGCAAGTGTTCTTTCACTCTCTTTTTTGTACATTCTGGTATTGGTTTTATTCTCATATTTTTGCTATAGCAGTTAGAGTCGTATTACATACCCTGCATGGCAGAATTCTTTTTCCAAACTTTATAAAGTGCATGAACCACTCCAGTAAGTATCATGAACCCACAAACGAAAAGTAAAGGCTTTATAGATTCAAATAGAGATTTACCTTTTACCAGGAAAATAGGGCCGATTGAGAGACTGAGGTAATAAACAACAACGTATGTGAACATAAGAACAAGCGATACCAGTATTTCAGCAACGGTTTTAGCAATTTCACCAATTCGGGGTGAGAGCAACTTTTCGGAATAATGCATAACGATGAAAGAAGGTGTAAGCCAGATCCCAAGAGTCAGAAAGCTTTTTAGGATGTATAAAGTAGAGTAACCGGAAGATATGCTATCGTAGATTATTATCAGAGAAAGGAGAAGATAAATGAATATGACAAATAGAAGTTTCTCTTCTGGCATATTGGTACAGGGTTTCTAGATTTATTTTAAACTTTCTATTCAACCACTTCTTTAAGCATAATCCTTCTCCAGAAAGTTTAAATCGAGTCTATTACCGGGAAATAACTTGGTTCCGGCTTTTGTAGTACTAAGATATTTCTTTATTATTGAGTTGCCAAAAGTGATGTGCTATGAAACCTCTTACTAAATGCTTTCACGCTTATCGCCCCGGTGTAGTGTAGTTCTGAGTTCTATCGATTATTGGAACGTCAGCCGAGATTCCAACCGGCCCAACAGGGAATTCTGGGATGTAGGATGCATTCAGCTTCGGTATTCTGATTGTCATCTTAACGGCTACGGTTTCACCACCCTTTATCGTGATGACTCCTTGGGGATCATACTTTATAAAATCGTTGAGTGTGAACTCTCTCCTCTTTCCCTTATCATCGAGGTAAACCTGAGTTATGGCAAGTCCGTCACCTTTTGGATCGATTCTCACCTTGGTTTCTTTGACATTCGGATCGTGGGATACGAAGTGGAGGTAAAACGTTACTGTGGTGTTGTTTCCCTTCAGAATCGATGAGTTAGCAGAGGTTATCTCAAGGTATCCAGTTATGTTGTACCTTTTCGCTATCTCTGGGTTCATTATTTCCATGTCCGTTAGAGCGGGTATACTTATGAACTCGACCTGTTTTTTCTTTTCTTCTCCAGCTATTTCGTTCGCTATCGCTACAACCACAACAGCAACCAGCAAAAGCAACACCAAACCTTTTTTCGCTAAACTCAGTTTACCACCTCCCTATTCTTTATCAATCATTATATGAACTTTTATTTATCAATTTCGACCACTTCAAGCCAGATTGAAGTGATCGAAAGGTTTATAAAAGAGATTTCGATAAGAAAATGCTTTCATCAAGATAACTTAAGAAATCACCTCAAAACTCTGTAAAGAAGGTAAAGAACCATCGCCACTCCAGCCAAGAATAAAACGAAGGACTGTACCGGGCTAATCTGGTACTGGGGTTGTTCAGTTTTCTGCACTTCAATCCTTTCCATAACTTTAACCAGCCATGCAGATTTGTCGGAATAATCATATCCGGCAACAACGAATCCATCTTCTACTTTGACAAGGGAAGTTGCTATCCCGCTCCTTAAAATCAGCTTCCACTTCTCGTTTCCTTCCTTATCCGTTTTGATAAGCCAAGCATAGCTTTTGCTCTGGTTTATCGTATAGCCTGCTATAACGAATCCATCCTTCAGCACTTCAACGCAGCATGCGTAATCGTTATCTTTTCCACCGAAGGTTTTGTTCCACACTTCATTCCCTTCTTTGTCTATCTTTATCAGCCATGCGTTGGTCTTCTTGAAACCGTAGGATGTGAAGCCGGCTATGATGTATCCGTCTGGAGTAGGTTTAACGCAGTAAGCATCATCCTCTCCAGCTCCGCCGAAAGTTCTGTTCCACACCTCATTTCCTTCAAAATCGGTTTTTACAACCCAGACATCATCTTCAACATTCAGCATTTTCGGTATTTTCGCATGGCCCACCACGATAAATCCATCTGAAGTTTCCTGAATCAAATTGAAAACTGCACCGCTCTTCTGAATGTTTCCGGGTTTGTATTCCCTCTCCCACACCACATTTCCTTTCTCATCCACCTTCATCAGCCAGCCGAGATCCCTGCCTTTTGGCGACCATCCGGCTATGACGTATCCATCCGAAACCTTGGCGACGGAGCTTCCAACATAGAATGTCTTGCCGTAAGTTCTGTTCCATACCTCATTCCCGTCCCTGTCAGTTTTGATCAGCCAAGGTTCGTAGTAACCGGGCATTTCGATTTTCGTCTCCACCAGCAGAACGTATCCGTCGGGTGTTTGCAGAGCGGATTGCATATTGTCGGAGAAAGCGCCTTTATAAGTTCTGTTCCATAACTCCTTTCCTTCTCTATCTGTTTTGATAAGCCAAGCATCGGAATGGTTACCATCGCCGAAGGAGTACGTGCTTCCTGCGAGAATGAAGCCGTCAGGAACGGTTATTACAGATTCGATGAAATCGAAGGATTCTCCTCCGTATGTTCTGTTCCACTCGATAAAAGCTGCATTTGCATATGAGGTTACTAGGCTTAACAAAAGTATGGTCGAAAGTATAATTAACATCAGTACAATTAACATCGATCTCCCTGAAAATTTCTTGTACATTGTAGTCTCCTCTTTTAATTCTGAGTATTACGTTTTATCCTCAATATTGACCCCTTTTTTTTGGAAAAAATGAAATAAATTGGATTTTAAATAATTATCTATCAACATCTAGATACCCTAGATCATTCTCTATACCGCCTATCGGGCTGTAGTAGCTGTAGGGGTACGCTCCTCCCCAATGGATACCGTATATATCTTTGCAAGTTACACCATAGGTGGCGATGCATAAGTTTCGTATGTAGTGGTTTGGATCATAGTAAACTGGTCCCCCACTATCACCATCTTGGAACCTATAGTTTGCTACAACTTGGCTATATAACATGTTTCCATAACCATATTTTGGATCGTAGGGGATATCTTTATTGACTTGCAGTATCACACCGCATTTCTCTCCAGATTTCCCTCCACCCATGCACACATTCATTCCCTGTACTTGGCTGTATTTTTTACTATAAACTGGGAAATGATTAGCGGTGTTGTATTGGTTATAAATCCTAAAGTCCGAAGTGGTACCTTCTATTTTGACCCAACATGAGTCGCTCTTTCTTGGGCCCAGAGGGTCATGATCTACCCTCCCGATGTAATAATAACTGCGATATATTGGTTGGTAAATTTTCTCCCCCAAATTTCCACAATGTCCAGCTGTAACAAACCCTCTGATCCCGTTTCTATTTGCTATGAAGCCAAGGGTGCATCTCCCAACATACGGATTATCCGGTGTGACGATTTTGATCCCACCAATTAAAGGTCTGATATAGCTCTCTCTGCTCGTTGGAACAGGTTTGAGCTAGTTTCTCAATTACTACAGCACCATCTTTTTTCATGGTTGCATCAAATTCAAAACTACTTTGCTTCTGATTTCTCCTTTGGTTTGGTAGAGGTCTTTCCCGCTAAAGTCTTCGAATTCCGTTACGATCTCTATGGCATACCTGCCGGGCGGGAAGTCGGGGGTGGTTTTAACCACCACATCTATATTGTATTCCCTCCACTTCGCGAAGTAGAACTCCTCGGGCTTCGCGTAAACCTTCATACCTTTGTAGGTAACTCTTTTGCCTGTCTTGTCGATTGGGTAAGCTTTAATCTTAGCCTTTCCCATTGCAGAGTTGCTCTGCAGCGTGTAGCTGATCACCTTTGCTTTTCCCACTTCCGCCCTCACTTCACTTATCTTGGGAAGCGTGATGCTGATCGGATAGGCTGCGACGCTTCTCCCTTCCGCTGATATGAGAACCATGAGGCGATCCTCAATCGTTTGTTTACCTATTTCAGCTTTAATCAGGAAAGTGTAGAAATTTCCTATGACGTTCTCGCTCCAGTTGTACTTGGTTTTCGTCGAGTTTACGGTAACGTTTATCTCGTAGGTGCTGTTGGGGGTGACATTTAAAGAGGAGGGTTCCAGCCTTATTTCCACACCTTCTGGGAGTTTCGTCGATCCATTGATCATCGAAACGTGAAAGCTTACCTTTCCACGATAGTCCATAGAGTAAAGCACGAATGGCAGAGTCTCGCTATCTCCAGGCCTAAGCCAGAGCGAAGTTTTCCTCAAAAACCCTCCGATTGGCTCCTTTATGGTTTTCTCTTTCTCTCCTTTTATACAGCTCCACAATCCTGATCTTTTCCTCATCGCTTCCATTTGATAAACGTAATATTCTTTCTTGCTGTATTCCGCATCGTAGAGTGCTGCAAGGCCTTTCTTAACAAGTTCAGCTGTTGTGTTGTTGCAATAAACGTAAATGAGCTTACTACTGTTATTTGCAAGGCTTTCGAACTCGATTGTGCATTCCTTTCCTTCCCATCTTTTGAGGATTTCGCTTACTTCTTCTCTCCATCGTTCGAGGCAACCCACATCGGTTATGTTGTCGAAATCGTATGGCGTTATCCTGCTTTCAGGGATTTTTACTGCCAACCGAAAGGTTGAGGTTTCGTTGTCGTATTCTATCTCCAGCCTATCGCCGTTTATCGCGAGTATCTTGGCTTTAAGCTTTGAGTTATTTGTATTCGGTGTTATTTCTGGTGGAAGTTCAACGGATTTTTCTGGCACAGGTTTGTTTTCTTGGATACAATTTGAAAAAAAGATAGCCAACGTCATGGAAAATAATAAAACGATCAATTTCCTCATATACATACTTAGCTCTAAAAAATAAATAAGATTTTAGACTTCAAAAGCTTTAGCTGTCGTTCACGTAACAAGTGTCCCTGTAATACAGTTCGTTATTGTGGTGAACTATTGATGTGTAGGGTGAATCGTTGTAATACCAGTGGGAAAGAACGAAATTCTTGAAATTCGTCCATAAGAATCCATCCGATCCCAAAAAGTATGTTGTTTCACTCTCAAAATTAAGAGATCCAGATCCAGCTCTGTCGTATTCTATGGAACTCATTACGTACTCTATTTTTCCTCCAGACTCTAACCCAATGTTTTTGTATTCGTTAATAAAAATCCACTGCCCAGCGGTTACATCTTTAACTGAGATTACAAGATAGGGTGGTTCCCTCTCTATTATGAAATAGTAAACGTGGTCTGCCGGAACAAATCGTGCGGCGAGATATATTGGGTTTGAGTTTAGGTCTTTGTAATAGACGACATAAATCATACAGCTGGTGGGTGTTTTTCTCAATCTCCATTCCACAACAAAGACATTTTTATCACTCATGTATGCCTCAGTTTCAGTATAGCTGTTCTCGTAAAGTCTGCTACCGCTTTCCCGAACAATGAATTTTTTGTCCTCAATACCCATCAGATTTGAAGTATCATAGTTATACCTGTCAGAATACTGAATGACTTTGCTTTGGATAACTTTATTCGCACCAAATGGGTTTACTATTGAGGAGATAGTGTTTAGCATTTCGGATGGGATAGATTTATCAATGGTGTTACTGTTGAATCTCTTTGGCATTTTAGATTTCTCCATTATAATTTTATACGCCAATTCCTTATCGACGAGTTTATAATTTTATACGCCAATTCCTTATCGACGAGTTTATAATTTTATACGCCAATTCCTTATCGACGAGTGCGTCTGAGGGGAGTGTGATTGCTATTCCCACCATCACCAATACAAGCAACAAAACCATTCCCACTTGCAGAGCTTTCATTCGCCGTCACCTCAGGAACATTCAAGTTATACCCATATAAAAACCCAGCGAAAATGTTAGGAAAAACCTAACGTTTTCGAAAAATTTATATATGGTGTCTTAAAGTGCGTTTCTATTCCGTTATCACTAACTGATGTACAAATTTAGAAAATCCGAAACTTTGTTAGGTTTTTACCTTACAAAATAAAAAAATTTATATTTTTTAACTCTTCAACCCATCACGCGATGAAAGCACGCTTGGTAACTTTAGCCATCCTCGCCCCGCTGGCTTTCTTCAACCAGTCACTCTTTCTTTTGCTCCTATTCACGACGATGTTTCTGCCTGGATTCGTTATTGTCGAAAGATACTTCAAAGACTTCGAAGGCTACGGAAAGGTTGCATTATACGTTCTGGTAAGCATCCTGGTTTCAACTCATCTTATTTACTATCTCTCATTGTTTATGGGCTACAACCTTTCAACTCTAAAAATATCCTCGCTGATACTTCTTTCCTCAATACTATTCGCCAAGAAACCGAGAGTTGGCAGAAGTGAACTTCTGGAACTGGCAATTTTTATAACTCTCTTTCTTTTCTCCTTTACTCTTCTCTATCACAGCTTATGGTATCAGAAAGGAGACTACATAGTCCTCTCCGGTTCGAACTGGCAGGACACACCTTATCACTACGAGATCATCGAGAGTCTCAACAACGGGAATTTTCCACCTCAGGAGCCCTCTTTCGCGGGCTATCCGTTGCATTACCACTTCTTCGTGGATTTTCATGCTGCAATTCTTGAGAAACCCCTTGGCTACGCTCCAAGACTTCTCCTATAC
>Ga0180932_1052_pt1 | contig 11378 bp, 9 predicted proteins | sample Deesub1362A_J573_FD_124189 | JGI IMG/M metagenome (GOLD analysis project Ga0180932, IMG submission 124189) | Archaeoglobus sp. JdFR-24
GATTGATTTGCGAGGATGGAATAGTCATGGCTACCGAAAAAAGGGCAACCATGGGTAACTTCATCGCAAGCAAGAGGGCAAAAAAGATCTACCAGATTGCTGACAGGATAGCTCTGACAACAGCAGGAAGCGTGGGTGACGCTCAATTTCTTTACAGGCTCATTAAAGTTGAGACGAGTCTTTATGAGATAAGAAAGGAAAAAAGGCCAACAGTGAAAGCTGTTGCAACTCTTGTATCAAATGTACTTAATCAGACGAGATATTTCCCATATTTCGTCCAGCTCTTGATTGGAGGGGTTGACGAGCGAGGACCGAGTGTTTATTCAATAGATCCAATCGGTGGTGCTATCGAAGAGAAGGACATTGTAGCCACCGGCTCTGGTTCTATGACAGCCTATGGGGTTCTTGAGGACAGATATCATGATGGAATTAAAACTGATGAGGCAGTAGAGGTCGTTGTCAGATCTATCTATACAGCTACAAAGAGGGATGCTGCCTCTGGAGATGGAATGGATGTTGTTAAAATAACACCAGATGCTTATTATCAGTTCGAACCGGAAGAGATTGAAGAAATAATTAAGAAATTCTCCAAGAAGTGATTTTTTCTCTGTATTTTTAGGTTAAAGTAACCCAGTTATAAAAAAACCGGTCGATAGGATGACAAGTGACAGATATTTGATGGAACTAAAGGAGAGAATACTTGCTTCAATACCTCCTGGTGTCAGAATTAAAAATGTGGAATTTGAGGGACCGCTCCTTGTCATATATGTAGAGAATCCTCAGGAACTGATGACGGAAAGCGGAGACATAGTGAAAAAGCTGGCGAAAGATCTGAGAAAAAGAATAATCATACGACCGGATCCCAGAAGCTTGAAACCTCCCGAAGAGGCTAAAGAAATAATCAAACAGATAGTTCCTGAAGATGCTCAAATATCTAACTTCTTTTTTGATCACGAAAATGGAGAAGTTTTGATCGAGGCGGAAAAGCCAGGTGTTGTTATTGGGAAGCAGGGATCAACACTCAGAGAAATAATGAAGGCTGTGGGCTGGAGTCCCAAGGTTATCAGAACACCACCGATTAAGTCAAAGACTGTTGAAAATATCAGACAGTTTATATTAGGTGCAAGAGAAGATAGGAAGGAAATTTTGAAAAGAATCGGAGAAAGGATTCACAGGGGTGGAATATACGAGGATAAGTGGGTGAGAGTCACATTTTTGGGCGGATCAAGAGAAGTTGGGAGGAGTTGCTATCTCCTTCAGACTCCTGAAAGCAAAATACTGATCGATTGCGGAGTTAATGTAAGCAACATCCAGCAATCTCCCTACTTATACATACCTGAAGTGCAACCTCTTGATTCAATAGATGCGGTCGTCATTACCCACGCTCACCTTGACCACTGTGGTCTTGTTCCAATTCTTTATAAGTATGGCTATAGAGGGCCAATATACCTTACTCCACCTACAAGAGATCTGATGGTTTTGCTGCAGCTGGATTTCATTGAAGTTTCTGGAAGAGAAGGAAACCCAACTGTCTATGAATCCACATACATAAGAGAGGCGCTAAAACACTCAATAACTCTGGACTATAGTGTTGTTACGGATATCAGCCCTGATGTGAGATTGACATTTTACAACGCCGGGCATATACTTGGTTCTGCAATTGCCCATTTTCATATTGGTGAAGGGCTGTACAACATAGCATTTTCCGGTGATTTTAAGTTTGAAAGAACCAGGTTATTTGACAGGGCGGAAACGAACTTTCCAAGGCTTGAAGCACTTATAATGGAAGCAACTTATGGTGGGGGCGGTGATCTCCAGCCAACAAGGAAAGAAGCAGAAGAAAAGCTTGTGAATGTTATAAATGAAACACTGAAAAAAGGAGGGAAAGTACTTATTCCGACCTTTGCAGTAGGAAGAAGTCAGGAAGTAATGATGGTGCTGGAGGAGGCTATAAGAAGTCAGAAAATAGAACCTATTACAGTTTATCTTGACGGGATGATATATGAGGCAACAGCAATTCACACAGCTTATCCTGAATATCTGAATGCTCATCTGAGAGATCTTATATTCCACCACGGTCTGAATCCCTTCATAGCAGAGAGTTTTGTTGCAGTAGATTCCACATCTAAGAGAAATGAAGTGCTTGAGGATGAATCGCCTTCAGTTATCCTTGCAACTTCAGGTATGCTTAATGGTGGTCCTGTCATGGAATACTTCAGACACTTTGCCGGTGATGAAAGAAACACATTGGTTTTTGTGGGTTACCAGGCTGAAGGAACACTCGGGAGAAGAATTCAAAAGGGATGGAAGGAAGTACCCCTGCCATCAAGCGGAAAAAGAGAAGTAGTTGAAGTTAACATGAATATAGAAACGATAGATGGATTTTCTGGTCATTCTGACAGAAGGCAGCTCATAAATTATATCAAGGCCCTGAGCTCAAAACCTGAAAAGGTTATAACAATTCATGGGGATGAATCAAAGTGCATAGATCTTGCTTCCAGCATTTACAAGACGTACAGAGTTGAAACCAAAGCTCCAATGAATCTGGAGACTATAAGATTTATTTAGCTCTTGGGTAGTGATATGGGTAGAGAAAATATTATCAATTTTATAGGATTTTCAAATTCTGGCAAAACAAGCCTTATCAGTCAGATCGTTTCCCTTCTCTCAGATAATTTCAAAGTTGTTGTAATAAAACATTCAAACAAAAATTTTGAGATGGATAAAGAGGGAAAAGATTCATGGAGAATCTACCATAGTGGAGCAGATATTCTGATTCTTTCTCCTGTTAAAATGGCCTATTTAACTCATGAAAATGACAGTCTAAACTCGATATTGGATATGCTTGAAGGTTATGATGTTTATTTAACTGAAGGTTTCAAAAATGAGTTCAGAAATGGTATTCTGGTTTTAAAGGAACCTGATGAACTTGAAACTATTTTAAAGACTATCGATCCAATGCATAATGGAAAAATCAGAGCGATAGTATGTGAGAATTCAGATGAAAAACTGAAATTCTGGAGGGAGAATATAGATTGTAAAGAGACTACGAAGATACTTGATAAAAAACTAAAGGTTTTCACACCCGATGATATTGAAAAAATTACAGATTTTGTTTTAAAGCTTTCAGGTTTGCGTTGAAGGTTATACACTCTTTGAGTATAATGTATGCAGTAAAATGGGAAAAGTTAAAACAATCTTGAGATAATCTGTAATTATGAAATTGGTTTGCACAGGATGTGGGAAAGGTTACGATCTTGATGGCTTTTATCAGAGATGTCAGACCTGTCATGAACCTCTCGAGCTTGAACTGTTCGAGGGCAAATTGAGTCTCAGTAATTTAGGTTATGGATCTGTATGGCAGAGATATGTAGAATTTTTTTCCGTGTTCGATTCCAGATTGATAGGTAAATTGAGCATGGGAGAGGGAAATACGCCTGTAGTTAAAGCACATAAACTCTCTGAAAGATTAGGTTCTGAAATATATCTTAAAAATGAGACACTCAATCCCACCTGGTCTTTTAAAGATAGAGGTACGCTAACTGGTGTTTTAAGGGCAATAAATCTTGGTTTTGGCAAAATAGGAACTGTCTCTACCGGCAATATGGCGGCATCTGTTGCAGCTTATGGTGCAAGAGCTGAATTAAAAACCTTTATTCTCGTAGGTGCTGATATACCAGAGGAAAAAATATATCCAATTGTTGTTTACGGATCTAAGCTGATAGAGGTTGATGCATATTTTGGAGACATCTACAAAAGGAGCCTTGAAATTGGAAGTAAAAGCGGAATTTATTTCATAAATTCAGACGATCCATTCAGGGTCGAGGGGTATAAAACCATTGGGTTTGAGATTGCAGAATCCTTTGGAATGATCAAGGGTGCAGAAGGTGTTACCGGAGTTATGAGTATTTCAGGTATTGAAGGTACTGAAAATGTTAATCCAGATTATATTATCGTCCCAACTGGTTCGGGCGGGCTTTTCAGAGGAATATTTAAGGCTTTCAGAGAGCTTAAGAAATCTGGCCTTATTAAAAAAATTCCTGAATTTATTGTGGTACAGGCTGAAGGGTGTGCACCTATCGTAGAGGCATATGAGAGTGGAAAAGAAACTGTTGAGAAAATTGATGAGCCTAAAACCATAGCAAAGGCAATAGCAGACCCCTCACCCCCAAGTGGAAATGAGGTGCTGAGGAAACTCAGAAAATACGGAAGAGCGATATCGGTTACCGATAAAGAGATACTGGAAGCCCAGAGATTGCTGGCCAAGGATGGTATTTTTGTCCAGCCAGCTTCCGCCACTGGAATCGCTGCAATAATGAAACTAAGGGGAGAACAGGATATCAGAAACTCCTCTTTTGTCAGCATACTCACCGGATCTGGTTTGAAATTTATTTCGGCAGTTGAAAAGATTTTGAGTATGGAGAGAGAGGAGAATAAAGAATCGATTACTCAATCCACAGGTCTAAAGATTCCCAAAGTGAAACTGAATGAGCTTGAAAGGTTTTTAGCTTCTTTTTAGTTTTTAATACCTGTTTGGACACTTTAGATGTATCTCCTAATTTAACCTTTGTAGCCTTCTAAGTCAAGGGATATTCTGGAAAAACCGAATTTTCTGAGTCTGGATACTAACTCACCCTTCAGTTCAAATGCCCTTTCAAGCTCGTCCTTGCCGACCTCAATTCTCGCATCTTTCCCTGAAACTCTTACCCTCAAGACTCTGAATCCAAGCTCGATAACGGAATCCTCTGCTTTCTCAATTGTTCTCAACATATCCATCGTTATTGGCTGATTGAAGGGTATTCGGGTTGCAAGACATGATGCTGAGGGTTTGTTCCAGTTGGGTAGATTCAGGTGTTTAGCAATTTCTCTAATTTCGTTTTTGGTATAATTTCTAAGGACACTTATAACCCCCAGATCTTTCGCGGCTTTCAGTCCAGGCCGGAAATCAACAAGATCATCTTTATTCGTTCCATCGAAAATTGAATGATCGGGAAATTCGAGCATTATTCTATAAATTATAGCTTTTTTGCAGTAATAGCACCTATCTGGAGGATTTTGAATAAATCCCGGGATTTTTAGCTGGTTTAAGCTGATAATTCGATGGTTTAAATCCAGTTTTCTGGCAACTTCCACAGCATTTTTGATCTCTCTTCGGGGGATCGTCTCACCATCAATTGTTACGGCTATACTCTCAGGATCAACCGTTTTGCAAAGATATGCTGTTAGTGTTGAGTCAACCCCACCACTGAATGCAACAACTTTTTTTCCAGAGCAATTCAGTATCTCCTCTACAATATTATCAACAGCCTCTTCAGGATCAAAACTTTCAATTAATTTTTCCTGCATAGGTGTTAATCGACACCTCCCTATTTTATCATTCATCATATTCTGGAAAATTTTTTAATCCTTTCCCTCCGAGTGTATTAAAATATGGTTGCTAATCTCTATCACCCATATCTGCCATATGCCGCCGTAGCTCAGTTGGTCGGAGCGGGTGACTCGTAATCACCAGGTCGCGGGTTCAAATCCCGCCGGCGGCTTACTTAAGAAAGCATAAAGCCTCGATTGACTAAAAGCAGCCCCATCCATGATTGACAATTAATGCATGATATGTCAGAACTCTTCTTTCCTTCTACCTCATCCAAATCAATTCCTCTTCCTTCTCTTCATGACCTTCACTGTGACAGCAATAGCTACAACAATTAAAAGGGCAGCAACATAGTATTCTCCCCTCATTCCACTACTCTTGCCAATTGTAATGTAAATATGAACTACTTCGCTTATCTCATCCCCGTTGGCATCTTTCGCGTTCACTTTCATCTCCATTCTATATGTTGTATCTGGTATTACATCTTCATCCACATCAACTTTGAATTTTATAACTCCCGTCTCTCCGGGTTTGAGAGACTGCAGGTAGGCGTCAGGAATCTTGACGAGTATTCCCGGGGCTGGCTTTATTTCGGCATGGATATCTTCTGCAAAGTCTCCTTTATTGATGAGTCTAATTTCAACGATCTGGTCATCGAGTCCTGCATAAAGTGTCTGATTGCATTCTGCTTCAAAATCAGGCTCAGGTTTGATGTAAATCGAAATCTCGTCTGAAAGCTCGTTTTCTGATGGATAAGGAGAGAGCAGTCTATAACTGCCACTTATTTGAATGTTGTAAAATCCGAATTCTGCATCATCATCAATTTCCACGGGCACTTTCACACTTCTAACCTCCCCTGGCATTAAGTAACCCAAAGGAAACGTATCAATTTTAATGTCAATCCCTTCAGGATGCGAAAGCTGAAGCTTGAGGGATGAGACAGGATAGCTAAAGCTGTTCATCACAAAAACATCAAAAAATCCCTTTTGCCCCCTTTCAAACTCGTTCGTTCCTGTAGAAACGAAAATACCGCTACTCAGAGACTGGAATGTTACAGCAAAGCCATCTCCAGTGCTTGCTTTCACCCATTCGCTGCCAGTAAAATACTCGTAGCTTATGTTGGCTTTAATCAGATAATCACCATCTTTTTCAGCTTTTATGCTGAAAGAAACTGTCTGCATTCCTGCTGAAAGGAGCGATGGAATGTAAACTTTTTGAGGGTCAAGAATTTCTATATCGCTATCGAGTGCGATTTCCACAGCTCTTGCAACCCCGCTACCCTCATTTACCACATTAATAACAAGCTGATTAATCTCTGTTGTGTAAAAAGTAGATCTGACAGGAAACAGCTTTATAATCGGCTCAATCCTTTGTACGACCTCAATCTCAATCGGGACCTCGACCTCTTCTTTCTCGTAGAAATATGTTGTTTTGTTTGCATCGACATAAACGCTCCTCACTCTATCATATTCCACATGTAATGTTAAAACATGCTTCCCGGTTGCATTCTGAGGTACTAGGATAAGGAAAGAGGTGGTTTGCATGTTCTGAGCAGGGAGAATAGGAATCAGAACCTTTCCAGAAATTGCTTTTGCAATTCCATCACCCTCAAGCCAGGCAGTGAGGTTGTAAGCGTTAAGGGAAGTGTTGTAGAGAATTTTCTCTTCAATACTTTCACTCTTGATTTTTTCATATTTTGCAGTGTTTGCGATAATTATCTGCAGATTATAACTTTGCCCTGCAGGCACTATTTTACTTCCGGCAACATAAACATTGATTTGTGGCTCATCCCATGCATAAGCTGCATTTGAAGGTAGCATTAAGGGCTGAACTAAAAATACCAGAGCTAAAACAAAAATTAACCATCTCATCAGGAAACACCTCCTATTTTTCTCCTCAAAAGACGGGTGGCGAGGAGAGTTGTAAACAGAGTGTATAAAATCAGTACAGCAACGTAGGGATAGACAATATCAAGCCCATTGCCCTTTATCATAATGTTTCTGAAGGCGAGATTTGCGTATGTGAGGGGGATGAAGTACGCAATAAGCCTTGCAATCTCAGGCATACTCTCGAGGGGATAGAAGAAGCCGGAGAGAAATATACTCACTATTGCCATCAGCATACTGGCCTGAATTCCCTGCAGTTGCGTTGCAGAGATGGAAGAGATTGCAAGCCCCAGCCCAATTGAGCCAGTCAGAAAGAGTAGCTGGACTGCGAAGAGGAGCAATATGCTTCCCCGCACCTCCACATTAAAAAGGTAGTGGGCAATAAGCATGACGTTGAAGATATCCACAACGATTATACAAGTTATGGCCAGAAATTTGCCTGCAATCAAATCTACGCTCTTCAGCGGGGTTGCCAGAATGAGTTCCAGAGTCCCCTCCTCTCTTTCTCTGGCAATGGAGCTGGCTGAAAGAATCAAACCGAGCATCTGGATTACCACACCGATTATGGCCGGAGCGATGAAGTCAATCATCCTTGTTTTAGTGGTGAAGATGTAGCGTTGTTCAATAAAAATTCCTCCGTTAAGCTCCCTTGAAAGAGAGGATGAAACTTTCTCAATTAGATTGAGAGCGGTCATGGCTACGTTGAAGTTTGACTCATCAACAAAAACCTCTATTCTACCGTTTTTACTCTGAATATCTCTGAAGAAACCCTCAGGTATGTAAATGGCAACCTGGATGTCCCCTTGTTTAATCATATCTACCGCTTCACTGGTTGTCGCTACAAAGTATTTTACATCGAGAACTTCAGTAGAGGAAATAGCTAAAATGATTTGTCTGGAGGCGACGCTGGAGTCATCATCTATTATTGCAGCAGGAACATTCTTTATTTCTCCTGAGAAAGCATATCCGAAGACTGTAATCAGGATGATGGGTTGCATGATTAAAATTGCCAGCAGTCTTTTCTCTCTTACAACAACTTTCAATTCCTTCACGAATACTGCCAGAATTTCCTTAGAAGTCATTGTCACCACCAATAAATTTCAGAAAAGCATCTTCTAGTGTGAGCTTTTTCGTCTCTGCATATGTGATGGGTACGTTGTGTTTTCTGAGAATCTCCATAACTTCTGGAAGGGTTTTGGCAGAATTTTCCGCCAAGACAGCGACCTTACCCTCTACAACCGTTGAATCAAATCCGAAACCTGTGAGAATTCTCACAACCTCCTGTTTATTGACTGAATCAATCAGAATAAGTTCTCCCCCCAGAGCACGCCTTTTTATTTCATCAGCACCCCCTTCAGCTATTTTCACACCATTTCGCATCACAATCAGTCTGTGGCAGTTCTCAGCCTCATCCATGTAGTGGGTTGTTACGAGAATTGTCTTTCCCTCTTCGTTTAGCTCTCTGAAGTGATCCCAGAATGCCCTTCGCAAAGGTGGATCGACACCAGCAGTGGGCTCGTCGAGTATCATTATCTCTGGTTCGTGGATCATTGAGCAGGCAAGCATCAGTCTTTGCTTCATCCCTCCACTCAGATTTTTTACCACTTTGTCCTTCCATCTCTCAAGCTCTACAATTTGCAGCAACTCATCTATCCTTCTCTCCACATCACTTTTCGCAACTCCGTAGATGGCCGCAAAAAATCGCATATTTTCCTGAACTGTCAAATTCTGATACAGGGAAAAGCTCTGGGGCATGTAACCAATTTTCTTTCTAACATTCATGCTCCCTGCATCTTCTTCGGCTATTCTTATATTACCTTCAAAGGGTATGAGACCGAGAATGGCTTTTATTGTGGTGCTTTTGCCAGCGCCGTTTGGACCAAGCATTCCGAGAATTTCCCCTTCCTCGACCTGAAAGTTAAGCTCGTTAACTGCTAAAAACTCTCCATATCTGACTGTGAGATTCTCAACTATCAGCTTTGCCTGTGACATGCTCAATTATTCATCACTGAAAAACTATTTAAATTTGTTGTAACTTAAATAGTAACAATGTTTGAAGACATAGTTGCCAAACTTGTGAAACTGGGCTTGAAAGAGTATGAGGCAAAAGTATATGCGGCGCTGGTTGGGCTTGGAGAGGGAACAGCCAGGCAGATTCACGAGGTAAGTGGCGTCCCCCGTCCCCGTGTTTATGATGTTCTGGAAGAGCTGGCAAAGAAAGGTTTTGTAGAAGTTAGGCATGGAACTCCTGTGTGTTATAAAGCTGTGGATCCAGGTAAAGTCATATCTAAACTCAGAGAGGATTTTGTGGCCACAGCACAGGAGGTTAGGATAGAACTTGAGAAGTTCAGTTTAGATGTTATTCGAAAAACTTCACCAATATGGTATGTGAAAGGGGAGTGGAGTATAAGAAGCAGGGTTGAAGATCTGATTGAGAGAGTTGATCGAGAGTTGATTGTGCTGTGCAATAAAACAGACCTGCTGAAGGATATTGCTGGGAAGATCAGGGAGATCTCCTATATGAAAACAGTTACATGTCTGGTAGTAGATGGAGGTAGAGAGCCTGCAGATCTGGGGAATGCAGATGTCAGAGAGCCAGTTGAGATTGGGGGGTTTATAAGTGAAGTATTTCAGGGGAAGGTGTTTAGGGATAGCATAGAGATAGATAGTGTGGAATACAGAGTGGAATGTCTTTTCATAGCTGATGGAAAGGAGTCAATACTGATTTATGAGGCCAACGGGGAGAGGATGGCAATAATAATCAAACTGCCAATCATAACGTTCATACAGCGGGCGTTTCTGGAAGGGATTGTAAGCAGTTCCAGAAAAATATCATAAGACGGGTTTTGGAAATAGATAGATTGGATAGTATAATCTAACCGTATATCAGATAATACAAAATCTCCAAGATGGTGAGGGAATCTTAGCGGCAACCTCCCTTCATACTCGCTTACCGCTCAGGATTTTTTGGGTCAATGCACCTTAATTCTTTACATGAATTCATCTATGTCTTTGAATTCTTTGAATTCCACAAGAGATTCATTTATTCTCATTACAGGTTTAAAGTTCTTTTCATATAAAGGGGCTAAGTAATTCACTCCAGCTTGAAAGATAAGGAGGGCTTTCTTGTGAACAGGAAGGCTGAGAACATTATCCATCGGGAGGGATATTGCGAGTGTTCTACCTATTCCCCTTGCTTCAGCTAGATGAATTTCCCTTTCCACATCATCAATCGCATAAGTACTGAAACTTCTGATTGCGGTGACGACATTACCGTTTCCCCTTACCGCTACCTTGTATACTGATGTATATCCACCCCTTATAAACAGCAGACCTGGGCTTATAGTTGTACCACTATAATTTATCAATTCAAGTAACCCAACGGGGCTGTGGTTCTCGTATCGCAGGAGGCCCGCAGACTCAACAACCAGCACCACACCAATGTTCAGCATTATAATGTCATAAACCGTACTGGAAATCGTCCCAACACCTATTTTTCCTTCCGGAATTTCGAAGGTTCCAAGTGTCTCTCCCTCATCGAAAAGAGTGATCAGCCTTGAAGTGACGAGATCCGAGTTTGCAACCACCTGCATAATCTCAAGTGCATCTTCAACAGCATCCTTATCTATAATTGCAAAGTTGGCAGGAACCGTACCCTCCATGCTGTAAAGATTGAAGGTTGAATTGTGCATATTGTACTCGACAGTCTCTGAGAACTCTCCCAACCTCTCAAAAACAGTATTTCTGTTCAGCAACGCAAGCCCCTTTTCTGTGATTGAAATTCTGGAACCCGTTTTTATTATATATTCTGCCCTATCCATTTTTTCGAGTCTGTTTCTCACAGTCCGTTCATTTAAGTTCAATCCGCGGTCTTTTAATAATTTTGTAATTTCCTGTGCGCTCAATGATTCTTTGGATTCTGCAAGCACCCTGAGTATTTCGGTCAGCAGAATGTCATATTCCGTTTGTCTCTTCCCTCTCTCACCTCTCATACCAATCCCACTCTTTTTCAACCATTAATACGTACGCTCAACCGGCTCCCATTTAGTAATTGTAACAGGAACGTAGTCGAATCTTGGTCCATCGGGTGTGTAGTATGCGAGGGTGTGTTTGAGCCATCTATC
>Ga0180932_1007_pt1 | contig 11349 bp, 11 predicted proteins | sample Deesub1362A_J573_FD_124189 | JGI IMG/M metagenome (GOLD analysis project Ga0180932, IMG submission 124189) | Archaeoglobus sp. JdFR-24
GATGTGNNTTACTATAGAGCTGCTTCGAATCTTATTTTTGTTGCTGCAAGCATGATTGCAATGTCAGACATCTTTTTACCACTTTTTACACAGCTTGAGGGAAAAGATCTTGAGAATGCTTTTAGAAGGGTTACGCGATATATTTCCGCCATATCTTTTCCCATTGCTGTTGTAGGAATTTATTTTTCAAAAGAAATAGTAGTTACAATATATGGCAAAGACTACATTACTGCCGCGACCCCATTTTCGATTCTTTCCATAGCCTTAATAGCTATGACTTATGGCTATATAATATCCATTCTCCCTGCCAAGGGAAAGGTTGAATACTTAGCTTGGATAATTCTTGTGAGTGTCATTCTAGATACTTTCCTTAACTACATATTGATACTTAAGATAGGGATAAACGGAGCAGCTATTGCGACAGTAATTTCCCGTCTTTTCACGATTTTTACGGCATCATATGTAGTTTATAGATTATTTAATCTTAGAGTATCTATAGCGATTATTTTAAAACCTTTTTTTTGCTCTTTTATTATGTTTATAATTTTATGTAGATTGCCTGAACCTATAAACATTTATATGGGCATTTCTGAAATCGCAGTGGGTTTATTGATATATGTGGTTTTACTATTTACAATTAAAGGTCTTAAAATGGAAGATTTGAGATATTTTGCCAGTCTAATTGGATTAAGAAGTTAGAATAGCCTGTCTAACCGGCTGTAAGCTAGTTTATTATATCACAATCTTCGCCCTGCGGAGCTGATATCGCACAGTCTCTCTTTTCTCAAATTGCTCGTGATCTTTTAACTTTTTGAGAAGTTCTGTAGAGACATCTTTTCTATCTTCTATTAAATTTTCTTTTTCTAGTGGATCCCTCTTCAAATCATAAAGCTCCATGCTTTTGAGCCAATCAATCTTTATGAGCTTCCATCTTTCAGTTCTGCACGCCATACCTTTTCCTTTTCTGGTCAAAACTTCGCAGATTACATCACCCCTTTGCCCATTCAGTATATTAATACCGTGAATTGGATATTTTCTGTAATCTATGTTTAGCATCTCTAAAATGGTCGGTACAACATCAACGTGTCCTACCAAGTTTCTAATCTTAGCTGGTGGTATGTCGTTATTGTGAATTATTAAGGGTATGTGGATTAACTCCTCGTAAAAAGAGGTTCCATGCCCAAATTTGCCGTGCTCAAACAACTCATCCCCATGATCTGCTGTAAATATGAATATCCAATCATCCGGATCCAACTCATCGAAAAGTCGTCCAATTTCTTCATCAACGTACCTTATACAATCATCATAAAGCCTTTTTAGATCTTCTATTTCTCCCTCCGAAATTGGTAATCCATTTTCTTTTTCGGCAAAATGCGTTCTGGCTTTATTGTATAACCTTAGTGCCCGAATTCTGCCAAATAGATTAAGATCTGGTGGCAGATACGGGTGATGCACATCCATGAAAAGCAACCAAACGAACAACCTCTCTCCTCTGTGTCTGCTGATCTCTTTCAAGCAAGCATCAACGAGTTTCTCAGCAGGTGTGTAAGGTAGTCCCTTAGAAAGTAGGACGTACTTAACGACCCAGTTCTTACCGAATGATAGCTTTCTGTCTTCCAAGCTAATATCTCTGAAAACGTCGAACCCTTTTCCATACCCACCTGCAGCAGTTACGGCAGCATTGCTGTGTAAGCCTATTGTCCGATACCTATTCTTTTTTAATATTTGAGCAATTGTTATTTTTCTTTGGATATCAAAACCCAACATTAATGGGTATGTTCCGCTGAGAAGAGACGGAAGGGATGAGAGTGTGTTTATCCCATGTGTAAACGCATTTTCACAGAAAATTGATTTTCGTGCAATTTTGTCGATATTGGGTGACGTTTTGCGTTTTTTGTAACCATAGCAGTTAAGGTGATCTGCCCTTAGAGAGTCCACTGTTACTAACATTACATTTTTCATCAAGGCGTGGTTCTCTACTTCATATAAAAACATTTTTAAGAGAGCTCTGGTACCTAATTTGCCATAACTTAGAGGAGTGGATAACTGTGGATAGGATTAAACTTGTACTGTCGATCCTAAATGCCAACAAAATTTTCTTTAAAAAAATGATTTTAAACAATTTGAAGTACAATCCTCTCGTCGCAGTTTCGCCAGGAACGAAAATACATGTAGGAAAAAATGTTAAAATATCCAAATTCTGCAGCTTTTCTGGAAATATCCATCTAGGAGATTATTCAAAATGTGGTCCAAAATGTAGACTTCACGGTAAGGTTAGAATAGGTATGAGTACCATTCTAGTCGAAAATATCAGAATTGAGGGGGCTGGAGGCGTTAAAATAGGAAACTACTGTGCTATTGGACCAGACTTGCGTGTATTCACGACCAATCACGATTATCGATACGCAGCAAATCAACTTTGGGTTTACGATCTTGTTGGGCTCGCAGAAAGTATTCTAAGGGCCCGGTTGAAATCGGAAATGATGTTTGGATTGGCGAAAGAGTGATAATTTTGAGTGGCGTAAAGATTGGAGATGGTGCAATAATCGACGCAGGTTCTGTGGTAACAAAAGATGTGGAACCATTTAGTATCGTTGCTGGAGTGCCAGCTAAACACGTAAAATACAGATTTCCACGCGAAGTTCGTGAAAAACTATTGGAATTTAAATGGTGGGAGAAGAGACCACACGAATTGGTAAAGATCAAGGAACTTTTTGAGGAGAAGATAACAGATGCGAAAGTTGAAAAACTGCTCAAATTGAAAAATACATAACTCTCACTTAGATTTAGCAGTTAAAACTATACAATACCCCTCTGTTTTTAATTCTACTGGTAACAAGAATTTAAATAATTTTAGTATTAAATTTATTGTCTTTCCTCCTATCGTATTACTTTCATAGGTAGTATTGACTAAAGGTACTATTTTCATAATCTTAAAATTATATCGGGATATTAGATTTAATATTGCTTGTAAATCGAACCATAATGTCCTGTCAGTAGGAATCTTTTGTCTTAAGATCTTTTTAATCCACAAGCCGATCCAAAACGTATTTGGAATTGTCAGTATCAATATACCATCCTCTTTGAGATGTTCCCATGCTGCATCAAGAAAACTGCCAGGATTGCTGAGATATTGAAGTAAGCCTGTAGCCACTATAGTATCAAATTTTTTATCAAGTTTAAAATTTTCAGCATTTGCCAGATAAACTTCATATCCCAATTCACGTAATTTGAGAACGTCTGGGTTTATATCTATGCCAACAACATTGCCGAATTTTCTACAAAGTACACCATGGAGCCACTTGTTTGAGTTAATCTTTTCCAAATCATCCAAACATCCAACGTGCAGAATATCTGGTCCTTTGCAGTTATTAAGTATTATTTCTATCCTACTAATTAATTTTTCCATTTTAAAGCCTCCCTCTTAATTTTTTTATTTGCGACTTGATACGATCTTTTTCATCCACTAGAGGTTTTATTGATGGTTTAAATCTATCGTCAAAGAAATTCAAAAGTGTTTTCCCGTCCACATATGTTGGTTTTGGAATGCCGAAGATATACAGTACTGTTGGTACAATATCGTAAACACTAATTTTGCTCGCTTTAATGTCCCTCTTGAATGCTTTTCCATTAGCTATGAATATCCCGTCAAAACTGTGTCCCCAAAGGGTGTTCTCTTCTACCACGTCTCTACCAAAAGTAGCAAGAGGATAGTATTCCGCTTTTGGTTTAAAGATGATATCTGGAGCTTTTTTTGTAAATTCACCAGTATATACTTCTTCTTTCTTTTTTACCCATTCCATAACCGATGTTCTGGAAATCGGATCTTGGTAACTTTCCAGAATTCTTATGATCTCATTTCTGAACGCATCATATCTTCCCGATATTTTTTTACGGTTTATCCACACCCCCAACTCGAAATCGTATTTCATGTAAGCTTGTGACTCATCCATATCCACCACATATTTTGTCTGCTCGAAAAGGGCTCTGCGCCATTTTGTTGGTATGTACCTTCTCAAAAATTTTACAGCAATACTTGGCAGGATATTCAACACGTTTTCCTGAGTCAACCCAATTTTGAATGTGATTTTACGGGATATTCTGAACAACCGATTTACAAGCGGCTCTTTTTCGCTTTTTGTTTCACTTCTGAGTTCTACATTCTCCACTTTTTCAATCTTCCTCTTTTTAACCAATCCTTGCATTAGCAGCAATTGATTCATGTTTAGCTGCTTTTTGTAACTGCTAAAACCGTGGTCAGAAATGATGATTATGTTTTCTGGTCTAAAAGACTCTACTAGTTTTTCAATTTCTTGATCGAGTTCTTCGTAAACCTTATAAACATAATCCTTCTCTTCCCACAGTCTATGCTGTACTATATCGGGCGCCTGATAAACAATAAACATCAAATCAAAATTTTCTCTATTGTTGAGCCTTATAGCCGTCTCAGTTCTGCTCCTCTCTATTTCAATCAGTTTGTCAATGTACTTTTTGTCAAATTTCAAATATCTGATTATCTCCGCAGGATAATCCACAACGTAATCTTCTCCTCTCAACTCTTTTTCAAGTTCTGGAGGGTAAGTAAATCTCCTGCCGGGCGGGGTGAGCATGCCCGTTATTATAATCCCGTTGATTTTGCGAGGCGGGTAAGTTAAAGGTACATTAATAATTCCGCATGAGATACCGTTTTCAGATAAAATTTCCCAAAAAGTTGGTTTTTTTAGATCGTTGAAGGTGTTAATTTTACCATCTGGATCGACAAAATGGAATAATCCATGTTTTCCCGGATTACAGCCAGTTATTATTGATGGCCAAGCTGGGCATGTCAGCGGTGGAATAGTGGATTCACACACACTCTTCACACCACTGTCTACAAGCTTTGAAATCGTTTCTAGCTTCCCATCTTCAATCAATCTGTCGATAATTTCGAAAGTTGCTCCATCCAGACCAACCATCAGTAGCTTCATCTTTTACCCTCCAGCAATTTTGAGTAGATTTTACTCAGAGTTTTGTTAAATTCACTATCACTGAACATAATGAAAACTTTGGCAGGCGGATGGTAGTCTACTTCTCCATAGTAGAACATCCTTAAAGCGCGTGCAATCTCGCCAACATCATCTATTCTAGCAGCAATGCCAAGTTTATACTTTTCTACAAGTTTACATGCCAAATAATCCGGGTAGCCGAGTACAAGGATTGGCCTTCGTGCTCCTATGTAATCGAAGAATTTGAGAGACAAGTTATTTCGATTTTCCTTTTTACTACCGACTATATGGAGTAGTAAGTCTGCACTTTTGAGTATTTTTATGATCTCATTGTAAGGTACAGATGGTCTGACATTGACGTATTCACTAATTTTTAGGTCATTTACCATCTCTGTGTATCTCTCCCGCCAATCTCCGTAGAACTCGACGATTAGACTACGTTGATTTATATTTTCCTTTTTTACAAATTCAGCCAAAGCGTAAAAGAAGGTTACAGGCTCGATCCACCCATCATAAAAGGTTCCGGCGTAGACTACTTTAAAAACTTCTCGTGGTTTCTCTGATTTTACCTTAAACCACATTGGGTCATAACCCACGTATGGAAGCCTGAAAACTTTGTCAGCATATTCAGCGTATGTTCTTTTAAAGTACGTCTCATCCACGATAAAACCTTGAACCCATCCAATGCAGTCCGCCCACCTCACGACGAGTTTTTCCAGGAGTTTGTGAATCCATAACTTAACGCTCCTTTTGTCGACTCTCTGTACATTTGAAACCCATCCATCTCTAAACTCTGCGAACCACCTAACTTTATTCCGGAAGAGTATCTTCAAAGCTAATCCAACAAAATGCAAATGAATGGGATTATTCATTGTTGAGATTACGACTGTCTCATTTTCCTCTTTTACTTTTTTCATTCCTTTCAATAGTGTCGGGACGAAGTTGAGAAACTTGGGGTGTGGATAAACTAATATTGAAAAATTTATATTTCTTTTCTTGAAAAATTTCTCTCTTTCAAGTACCCGTCGCACCTTGGGATCGTTCACAACCAAAATTATGCTCATACTAAACCTCAACTCTAATTATGAACCTGTTTGCTATTTTCGTTTCTGTTTCTGAAATCAGTGATATGTCCTTAAATTCGTTATCAATGTACGGCTTCTCATTTTGAACTTCTGCGAAAATAAGCGGCCTAACGTATATTTCGCTTACCTTTTTCAGATACCTGTCTCTAAAAGCATCCAACTCTATTGCTCTGTATTTGCCTCGATTTCTCAGTTCTGCTTTTTGGATTACTGGGTGAAGTTTGTTTGGTACGCTAAGCACAATTGTACCACCTTTTTTTGTAACTCTCAAAATTTCCTCGAATGCAAGGTAAGGATTTACGTACTGGAGAGATTCAGAAGCTATGACAACATCGAACTGTGAGTTTTTGAAAGCCATGTTAAGTATGTCTGTTTGAACGAACTCAAGTGCGTACCCCTCTCCCACCACATGTTCTAATCGCTCTTTACATTTCTTCAATACTTTTTCGGCTATATCCATACACACGATTTCAATAGACTGAGTTTTGTATTTTCTGTATAGCTCAATTTCAAGGTCTCCCAGACCGCATCCCACATCAAGCACCCTGCATTTTCTCTTAATACTTATGGCGTCAACTATTCCCTCATGAACTTGTTTCATGAGTTTTTGATTCGAGAAGTCGAGAGCCTTTGCTGGTTCAGAGAATTTTTCGACTTGAAAATTAAAATGATCTCTCCAGTGTAAACGGCTATTCTTTGACTCTGTATTCTGGAAAGAATCCATCGCCACCTACCCCCAGTTTCTTTGCTTCTTCTGTTAGCATCTTATACACATCCCGAAGATGAACGATTCTGGAAACATAAAATTTACCTCTAAGTGGTGAGAACGCTTTTTTGAAATTAAATACACCACTTCGTCCACCTTGCAGGTCGAAGATTGTGTCTCCCACTTTTTTGCACCATTTAATTTCCTCGAACAATAATAAGTTGTTGGGCTGAAACTTCCAGTATTCGGGAAGGGATGCCCTTAAAAAGTCATGTGCTACTCCGTATCCACGTGCAACTATTCCTCCACCAATAGTGTCGGAGTCTTTCTCCACCAAAAAAACTTGAAAGCTATTTTCTAAAGTTTCCTTAATTTTTTTGAAGAAATCAAAATCAAACCAGTAGTGCTTCGCTGCTTTTTTTCTATCCATTTCTTTTAGATAGATTTCCGCAAAATTTTTAAGATCTCTTAAATTTAACCCTCTTCTCACACTTAACCCAGATTTAATGGCTTTTCGTATACTTGTCCTATTCCTCTTTTCAAACTCATTCCAGATCTCATCCTCTCTTTTTGTCAGATCCACATAAACAGTTTCTCTGTCAAATTGAGGGTTCAGACATTTGAATAATTCATAATTTTTTATAATTGGATCGAATCTGATAAATTCAGATACTATGCCATTATCTCTACAGTATTCTCTGAACACTTTGCAGAATTCGTTTACAATACTTTCAACAGAATGATAGTTCGGATCAGAAACAATTGGCCCACCATAGTACCAAGAAGATATAATATCGAAATAGCCGGAGACATCAAAATCCAAGTCGTCTGCATACGGTAGATGTTCAAGACTCCTCTTGTAGTAGGGATAGTAAATGAAGATATCCTCGTTTCCGAAAATACACAGCTGGGCATCGCCACCGAAATGCTCCGAAAAACATGTTACGTACTTCGGATCATGGTAAATGCCCTTTAAGGATAACCTGTCAAAGTATTCATACCATTCATTTAAATTGTTTGAATCGATAATCTCGAGCTGAAACATAAAAATCACATATACGGATAATCCGAATTCCTGTACTTCGAATCCCTGTAATCCACACCACCGAGCTTCTCTATCTCCCTCTTCATCTCCTTAACTCCATCCTCCAAACTCCACTTTGCCTTCCATCCAAGCACGTAGTTTATTTTATCAAACGAAACCCTGTAGTTTCTGTCATCCTCCTTGTGCTTTATGTATTTTACCTCAGCCTCTGGAATTATTTTCGCAACTATCTCCCCCACCTCGCTGATCTTGTAGTTCAGATCGTTGTCCCCCACATTGAAAATCTGTCTGTCCACCAACTCTCTGTCAGCCTCCATTGCAGCTATACATGCATCAGCTAAGTCCTGCACGTGGGCGAAGGGGCGATACTGGTCTCCACCAAAAATGGTGATCTCCCTGTCCATTATCGCCTTAGCCGTGAGCAGATTGACGACTATGTCAAACCTCATTCTCCTCGACCACCCGAATGCCGTTGCAAATCGGAGAATTACAGGAGTTATTCTATTGACATCAAAATAACTTGCATGATTCAGGATTATCTGCTCCGAATCTATTTTGGTTTTGGCATAAATGGAAAGTGGGTTTAGAAACGAGCCCTCATTCAGCACAAGCATCTTTGAGGCACCGTAAACGCTGCAGGATGAGGCGAAGATTAGTCGCTCAACATTGTAATGCTTGCATACCTCCATAATAGCCTTTGTAGCCTCAACATTCACGGAAAGCGTTGCCTCCTCACTTACACTGCAGGCAGGATCGCCAACTATGCCAGCAAGATGTATAACCGTATCAACGTCTTTGGTCGCGTAAACGAGGTCGCGGATGTGCCTTATATCTCCCTCCATAATTTCAAGGTTCTCGTTATCTTTGAAGGGTTCTAAAGCTTCATCTCCAAAAAGCATGAGATCGAGAACCTTGACCTTATATCCCTTCTGCAGCAGTTTCTCTACAACTATGTTTCCTATGTAGCCCGCCCCACCTGTAACCAACACTTTCTCCATTTAAACACCTCTACCTATTTTTTCGAGTGTTTCAGCAACGTAATCAAGTTCTTCTTTGGTTAGTCCTGGATGATTTGGTAAGCCAATTATTTTTCCTGCAATTTTTTCAACGTTCGGTAAAAATACATTATGGTAGTCGATTTTTCGCTTTGCACAGCTGAAGGGACATCCTTCTGGGTAAGGAGATAGATCAAGAAGGACTTTTTGTCTGTAGAGAGGTTCTCTGTACCTATATCTAACCTCAACACCGCGCTTTTTCAGCTCTTTCACAACTTCGAGAGTTGGTAACCCTACTTGCTCCTCTAAAACCACCACAGGACACCAGAAGAAAGTGTGCCTGACGTAGTTTTTGATCTCTGGAACTTTTAACCAATCGATTTCGTCTCTTATCCTGCTAAGGAGATAGAGAGAGTTTTCTATCCTCCTCTCATTAAGCTTTTCAAGCTTCTTGAGCTGAACCAAACCAATTGCTGCGTTTATCTCGCTCATTCTGTAGTTATATCCAAGCATCACGTGTTGGTCTCTGCCAGTCATCCCATGATTTCTGATGATTCTGGCTTTCTCAGCCAGTTCATCGCTATCAGTTGTAATCATCCCACCCTCACCCGTTGTCATGTGCTTTGTTGCATAGAATGAGAAGCAACCTATATCTCCGATCGAGCCCACCTTTTTTCCTTTGTATTCAGTTCCGTGAGCTTGAGCACAGTCCTCTATAACTTTAACGTTATTTTCACTTGCAATTTTTACTATTTCATCCATTTCTGCAGCATTTCCAAAGAGGTGAACTGGTATTACAGCCTTTGTGTTGTCTGTAATCTTACTCTCGAAATCTGATGGATCTAGGCAGAATGATTCCAGATCGATATCAGCAAAAATTGGAATGGCATTTTGGTGCAGAACTGCTGAGACAGTCGAGAAGAAGGTGAGAGGAGGTACGATCACTTCATCGCCTGGCCCAATACCTAAGGAGGCGAGAGCAACATGTAGAGCTGCAGTTCCACTGTTAACTGCTACAGCATGCTTAACGCCCACATAATCTGCAAATTTTTCCTCGAATTCTTTTACTTTTGGACCTGAAACATAGTAACCAGAAAGGAGGATATCTATGACAGCTTTGATTTCTTCTTCGCCAACAAAAGGCCTTGCTACTTTAATATATTTACCCTCAGGTTTACCCATAGAACTTCAACGCTGTTGAGCTTATATAATCTTTGAGGAATACTCGTTGTAAATGGTATTGCATAATTGCACAAAGACCTCATCATGGTATTTTCTGTCGAATTTTCGTCTATTTTGGAGAAGCACTCTAATTATTTTATGGATTTCTCCAGTTTCAAAATCTGAGTGGGCTTGAAGTAATTTTTCAGCGACATCTTCTGGATCATTGTAGTCTGCTACGTAGCCGAATTTGTTTTTCAGGATGAATTCACTAATAATATAGTCTTTTCCACATAATGCTAAGATAGGTCTAGCGAAACATAAGTAGTCCCAGATCTTGAATGAGATGTTCTTCTTATTAAGGGGAAGTGAACCGGCAATGTGGAGGAAGAGATCAGAGTTTTGAAAATGCTGTGCCAAATCTGATCTTTTTAACCAACCCCATACTTTGATATATTTTTTAAGTTTGAGCTCTCTTACTTTTATCTCATACCTTCTATTCCAGTCTCCGAAAAAATAGACTTGGATATGATCTGGAGGTAACCCAACTTGCTCTATATAGATTTTAAAACCATATAGAAACGTAAGTGGCTCAATCCAATCCTTATAAAAAGATCCAGCATAAGTAATTATAAAAGGTAATTTAATATTATATTTCATATTAGCGCATCTCTCATTATCTAATCCAGCAAAAGGTAGCACGAGAAACTTATCCAGAGTTTTGAGTCCATACTCTCTCATATAATCTAAGAGGTCAGCTTGCATACCTGTAGGTATGACTATAAAGTCGGCTTCTCTTATTACTTCTTTCTCGATTATTCTGTAAATAAACTTTAGTTTCTTTGGGTCTGGGTTAAGATACATCGGATCACGAAATTCAGCAATCCAAACAAAACCTACACCAAGTTTCTTAAGGAAGAGTGGGGGGAGATGGAGTGTAAAAGGATTATTCATCGACCACACAAATCTGAAGTTTTCTTGTGTCACTTTTTTCTTAAAAATACCAAGTCTATTTATACTATCGTGATAGTGTTTTAACACAAAGAACTCTACTTCCCAGCCATGCCTTTCAAATAACTCCAGCCTACTCTTAAGTGCATAGGATCTACCTTTGACGTCGTCTAATCGTACATTTGTTACACATAGCATCTTTTTCATTTGTTAAACTATGGTTTAGAACGTTAAAAATAGTTTTGTCGTAACAGATCTCCAAGTTCTTGAGTTTTGTTTTTCGTACTGAACTCCTTTAAATCTCATTTCCTAGACCTCTCTATACTTACCTGCAAACCTTCTGAAAAACTCCCACTGCTCTGGTGTCAAAACATGAAATTCGAAAGGTGAGTCGAAGAACTTTTTTGTCAGACTGCCAAAA
>Ga0180932_1012_pt1 | contig 11085 bp, 8 predicted proteins | sample Deesub1362A_J573_FD_124189 | JGI IMG/M metagenome (GOLD analysis project Ga0180932, IMG submission 124189) | Archaeoglobus sp. JdFR-24
CACCAGGAGAGGTAGCCGGTGAGCAGGGCGGCATTGATGGCGAAGTAGTAGGCGAAGCGGCGCTGGCCCAGCGTGGCGGCTAGGATGACCAAGCTCCAGATGACAAGCAAGCTTTTCTCCGCCTCACCGTATTTAACGGTTAGGTAGAGCAGGATGCCCAGGGAGATGAGGCTTAAAAAGAAGCTAGTGTTGAAGTTGCCCCAGGCAAGCTGGAGGGTGAAATCTCCCCAGGGAGCTAGAAGCGGCTGCATCTCAAGGATGGTGCGGGAGCCACTCCAGGTAAAGATGTCAAACTTACTGAATATAGAGGAGAATAATGATGGGGAAATGGCATAGAAGATGGCAACGGCCGCCACCCCTGATCCGATGATCGCTAAGGGGTAATAGACTGGTTTGATTCTCCAGGCCCGCATTTTATGGGAGGCAAGGCTGAGCAGTACCGGAGCCAGCAGCGCCACGGAGAGGGCCATCACGGTGAGCGCCCTGCGTGAAAAGGGGAGATATGCTATCAACGCGGTCAAAAAAGCGATAATGCCAACCGGGATGAGGTAGTCGGCAGATTCGCCTCTCTGGTAGGCGATGACGAACTGGACCACAAAATAGAGGGCGATGATGAAGATGAAGAGGGGGCCTCCTACCCAGGTGATGAGATAGAGCCCGAGGAAAAGGCCGGCGAGCAGACTATGGATAGCGGGTTTGCCCAGAAGCGTCCAATCCAGGCGATGCAGGTCGCCCAGGTCTATTCCCTTTTCCCGCGACGCCTTGACCGCCCAAATGAGGAACATCATGATGGTGGTGGTGAAGAGCACCTCGGCGATGTGGTGGTCAGTGAAGCCCAGTATTGAGCGCCCCAGGAATTCACCGGGAAGTAGGGCGACCAGGCCGGCGGAGAGCACCCCCGCCCAGCGGCCGAAGAGCTCCTTGCCGATGAAATAGACCGGGATGACGGTGAGGGAGCCCACCACTGCGGGGAAGTAGGCTGCAATCGTGTCAACAAGGTGCTGGGACGGGGAGCCCAGGCCAATCACCCAGGTGATGCCGGCCAGCGCCCAGTTAAAGAAGTGGATATTGTCAATGGACATGCCGAAGGGATAGAGGAGATATGGGTCAAAGTCCATGAGCCGGGGGAAGTTGGCGATGAGATTATCCACCAGGCGCATCTGGAAATAGGCGTCAACGCTGGTAAACTTGATCCATTCGCCGCTGAAGACCGCATCATAAGGGAGATAAGCCCGAAGAAATAGAGCCACAGCAAACGATACGGCCAGTGCTATAGAAACAATAAGGCCACTGAAAAGCTTATTTTCTCTAGCTCCCCAACGCTTGCACATTTTGCCAGCCTATTGCACTTCGTGGCTAAGTATTCACCCCAATATGAATTGCACTCTTGCCTTTACCCTCTTTGTCGCTGGCTCTCACATGCAACATGAGCTTTACGGACACTGCAGTCACTGTGCAAGAGGCCCTCAACGCACTAAGAAGGCAAACCAGCTACCGCTAGTACTTCCACTTGTGCAGTGGTCGCGTATCTATTCAATATCGCCTCTTCTATCACCGTCCTGAGCACACTGGTCCACCGTGTTTCCATGTTCCCTAGCTGAGCTAGGAAACAGGAACAATTCCGAGAGCGTAACATCTAAGGCCTTCGCTATTGCGGCGATATTCTCTAGCGATGGATTCCGGTCTCCTCGCTCAATACCGCCCAGATATGTACGATGCATCCCCGCCTGGAACGCCAGCTCTTCCTGAGAGAGGCCCTTTGATAGGCGCAACTCTCTTACACGCTGTCCAAACAGCCTTCTAATCGTCTTCATCTCTTTAGTTCACTGCAGCATTGACTTTAATACTATCGTTGTGTAGACTATAAGTCTACAGACTATAAGTAGCAGCCACACGACGCATATGACCTTTTGCGGCAGCGGGTTGGGCTGAGGTCAACCGACGACGTGGTCGGACATACAATCAGCGAGAATCAAACCATAGGGACTACACAAAAAGGCCGGGTAGGATCATGGCCGAGATGTGTGGGCAAGCGGTTAAGACCCAGTGGATGACTGGCCGCTCGCAAAGTTTAGGCCCACTGCTATCTTGGTTCCCGTCCCCACGTTGCCCATCCCGCTTCCAGTCGGAGGCAAGAAGAAATGGCGACTCAACATCCACTGTATCTCGGGATTGATGTTCACACTAGGGAACACCAGGCTGCATCAATACCCAGAGCTTTGTTAGAACAGCGAACCAGTTCGAGAAAAGTTAAAGCCACTCACTATCCACAACACCGCGGCTGAATTTGAACGTCTTGACAATGCCATCAGGTCACATGTCCCAAACGTTAAAGACGTAGCAATCGCAGTTGACTTCACTGGAGGTCGCTACTCAGAGCCACTAGTCTATTTCCTTCAGACCAGAGGATATGATGTGTATTACCTGGAGACCAAAGGGGTTCGGGTAGCAAGAGTCGCTTTGCTAGGTGAGGAAAATAAAAGCGACGCAATTGATTCTGCTAGTACTGCATACCTCCTCTACCTTAGAAATATCCACGGGCTATCATTCCGCATATCGGCGACGCTGGCTGAACTTGGCTCGAACGCTCTGGCTCTAAAATCATTGGTCCTGCAACGATGGCAATTCAATAGCTGGTAAGTCAAGTTACCAACAGATTACATCAATTACTTTTGGCAGATTTCCCTGAGGGTGAGTCACACTATTTTAACCAGCTCGTAAAAATTGCATGTTACTACCCCACCCCAAAAGACATTCTCACCAGCGATGGTTTGGATGGCGTGACCGGGCTGCGCCCGAGGAGAGAAAGAAAAGATACTGAATCTTGCAGCGAACACGGTCGGCATACCTGGCGACTCGTATCAGTGTCTAATCAAAGAGCTCAGCCAGTAGGGAGCTCACGCACTAGCCCAGCGCGACGAGTTTACATCTCCTTTACGAGCACAGGTAAGGGCGCATCCCTATGGTTAGATTCTACTCTCTTTTGCCTACCTTGGCGAAATCGTTGCCGCCACCATTATAGGCATCATCAGGGATATAACAAGGTGGCCCGATAAGAAAAATTTAAGAAGGCTCTCGGTGTTTACGGGAGGGTCACTCAATCCGCTACCAGTCTTGCCAGTAGTAGGCGAGGAAAGGAAGGAAGCAGCCACGGCCGCCGAGTTCTCTTTCAGATATGCCTGAGTTGTATCAGGGGCAATGCGTGTGACGACGACTTCAAGGATTACTACCTCAGGCAGGTTTCCCGTGGTAAGGCGAGAATGAAGGCGCTCGCAAGCACTATGGGTAAACTAGCTGAAGTTATCTACCATTGTCCGAAAATTGGGGAATCATATCGGTATCAAGGGAAATAGAGAGTAGGAGTATTAGGTGTCTCAGAGAGAAGCAATGGCGCAAGGCTACAAACACGAAGTGAGACGCAACCGCCGCATTCTGCACACCATCCGCGATCGAAAGGAGTAGCCGTTACGAAACATGGGGATTTCGCAGAAAATAACTTGTGCGGACTGAAATATTCTCCAATGCGAGGGAAGTTGAATAATAGCTCTTGTGTGCGTTAAGACTCCGACCCGATTTGCCTTTTGTCACAGACATTGACAAGAGGGCACATCAGTGCTATAGTCATACCTGGCGGTCCAAGTAAAGCCTTGCTTAAAACAGCTTGTGGAGACTATAATGGTTAGAACAAATCAGGTTGGTGGAAAAACCGGAACCATTTTAGTCCCCGGAGGGAATGGAAATGACTAGACCGTCCCATCCCAAAATCATCGCCGCTATGCCGGCATACAATGAAGAAAGCCACATTGGCACCATGGTGCTGAAGACAAAACAGTATGTGGACGAAGTTATTGTTGTAGACGACGGTAGTATCGATGATACCTCAGAGATCGCTAGGCTCGCTGGAGCAAAGGTAGTTCGTCATGACAGAAACCGAGGTTATGGCGCAGCCGTTCAGACCATATTTACCGAGGCAAGGAAGATAGAGCCAGATATCCTCGTTCTGCTTGATGCTGATGGCCAACACAACCCAAGCGAGATACCCGAGCTTGTCAAGCCCATCGCTCAGGGCTTCGATATCGTTGTCGGTTCAAGGGAGCTACAAAAGAACAATATCCCCTTCTACCGTCGGCTTGGTCAGAAGGTGCTCCTGCATTCAACTCGCGTCCTCTCTCAGGAAAAGCTCTCTGACACCGAATCTGGATTCAGGTGCTTCTCCCAAAAGGCGATACATTCTTTAACCTTGAGGGAAAACGGCATGGCCATTTCTGCCGAGACCATAGCCGAGGCAGCAGCAAAAGGCCTGAAGGTTACCGAGATTCCGATTTCTATTACCTATACTAAAGACAGTTCTACTCTGAACCCGGTGGCCCACGGTCTGGGGGTCTTCGCTCGGATAATTGCGATGATCTCGGAAAGACGTCCCCTCTTCTTCTTCGGGATTGGCGGAGGCACTCTCGCAACGGTGGGGCTTATCGCTGGCATCAGAGTCGTTCAGAATATGTCTGCCACTAAGGCATTCCCCATTGGCATCGCTCTGATATCGGTACTTCTTCTCACTATCGGAATATTTAGCATATTCACTGGCATAGTACTCAATGTACTGGTAAAAAGAGAAGGGCAAAGTCTGCATCGGCAGGAATAAACGTAGGACGAGTGAACTTAGAGTGCCAAGCTATTACCTAGCACTGAATACCGGGGTAGTAGGCTTTTCGGAGAAGTGACACTTAATGGAACCAAGCTCGGATTTGAGAGCAGGGGCCTGACGTAGTTTAAAAAGTAGACGTATTACTGGCCGAGGATGGTATTACAAGAAATTTCCAAAGCTGCCAGCTCCTTGAGACTCTGCTAAGCAGCTATTATGAGCCGAGGTGGTGGAGAGACATGCTTAGTATCTTGTTACTACTCCTAAAGGAAAGTAGAACTTCCTGGTTGAGAGGAAGGTGACATGGCTAAAATACTAGTTACAGGCGGTTTAGGCTTTATTGGCTCACATCTTGTCCGGGAACTAAGGAAACGGGAACACGAGGTTTGGGCTTGCGACCTTTATCACTCCCATGAGAGTAATTATATCCGCTGCGATGTCTCTATGTTCCGGCAGCTTGAGAGGGTTATTGAGGAGGTAAATCCCCAATACGTTTACCACTTGGCAGCAGAATACGGTCGCTGGAATGGCGAGGACTATTATGAAAATCTCTGGCTCACCAACGTCGTCGGCACGAAGAATGTAATAAGGCTTCAGGAGAGAAAGGGTTTTCGTATGATTTTCTTCTCTAGCGCCGAAGTCTATGGAGACTACGAGGGAATTATGACCGAGGACATAATGGTGAATAACCCTATTAAGGATACCTATCAGATGAACGATTATGCTCTCACGAAATGGGTCGGCGAACTCATATGCGTCAATTCGGCAAGGATGTTTGGGACCGAGACAGTTAGGGTGAGACCAGTGAACTGCTACGGCCCAGGGGAACACTATACACCATATAGGGGCTTTATTCCCAAGTTCATTTGCCATGCCCTCCTGGGCAAACCCTATACGGTTTATAAGGGCCACAAAAGGATAATTGATTATGTTGGGGATTCCGTAAGGACATTTGCCAATATTGTGGATAATTTCATTCCGGGCGAGGTTTATAATGTGGCGGGGAGGCCGGAGTGGGAGAGGGACATCAAAGAATACTCGGACCTGATTCTTCAGGCTGTTGGTAGGGATGACTCCATAGTTAGTTATAGGGAAGCTGAGCCTTTCACAACCAAAACGAAGAGGGTAGATTGTTCCAAAGCCATAAGAGACCTGGGACATGATCCGAGAGTTGCACCTGAAGAGGGAATCCGAAGGACTGTGGAATGGATGAAGCAATACTATGGAATTGGAGGTAAGTAGAACATGGACCTTGATCGAGTTTATTCTGAATATGAGGGCAAGGTTGTGCTTGTGACCGGCGGTGCGGGATGTATAGGGAGCAACCTCTGTAATAAGCTCGTGGAACTCGGCTGCGAGAAGATAATAGTCCTTGATGATTTATCCGCCTCGCATAAATGGAATATCCCACAGGCAAGCAATGTCTTTTTCGTAAAGGGCAGTGTGCTTGACGATGAGGTTTTGAAGCGAGTTTTTAGAGAAAAACCGGGATTTGTGTTTCACCTTGCTGCACATTTCGCCAATCAGAACTCCGTAGACCATCCGGAGACCGATCTGTTGGTGAACGGGATGGGAACCTTGAAGGTTCTACAGTATGCTCATCTTACGGGCGTGAGAAGATTTGTGTACACTTCCTCTGGTTGTGGTGTTTATGGGCTCGGTTCCAAAATCCCATTTGAAGAACATGATATATGTGTCACTCTTCATACCCCTTATCAGGTAACGAAGCTTTTGGGTGAGCTTTACACTAATTACTTCTATAACCTGTATCGTTTGCCCATCGTGAATGCGAGGCTATTCAATGTTTACGGCCCAGGAGAAGTCCCTGGAAGATACAGGAACGTGATTCCCAACTTCTTCCACTGGGCGATGAACGGCAAGCCTCTGCACATAACTGGGGATGGCAACGAAACGAGAGATTGGACCTTTGTTGACGATGTAATAAACGGTCTTTTAGCTATGGGGGTAAGGGACGAGGCCATCGGAGAGGCTATAAATCTTGCCTCTGGCAAGGAGCACAAGGTTGTGGAACTGGCGAATATAGTGAACGAACTTACCGGCAACAAAGCGGGGATAAAGTATGTTCCAAGAAGAAACTGGGATGTAAAGCGAAGGCTTCTTGCCTCTATTGAAAAGGCGAAGAGGCTTCTGGGCTACGAACCTCACACTAGCTTTGAAGAAGGCCTTAGGAGAGTGCATGAATGGTTCATGCAAAACTGGGAGGCTATAAGAAGGAGCGCTGAGTTCTAAGACAGCGAGAACCTTAAATGTTGACTATCGAACGAAGTCTCGCAGGTGATTTGCCGGAAATTGAAACAAGCCAAAGGTGAGTGCGACTTTTTAAAGAAAAAGAAAATGAGAATCTTAGTAGTTCAGGAATCGGATTGGCTTGAAAAGGGCCCTCATCAAAGCCATCACTTGGTAGAGAGACTCTCGAAAAGGGGACATGAGGCGAGAGTGATAGATTATGAAATTCTCTGGAGGGAACACGAAAAGAAAGGGATTATCTCCAAGAGAGAAATTTTTGAGAACGTCCACAAGGTACTAAATGATGGAAGTGTAACTGTAATAAGACCTTCCATTATTAAATTGCCAATTTTGGATTACTTATCTTTACTTCACACTCACAGGAAGGAGATAAAGAGACAGATTGAGGAATTTAGACCCGATGTCATTGTCGGCTTTGGCATCTTGAATGCCAATATCGCCCTCAAACTAGCAAAGAAAAATGGCATTCCATTCGTTTATTACATCATAGATGAGCTACACAGGTTAGTTCCGCAGAAATACTTCCAAGGGCTTGCTAGGTATATCGAAAGTAAAAACATGAAAAACGCAGACAAGGTCATCTCTATTAGTGAAGGGCTCAGAGAATACACCGTTCAAATGGGGGCAGACGAGGGGAAAACACAGGTAATAAGGGCAGGCGTCGATCTTGAACGCTTTAACCTGACAGATAGAGATTCCGTTCGAAGAAAACATGGTGTACGAGACGAAGATGTAGTTCTGCTTTTCATGGGATGGTTATATAACTTCTCTGGACTGAAGGAAGTTGCTATGGAGCTAGCAAGGTTAGGGAAGTGTAACATCAAGCTTTTCATCCTTGGAAAAGGTGATTTGTGGGACACCCTTCAGGATATTAAAAGGGAATACAAGCTGGACACCAGAATAATCATGGTGAGATGGAAACCTTACAGCGATATCCCGAAATATATTGCCGCTTCGGATATCTGCATTCTTCCCGCTCATAAAAATGATATCATGAAAAACATAGTGCCGATAAAAGTGTATGAGTACATGGCAGCGGGAAAGCCTGTGATTGCTACCAAGCTGCCTGGCATCATGAAGGAGTTCGGCGAGAATAATGGCGTGGTCTATGTGGATAGACCCGAGGACGTGATTCCCAAAGCCCTTGAACTAATTGAAAGTGGGACGATAGAGGAGCTTCGCCTCAGGGCGAGGCGTTTCGTCCAAAGATTCAGCTGGGATAGGATCACCGACGAATTTGAGAACATCTTACTAAAAAGGAATCCATAATGGAAAAGCGTGGGCACGCTGGGGTTGACCTCAAATGTCGTGGTTCCTGATCTCCGTGTTCTTGTGAACGATCCAGATTAGGCCAAATAGAAAAAGAGTACTAACTCTGTTGGGATTGGTTGCTTGACGGATCTTGAGCTTCAGGCAAATGTGCGTTCCACCTCTGGGGGAAAGACTTGAATCAAGTCAAGTAGACAAATTACTAAATAAACAGGGCTGTGGCTGACTCTGAGGAAGGCATAAGAGGCATCTCAGATTGTTAGGGCAATCGCCTTGGAATCAGTCCCAGCAAGTTCTCAGAGGAAAGGGATTGCGTTGCGAAAAGAACTAACTCACCATGTTTTTCCTTAGAAAACGGGACACCTTAACTTTGACGTTCTACAGGCGACGCATAATATGCATAATATGAAAATACCCTGTCGTGAATCGGTGTGGGTTGTATGAAATAGTTCGAGAGTGCGTGCAATGAGCAAAAAGAGAGTTGTATTGGCTAGATCAAATCTAATAAACCGTGACCCCTGGTTAGCTAAAGAGATAGATACCTTAAAACGGTGGGGATATGTACCTACCCTAATATGCTGGGACAGGGAATGCAATATTGATGACTCACGACAAAAATTGTGTAGGGAAATACGGCTAAGATTTAGAGCTCCTTGGGGTACTAAAGTTCTTCCTTTTCTCCCTGTTTGGTGGTGCTTCCAGTTTTTTGCGCACTTGCTAACAAAGGGGGATATAATCCATGCGATAAATCTAGATTCTGCTATCGTAGCACTAATCGCAAGTAAATTAAGGCGGCAGCCAATGATTTATGAAATGTTTGATGTCTATGTAGACTTAATTAGGCTCCCGCGATTGGTTAGATGGGTTGGAATAAGGATAGAAAAACTTTTCATGCGACTTGCAAATGCTGTTATTATTGCGAATGAAGCGCAGGAGAAAGAGCTAGGCGGGATTCCCAACAACAATGTGTACGTGATTTACAATACTCCTCCAGACCTTTTTGAACGGCCGCCTGTTCGGAAACATGCTACATTTACTCTGTTCTATGCTGGCGTCCTTTACCGTAGTCGCCCCTCAAATTTGGACAAAGTTTTCCAAGCTATTAGGGATATTGAAGGTGTACAATTGATTATTGCAGGCTATGGTGACCTTGCTACTGAAATTAAACAGTGGGTAAACCAAAACGAAGGCAAAGTAAAGTTTATAGGTAAAATTAGCTACGACGAAGTTCTAAAGGAAACCATGGCAAGTGACCTCTTGTTTGCACTTTATGACACTAGCGTGCCCGGAGTTAGATACGCTACTTGCAATAAGTTATTCGAAGCCATGATGTGCCACAAGCCCATTATAGTGAGTGAGGGTACAGCAATGGCGGAAATAGTACGGAGGGAAAATTGTGGTTTGGTTGTGGATCCATCAAGTGTCCAAGAAATTAAGAAGGCAATTATGAGATTAAAGGAAGATCCTGAACTGTACTATCAGCTTGGAGCAAATGGCAGGGTCGCTTTCGAGAAGAAGTATAGCAGGAAGATTATGGAGCAACGATTGTTAACTGTCTACGAAAAAATAGGGCAAGGTCAAGACATAAATTAGACAAGATGAAAGTTAGAGAGGTTTTATTCAATTTTATACGGGGAAGACACACCTCGGGACAGATGCTAAATTTGCTCAAGTATTTCTGGGGCGGGCGAAAAAGTATTGTAGACTGGCATCCCATATATATCTCGGTTTTCCCAACTTTCAAGTGCAATCTGAACTGCGACATGTGCCTGACCCACTCGCAGAAGAAGCCAAATCCCTACGGACAAAAACCTGGCGCAGACATGGATTTTCAGCTTTTTAAAGACATCTTAGACCGATACAGGAATGCATTGGTAGTGAATTTGATCGGGAATGGAGAACCTTTATTCAACAAGGATCTTTTTAGGATGATTGAATTCGCTGCTAGCAAGAGCATGTACACCGTTTCTGGTTCAAACGGGATCGTTGTGGGGGATTATCTTCAACAAATAGTAGATTCGCCTTTAGGCACCTTTATCGTGAGTATTAATGGTCATAATCGAACCGAGTTCAACCGAATTACAGGAGCACAGGAGAAATTCTTCGATTTGATATGTCGCAATACAGTTGAATTAGTAAGATTGAGAGATTCGAGGAAGTCCAGGCTACGGATTTTTGTCAGCATTATTTTAGATAAACGCAATTACGGACAGGTGAAAGAGATGATTTATTTCGCACAGAGTTTAGGGGTGGATGGCGTTCTATTTTTCCAGTTCCTTCCTTCTCCTGCACCCGGCTTTACACCCGAGGAACGTTGTCTTTTTTCAGATGATGCGAATGTCTTGAGAGCCTTCTCAGAAGCCAAAGCGCTAAATTTGAAAAGAAGGTTTCAAGTAGTACTCCCCCCACTCTTATCAAGATCAGCGAATAATAAACTCTGTACTTCCCCTTTCTACAACCTAGCTGTGGATGGTGAAGGAAACGTAGGCGGCTGCAGTTGTCAACTGCTCAATTTCTCTCAGAATGGCAACTTCTATGATGAGGAAGACCCTTGGAATAATAGGTACTTCCAAGAATTCAGAAAGAGCTTTATCGACCGTGAGTCATCACTGTTATGGCCGTGCAAGTATTGTTATAACAACACGAGCGCTTCCCGACTAGTCGCCAATCCAGGTCTTCCCTTCTACATAATGCGTCGCATTTTTCATAAGGTCAAGATTTCGAGGAGTCTGCGGCCGTAGTCTTTTAACATCCTGTGAAATGCGTTACAGTTATATTGGGAGTCACGCTAAGGTGACTTTGCACTTTTTAGGTCCAGTTGCAATGTGAGTTCTGCAGGATTTTCGACCAATCACCTCTGCAACTTCTGCAGACTCCCCTGGATTCGGCTCTCGCTCAAATACTCC
>Ga0180932_1124_pt1 | contig 10576 bp, 9 predicted proteins | sample Deesub1362A_J573_FD_124189 | JGI IMG/M metagenome (GOLD analysis project Ga0180932, IMG submission 124189) | Archaeoglobus sp. JdFR-24
AGCATTTTGTTGAGGTTTTGAATGGGAAATTTCATCATGACCGTGTCATGCTATTATTGATATTAAATTTTCTTAATATCTTCAAAAATGAATGTATGCTAAAAATGTTGCTATTATGATACAAATAAAATATACTGAATATTTACATTTAATATTAAATACATTTTTTATAAAAAATAACTGTGGCATGAAAATTATAAAACTTCCTGCGAGTTGTGCGATAACTGCTCCGAGAATACCATATATTGGTATAAGAACGATCCATAGTAAGAAAATCACAACAGTGCCTATAATATTCAATATAACGGGTATTTTTACAGTATCATTTCGTGATGAAAATATTGTTGTGGTTGGAAAGAATAAAATTTGAATTGAGTATATAATTATGAATATATTTAAAATATTATGTGAATAAATATACTTATCTCCAAAAATAATCATAATTATATTTTTAGAAAATATTATCATTAATGTAGAAATAATAGTTATTATCAATCCAAGGACAAGATTTATCTTGTTATATGTTTTTTCAAGAAGGTCATATTTTTTATTTTTTTGAAGATACGAAAATTCTGGGAGAATGATTTTTGATATGCCTCTCTGTATAAATGATATCGGTAAACCTAGGGTCATCCCTGCAGCATAATACCCGATCATCACATTCGAGACATAGGCACTCAATAATATCGGTGCAGAGTATGTTCTTATAACCGATGCAAAACTTCCTATAAGTAGAATACCAGAATACTTCAATATATTGATATCAAATTTACTTATTTTTATTATTAGATTTCTGAATAGAAATATTGAACTTAGAGAAAATATTATGTATGGAATATAAAAAGATAATATTGCATATATGACATCTAAATCAAAATAAATAAAAATTAATATGTACATGTAGAAAAAAATACCTGCACATATTTCCAGAAATAAATATTCTTTCATCTTGCCAATTGAGAAATAAATATTTCTAAAAAATGAATATGTTATAAATAAGAATATCAATATTGCTGCAAGAACGATGTACTCGATGGTGAAATTTAATCTGAATACAACATATATGATGATCAAAAATACCGAGCTAGGAAACGCGGCAATTAATGTTAGTGTGAAGGTCTCTGTAAATGCTTTTTTTAACATTTTGGGTTGATTTTTATTCTCAGCCACAAATTTCAAGGCAGACATTAATATGCTTGTTGTGGTTATGGAACCCAGTAAAAATACATACGACAAAAGAACCGAGTACATACCCAGAATTTCAGGCTCAAAAATTTTGGCTATAAAAATGTTAAATATAAATCTGTATGAATTTCCAATTAATGTACCTATCATCGCTACAATTCCCATTATAAATAGATTCCTATTAACCTTCATTTAATCACCCTATGTTTCATAAATATATATCATATAGTCTGAGACCTCTTCATTTTTATAGATATTAATAAAAAATCCACTGTCATAAATTTTATTTTCAGGTATAATCCATCCACCACTATCCCTTCTTAGATTCGAAGATATAACAAAATATTGTCGTTGTTCCATAATCATAGTATTTCTTAATTGAAATGGGTTATAGGTTTTATATATGGGGTGATATATTATAATAGAATCTAAATTGAACATATTGTACTCCTGAACAATTACCGCATGGCTGACAATTTTTATATCTTTATAGGGCATCTGATTTCTCAACCAAACGATATTCTCAAAATTTCCTGATGTTATTATAGATTGATGTGAGTTCACATGATTCCCATATGCTGAAATTACAAAACTTGGTATAAGTATGCTGATTATGATAATAATTAAAATCTTTTTTAATTTATATTTTCTATATCCATTATTCCTATGTTTTGACAAAGATCTAATCATACAGTATATCACATATGATAGCATGCCAAAGTATGCTATTGCTACATAAGGATAAATTCTTGATGATAACAACAATCCATAGTTGAATAAATACTGCATAAACCAGAGCAGAGGTATTATGATCACTATGGCCCAATGATATGGGTAATGTTCAATATTTTCCTTTTTTATGAATTTAACCAAAACATATGGATAGCTAATAGCACCAAAAATAGAAAAGAAAATCATTGACAATATCTGCTTGAATATTATGTATTTTGGTTGATTTGACATTAAAATTTTTATACTTATTGTAGACCATATGGATTTTATATCATATATAGAAACACTCCCTGCGATTTTCATTATGACGTATGCCCACACAGCAGGAATGATAATAAATGAAAACAAATATAATATTGAATCTTTCCCATCAAAATTTATGATATTATATTTTACTATATTTTCCTGTGATTTGATTTTTTTCCATAAAATTCTAGTAATAAAGATTGAAAAGAACAAAATTATTGCAAATAACGTCGTCACCATTTGTTCATTTAACGAGATCGGAACCTCTCGGTTATAGAAACCATAAAATAATCCTTCAGTGCTGAAGAGCCCTCTGTTAAGAAGAACAAAATAATATGGAGATGCAATCGTAATGCCATATATTGTAGTGACAAACATAACAGTGATATAGTTTAGATGCTTGCGTGTGTTCTTAATGTTGATAAATGCGAACATTGTAAATAATATTAATAGGATAAACCAAACAAATGTTGATGGTCTGTGTGTTAGGAAGACGGATCCTAATAAGATACTCTGTATAAATATATTTTTATTATTTTTCTTCACAAAAAGAAGACACAATAAATTGGTATAAATTAACAATATTCCTATGTTTGAGGGGTGCGGATACATATATCCTATGGTGTTTGTTGTGGATATTGTGGTAGTAATGAAAAGCATGGATAATAGGGCAGATGTTTTGTTAAATATCTTTCTGTTGATCAAAAATGCGAGGAGTGCTATCATTACATATGGAACAAATATTAACACATATGTGATATATGGATAATCTATACCTCCAAGTACATGAATCTCTCCAAGCAAAATTGAAAATCCCGGCGGATAGCTCCAAACAAAATCAACTACATAGAATTTAGAGGGATCGGAGTTCCAATCTATTATATGCTTTTCCTCTATACTTTCTGCTCTGTATACGTGCTGGAAATAGTCCCATGAATTTATGGGTGGAATGTTTTCACTATTTAGATGCAAATTTAATATATTTAATAATATTAAAAATAATATTAAACAAATCCAGAAATAACTCTTTTTGATCATATCCATCCTCCTGATATAAGAAGCTCTTCAAACTGTTTTGCGGTAAACCGGTTCTTTACTTCATTATGAATTGCTTTTCCAATACTATTTTTATATTCTTCGTCTCTCAATATTTTCAATATAGCTTCTTTTAACTGTTCAGAATTTTTTGGCTCTACATATATACAATTTTTTAACACCTCCTTTGTGGGCCCTACTGTTGTGGTTATTACAGGCAATTTCATCATAGCCGCTTCGAGAATACTCATCGACACACCCCCACTGATCACGCTTGGATACACGAACACATCTCCTATACTTAAAATTTTTTTCAATTCTCGCTTATCCTTCACCTCGCCATAAAATATAACATCATCATAAATTCTCAATTTCTTTGCCAGGTCTTTCAAATATCCCTTGATTGTACCATCGCCGACTATAAATAATTTTATTTTTAATGAACGATACTCGTTTCGGATATTTGCAAAAGCCTCTAATAAATATTCTAATCCTTTAATTGCTTCTAGACGGCCGACATATAATATTATTTTACTATCTAATTCAAAATGTACTCTATTTTTTTCAGATCTTTTAACATCATTGTCCTCAAAAACATTATCAACAGGATAATTATACACCACAATTTTTTTCACATCACATCCCAGCTCTATTGCTTTGTTTCTAATTTCTCCGCTTCCAACGAATACATAATCTGCACCTCTTAGATTAAATTGCAATATTTTTTTCATAAGGTAGAAGTGTATCTTTTTTGTTATATTTAATTTATTTTTTGATATATACTCCTGACTTCCTTTACTTATATTCATAATTTTACCATGGTCAAATATGATCACTTCTACATCTTTAAAAATTTTTGATAGAAATACAGCATAAAATGCGGTAATCGAATCATGGCAATAATATTTTTTAACATCTTTGATATATAATAAAAATGCAAATAATGTTCCGGAAAATAAGTTTAAAAAAAATGTTACTATGTGATTAAAAGAAAAGACTTTTGCAAGTGTGGGATGATATGATATATTTACAGTCTTAACATTTAATGGTACTTTGAGGTTTTTTGTTCGTATTCTACATATCAAATATATCTCGTCATATCTTTTCTCTAAAATCCTCAGAAAAACATTAACTATTGAATAGACTCCGCCAATTACAGGGTAGTTATTTAGAATGACACCACACCTTCTTTTCATCTAACCACCTTATAAATTTCTTTATGCCTTCATCAAGCGTGGTAGTAGGCCGATAATTGAATAATTCCTCAAACTTGCCCGGGTCTGAATAAAATTTATTATACTCCCACGCCTCACCTTGCGTCTCTATTACAGGACCCTCAATCCCTACAATTTCAGCAACTTTTCTAACAAGATCTATTATAGTATATGGTTTTCCATAGCATAAATCGACAGTTATATTTTTTATATCTATTTTTGTTATAACATGCATCAATGCGTCAATAGCATCCTCTATGTACATAGCATCTATTAAATTTCTACCATCCCCATATATGGTGAAAGATTTTTTCTTTTCATAGTAGAATGTGCGTATCAATTTACTGAATATCTTTCGTGGTGGTTCATATGGTCCATAGGCGCCGTAAAATCTTATTATTATGTAATGATCTATCCCTCCTCGTTCCTTAAAGAAATGCACATATCTTTCAGATGCGTATTTTGAGATTGCATAGGGTATTGTTGGTAATATCTTGACATCTGGATTTACAGGTCCAGTATGACCATCGTAAACGGCTCCTGATGATAAAAATATGAACCTATCTATTTTTGTATTTTTTAAAAAATTTATAAGAGTATGCGTATTCATAATTAGATCTTGTACTGGCTCTTTTTTTGAGAGATATATCTGTGTGTTGGCCACTAAAAAGATGCAGACGTCCATTGGTTCTATACCAGTTAAAACAGATTCGCAATCCTCTTCAGAGGACAAATCACACTTTATAGGTTTCACATTTTCCAGATTTTCTCTCGTTAAAAAAGAAGGGAAATCTCTCGAGGTGTTATAAAAACCATATACCTCCCAGTTGTGTGGCATTTTCAGTAAGAGATTCCGTCCGATGAATCCAGATGCACCCACAACACCTACTCGCATCTCTATCAGCTCCCGAATATTTTCCTATACCATTCTACAGTAATTCTCAATCCCTCATCTAGAGTCACTTTTGGGCTAAATCCAATCAATTTTTTTGCCTTTGTTATGTCTGCGAGATGTCTTCTCACATCGCCGATTCGTGGTGGTTTATATACAATGTCACCATTATAATTCATAATCTCCATGATTTTTTCTATTAATGATTTAATAGTAACCTCCTGCCCACTGCCTATATTTATGACCTCACCTCTTGTGTTTGTATGTTCATACACATCCAAAATCGCTACAGCAGCCTCTTCTACGAACATATAATCCCTCGTCTGCAGGCCATCACCAAAAATAATTGGTGGCAAACCATTCATAATTCTCTTTATTGTTGTGGGTATGACTCCGGCGTAAGATTTTTCGTTTTGTCTTGGACCATAGTTATTGAAAGGTCTCACGATGGAGATGTCCAAACCAAATGTTCTGTATAATGATTCTATGAGGTGATCTCCTGCGGCTTTGCTTGCGGCATATGGTGTCATAGGCATCAAAGGGTCCTCTTCGCTCATAGGAACTTTTTTGGCAGTTCCATATGCTTCAGATGATGAAATATGTATTAATGTATCATAGGCTCCATGGTACAGAAGCAGGGATAGCGTTTCTACTATCCTGACATTTTCATTATAACACCATATCGGACGTACTAGGGATGCCGGCAGGGGAACAACGGCTAAGTTAAACGCCACTTCCACACATTCATTTCTCACAATCTCGTTCATTTTTTCATAATCTTTGCAATCCTCTCTGTAGAGTACCGTTTTATTGTCCTGTCTCAGAGCTTTCTCTATATTTCTCATTTTCCCTAAGAAAAAATTATCAACGATCACAACTTTCTCTACATCACGTTCCAGCAGTTTATCTACAACGTGGCTACCTATAAACCCCGCTCCACCGCAAACCATCACAACCTTGTTTTTAATTCTCATTCAAATCACCTCGGAGACATTTTTTTGACAATATTTAATCCTTTTGACCCATACCTATTCGTATATACCGTGTTTTTGGTTTGATTGTTAGTGTTTTACGTCCATCAACAATGAGTCTCAGATTAAATTTATCATAATCTATATTTTTAAACTCGTCCCAATCTGCTTGGATTATGCAGATATCGGCGTCGCTCAACGCTTTCTCTGCGCTTTTTGCATATTTTATATTAGGAAATATCTTCTTGAAATTTTCCATAGCCTTTGGGTCATATGCTATAACAGTTGCCCCCCTCGCCTGCAGTTCTTCAACCAGAGGTATTGCTCTTGATTCTCGCACATCGTCTGTGTTGGGTTTGAATGATAGGCCAAGAACGGCCACTTTAACTCCCTGTAAGGATCCGATAGCATCTTCTATAATACTCACGTATCTTTTTGGTTGCTGTTCATTTATTTTCAATATGGCCTCCAGCAATATAGGTTGGTATCCCACACTCTTCGCGAGATTTATCAGCGCTCTCACATCTTTGGGAAAACAAGAACCGCCAAAGCCAATACCTGCATTGAGAAAATGGGGTGAGATCCTGTGATCCATTCCCACCCCTTTCATAACATCATACACATCGATACCAAGTTTATGACAGATATTTGCAAGTTCGTTGGCAAATGATATTTTCATAGCCAGGAGTGCATTGGATGCATATTTTATCATCTCTGCCGTTTTAATATCTGTGCGTATGATAGGAGCACTAAGTGATTCGTATATACTCTCTACGATATCCCCGCTACGTGTATCGTATTCGCCGATAACGATTCTGTCCGGGTTGAAGGTGTCATAAAGCGCCATGCCCTCTCTCAGAAATTCAGGACACATTGCAACACCAAATCCTTCTCCGACTTTTAAGCCACTTTTTCTTTCAAGAATTGGTATAACGACGTTCTCTGTGGTTCCCGGTACTACGGTGCTTTTAACCACAATCACTTGATACCGGGACAGTTTGCTACCTATTTCTTCGGCGGCGCTTTTCAGATAAGTCAAATCAATACCACCATCCGGTTTGCTCGGGGTTCCAACACATATGAAGGTTAGATCTTTATCCTCGACGGCCACTTCCGTGGTGGCAACCATGTTTTTTCCTATATGTTTTTTAAGCAGCTCCTCCACACCTGGCTCGTAAATTGGCGATTTACCTGAATTTATACATTCAACCTTCCATTTATCTACATCTATTGCCGTTACTTTATGTCCTAATTCCACGAGCATCAGCGCTGTTGTAAGTCCCACATATCCCGTTCCAACCACGGCGATTTTCATGGCGTTCTGAGATATCCCAAACGTATATATATCATTTTTCTCATCGTCCTCATCAATGAAGGCGGTTATTCCGGCAGCGGGGCTAGGGACACGAATGCTACCAGTAACAAAATCACAGCCCAAAGAAATGCTCCCCATCCTCAATAAACCTGCGATACATTATGTTGTGGAGGAGGCTGTGAAGTCGGGATGTGATAGTATACTGATAATAACCGGAAGGGGCAAAAGAGCGCTTGAGGATTATTTTGACAGAAATTTTGAGCTGGAGGAGTTTCTCAAAAAGCGTGGTAAAGTGGATGAACTGAATATGATCAGGGAGATATCTGAAATGGCGGATATAATGTATGTTCGTCAGAAAGAGCCGCTGGGTCTGGGACATGCGGTTCTGATGGCCGAAAAGTACGTGGGCGATGAACCTTTTGTTGTTCTTCTCGGAGATGATATAATAGTTAATGATAGGCCGGCTACAAAAAAACTCATCGATATATATGAGGAACATGGGGATCCTGTTATAGCTGTGACGGAGATACGTCCTAATGACTCAAAAAAATACGGTGTGATTAAACCCTCTCCTCTTAGCGTTCCACCCCTTTATGTTATAGATGACCTTGTGGAAAAGCCAGAACCCTCCGAAGCACCTTCAAATCTCGCGATTGTGGGTCGCTATCTTTTGACACCCGAGATATTTTCATATCTCAAGGAGGTTAAACCCGGTAAAAACGGGGAATACCAGCTTACGGATGCACTCCGTCTTTATATTTTCACAAAAAGAATGCTGGGGTATAAAATAGAAGGAGTGCGTCTTGATATTGGGTCGCTTGAATCATGGCTTGAGGCGAATATTTTTATGGGGCGCAGGGCTGGAATCATAAAGTGATGACCTTTTTCTCTTTCGCGGATTCCATTATTTTTTCAATAATTTCCACAGATTTTTTTCCAACATACATATTTGCCTTTGGCAAACGCTCTTCTTTTATTGACATTACAAAGTCCAAGAGCTCCTCCTTCAGGGGTTCCGTGTAAGTAATTCTTTCGATCCGCTTCCCCTCGTTCTTAACGACATCCCCATCTATACAGGCTTCATACACTTCCAGTTCGTCGGGTTTGAGATAGTCTATTCTTACTGCTGCATCTTCTCCTATCACCACTAGTTCCCTGAGTTTGCCATTTATCGGGTAGTTCCAGCTCTCAAAAATGTATCCCTTTGAGTGCGAGAATCCCATAACTATGAAAGCTTCCTCCTCTATTCCTTCAACGAAGCTGGATTTTAGAGTTCCAAACACTTCACGGGGCTCCTCCTCGAGCAGATAGGTATATATGTCCACATCATGGATTGCAAGTGCTAGGAGAACCCCCATATCTTTCCTGGGAACACGCAGAGAGGTCCTCCTGGTGTGAAGGGAAATTATTTTGCCTAGGTCTCCACGTGCAATTTTCTTCTTCAAATCCAGCAAGGCAGGGTGGTACCTGAAAATATGTCCCACCATCAAAATTCTGTTTTTCTCCTGAGCGATTCTTATCATTTCTTCACATTCTCTGGAGTTCTCGGCCATTGGTTTCTCAACCAAGACATGCTTATCGTTTAGCATGGCGTTCTTTGCGAGCGGGTAATGGGTGGGTGTGGACGAGGATATATCAACGGCATCAATGCTCTTGTCCATTATAAGTTTCATGGGGTTTGTTATGTATGGCAGTGAAAAATCTTTGGCTATTGGTTTAACGGCCTCTTCCCGGATATCGCACAGGATGACATCATCTATGATTCCCTCATCCTTCAGCGCTCTCCAGACTTTTGCGTGGTTTCTTCCCCAGTATCCGGTTCCTATAAGACCAATCTTCATATCGGTCACCTGAAAAAGTTCACGACTTTCTTTCCTATTTCATATACATCTTCATCCTTCAATAGGGGATGCATTGGAAGAGAAATTATTTCTCTGACCACCTTTTCGGTGATAGGTAGATGCTCTGAAGGTGCTATGGTTTTTATTGCGGGTTGCATATGGACAGGGATCGGATAGTAGAGCCCGGTGGCAACACCCTCCCCTTTAAGGTACTCCCTAAGGGCATCTCTTTTTTCAGTCCTTATGGTATAAACATACCACGAATGCCTAGCCCAAGGTTTTACCTGGGGCACCCTAACAACGCCGTCCAAGATATCATTATAAATCCTTGCAATTTCGTTTCGTCTTGTAATCCATTCTTCAAGATGCTTTAGCTGTATTCTCCCAATAGCTGCATGGAGCTCACTCATTCTGAAGTTATATCCCAGCAACAGGTGTTCATATTTGTCTTTCCTGCCCTGATCACGTAGCATCCTTATTTTTTCCGCAACCTCATCGTTATTTGTTACCGCCATTCCGCCGTCTCCAGCCACACACATAACCTTGGAAGGGAAAAAGCTGAACGCGGCGGCATCGCCGAAAGTCCCCACTTTCTGGTTGTGGTAAAGCGCCCCATGAGCCTGCGCACAGTCCTCAATCAGGTAAATATCATGCTCCTCTGCGATCTCTTTCAGGGGCTTTATATCTGCGGGGTGGCCGTAGAGATGAACAACCACTATAGCCTTTGTTCTTTTAGTTATTTTCCTACACACGTCCTCCGGGTCCAGAGTATATGTTTCTTCATCAATATCTGCAAAAATTGGCCTGGCGCCCAAGTGCATGGCAGGGGTGACAGTGGCGATGAACGTATGGGATGGCGCAATTATTTCATCCCCTTTTCCAATCCCCAGAGCATCATATATCAGCCATAGGGCAGTAGTTCCTGAACTTGTCGTAATCGCATGTTTTATGCCGAGATACTTCGCAAATTCCTCCTCAAATACTTTGTTTTCCGGTCCTTTGATATACTTCTTCGAATTAAGAACTTCCACAGCCTTTGTGCGCATTTCATCATCAACATACATTTCCACGAGATTGTACTTCATTTTTCTCACCTTCCTCTTCAATAGGATATCTCGTCAGCATATTTTAGGAATTTTGCTGGA
>Ga0180932_1144_pt1 | contig 10537 bp, 10 predicted proteins | sample Deesub1362A_J573_FD_124189 | JGI IMG/M metagenome (GOLD analysis project Ga0180932, IMG submission 124189) | Archaeoglobus sp. JdFR-24
CTCTAGCCTACCTCAAACAGAAAGCATGCCTCCCAACCCTCTCTCACCTTACGCTCTAACCAAACTGGCTGGTGAACACTACTGTGATATCTTCAGTCGGATCTATGGTATCTCCACCGTTTCCTTGAGGTATTTTAACGTCTACGGTGCAAGGCAGAATCCTCGATCCCAGTACGCCACAGTCATTCCCGCCTTTATAGAAAGAATTTGCCGGAATTTGCCACCCATTATCTATGGCGACGGTGAACAGAGCAGAGACTTTACATTCATTGAAGATGTGGTTCAAGCAAACGTGTTAGCAGCGGAGGCGGATAGTGCCAAGGGCGTATATAATATTGGCAGTGGCAAAAGTTACACCATAAACCGCTTGGCTGAAATCATCACTAACTTGCTGCACAAAGACTTGAAGCCAATCCATAATGAGCCAAGACCTGGTGATCCCAAACACACGCTAGCTGATGTCTCTAAGGCTAGAAGCTTCGGTTATGAGCCAAAGTGGACCTTGGAGCATGGCTTGAGCGAGGTCATCAAGGAATTCAAGCAATGAAACGCAAATTAGAGACGGCAGTAGTTTGCATCGTTGGCTTGGGCTACATCGGCTTGCCGCTGGCAAAGGCATTCTCTAAGAAGCTAAGAGTAATTGGCTTTGACACCGATGTCAGGAAAGTCAAACAGCTGAACCACGACGCGCTAAGGACAATGAGTAACGAGTCGGAAACTCCACCAAATTCTGACGACTTCTCATTACCCGTGATACAAAATTTGACTTTCACCAACGATCCGGGAGAGATTCGAAAAGCCGACTTCATAATCATCTGCGTCGCGACCCCGGTCACACCCTCCAAGGAGCCCGACCTTTCCTTCGTCGAGAGCGCTGCGGAGATTGTAGGGCGGAATATGAAAAAAGGAAGCATAGTTATTCTTGAGTCCACTGTCTACCCTGGAGTTACTGAAGAGATAGTTAAGCCGATTCTAGAGAAAGAATCGGGTCTCAAGTGCGGCGAGGGCTTCAAGATTGCCTACTCTCCTGAGAGAATAAACCCCGGTGATAAAGAACACACGATAGACAAAATAACCAAAGTGGTGGCCGGGATAGACAAGGAAACCACAGAGCTTGTCGCTGAGCTTTATCGTAATATTGCTCCTAAGGTCTTCAAAGCCAAAGGCATAAAGATCGCCGAGGCAGCCAAAGTGATTGAGAACATCCAGCGAGACCTCAACATCGCTTTGATGAACGAACTGGCGATAATTTTCGGAAAGATGGAACTAAACACCAAAGATGTCCTGAATACGGCAGCAACCAAATGGAACTTCCACTGGTACTCCCCCGGCCTAGTCGGTGGGCACTGTATCCCTGTTGACCCCTACTATCTTGTTTACAAGGCCAAGCAGCTTAACTATCATCCTCAGGTAGTCCTAGCAGGCCGATCTATCAATGACTATATGCCCAAGTACGTGGCTGAGATGACCATAAAAGCTTTGAATGAGGCAGGCAAAGTAGTCAAAGGTTCTAAGGTCTTAATCCTTGGACTCACCTATAAGGAGGATGTTCCCGACATCCGTGAAAGCCCCGTGAAGGGGATAATCAAGGAACTCAAAGACTATAAAGCGCAAGTATTTGGATTTGACCCTTTGCTAAGTGCTGATGACTTTGAGGGCGAATTCGGAATAAGGCTGTTCCGAAGCTTTGAAGAAGCAAAAAAAGAGAAGTTCGATTGTATTATTCTTACCCTAGCTCATTCTGCCTTCCGGGAGCTTACTCTTGCAGAGCTAAGGGAGATGCAGAAGAGCAACCCTGTTCTAACAGATGTCCGAGGCATATTTTCCTCTGAAGAAGCGCGAAAGAAGGGGTTTTACTATAAAACTCTATAGATTAATAACGGCCGAAGATACGGATAGAAGAGAACCCATAGAAAGCTCTCTGTCGAATGAAAGGAAAAGCCTATATCGTCAAGCGAGAAACTATGAAGCTGTTAGCAATGCATAGGACTGCTTGCCGAAAGAGAGGATGTACTTGAGCATAAGAGCTTCGGAAGGAAGACGGAGGCAGAGCAGGTCTCCAGCAAGGAATGATAAGTACCCTTGCTCAAAGGTTTAGGGAGAAAGAGGATGTTTGGGCAATGGCTACTGGTCTCTACTTCGGCCTACATGTCTGTGGTTTCACGAGAAGAGTCTGAGCATTTGCCGCGTTGCTGCTGGCGTTTCTATACTATACTATAGAATGGCTGATAGATTATTAAAAAACGAGAATCTTGGAAAGAGGAGAATAATGAAAATCTCAGTTATTGGAGCAGGCTATGTTGGTTTAGTGAGTGGAGCCTGTTTTGCCAAGCTGGGTAACAGAGTTACCATTATAGATATTGATCCCCGCAAGGTGAAGGCCATAAATAATAAAGCCTGCCCAATTTACGAGGAAGGCCTGGACGAACTCTTAAAAGAGACTAGTATTAGGGCAAGCCACGATTATGAGGACATTAAAGACTCAGAGGTAATCCTTATTTGTGTAGGCACGCCTTCTAGTGACGACGGCTCGATAGTATTAGACCAAATGGCAGACGTAGCAAGGCAGATTGCGGAGGTGCTCAAAAGAAAGGAGGAGTATTGCGTAGTCGTTGTAAAGAGCACTGTCCCTCCCGGCACTACTGAGGATCTAGTTATACCGCTCCTGCAAAAATCGTGTAGAAGGATAGGGGAGGATTTCGGCGTTTGCATGTCTCCTGAATTTTTGAGGGAAGGAAAAGCAGTTCACGATTTTATGAATCCCGCTCGGATAATTATCGGAGAATACGACAAAAGGTCCGGCGACATACTTATTAGCCTTTACAGGAATTTCAATACCCGCATTCTACGGACGAATTTAAAGACTGCTGAAATGATAAAACTCGCTTCTAATGCCTTCTTAGCAACGAAGATCTCCTTCGTAAATGAGATTGGGAACATCTGTAAGAAACTAGGAATAGACGTTTATGAAGTGGCAAGGGGAATGGGATTTGACAATCGTATAGGAAACAAATTTCTTAATGCTGGGGTTGGCTTTGGCGGCTCTTGCCTTACCAAAGACCTTAGAATACTGATAGCGAGAGTAAGAGAAATAGGTTATAAACCGAGGATTTTAGAGGAAGTCTTGAGCTTAAATGAAAAACAGGCTCTGAGAATGCTAGAATTGCTCAAGAAGCATATCACCTTGGAAGGAGCTACTGTGGGCATTCTGGGCCTAGCATTTAAGCCCGGGACTGATGATGTGAGAGACTCGAGAGCAATAAAAATCGTTCAAACTTTGTTGCAAGAAGGCGCTATGGTCAAGGCCTATGACCCTCTAGCAGTAGAAAACTTCAAAAAAATATTTCCACAAATACAATATGTGACCAAAGAGGGAGTTTTAGACTCTGATGCTATACTTATCATCACCGAGTGGGAGGAGTTCAACGAGTTGGACTACAGAGGCAAGATCGTAATCGATGGGAGAAGAGTTCCTAAAGCAAGGGAAGCAAAAATATATGAGGGAATCTGTTGGTAGCTCGGGGGCAAATTCTGGGAGCTAACATGTTCGACTTTGGAAGATTGAAAAACAAAAGCTTTGCCCTATTTTTCACTGCTGGGGTATCGCTAAAAACATGGCATGATATAGGAATGATAGATAGGGAAGTGTCAATATACAATAAGCTTAGCAAATATTTTAAGCATATATACTTTTTTACCTACGGAGACGAGGAAGACTTAAGGTTCAAACCCTACCTTGCTGATAACATTTCGATTATTCCTAAGAAACACGTCTCAAATAACATTCTGTATTCGTTCATGCTCCCGCTCATTCATCGCGACATATTGAAGCATATTGACGTCGTCAAGACAAATCAAATGTGGGGCTCATGGAGCGCAGTGCTAGCCAAGCTTCTGTATCGAAATAAATTGGTGGTCAGAACAGGATATATGCTATCTATCAATGCGCTGAGGAGTAACGCTAAGAGTGAAATAAAGTGGATACTAAGAATCGTCGAAAGCATCGCTTATAAGTTTGCAGACGGGGTCATTACAAGTTCTCAAACTAACTTTGAGTATGTGGAGAAAAATTATCGCCCGTCGGGCCTCCATGTTGTAATCCCAAACTACGTTGAGACGGATATATTCAAACCTATGGAGACACCTAAAAAGGAAAACTCGATTTGTTTTGTCGGAAGACTGAGCCAGGAGAAGAACCTTTATGCCCTGGTGGAAGCTTTAGAAGGGCTATGCCCTACGTCTTTAGATATCATTGGTTCAGGCCCCTTACTCCGCGGATTGAAAGACTTTATTGAACATAATAACATTAATGTCAATTTTCTTGGCAATGTCCCTAACCATAAGTTGCCGGAGATCCTAAATCAGCACGAGGTCTTCATCCTTCCTTCCTTATATGAGAATATGCCAAAAACTTTGCTGGAGGCAATGGCCTGCGGTATGCCCGTAATTGGAACAAATGTAAAAGGGATAAATGAAGTTATCGAGCACGGCAAGAACGGCATCTTATGCAGTACTGATCCTGCCTCGATCAGGGAAGCCATTATGACCCTTATGAAAGACGAGGAGTTAAGGAAGAAGTTGGGCAAGAATGCAAGACGAACAATTGTAAGGAATTATGGTTTAGATAAGTTGGTCAGGAAAGAACTGGAGTTACTGGAGCGGGTGATATGAGCTTCCTTTCTAAAAGGCTAATGCTTTATACGTTAAAGGGTATTTTGCGGCTACATTCATTGAGTTATAGCTGGGCAGGTCGGCTGGCTCAGAAGTTGGAGAAAGACGGGCTGCATCCAAAACATCGAATAATGAACTATCACAAGTTCTTTGTGGATAATATTAGTAAGGACGATACCGTCTTGGATATAGGCTGTGGAAATGGCGCTCTAACTTATGACATCGCCAAGAAAGCGAGGAAGGTAGTAGGAATTGATTTAAGCCAGAAGAACATTTCAATTGCGAGAAGTAAGTATTCGGGAGATAGCATAGATTATATATGTGGAAATGCGCTAACTGAGCTTCCAGATGAACGCTTTGACGTCATAATTCTATCCAATGTCCTTGAGCATATAGATAAGAGGGTAGAATTTCTTGCTTCTTTGAAGAAGATGGCGCCTAAACTCCTAATCAGAGTTCCTATGCTGAGTCGGAGTTGGATTGATATGTATAAGAAGGAGCTAAACCTTGAATACCGGCTAGACAGGACCCACTTCATTGAATATACCTTTGAGAGTTTCAAAGAAGAAATGCAAACAGCGGGACTCCAGATTCTAGATTATAGTATCCAGTTTGGTGAAATTTGGGCAATTGTGGGCGCAACTCAAAATGCTCGATGTCGTAAAAACCAAGATCACTGAATATAGCAGGAAATACGAAGTAGATCTTGCTTACATCACAAAAAATGAGCTCTGGGTATATTTAAGACAAGCCATCACTTTAATCGCTGGATTGGCTATCTCTGTGGCTTTTGCCCGATTGGCTTCCAAAGAAGTATTCGGGCAATACAACTTTATACTTGCCCTTTTGGCGATATTTTCTCTTATTTCTATCCCAGGCTTGAATGCCTCAATTATGCGGTCGGTAGCCCGCGGTTATGAGGGGACTTACAAAAAAGCCGTAAAGATAAGTTTCTTGTGGAGCCTGCTTGGTATTCCTGCATTGCTGGGAGCAGGTATCTACTATTATTACAGTAATAACCAAACAGTCGGAGTTTGCTTGATGCTTTCCAGTATCTTCTTCCCCTTACTCCATGCTCCAAATATTTGGGATAGTTTTTTGCAAGGGAAAATGAGGTTTGACATAAGAGCAAAATACGGAAGCATACGAGCAGTGGTTAGTGCTGCTGCTATGATCACCATACTTTTTTTGAATGCGAAAAACTTAGTTATTATATTTGTCACATATCTGGTGAGCAATACCTTCTTGACTTGCCTATTGTTCTTGAAAAGTTTGAAATACATTGAAAATAGCAGGAGAGACGATGCGTGCGTAGGATATGGATACTTTATGACTGCAGCGAACATAATAGGGACTATAGCAAACAATATCGATAGAATTCTGATAGGAAGCCTGTTGGGCGCTCAACAGCTTGCTGTTTATGCTATTGCAATTGCTATTCCAATTAAAGCAAAAGATTTACTAAAATTAGGTTGGAATCCACTGGCTCCTAAGTTATGTCAAGACGAAATTAAAATAAGCGTAGTCCTAGATAAGATAAATAGAATGAAAAAGAAGATCCTTTTACCATTAGCAATAATGGTTGTGGGAGGTAGCATACTATATTGGTTTTTTATAGATGATATTATTCTTCTGCTGTTCGGAGAGAAGTATGCCGGTTCAATCCCGTATTCAAAGATTTTACTTTTGATGATAATATTGTCAATTCCCACAGCGTTTTTAGGAACGTTTGCCATTGCTAAGAAGAGCAAGAAAGCAATTATTAGAGGGTATTATATTTTCCCTTTTGTGAAACTTCTTATCATGTTTGGCTTCATACATGCGTGGGGGCTCATAGGCGCAGTATGGGGACTAAACTTGAGTATGGTAGTTCAGATGTTGCTTATTGGAATGGGTATGGGAAGTGAGGATAGTAACTATGACAAAAGTTTTTCTCGTTGGTAGAGACAGCGTTGGCTGGTCGATAGATTATGACAGGAAATACACTGAGATGTTTTTGAGAGACATTGGTCATACTTTAACTTCTAATTTTTTGACGGCAGATGTTATTCACGCAGTATGGTGGAATCCATTATTGAGCATTAGATTTTTCCCTCTTCGGTGGAAGAGAATCATAAGTGTTGCTACTTATGAGGTCGATATTGGGGGCCTTGAATTCAAAAAAGCAAAAAAGTTTGTAAACTTGTGGATAGCTCCAAGCAAAGCGATGTATGACAAACTGAAACTCGCCGGTGTTGACGTAAAATATCAACCCTTTTATGTTGATGAAAGAATATTTACGAGGCTTAGCAAGGATAAAAGAGAAATAGCAGAAGAATTGGGCATTGACTACAAGTCGCTCCAAAACAAGCTGGTAATTGGATCCTTTCAGAGAGATTCTTTGGGGATAGACTTAAGTAAACCGAAGTGGCAAAAAGGTCCCGAACTCTTGGTCGATATTCTATCCAAATTACCAAAAAATAAATTTGTCCTGTTGTTGGCAGGACCAAGACGACACTGGATCATAAATGAATGTAGAAGATTAGACATTCCATATTTGTATTATGGTGAGGAACCGAGAAGATTTGATGATGATATTGAACAAAATACATCGGACAAACGAACTATGAACAAATTGTATAACTTAGCCGACCTGTATATTGTATCTTCTAGAAGTGAAGGAGGCCCAAAAGCGGTATTGGAATCTGCTTTCACAAAAATCATGATTTTGAGCACTGATGTAGGTCTTGCTCCGGATTTTCTTGATCCATGGTGTATTTATAAAAGCGCAGAAGAAGCTGTACATAAGGTGGAAGAAATAATCAGAGGAAAAGATGTGACTAAAATTATTGAGTTAAACTATCGGAGAGCAAATAGGATAGCGTCTTACAAACCTATGATGGATAGATGGGGGAAGATCTATGAATACTTTCAGAACAAGTACCTTTAAGAAAATCAGAACCAAGTTTACCGGGAAACATGGTCAATCACAATACATGCTTCACTTTCCCCCTACGCCTTCGCTCCAATGGAGAAAAACATATTCCGATATGGTTTGAATTTTTAATAAATAAAATCTTGAGCTTATGGATAAAAAATAGCCACTATGATAACGTGAGGGGTGATTACTACCAAGGGGAGGAGGATAGGAAAAGAGATGAGAATCCATCTATTATACGAATTCGTAGAAGGTCCCTGGGGTGGCGGTAATCAGTTCTTAAAGGCTCTACGGGACTATTTTAGAAAAGCGAGAGTTTACTCCGAAAGTCCAGAAGGTGCCGATGTAATTTTGTTTAACAGTCATCACTGTTTAGAGAAAGTGCTGAAAACTAAGAGAAAATGTCCAAATAAGATTTTCATCCACAGAGTAGATGGCCCTATATTTTATGTGAGAGGCAAAGATAAGATTATCGATAAGGTCATTGCTGAGTTTAACAGCCCTTTTGCTGATGGGACTGTTTTTCAATCCAATTGGAGCAGGCAAAGAAATTATGAAATAGGTATGCAAAGATCTCCATATGAAATTACAATCCTAAATGCACCTGAGCCAGCCATATTCAATCGAGAAGGCAAGAGACCATTTAACAAGAACAAAATTAGGTTGGTTGCGACTTCGTGGTCCCCAAACATAAGAAAAGGGTTTGATATATACCGTTATTTAGACGAACAGCTGGATTTTAGTAAATATGAGATGACCTTTGTTGGAAATTCTCCTATTCAGTTTAAGAATATTAGGTGGGTAAGGCCTGTTTCAAGTCAGCAACTTGCTAAAATTTTGAAGGAACACGATATTATCATAATAGCAAGTAGAAATGACCCTTGCTCTAATTCATTAATTGAGGGGCTCCACTGCGGTTTGCCAGCGGTAGCGCGAAACGATGGCGGACATCCGGAGATCGTAGGACACGCAGGTCAACTCTTCGAAGATGAGAATGATGTTTTAGATGCGATTGAGGAGGTTGCTCGAAACTATAAGCATTATCAAGCAAAAATAGACTTACCAACCCTCACAGAAGTCGGGAATAAGTATCATGAATTTGCTCGCACTATCCATGAAGACCACTTAAGTGGTGCTTATTGTCCTAAACGGGTAACATTGTTTGATATTGCAAAGGCTAAGGCAAAGATTATAAAGATGACGCTTTTAGACAAAGACTAAAAATCCAAGTTATAGAACGAACGAGAGCAAATGAATACAGGGAGATTCCAAATATATGAGTTCATATAGACGAATCCTACTGGATGAAGATTTGAAAAGTTCAAGAAAATATATGAAAGGTATTGTCCTAGACATAGGAGGAGGGAGAAAACGAGGTACCTTTGAACCACCCAGTGATACTACGTGGATAACCTTGGATATCGCTAGGGACTTTTGCCCAGACATAGTCGGCGATGCTCAAAATGTTCCAATAAAATCAAATTTGGTTGACTGTGTTAAGTGCGTAGAGCTGTTAGAGCACGTTGAACATCCTGAAAGAGTCATTAAGGAAATTGCAAGAGTGTTAAAGCCAGGTGGAACCTTGATCCTTTCAACCCCCTTTATTTTTGGCATTCACCCCGATCCTCATGATTTTCAAAGGTTTACGGATGAGAAATTGAGGAAGATGCTCGAAGATAATTTCAAGATCCTAATGCTCAGGAAACAAGGATCTTATTTTACTGTTCTAGCTCATATGATAAAGCAACCTATACTCAACTCCAGATTAAGCATAAAGTGTCTATCCTATCCGCTTCTTCCAACACTAGATTTGATAGTAAAATTGGATAATCTCGCTTGTGTCAAGAATTCAGAATTTATGAGTTCCTTTACCACAGGCTTTTTTGTAATAGCTGTAAAAAAGAGAGCCATTTCTTATCAGCTTTCCTGACCAGATGAAATTCAACTTGAGACCGCGCTCATCTCCCCATTCGTCCACGGCCTTGCTGGTAAAATCAGGTTGGATGTCCACTGTAATCACCTCGGGCAACTTCCGGTTCCACCAATCCCTCCAGCACTCGGCTATCTTGGCACGAGTGAATTGGATGCTCACCTCTACCGCTGGGCCTTTCTTTGGCATAGTCACCCGCTTCGACTGGTACTCCGAACTTCCGCCCATTACAGAGACTGTCCGAGGCGAAGTCTATCGGCCAAACTAGTCAACAGGCTCAGTGGCAGGCAGGCTGACCCACGTCAGGACTACCCCCTTTCGCCGCTTCCTCAACTGCAGAGAAATCCTGCCTTGACGATATATCGTTCTCTCCTCTTGCCATCGGTGGCAAGACGTTCCTGCTTCAGCATCACATGCAAGTTGGGACAAGTCAAACCTTGCCGTTTGCCTGCCAACTCCTCCAATCTTTCCTGCAAAACTTGATTTTTACCGCTGCACCTGCTGTTATAACCGCAAGTCGCACGAGTCATGCAGACCATCTGGTAGGCTCCACCTCGGGCCACAAAAGTTTTTAGAGAACTCGCTGAGTGCCCGCACTCTCCAACGCTTGGTCAGCAACAATTTGCTTCAAGCACCGGTTTTCTGCCTCCAATGCTTTCAGCCCTCCTAAGTCCACTCAGCGTAACTGGAGCATATTTCGCCTTTCAGCGGCAATAAGTGCCATCCCTAACACCGCTTCGGCGGCAAAGGTCAGCTACCTTTACCCCACCTTGTTCCTCCCTGAAACATGGCGATGATCTGTTCCCCAGTGAATTTGCTGTTGCTCAAGTAGCGTTCCACTTTCTCTGCTCCTTTTTTGCCATGCTGCTTCCGTGAGAACTCCCACTTCAACCGGCCTGATTCTTGGGCAAGCTCAAAGAGACCTTTTTCGTGGGGCAAATCTCGATACAATGCCGAACGAATAGATTTCGCTCTGTAGCTAGGGAGCTGGGTGGCCTTAAGGGCCAGGATTCAGCGCT
>Ga0180932_1035_pt1 | contig 9518 bp, 6 predicted proteins | sample Deesub1362A_J573_FD_124189 | JGI IMG/M metagenome (GOLD analysis project Ga0180932, IMG submission 124189) | Archaeoglobus sp. JdFR-24
TTCCTGTAGCGTTTTGCCATCCTCCTCCATCTATTCTTATTTCTACTTTTACTATTGTTTCGTTTCCATCTTCATCCCATGCTTTTCCTTTAATAATTATTTCTCCAGAAACGGTGCTGCCATTGCTCGGATAATCTATTGAAACAACAGGGGGAGTATTTACAATGTTGTTTACAGTTACATTTATGGAAACTATGCTGCTGTAATCCCGACCATCATAGCAGCGAGCCTCTATTTTATGCAATCCATTGGCAACCTTTGTTGTATCCCATGAATAACTCCATGAAGTGATTCCACTCGCAACTATCCAGCTATCGCCATCTATTCGTATATCTACTTTCTGTATTGTTTCATTTCCATCCGCATCCCAAGCAATGCCCTGTATTGTAACAACGCCAGATACAACACTTCCGTCTGATGGCGAGGTGATTTCAATATTTGGAGGATGATTTACAGCAGGTGGTGCAATGCTAACAAAATTTGCCACTACTGTTTTATTTGAATCCATTGTAATTTGAATTGTTGCTGCTGTTCCACTTGCATCTCCACTCCAGTAGCTAAATTGATAACCAGCATTTGCATAAGCGGTTAATGTTACAACTGTTCCTTCATCATATTTTCTATCCGATGAAGCGGGATTCATTGTTACATATCCTGCTCCAGATGGAGAAACTGTTACTGTTAATGCATATTGAGGAACAAATATTGCGAATGATTTAACAGCAGAAATATTAACATTACCATTCACATCTTTTGCATATATGAAGAAGTTATATTCTCCTTCAATTTCAAATGTAGCATTCCAATAGTATATATCGCCTATTTTATTCATTGAGAAATTGTGCTTGCTTCCATCCGGATATGTTATGTTTATATATACTTCAGCTACGCCTATATTATCTATAACTTGACATGTTATATTAACAAACCCTTCAACTTTTTGAATTGGTGGATTAGCTTCAATACTACTTATCGATGGCCTATCATTATCAACAATCGCAATTACTTTTTCTCCTGTATTATTCCAGTTTCCATATGCATCCATTGCAGAAATTATGTAATGTAATGGTTGCATAGTATGCTCAATGATTATTTCTTTAATCCAATAATCTCCTACCTTTCCCATACTTTCATTTAAATGCTCACCACCTTCATACCAGTATTCAACATATACTGTAACATTACTCTCGTCTTCTACACTCACATTGAATACAAGGACATCACCTGTAGTTGCTTGTGACGGTGTATAATCATATATTATGGGTTTGATATTATCAGCTGCTATGGTAAGCTTTGTTAAATGCCATGCATTTGCCCAAGCATAGCCAGCGTATTGTTTTCCATCTATAACAAAATCTGTTGTATTTATTCCTGTGTCATTATACAATTCCCATTCTCCACCGGTTTCATTGTAGAAATAAATGCCAACAAGCTGATTCTCTGTTATTCCTGCATCATCTAAATCCTTCTGAGTGTAATAAATTTGGATGAATATTGGCCATTGTATAGCACTTTCATTTTTCACCTCTATCTCGATGTATTTTCCAACAGATTTTACAACGCATGGTTCTTCAACAGGTGCCCCTCCATAAAAAATAATCCTGACAGTGTTATTTGTGGTAGTATTTATCTTTATACTGGAATCTGTTTCATTAATTGCGTTTATCTCACTTTCTCCCGTTGTTATAATTTTTTCTATTACTCCTTTTACTGGAGCAGTAAGCCACGGAGTAAATTTAACGTTATTGCTTACATTACCCCCTGTTCCATTTGGATTTAATATCGGATGATGTGGTCCAGATGAAGAACCCCAATAATTATGAGTAGCATTTATAGGAAACTCTAAGTACTCAGCGTAGATTCCATACGCCGAATTGTTGTAAATATTGTTGTATTGAATGACATCATCTTTTGAAGAATAGATGTAGATACCAAAACTTTGGCAATCAAAAATATCACAGCCTAAAATTGTATTATTTTGAGAATTAATCAAATCTATGCCAACCATACATTCTGTGATTATATTGCTTTTTATCAAATTTTTAGACGCAGAAAATAATAAAATGCCTCCGCCACAATTATAGAAATCGTTGTTTTCGATTGTTATATTATTCGAATATGCTAATTCGATACCACAATATGCATGACTGAAATTGATATCTTTAACTGTCACATCTGAACAATTTGCAATCAAAACTTGACCTGCATCCTTTGGAATTTTTACATCCTTTGTATTGCTATAATAGTAAATTGGTCTCCCATTAACTGTGTTATTCTCTATAATCTGTTTACAGAATTGTTCCATAGATTCGAAACTAATTATAAGTATTCCCCATCCAAGCTCATTTTCAATTATTTTGTTTCCTACCGCATCAGTAATGTATTCTCCACCAATTATTATCCCACCTGAACAGATATTGTTATAAATGTTATTGTTACCGGATTCTACTATTATCCAACAACCGTATTCTCCTCCTCCAACTAGTTTTAATCCACTGATGTTACAATATTCAGCAGAAGATGTTAACTTAATACCAATCCCTTCCTCATTATCTCCGATATCAATAATTGTATTATTTTTATCTTCTCCAATCAAATTTATTGTTTTATTTACAACAACATTTTCATAATAAATTCCATTGAAAACATACACTGTTCCTCCTTCTGCAACTGCATCTATTGCATCTTGTATCCTGTTGAAATGGTCATATTGCCATCCAGGCGTAGAAGTATTAAAGTCATCATCAACATAAACAACGGAAGGAGACAATAAGGCCAGCGGATACTGGCAAAATCTATTTCCTCCTCCCCATGTTGATGGTGCCCCTTGCCAGTAATAAATGCTGTTGTTTGCATATGCAAGCCTATTGCCTACATACCATCCGACAGGATAAGGAATGTCCTCCAATTTTTGCCATGTATTATTGTTTATGTAATAGCAGTAAAAATTATATCCTGGGCTTTCATCTGCCCCGCCCCCTCCCAGAGCAAATATACGATAGTCACTAACCCATATCAAAGAAGCCCCGTCCCCTACCCCATTCTCTTCTGGTATGGGTGCTAATTCTTCCCACTGTTTTGTTGCTATATTAAATCTCGCAAAATTTGTATTTGGAATGGTTTCATCAACTTCTCCTTGCAGTGCATATATGTATTGAGAAGTGATTCCAACCCATACTAATGAACAACCATCATCTGTTTTGTTCCAGATAGATGGCAATATCTGCCATGTATTATTATCCAAAAAATAACGTGCAAAAACAGAGCCATGTTCTCTACTTCCTAAGAAAGCATATAAGTTTCCATCATATCCGCAATAGACTAATGCATCTCCTGCCCCTTGCGCGTGTGGCGTGTTGGCTAAAGGTTGCCAAACCCCATCATATATATCGAATCTGTAAAATAGGGTGCGATTTGTATCATCATATTTTCCCCCCATGAGAGCGTATATACCACCATCTGTAAATGTGGTAAATGCCAAACATGCACCATTTCTAAATGCTCCCGTTGGCAGTCCATCTGTTGGCATATTATTCCATGTATTTGTGGATGGGTCATAACGCCAAAATTCAGGTTCTGAAGAAGCATACATGCATCTAGCCACATATACTGCATCTCCAGTTCCAACAACTGCTTCCCCATATCCCCCTTGCTTAGGAGTAGATGCTTTTTCTATCCATGTGCCCGAAGGATTTGCTACAGTTCCCAACAAAATAATGGAGGCGCTACTTATTACAAGAATTAAAATCATCAATACATTCATCCATTTTCTCATCTTTTCTGCCTCCAAATTATAATGAAAAAAATGGGGATAAATTTTTCTACCAATCGTTAAAAATAGTTATCTTAGCAATTTTTAAAAATAGAGAAAACCCATACAAACCCCAATATATAGGAATTTTTTGAATTTTACATTTTTCCTACATTATATTTAAAAAATTTTAAAAAGACTATTTAATAGGATAAAAGATAAAATGTACTTAGTGTATTTGGACGAATCCGGTTACTCAAATATAAAGAAGCCATTTCCGCATTCTCAATCGGATTTTTTTGTTTTGGGAGGAATGTTTCTTAAGGAAGAGTATTACGATTATTGCGCGAGAAAATATTTACAATTCAAAGAATCCGCATTTCCAGAGGAATGTAAATGTTACCCAGTCCATGCAGTATATTTAAATCAAGTAGGTCTTAGCTCCAAAAACCCTTATAATGACATAATAACATTGGAGGACGGAAAACGTATGCTAAAAGAATGTTATGAATTTATTTCAACGTTGCCCATAGAAGCAATTGCAGTAATTATAGACAATGTTATGCTTAGAGAAAGGTATGCATACCCAATGAACCCTTATGAGTTAGCTTATGAATACATTTTAGAAAGAATACAGAGAATAGTGAAAGGAAGAAAAGAGAATGCAAATAGATGGGCTCTTATTAATTTGGCAAAATGCTCAAGAAAATTAACATATAATCTGCGAAAGTTACACGATGAACTTATACAGAGAGGAGGAGTTTATCACTCTTTTGAGAACATATGCAGAACATTAAATGTTGAAGAAAGTACAGAATCCCCTTTTTATGAAATCGCTGATTTGATATGCTATGCCTTTCAGAGATGTTATTTTCATTGGATATGTGAAAACATGGGTATAAAACATCAGGAAGATGAAGATTATATCGATATTATAAGCAACATTTGCACGACAAAAATTGGAAGTACTGTAATAAATAACAAGATTCATGTTAAGGTTTTTCCAAAACCAAGGTTTTTAAAGGAATAAGTCCGTGCGGGAACGTACACCGTTCGCACGGACATTGGCACCCGCTCCTGTAAACCAGTGGGGTACCAATATTATATCTTTTACTGATATATAACTCCTTTCAATTTTTAAATAAAATTCTATAGGAAACTAGCTGTATCTAAAATTACGTAATTAAACCTGTTTCTCACTTTACCTCCACCTTTTCATAGTTTTTGTAATTGCTTCCTCAATTATCTTTTCCATTTCATCTATGCCAAGATGATGGAAACGGTTTATGTGTTCCAGCCAAACACTTGTTATCCATGAACTAAAATAAGCTATTCTAATTGACGGTTTCTCTATATTAGGAAGACGTCTTGTGTAAATATCGTATTGTTGCATATATGCATGGACTTTTTTTAAGACATCCCCCATCCATTTAATGAAGTCTTCAATCAATATAATTTCTTCATCAATCAACTTTATGAGCCCTTTGCGTCTTTTCTTATGAATATCCCCATGAACCGATATCGTCTCCAGCATTCCGTATAACTCTCCTTTAATCTGTTTCAGGGGCTTTTCCTTTTCCTTCACTCTTTTCCTCACCTTTTGTAACTCCTCCATTTTTTCTTGCAACTTTTTTATTTGAAGTTTTATTAAGGTTTCAACACCGTTTAGCAAACACAAATCAATGATTTCATCAGATACCTTTCCATAATCTCTTCTCAAAACATCTTCAACATATTTCCTAATGTCAAAAAAACATCTTGTATAAAAGATATGGACTGGTGAGTACCCCGTTTCCTTCTCAAACGTTTGAATGGCTGCTTGTATTTTTCTACCTAACTCATCAATTTTTTTGTGTAATTCAATTTTGGCACGATTGTAGAGCGGCGGCAACAGAAATTTATCTTCATAATTCAGATACCATTTGTATGCTCGTGAAAAAAATAGAACGTGAATAAATTCGTTTATCTTCATAGAGCTGCAAAAATCCATCAAAAGCCCAGATATTATATCATCCATTAAATTCGATATTGTTTGAAAATGTTCTGCTGGTGTAGGGGGGTGTGAAAGCATAAATTTTTCTGGCTTCCCTCCGAGGGATTTTACGAGACCCCTTCCTTTTAGTTCCTTGATATAGTTATATACAGTTTTCCTACTAATTCCTAATTCTTTTATCCCATATTTAACGAAGTCTTCCGTTGTGGCAGGTATTTCACGCTCTAAAAATATATCTAGCAGTTTTTCTGGTTTATATTTTCTCCTTCGCATATAAAGAATTCTTTTACTCCACATAAATTTTTCTTTTAATCGATTTTATTTACATAAATATCGATTTAGTGTAAAAAAATAACTGTTTAAATCAGAGAAAAAACATGATAAGATATCGCCCTCCAAAGGGCGATGGTGATAAAAATGAAAGAAGAAAGAGAAAATATGGGTGTAAAGGAAGGGGTGAAAATTGAGGCAATAGAAGTGAAGGATAGCAAAGCAATCATCAAGTTCTGTAATGGAGAAGTGAAAATAGAGATTACACATGAAGGGGGAAAATGGGTTACAAGACTTTATCATAAAGGAAAGATGGTTGGGGCACCCATCGGTTCTTCAACACCACCATGGATATATGGAAGCCCTAGGAGAGACAGCGAGCTTATAGGATTAATAGGAAAGATCCTTAATTGTAAGCATGATGAAGCGAAGCAGATATGTAAAAAAATCATCGCTTCACTAGACCAAGTCAAGGAAAAATTATCAGCTGATGAATCAACTGCTACAGAAAGCCCTGAAGCATTGAGAAGGCAGTATTTCTATACAATTAGGCCTTATTTGCGGGAGGGCCTCGATGTGTTGAAAAGAGGCAAACCCCTGGAATATTTTGTTAAAGCTATGTCAATATTTCACAGGGGTGATGACACGATAAAAATAGTCCTCGTATTGTCTGCTTTCACACCATATACTCAGCCACCAAACGAAAAAATCCATGTCACCATTACCGGGTCAAGTGGTAAGGGGAAGAGTGAGCTAGCAACAATTGCATTGTTGTGTTTTCCAGAATATGTTGTCGAGTCATGGATAGGCTGCTCCCCTATGTATCCATATTATAGATGTAAGGATAATCCAGGGGCTCTTGCAGATAAAATTTTGTACATTGATGACTCAAGCCTTATCGACATTTCTTTCCTGAGAAGCATCAAAACACCAGATCTTAACGGAAGAGCCCATTACGGAACTGTTGTTGAGCAAAGCCCATTTGACATTATTTTGGAAGGCACTCCTGTAGTATGGCAATCAATGGTCAATCCACCAGAAAATGTCGAGGATAGAAGCCGTTCAATTATTGTTAAAATCGATGAGAGCAAAGAACAAGATGAAATGGTGATGAAATTTATACTTGAAAAAGAATGTAAAGGGGAAACAAAAAGCGAAGAAATACCAAAAGAATTTATGGTATGCCGAGCCATATACTGGATTCTTTCCTATCAAAGGAGGAGAGTTGTTATACCTGAAGAGATAAAGAATAGCATTCCAAAAACAAGGGACAGAAGAAGATTGAAGCGGTTCATTGGTTTCATACGTGCATCTGCATTTATCAATCAATTCCAGAGAAAACGCGATAATAACACAATATATGCAAATAAGGAAGACTTGGAGATTGCCCTCAAAATATACGCTCACACATTCCTATTCGATGCATATGGCTTGGATGCAGATTCCCTCAAAATCTTAAATTCCCTGCTGGATGAACCTACCTTGGAAATTGGGTATGATGAAATTGCCAAATGGATTAAAAAAAGCAGAGTTACTGCATATAACAAGGTACAGGGCTTATGTGAAAAAGGTTTAGTGTATATAGAACGAATTAATGGGAAGGATTGCCCTTATCTTTCCGAAGAAGGCAAGAAAATTGTGAAAATGCTAAGGAAGTGATAATATGCATCTTCATTTAACTATTAAGTTCTATAAAATCAGTAATTTAATAACTCTGTATAGCGATATTAAGCCATTAAGCGGAGATTACTGCTATATATATTACATCCATTTTTCCTCTCTGGAGATATATATACACCATAGAGTATCACTTAATTACTTAATTTTCAGCATACATTACTATAAAATTTGGCTTTTAATAGAGCTTAATGGTTTTAAAGGGGAAGAGGAAAATTAAAGGCTGAAAATGATAGAGGAAAGAGAAACAGTAAGTGAAGACAGACACATACCTTTGAATACTATCAGAAAGATTATAGAAAAATATTGCTCCTATCACATTAGCACAGAGGCTGTCATCAAATTGAGAGATGTGTTGGAGGAAATAGCATCAAAAATAGCAAAGAGTGCGGTGGAAGAATTTGATAAGCTAAATCGAAACAGAGAATATCAAGGCTTGCGACCTCTAAAACGCCTTAATTCATGGTGCATAAGTAAGGCATACATAATAAATTATTTAAAAAGTAACAATATTAAAAATTGGGGTTTACAATCCAATGGGGTTGTAAATCCTGACGGTGAAAATATGCCTGCAGGCAAAAGCACCGCCAAGCCCGACACCACCAATGACTCAAGGGAGGTGGTTTGATGGGAAACACGCAAAATAAGGAGGAGATATTACAGAGATATGCAACATGGCTAAGATTAGAAAGAGGGAATAGTGAATCCAGCATCAGAGATTCTTTGAATAAAACAAAACAATTCATTGCATGGTTGGAAAAGAACGGATACTCTATCCAAGATATAGACCAAGATATAATCAATAATTATCTCTCATACTGCTATGAAAAATATGCGTTGAATAGTTTGGTGGCCATAACAATAAACTTACGAAAATTCTGCTATCATTTCCTCAAAAAAGATGTGAAAATTAAAGTTGCTACAGCAAAATCACCTAACAGAGATAAAACAGCATTGACAAAGGAAGAGGTCAAGGCAATGTTTGATGTAGTTAAGGGCAAACCTTTAGAAACAGCCATACTTAAAGTTTTATACTACACGGGCATGAGAGCATCCGAATTGAGGAACTTAGATATTGATGATGTCGACTTTGATAGACTCCAAATAAGAATTAAACATGGTAAAGGGAACCGGACAAGAGTGGTGAATATAACTAAGGATTGCGCAATGGCTATTCAAAGATGGCTCGAAGTGAGACCAAAAGCTGCACCTGAATGCAAGAACGCATTGTTTATTCTATCACATGGGAAAAGATTTTCCTCTTTCTACCTGTGGAGTTTAGTAAAAAGAGTTGCAGCAGAGGCAGGAATTACCAAGAATGTATATCCTCACAAGTTCAGAATCACCATGATAACACTAATGGCAGAGCATGGATGTACTCCTAATGAAATACAGGCACAGTCAGGGCATAGGGACATTTCTACTCTATTGGGATATATTCAGCATACAAATCAGAGGATAAGACGAATGTATGACAGAGTATTTGGTGATATAGAGAATCCGTCGAAGCAGGAAACAAAAACTTTGAGTATAGATAGAAACCCAGCTTACTACAAAAAATTGGCATTTGAAAAGTATTTGCAAGGCGAAATAGATTCGCAAGAGCTATATTCTCTACTAAATCTTATTGATAAGCAAGAGCAGGAGAAAAAGGGACCAAGTGACATTGCATATCTATAAATAAAATATTATCTTAAACCAGAGATAATATTTTAGTTACCATAAAATTTTATAGCCATATTTTATTAATGAATGATGGAAATTGACATTGAGAAGGCAATAGATGAAATTCTAGAAAGTATTGATGTTGATAGAGAAACAGTGGAA
>Ga0180932_1029_pt1 | contig 9358 bp, 11 predicted proteins | sample Deesub1362A_J573_FD_124189 | JGI IMG/M metagenome (GOLD analysis project Ga0180932, IMG submission 124189) | Archaeoglobus sp. JdFR-24
AACATGGAGGCTTTAGCCATGTTGGAGGAAAGAATTATTGAAGAATTGGCTGGAGAATTAGTTAAAGCAGAGAATGAGCGAATACCTATTCAACCGATAACTAGGTGACAGGATTGAAAATATCTGAAAGAGTAGATAGTGTAATCTCCTCAACATATCAGACTACTTTAACTTTACACTTATTGATATCTCTAACATATTGGTATCTCTAACTCCAACCTCTACAGAACAAATTCACTTAGCGTTTTCAGGTATGCGAAGCTCCAGAACAGGAGAGAGTGTTTGGCGAAAGTGCAAATCACGGTAGCCCTGCTAAAGCCTGAAATTATTTTCACTTTCAGACAACAATTTTCCCATTCTTTATTATCGCTTCACTATCGACAAATACATCGGGTTGTTCAATTACAAAATCTACATGAATCGATGCTTCGTTTTTACCCCCAAGATGTATATTCCTTCCTATAGCTATATGCACCGAACCAAAAGCCTTTTCATCGAATATACTAAAACCAAGAGTATTTACACCCGGATTCAAGCCGATACCAAACTCAGCTATTCTGTCCTTATCTCCATCAGCCTCCTGAATTAATCTGCAGAATTTATCCTCTCTTTTTTCCGCTTTAAAATTCACGATCCTCCCATTTTCAAAAATTAATTCAAGCCCTTCGATGTTGCCAGTTCTTTGGACAAATAATTTCCCATCAGCTGAATTTTCTATAGGAGCTACATAGACCTCTCCTGCAGGTATCTCAACTACACACTCTTGCCCAATCGATAAGCACTTTCTGAGAGTTCCCGTCTCAATACCCAGTTCTCTTCCCTCAATACTGAACTTTAAATCCGTCCCCCTTTTATCCCGAATAACGATTATATTTGCATCTCGCAGACTTTTTGCAATTTTATCTCCTAAGCATGTTATTTTTTCATAGTCAACATTTACAGCGTTCACAAAGGCTTTTAAATACTCGTCGTAATTGATTTCTCCCAGTTGGCCTGGTGAGGGGAGATTCACAAGGAGAGCAGGTTTTTGCGATGCTAATGCATATACATTGCCCCAGAAAGAAAACAGTGCCTCCTTTATATTTTCCAGAACCATATCGATATGTGTGTATTGAGAAAGCCATATTATGGTATCCGAATTTAGTATCAATGCTTTTACATGTTCTGGAATTTTAGAGGAGATTTTTATGTTGCTATGGAGATTTAAGAAAAGAGAGTCATCAAAAGACCACAAAAAGGGCAAGGTTCCGACTTTAAAAGCCTCCAAAGCAAGCAATTCTGCAAAGTTTTTGTTATGCTTCCCGTGGATAATGAGCAATTTAGTATTCTCTTCAACCAGTGCGGCTTGATTAATAATTGCCTCTGCAGCTTTATGGAGATTAAGTTTTATTTCTTTAATTTTGTCAACCATTATGTCACCTCTATCTGACGGGTTGGGTATCTAACTTAACAGTCTGGCAGATATATGAAGTTGCCGAAGGCAACTTGGGGAAATCTTTGATTTCTTTTTTATCTGTTGTTAGGCGATGGCTGACGAATATTATGTGCATTATTATTGCATTTCTATCTCTTATAATTGACTTGGAGGTTTAGGATAGGAGAGATCAAATACGAGTATCCTGATATCAGACAGTCCTGCTGAGTTTGCTAATCCATTGAGGAATAAGTCAATATTTCTGAGGTCGTGTTTTCAGGTTCCGTGAAATAAGGACCTTTAAAGAACATCACGCAGTAAAGCCCGAAATTGCAACCTTTAGCTCGCATATATGCAGGAAGTTGCTTTAGTGGATCCTCTTAATCAGGGCTGTGAGCATGCTTAAATTCCACACATACATTAGCGATTTCCCCTGTTTTTAAATATCCTGAAATCTGAAAATCCAGCCGTCGCAATATCAAAAAGTAAACCTATATTATTGAAAGGACATCTGGCTCCCTCTTTGGTTTTCTTGAAACTATTCGTGAACCTTCGTAAGTAATATCCCAGAAAGCATTATACATGCCTGCGGTTGCAACTTTATCAGGAATTGATTGTATCGCAAAGGTAACTTCTTAACAAAAATGAGGTAATGAATTATGTGTTATTGTTGGATCAATAACCTTTCTTCTAACCCAAGCTATTAGTGAGTTTGGAAGGGGCGCAGTCTATATCCGAACGAAGCAGAAAAGTGGATTTCTGTATCTTTTACAGCTTCAAGAAAGAGGCAAAAGTGATTTACGGATTAAAAAATATGATTCAGTCTATTTAAAGAATTTTTATAGTGATCCTATGGCTGTGACTTTATAGTGATAGTGATCCTATGGCTGTGACCAACTTGCTGCATAATCCTTAATGTATTCTTAGGTTTGACCCACATGTGAGTTAAATTTATTAATTTTTAACTCATACATGAGTTATGCGTAAAGGAGAAATAGTTGAGATACTCGTAGACTGGAACTTCTGGGAGAGAGAAGTTGACACCGGTATCCCCAGACCTGAATACGTCCAGAAAATCGAAACGCTCCTCGGAACCGGTCAAATACTCTTATTAATAGGTGTTAGAAGGGCCGGTAAGTCAACTCTCCTGCTTCAGTTCGCCAAACACCTAATTAAAAAAGGTATAAACCCAAGAGACATCCTGATTGTGAATTTTGAGGACTATAGGTTTGCAGATGTGTCTGTTCAAACTCTAAAAAAAATCTATGAAACCTACCTTGAAGAGGTGAAAAAAGGCGATGAAAAACCCTATATTTTTCTTGATGAAGTTCAGAGGGTAAAAGATTGGGAAAGATTTGTAAGAACGTTACATGAGAGAGGAGATGCTCGAATAATCGTTACAGGCTCAACATCAAAACTCATGAGCGATGAGGTTGCATCAGTACTTACTGGAAGACATGTAAGGCTCTTCGTATACCCCCTTGATTTCAAGGAGTTTTTGAGGTTTAAGGACTTCGAAGTAAGAGATGCAGTGGATATGGCTGCAAAAAGGAGAAGTATAAAAAGGCTTTTTAAGGAGTATCTGGAGTTTGGGGGCTTTCCCAGGGTTGTTCTTGAAAAGGAGAAGAAAACTTTGCTTGCAGAGTACTTTGAGGATGTACTTACAAAGGATGTGGTGGAGAGGTTCAGGGTAAGAGAAATAACAAAGCTGAAGACCCTGGCCAGATATTATATCACAAACTTTTCCAGCCGGATGACCTTTAACCGTATAAGCAAATTTCTTGACATACCTCTGCACACTGTCGAGAGGTTTTCATACTACCTCGAGAGCACGGGGCTTTTACATTTTGTAAAAAGATTCTCTTACACGCTCAAAGAGCAGGAGAAAGCTCCGAGGAAGGTTTACTGTGTTGATATGGGCCTGATAAATGTGGCTGGTTTCAGATTTTCTGGCAATTTAGGCAGGCTTGTGGAGAATGCAGTCTACATGAAACTCAAAAGATTGCTTGATACACCTCTTGGGAGTGTATATTACTGGGAGCAGAGAGCAGAATTGGACTTCGTAGTATGGGATGGAAGTGCCGTCAGCCAGCTGATTCAGGTATGCTGGGATGTGGAGAATCCAGAGACCAGGGAAAGGGAAGTAAAAGGATTGATGAGGGCAATGAGGGCTTTTAAGATGAATGAGGGGGTTATAATTACTGAAGATTATGAAGAGGAAGAGTACGTGGAAGGAAATACTGTAAAGTACATCCCAGCATGGAAGTTTTTCTTAGAAGTCTGATTAATGAATAGCAAGATTGAGCATTGAGAACTGCTTATGACTATGCAGGGTAGAAATGAACTTAAACAAGAATCAGAAATCCAAAGCATCGCAGGTATGGACCATGAGACTTATGATGTAGGTGTGGAACCTCGCTCAGGAGAAACGGTAAATGCCATGTGGGGTTAAAGTATTCAAAAAATAAAAAACAGCAAACATTTATAATGAATAAAAGAATATTTTTGCTGGTGATCTCATGGTGTACTGGCTCTGCATAACCACTGGAGAGAACTGGCAGATAATAAACCAGAAAAACGTATGGGGAGTTCCCGAGCGCCATAAAAACACCATTGCAAAGGTTAAATCAGGAGATAAGCTTCTGATCTACCTCAAACAGGAAAGAGACAAAGATAAAATCATAGAACCCCGAATCGTCGCTGTTTACGAAGCCGTATCAGAAGTCTTCAAAGACTCCAAAAGGATCTTCAAATCCCCGCCGGGGATGGGCAACGAAACCTTTCCGCTCCGCATAAAGCTGAAACCTGTAAAGATTTTCTCAACGCCAGTAGACTTCAAATCATTAATTCCAAAGCTGAAGTTCATCAAAAACAAAAAGAAGTGGACAGGACACTTAATGGGCAAGGCTATGCGAGAGATTCCCGAAGAGGACTTTAAACACATAATGGACTCGGCATGACAAAGAAGAGTGCAACTACAGTTTAAATCAAAAAACAAATCCATACGACATCTTTTTATGGTTCCAAAGAGTGTAGTGGATGAAATTAACGATGGAAATATAACAGATGATGAATTCCTAATTGTGGCTAGAGAATTTGCCAAATCAGTATCAGAAAAGGCCAACATGTTATTCAAGAGAAAAGATAAATACGATGATTACATCATTGGCTACTATAAGGTTGAAACTATGTGATTCTTCTTTGGATTTTCTCTGATCGTTTTTCATTCCATCCTCAGACTCGATAATGAGCTTAGCGACACTTTAAACCTCAAAGTTCTCAAAACATACCCAAACTATGGTGATTTCAGGGAAAAAACTTCACAAGATAAAAGTTAGAATAAACAATATTATGACAGGGAATATTCAAAATAAGGTGTGTAAAATAGAACTCATCTACAAGCCTTCCAAACCAGCGTATGATGCATGAATTCTTTATCCTCCAACTTTCATTGCCATGAGTTCAACACTTTTGGGTATATTTTCAGCTTGGTTTATGAAGTTCAGAGCCGGCTCGAGAGTTTTATGACATCCTATAATTATTAGTGGTAGTTATGTTGATACTCCTTGATTATGCTTAAGTATTTCCTAGATAAGTGTATTATGCAAGGCCAATTTGCAGATGCTTGGAAAGGAACTTAAAGAGAGCATACCTTGCACCGTTTTTCACGATCACAGAGATGAGAAGAGCTAAATAGTCGCATACTCTGGTAGTTATTCTAAGGTCAACTGGCTCTCCTTTGTTGATGTGGCTGTGGTTGATGAGGGTTATGTAGCTGGCGAAGAAGTGAAAGTCATCTGTGAGATTGAGGAAATTCTTTGGGGATAAAACCGGAGAGAATGATTTTACTATTGGAAATATGCGAGGATATAAGATTATTGAACAGAGTTATAGTCTGCAAATTGGTTTCGTAGTTCTTTTTCTTGTTATCTTCAAAAATGTATTGAATTCAACACATTTTTCAGTTGAAATTGAACAAAGATTTAAGTATCAGTTTATGAATCAATTAACTATTACATAACAGCCATAAATCAAAGTAAACAGAAATATTATAAAATTCAAAAAATTACTACTAATCCTGAAAAAATTGTCGATTCGCACTTGATGGGATGAGATTACCGATCTGGAGGTTGAGATTCGAGACTTCAAAACTCCCAGAGTAATGTGTCTTATTATGATCCCAACACGAGAAGGTTGAAGCTTCTTCAAGATGCAAAGCCTAATTTATATAAGGTTTAGACATTATCTCTATGGGTATGAGTATGGATGTGTTGAGTATCTTGAAAAAGCACGAAAAAGAAATAAAGGAAAGGTTTGGCGTAAAGAGAATCGGAGTATTCGGTTCCTTTGCCAGAGGGGAGCAGAAAGAAACAAGCGATATTGATATAGTTGTAGAATTTGAGAAACCGAGCTTTGATAACTTTATGGACTTGGCTTTTTATCTTGAAGGGCTGACTGGAAGAAGTGTAGATATTTTGACTCCTGAGGGTATAAAACACATAAGGATTAAAGAAGTTGCGAATGAGATTATGAGGAGTGTGATCTATGTCTAAACGAAAAAATATAGACCTCCTTAGAGATATTATGGAAGCAATAAACCGGATACAGGCTTACACCGATGAAATGGATTATGATGAATTTTTAGATGACATAAAGACTCAAGATGCGGTAGTTCGTAATATTGAAATAATCGGTGAGGCTGTTAAAAACATCTCACCTGATTTCAAGGAAAGACATGAAAACACTTCAGAAGACCTTGGAGGAATTAAAGGAACAGGCTGAAAAAAACATGCCTGTTGACATATTCACAGTTTACTGGGTACTGAAGAATGAAGGAATCGACAACCCGGAAGAGAGAGCAAAACAAATGAAAGCAGTTTTAGAAAAGTATCCTCACTGGAAAAAGAATAAGGGTCATGAGAGGGAAGTAAAGAAGAAACTCTACGGTATCCTGCTTAAATCCGGATTGAAAGACAAATCCGGGATTGTAAAGGTTGTTCAGGATATAATGAGACTGCTCAAAGGTGGAGTGGATGATTACACCTGAGGAACTTAAACAGGAAGTGCGAGCATGGGCGAAAATGGTTGGTGTTGAGCCCAAAGAGATCCATATACGAAAAATGAGAAGAAAACTGGGAAGCTGCTCCAGTAAAGGGAGATTAACATTCGATGTTTCTCTTCTGGATAAATCCGAGGAAGACAGGTCTCGAATTATTTTACATGAGCTTTTACACCTTAAATATCCAAACCACGGGAAGATGTTCAGTGTGTTATTGAACACGTATCTAAAAAAAGGCCTGGAAAAAGAGTAGTCAAATACTTTGCATCTTTCTTTACCCCCACATGTGTCCATGAGAGCAGGTAGGAGTAAAGATATATGCGTCTGTCACTATAAACTATCAGGGACGACAAAACTCAATCATTCAAATATTTCTCTATAACTTTTATTAGCTCTTCCTTTCTTACTGGCTTTGAGACGACATCTTTTGCACCTGCATCAATCATCTCTTTGCCTTTTGAAAATGCGAAGGCAGTTATTGCAACAATCTTTGCATTTGGGTATTTACTGATTATCTGCTTTGTTGCCATAACTCCATCCATCTCGGGCATAACAACATCCATCAGAACTATATCAGGAAGATGCTTGTTGAAGACCTCAACTGCGGTTCTTCCGTTGTCGGCCTCTATTACATAGTAGTCAGAGAGCATTAACATTAAAATTTCTCGCAGAAGCTCATCATCATCCACTATAAGGATTTTCGCCACAGATTTTGACATCATACCACCCTTTTTGACATCATACCACCCTCAAAAGCTAATACTTCCTCAAAAACTTTCTAATCTTATCGGACTCTATCCAACCCTCGTCCAGTTGCTTTATTACTTCATCGATTCTCTCAACCTGTTGAATTATCACTTGTGATACCTTCTTGTCTTCCACCTTTAATTCAGCAAAACCAACTATGATTGCTAAGGGGTTTCTTATTTGGTCCACTAAGGTGGCAAAGCGCTCTATGTTTTTACCTATCTGCTCATAGGCTTCTCTTTTAAGTTCGTCAACCTCGATTGCTTTAATTCCGAAAGCAAGATCGTTTGCCAAAGTCTGGAGAAGTTCGATTTCTTTATTACTTGGTTTCTCCTCTTTTGAGTAGATGGTGTTAACACCGATAACTTTTCCATCCATCATCATCGGAATTACTATGCATGTCAGTTCTTTGTGAAGTGAATAGAAGGGGCAAGCCCTGTTGTGGTTTGCAGGTTCTCTTACCTCAATCTCTTTGTTTTTCACAACAGACTTTAAACAACACACCCCTGAGTTCTTGAGGTTTATTTTTGCAGGAATGTATACCTCTGTCTTTGATTTAGCAACTGGAACGATAGAATCATTATCCACCAATCCAATCCATGCTGAATAGTACTCCTCAAGTTTTGCCAGCTCTATACATGCCTTTGTTAAAAGCTCCTCTTTGTCTTTTTCATGGACGATTAATTTGTTTATCTCGTTTATAGTTACAAGCAGTTTGTTTAATCTTTTCAACTCCTCCTCCATTTTAACTCTTTCTGTTACCTCTCTGAATATCCCTTCAACTCCTATAATTTCTCCATTATCAAAAACAGGCCACTCAACGAGCTCGAACCACAGAATCCTTCCATCCTTTGCTACCGCTCTAAATTCTCCCCTTAAGCTCTCTCCATTTAAAACTCTTGTGAAGAAATCTTTAACTGAATCCACCTCATCTGGGTGTAATAATCTTCTTGAAGTGTGCCCTATTAGCTCTCCAACGTCATATCCAAGCATCTCAGCAAACTTAGGATTAACGCTTACAACTCTGCCATTCTTGTCGATAATAAAAAACATGTCCTGAGCGTTTTTGTAGAATCTTTCATATTTTTTAAGTTCTTCAACCATCATCTTCCTTTCTGTTATATCTTTTGCAATGCCTAAAACTGCTGGTTTACCTTCGAATTCAATAATTCTGACACTCAATTCAATTGGAATAACTCTGCCATCCTTTGTTACATGCGTAGCCTCAAAAATAAGGTGACCTCTTCTCTTTAACTCCTCAATCTTCTCTGGGACTAATTTAGCATATTCTGGAGCGTCTATGTCCATCAGAGTCATCTGCAGTAGCTCCTCTCTGCTGTAACCTAAACACTCACATGTGGTTTTGTTAACTTCTAGGAAGTGCCCTTCAAGATCGTGGATAAATATTGCGTCACTAGTGTGGTCGAAAATAGTCCTGAATTTCTCTTCTACTCTCTTCAGCTCCTCCTCAACTTTCTTCCTTTCAGTTATATCCTCTATTGTGAGAAGGATCATTTGAGTTTTGTTTGCATCCCTGTATATACTTCGAGCGTTCAGGAGCATAACTCTTTTCCCAATACTCGGAAAGTCTTCTTCCACTTCAAAGTCACCGATGGATGCGTCTTTTTTGGATAAAATTTCCTCCAGTAGTTCTCGCAGTTCTGGAATATCCAACCACCTATTCCCCAATTCATATAGGTGCCTACGTTCTGTCTCTTCAGGTGTTAGTTTGAAGGTTTTGTAAAAGGAGTGGTTGGCGGAGATCACTCTCAGTTCAGCATCCAAAACCACGAGAGGTTCACGAACAGCCTTAAATATATCTTCTGCATAGATTCTTGCTTCCTGAACAGCCAATTCCACCTCTTTACACTTCTTCTCAGCAGACTCTAACTCATCAATTCGTTTATTTAGTTCTGATAACTCATTTATGAGCTGTTCTCTCGTATCCTCATCTTTCATTTTGTTTATCACCTTGAAAACAACTTCACTTAACTCTATCCGGTTCAATCGCATTTAGCGGCTTTCATTACTATGGTGAAAACCGCTCCTTTTGGTTCATTATCCTCCACATGAATGCTTCCACCATACCTGTCTATGGTCTTCTTGACAATATACAGCCCCAGACCAGAATGTCCGGT
>Ga0180932_1063_pt1 | contig 9295 bp, 9 predicted proteins | sample Deesub1362A_J573_FD_124189 | JGI IMG/M metagenome (GOLD analysis project Ga0180932, IMG submission 124189) | Archaeoglobus sp. JdFR-24
GCAGTTCAGATATTTGGAGGGTATGGGTTCAGCAAGGAGTACGATGTGGAGAGGTACTACAGGGATGCGAGAGTCGGGACGATTTATGAGGGGACTAGCGAAATACAGCGATTGATTATTGGTAGAAGGTTGGCTGGAAAACTTTAAATATTTATTTTTATTTATATATTGATTTTATTGATTTGACCATGTGCAGGAGAACTAAAAAACCAAAATTTTTAATAATTAAGAAATAATCATCACACATAACCTATTAAAACCAGGAGGTGGCATGAATGATGGAACATCCATTAACTCTGCAAAATTTTCTTGAACGGGGGAGAAAACTTTTCGGGAAAAAGGAAATTGTTTCCAGAGAAGCAGATGGAACTCTTTTCAGATATAATTATCGTGAGTTTTATGATAGAGTTTGCCAGCTTGCAAACGCCCTTGAAGAGCTTGGAGTAAAAAAAGGAGACAGAGTTGGTACTTTTGCATGGAATACTCACAGGCACCTTGAACTTTACTTCGCTCCACCCTGCATGGGAGCTGTATATCATACAATAAATATCCGACTGTTTCCTGATCAGATCGCATATATAATCAACCATGCCGATGACAAGGTTCTCTTTGTTGATTCAGACCTTGTACCATTAATCGAGAAACTTAAGGATAACCTTAACGTGAAAAATTTTGTGATAATGGGAAAAGAGAAAAGTTACGACTCAAAGCTTGACGCATACGCATACGAGGATTTCATTTCCGGGAAACCGAAGACCTACGAATGGCCAGAACTGGATGAGTGGGATACTGCCGGTACTGCTTATACATCAGGAACTACTGGATTGCCAAAAGGTGTAGAATATTCCCACAGAGGGCTTGTACTGCATTCAATTGTGGCTGCACTTCCAGATATGATGAACTTGAGCGAGAGAGATAACGTCCTTCACATCGTACCCATGTTTCATGCAAATGCATGGAGCATTCCCTTTGCTGCAACAATGGTGGGAGCAAAGCAGGTTTTCCCCGGTCCTCAGCCCACACCCAAAGATCTGGTTGAACTGATGAGAAATGAAAAAATTACGTACACTGCTGGAGTTCCGACAATATGGCTTATGGTCTACCAGTTTTTGAAAGAAAATCCAGAGTTAAAGCCTGATACCCTGAAGGAGGTTATTTCTGGTGGTTCAGCCCCTCCAGTAGCACTCATAAAAGCTTTCAGAGAGGAGTTCGATATCGAAATCATACATGCATACGGTTTGACTGAAACAACACCTCTTGTAACACTTAATCGACCCAAAAGCTATTTGGAGCTGAATGATGATGCATATTACAACCTTAAAACAAGTCAGGGCCTGATAGCCCCACTTCTTGAGATGAAAATAATCAAAGATGATGGAACTGAAGTCCCATGGAATGGCCAGGAAATGGGAGAATTGCTTGTGAAAGGGCCGTGGATTGCAAAAGAGTATTTCAAAGATCCTGAGAAAACCAAAGAGAAGTTTACTGAAGATGGCTGGTTCAGGACAGAAGACATTGCAGTCATCGACAAGGAGGGTTACATTAAAATTGTTGACAGAGTAAAGGACGTCATAAAGAGTGGTGGAGAGTGGATTTCCAGCGTTGATCTTGAGAATACGCTGATGGCCCATCCAGCTGTGGCTGAAGCTACTGTTATAGGAATAGAGCATCCTAAATGGCAGGAAAGGCCTTTAGCATGCGTTGTTCTGAAGCCAGAATATAAAGACAATGTTACAAAAGGAGAACTCATCGAATTTCTAAGACCAAAGTTTGCAAAATGGTGGTTACCAGATGACATAGTGTTCATCGATTCCATTCCGAAAACGAGTGTTGGTAAATTCGACAAGAAAGTTCTCAGAGAGAAGTTCAAAGATTACTACAAAAGTTGATAACTTTCAGAAGTGCTATAGTTGTGCTAACTAAGTTCGTCATAACACAAGTAATCAGCAGACAAACCTGCAAGAAACTAACCAAGCCTCCTGAAATAACCAAAATCCGGTTTGTGAGCTTTAACATACCCTCCTTTATTTTTAGCATAATTGTAAAAAGAATACAGTAGGGTCTTTCTATTTGAATCTACAAGAAAGGATTTCTCGTTCCCGATGACAATTAATTTCCTTCTCGCCCTTGTAACCGCAACATTGAATCTTTTTCTGTCACACGCAAACCTCAAATCTTTTGTGGCTGTTGTCGAAAAAACGATTAGATCTTTCTCTCTACCCTGAAAGGCATCGACTGTATTAACCTCAGGTATTGTCCGGTTAACAGTCCAAAAACCGGAATCTTTTATAATCCGCAAAATCATATTTTTCTGAGCTGTATAGGGTGTGATAATCCCTATTTCATCAGAGCTCATCCCACATGAAATGAATGCTTCGACAATGTCTTTCACCATAATTGCTTCATCTAAATTATATTTGCTCCCCCCTCCCTGTTCAGAGCTTTCAAGGGATAGAAACACGACCGGTCGATCTGGATCAAGGATGTTATAAAGTGGATGATTTTGATTCGGATTTATCTCAAGCTTTATTGACTTACAGTTAGCATGAGCCTTTATTCCACCCCCATAAACGTATTCACCAGAAAAATTTATTATAGTTTCATTACTTCTGTAGTGGTTTCTGAGCCATACAGGCGGTTTATCTTTTGAATAGAAAAAGTTGAACGCACTGTATGAAACCGAATTCCTGCACGTTCTCAGAACTGGAGGGAGCTGGAATGGATCTCCAACCAGAACGGCTGATGGTGAGCTCCTGATGGCAAGCAAAGCAGAAGAAATCAGAGACTGGCTGGATTCATCAATCAGAACGAGATCAAATTCATGATCAAGAAGTGGATTCATCGCACTTTTAATAAGCGTGGAACCAACTATTTTTGCATTCCTCAGAATCTTGTACCCCTCTCTTTCTATTGCTCTCGATTTTTCAGATATCTGCGACAGAAAACTGTCGATACCTTCATCAATTTCTTCAATCTCTTCAGCCTCATCAGTTCTACCCTTCACTCTTTTTTGCCTACTTATTTTTTTTATCGCAAGAGATTCGAGAGATAGTCTTCTCACATCTGAAGACATTTTAGATTGTGTCCCAACCCTTACAACACCAGTTTGTTCCAAAAAATCCTTCCCGAATTCACAAATTTTTTCAAGAGCGTTATCTACCGCCCTGTTTGTGTGAGATGTTATCAGAACTTTTTTTCCTTCTTCGGCAGCCATTCTGGCAGCGTGTGCTATGAAAGTTGTTTTTCCGGTTCCTGGGGGACCAATAACCATCGCCAGCTCATCATCTCCAAGAGAAAGTGACGCATTGACAGCCTGTGTTTGAAATTCATCAAGTCCTCTGTACCTTTTACCCCTGCCAGAATACACTTTCACCACAGGCAATGGCTGATCATCAAACTCATCAATAACCGACAACTGCAGATCATAAGATATCAGATTTTCCATCTCAATAAGCGATACCTCTCCATAAGGTGGTTCAGAAAGAAGTTTCAAAAAAGAAAGAAATTCTCCACCTTTTCCAGACTTTCTGACTCTGAGAGATTTTATAACATAGCCAAGTTCAACCAAACCGTCTTCCAAGTTCTGTGGGATTTCATCATCACTTTCAAAATAACCAAGCAGTATGCCTTCAGATAATTTCCTTGGCAGTTTAAGAGCACATATGCCCTTCTTAATATTGAGTATATCACCTGAAAAGGTTCCTCTCTTCTGCACTTCCTGTTTCAATAATTTTTTCTCCTTCTCAAGTATTGTTCGCAGTTTTTTTAGCTTTTCCTGCTGTTTAGTATTCATTAAACTGTGTTCACCACCCGTTTTTAAAATACTTTTGAGCTCTTTGAATCCCTTTTATGCCAGTGTGTGAGCAAACAACCCCGTAAAAATTCAAGATAGCTGAACTCAGCAATCAAGTCTTCGCACAAGATCATTAACCCTTTTTTCTATTTCTATGAAAACAGCTTCATAAACTTCTCTATCCTTACCGGCTGGATCTTCTATCTCCCATCTCTCAACAGTTTTCTCAGTAGGTATGAGAATGCAACCAGCCATACCACACACAGTTACAAAATAGTCAAATTTGTTAAGATTGATCTCAGTGATGGTAACTGGTTTCTTTTTGCTAACGCTATAACCTTTCTCCTCCAGCAAGGAAACAACAACTTCATCAATTTTCTCAGCCCTTTTCACTCCCGCACTTTCAGCTCTGCATTTTTGCGAAATTCTGTTGAATATCGATTCGGCCATGACACTCCTGCACGTATTGTGAACACATATAAAAAGAACATTCATTATACACTCATATTGGCTTAATCTTTTATATACATTACCCCACAATATACATTTTCCACGTACATCTATAATGCACTTCTTATAGCTTCAAGATCCGCATCTACCTCAACCGGTTTTCCACAAACCTTTATCACCACCTCAGGGTCCTTGAGAAGATGCCCGGTTGTTATGCATACAACACTCTCACCCCTTTCAATTAACCCATCATGCATGAGCTTTATAAAGCCGGCAACAGAAGCTGCTGATGCAGGTTCAACACCTATTCCTTCCTTTGATGCTAGTATTCTCTGAGCATCAATAATTTCAGAATCAGAAACCTCCAGAGCCATACCTTTTGACTCATATATCGCTACGAGAGCTTTTCTTGCATTAACTGGCTGACCGATCCTTATAGCTGTCGCTATTGTTTCAGGATTTTTTACAGGTTCGATATCATTTATGAAAGATCTGAAAGCCCGGAAGATTGGATTCGCTCCCTCGGCCTGAACCCCCGTCATTTTTGGAATGTTATCTATTAGCCCAATACTTTTGAGCTCTTTGAATCCCTTGTAGATCGCCGATATATTTCCGGCATTTCCTACTGGAAGAATTATTCTGTCAGGCGCATATCCAAGCTCATCAACGATTTCAAAAGCGATGGTTTTCTGTCCTTCAAGCCTGAAGGGGTTTACGGAGTTGAGGAGGTAAAATCCTTCATCCTCACTTATCTTTCTCACAAGAGATAACGCTTCATCAAAATTTCCTCTAATTCCTATAACCCTTGCACCATGCATAAGGGCCTGAGCCACCTTTCCAAGAGCTACCTTTCCAGCAGGAAGGAGTACATAGGCTTTTAAACCAGCCTTTGCTGCATACATTGCCATTGATGCAGAGGTGTTTCCAGTTGATGCACATGCAACCGCCCTTTTTCCAAGCTCAATAGCCTTTGTAACTCCGACAGTCATACCCCTATCCTTGAATGAGCCTGAGGGGTTCATTCCCTCATGCTTGACGAATACCTTAACACCACCCTCCCCATACCTCTCCCTGAGATAATTTGCTCTGTAAAGGGGCGTTCCTCCTTCAAATAAGGATACGGGCTTTATCTTCACAGGAAGTAGGCAAGCATATTTCCACACATGCGGGTTGCTCCCATCAAATTTGAAATTAACTTCAACACTTTCAAAATCTATGGATACATCCAGCAATCCCCCACAGGAGGAGCATGTGTAAATGTCTTCCTTATCAAAAGTATAACCACAGTCAATACACCTCAAAACATACTCCATGAAGGGTGGTGTAATCCTAAGAATATATAAATTTTCCAAGAACATTGTTTTAGTAGATATCAAGATTATTAAATCTTTAATTTTGTAAATATAATTTTCTACACCCTATTTTTCCCAATAAACCATACCTGCTTCTGAACTCTGTTAATTTTCATCGGTTTATCGTTTTTATTTCAGATTTACTTTATTTTAAGTGTTTTTTCCAATACAATTTTCTTTTTCTACAGATATTTTGCAATATCGAGGCTATTCAAACTGTTTTAGGAAATTACCAAATTATAATCCCATCCAAAAATTTTAAATACTATGATGATTATCATGAGACGATGATTTCTAACACCCAAGTAATAGATTTTCCAACTGGATCAAATATTATGATATTAGGTCCTCCATTGATAGGAAAAAGTAAATTCGCCAGGATGATTTTCAGAGAAGAGATCAAAAAAGGTTCAGGTGGCATTTATGTAACAACCAAAGATACACCAGAGGAGTTGATGGAATGGTTTGGAGATATTGAATTCAAGATCATAGATTGTGTCACTAAAATTGCCATCCCAGATGTTCAGGATACTGACTCCATAAAGCGAGTTTCAAGTCCAATAGATTTAACCGGAATTTCAGTTGGTATTAACAAATTTCTCGAAGGATACATAAGAGGGGGAAAAGAGAATGTGATAGTTGTTTTCGATTCACTTTCAAACCTTTTAATGTATTCGAATCTGCAAACTGTATTCAGATTCTTACATGTCTTAACAACCAGAATAAAGACCTCTAAAGCAAAGGCCATGTACATAGTTGAACAGGGAATGCACGATGATATGACGATAACAACATTGAAACAGATATTTAATGGTTTTATAGAGTTCAAAGAGGAGAATGATAAGATATATCTCCGTTTTACGACGCCTAAAATGAGAAACGGTTGGAAGGAATTTTTTTTAGATGATAAGGGGGGTGATTAAATGAGAATAGGTATTCCTGTCCTGGATGACCTGATTGAAGAGATACCACCAGGCAAAACCCTAACATATTACATTAACCCAGAGGTTGAGGGCGACATATTTGCCATGCAAACGCTTTACAGCAACTTAGAGAGAGAAAAATGTGTGTTTGTAACAACATCAATGAGTCCTGCAAGTGTAAGATCTAAATTCAAAGAATTTGGATGGTTTGTAGATGATTTCGAGAATTTCTCAATGCTTGATGCTTATTCCAGCTATGTCGGAGATACTTCAAATGAAAAGTATGTCGTAGACGCTAATAATCCAGAAGACATCGATGAAGTTATTTCTAAAGCCATCGAGGAAAACGATTTAATTGTCTTTGGTTCTCTTTCAACTTTGATAGATCTGTACGGAAACGATATATTAGACTACCTAGAAAACTGGAACAGGTATGCAAAAATTAACGACACTGTAATTGTTCACAACTTTGTTGTATGGCCCTATGAAGAGGAGATCATTTCTAAAATTAAAGAGGTATCAAATGCAATCGTTACTATCGGAGGTGTTCATCACAGAGTTATTCTCGGCCAGTACTTTGGTATTTTTAAGGTTGATTGGAAAGAAGTGAAAGGAGGATCAGTATTATTTAAACTCGTCAAACCTGGAGGTATCAGAGCATATATACCAAAGATTCTCGTCACCGGACCATTTAACGCTGGAAAATCAAGCTTTGTGCATGCAATATCGACAAGAGCTATCTCCGTGGACAGACTTGGAACCACTGTAGCCTTGGACCATGGGCACGTTGAATATAAGGGATTTTCCATTGACATTTTCGGCACTCCTGGACAGGAGAGATTCGATCCTGTGTTGAAAATACTTGGTGGAGAAGCTCTTGGAGTTATATTAGTAGTCGACTCAACGAAACCAGAAGATTTTCCAAGGGCTAAGCAGATGCTTGAAGCCACAACAAAATTCGGATTGCCTTATGTGATAGCAGCAAACAAACAGGATTTACCAAATGCTTTGAGTGTTGACGAGATTAGAAAGAGACTTTCCTTACCCAACGGGAACCCAATTGTACCCTGCTCAGCAATAAAGAAAGAGGGTGTTTATGAGGTTCTGGATGCCTTACTGAATTTGTTGATAAGGTGATAAAAAATGGCTAATTTGAGGGAGATGCTTGAAAAAATCTTAAAAGATTTAAAGGCTGCTGGAGATGTCGAGGCTTCGGCTATTGTATCAAGAGATGGTTTACTCATCGCTGCAGACATTTCTCAAAACATCAACGCGGAGGCCTTTGCAGCTATGACCGCTACAATGGTTGGGGCTGCTGAAACAGCAACTTCTGAATTAAGTAAAGGTGTGCCTGATAGAGTCATAGTAGAGGGGAAAGAGGGGAAAATCATTGCCAGTGGTGCCGGACCAAAGGCAATACTTGTCTCAATGACAAATCCAAAAGCAAACCTTGGACTGGTCTTACTTGAAATGGGAAGAGCAAGTGAAAAAATCAAGGAATTACTAAAATGATATCAAATATTACCAAAAATCCTGAAGATGCTATCAGGGGTACTTGCTTCAGCTATCTCATGCCACAGGCAAAAGATGTTAAAGGACACTGCGGTTTTCTAACCATGGGTTTTGTTGAAAGCATTTTCAGGGTCTCATTGAACAACTCCCCAACTTGAGAGCTGAAATCGTATATACTATTGCCGAGGGCAGCAACAAATATATCATAAAAATTAATTTTAAAAAAGTTGAAATGAAGGTGGTGATTATGGAGGAACTTGGTAGTGAAATATTATCCAAAAAACTTACAAGAAAACAGATTTTTGATAAGTTTGTAAAACTGGATGAAAAGGAAGGAAGGCTATCTTTCCTTGGTTTTGATAATATCGCTTCTTTTCCAGCTTCAATGATTCTAGACATGTACGGGGAATTAACAAAAATAACAGGTAAAGCTGCAAGGGGCCTGATTGTCAGAGCCGCAAGAACTGCTGGAAGAAAAGAGGGTGAGAGGATTAAAAATCTTGATAATCCTATTACTGCTGCCATAAACATATTGACAATCTGGTCGGCTCTGGGATGGGGAAGAGCAAGGCTTGAGAGAGAGGGTAACTCATTCACATTTACCTTTGATTACTCTTTCGAGGGAAAAAACTACTGGGACAACTATGGTGAGAGCAAAGAACCAATGTGCTGGATCGCTTTTGGATATATCTGGGGTTTGTTTGAAGGGGTTTTAGATAAGGAAGTTATTGGAGAAGAGAAGAACTGCATGGCAAAAGGAGATAAACACTGTGTGTTTGAGTTCAGAGTTTAATTATCATAGTTTTATATATTTTATATATATTCCGGTGAAATCCAGTTAGTAATTCAAAACGTTTACATTTTGCTCAAAATCTCCCTAAGTTTCAAATACACATCAATCAGACCTACAGTGAAAACAAAGTAACCAGCTATTATAAAACCTGAACGTATGCTGGATGTTTCATGACCCAGCAATACGAATCCCATAGATATAGTAAAGACTCTGAACGCGAAAGCCATGCTATATAAGCTTACAGGAAAAACAAGCACATCCATCATCCTCATATATCTGGCAATGCTTGCAATAATGTAGAATAGACTGCCTATGAAAATAGCAGTTAGAATGGTATAAACCGCATGAGATGCCTCCACATCCAGTTTCTCAAACAATAACCAGAGAACAGCAAAGTAAAAAGCATAATCCACAAGCTCCTTCTTGAATTTAGGCCTGAAATCAGCTTTCCAGAGTGCAATGATCATGCTGA
>Ga0180932_1071_pt1 | contig 8614 bp, 8 predicted proteins | sample Deesub1362A_J573_FD_124189 | JGI IMG/M metagenome (GOLD analysis project Ga0180932, IMG submission 124189) | Archaeoglobus sp. JdFR-24
TTAGTGCAATGCCAAGACAATAATGACTCCTTTCCACGTAACCTTTCGCAAAAAGCATAGCTCTTGCTGTATGGAAGGCACTGTTATACACTGCGATTTCAGCCATTTCGTATTCTTCGATTTCAATATTCTTTCTCGCAGATTTCAGAAATCTCTCCGCTATTTTCAGCTCTTTAATAACAAAATCGTGATTGTTTAATTTGAAAAGTTCCAAAAACTATTGCATCAAACTCACAGCATCGATTCAATACATTTTGGCCTAACCGACAGAGATATAAATGATAACTCAAATTATCATAACGGCGGTTATCATGAAGTTCGTTGACAGAGTAGAGGAGCTGAAGGCTCTGAGAGAAAGGCTGGATAACAACTTATTCGAGCTTATCGTGATCTACGGTAAGAGGAGAATTGGCAAAACCCGATTAGTCCTTGAGGCGGTGAAAAATAAAGAACACATATACTACTTAGCGGTGGAAGGAGACAACCTCAGGCACTTCAGGCGATTGGCTTCAAAACTTGTCCCAGAAATTTCCTACGCTCAGGAAGACTGGGAAGCTTATTTCAACTTTCTGAAGGGTAAGGTTGTTGTAATAGATGAGTTCCCCAACCTCATTAAGGAGGATCCAAAAGTCGTGTCGCTCTTTCAGCGTGTGGTTGATCTGATTCTCGGCAGTACAAGCACGAAGCTCATACTTCTTGGTTCATCAATCTCAATGATGAGTGATAGAGTTCTGAGTTACAAGAGCCCGCTTTACGGAAGGAGGACTGCCTCGATAAAGCTGAAGCCTCTGAAATTCTTCCACCTCAGAGAGTTCTTCCCCGATCTCCGGTGGGAGGAGCTCGTCGAGATATACGGGTTTGCGGGTGGGATTCCCTACTACCTCGAAAAAATTAAACCGCCCTTCTGGAAGTGGCTCGAAGGAGAGTTGAAAAAGCCAGATACTTTCCTGAAAGACGAGCTCGACTTCCTGATAAAGTACGAGTTCAGCGATGTGACAACATACAAGAAGATTCTGGAAGCCATAGCCCTCGGCAAAAACACGCCGAAAGAGATTAGAGAACACCTGAAAGCAAAACATTCGGACATCACACAGTATCTGAAAAATCTGATGGAAACAGAGTTTCTTGTGAAAAGGGTTCCCGTAACTGAAAATGCAAGGTCAAAGAGGGGGAGGTACTATATTGGAGACAATTTTGTAGCATTCTGGTTCCGCTACATATATCCGAATCTCTCATCCATCGAAGAAGGTATTTTCGATATCGGAGAAATTAAGAAGGACTACGCGAACTACTTGGGCATGGTTTTCGAGGGTATTGCGAGGCAGTTCCTCATTGAGCTCAACAGGCGTGAAAAGCATTTCAAATTCTCCAGAATCGGAGGATGGTGGCATAAGGGTGAGGAGGTAGATCTGGTGGCGTTAAACGAGCGCGAGAAGAAGGCTCTGTTAGTAGAGGTCAAGTGGAGAGAGCTTAGCGAAAGAGACATTGATAGAATCCTCGAAGACCTCAGGAGGAAAGCTGCCCTCATTGGGCTCGAAGGTTATGAGAAGTATTACGGCATAGTCGCAAGGAGAGTTTCTGAGAAAGATAAGCTCATCTGGGATCTGAGGGATTTTCAGGAGGTTTTTCAATAATTCTTTGCCTGTAATTCTTCATTTTTCAATAATTCTTTGCCTGTAATTCTTCATACTTTCCTCAAGCCTCTACAGCCCTCTCTTTCTCTCCCAGAATCATAGGTCTCAGGTGTTTCCACCACATCTTCCTTCTGAGCTTCCTTGAAAAAATAATCCAGAAACTTCTGATAAGCTTCCTTCACCTTATCTTCATCACCTTATTTTTGCGTATATCTTTCCAACATCCTCCCAGAATACTCCTTCCTCCTTAGCTTCTGTATAGTATTCAAGAACCCTCTGCCTTTGCCTTATCATGATTGCCTTCCTTATACATTTTCGCAACGTGTTAATTCATCCAATTACTATCTCTCTACGGATCAAATGAGAGATTCACCTCTTTCATCTTTGTATGTCGATTCTAACTGACCGAAATTAATTTTTTGGTTACAGGAATAAACTACCAATGTCGTCTTCAATACTATCTCACTACAAGGATGTCGCTCTCCATGCCTTTGCATATGAACCAAACAGGTTGGATCCTTACATTGTCACCAAATTTTTCTGGTATTTCAAGCAGGGTAATCAGTCGTCATTTACCCTAATCAATTTGCTAATTTAAGTTTTTTGAGACAGTACACTGCATTTCAGTCAGCATCCAGATTATACTCGGGCTGGCAATTCTAATTCTTCAAAGAACGCCTTCATCTCGTATGAGTAGTGTTAGTATGGTGTGGAGTGTCGATGTTTCGCCTTTCGCACTCTCGTATAATAGGACTCATTTTTATGATTTCAGTGCCAAGAATGATGGAAACTTTCATGCCTACACTTTTCTGTGATAACAACTTGACAGCACCAGCTAACCTCCAGCCAGCCTCCCATCACCGATCAGTTCAGCTGGCAGGATACAGAATGTTTTTTTCAACCACGGCGTCTATTCCCCATCAATCATGTCATATTTTCTTTCAACCAAACTTACTTTAATATATATTTATTGATATTTAAGACTTTTCCAAATTGAAACTCAACTATGTTAAGACTTTTCCAAATTGAAACTCTACAATGGGCTCTGCAAAGGCCTGGATTGAGACATAAACATGAAACTTCTGGTGAGACGAATGCTGTAGAGGGGCCCATAAAGGAGAACAAATAAATTCTGGAGCAGATTTCCATTCAATTCAACTTTCAGTTCAGCACATAGCTGACTGAAGAGATTTACAATGTTTCATAATCAGAGATATTAATTTGACATCCCCATGATAGTGGTTTAAACTCAAACTCACCCTAAACTCAAACTCACCCTAAACTCAAATCTCAATTCCCGCCCTGATCAAAGCCTCCTTTATCTTCTTTATCTCCTCCTCAAGCTTCTCAAACCTGTTTTCGAGTAATTCATTGGTCTTATCTAGCTTCGATGAAACTACCCTTATTTCACTCCTTGTTTTACTAGATTCTTCTCTTATCACATTTATTGTTTCATCCTGCTTCTCAATCATCAAATCCTGTTTCTGCAGCATGGCATCCTGCTTTTCCAGCATCAAATCTTGCTTCCCCAGCATACTCAAAGCCAGCCTGAACGATCTTAGATAGTAGGGCTGTATTAAGACTCCCCCTGAATCTCTCGATATCCCTGATCCTTCCCATATACTCTTCAATCTCAATTTTCTCAACGACGGCATTCTCCGGCCTGCTCGATTTAACAAATCCCAGAAACTTGTTGAGTTGATCTCTCTCGCCATCAGCCAGAACTATTAATGCTTCCTTACCTTCTATCCTTACATTTCTTGCATCAAAACATGGGATAAGAGGTAATCTGCTTCTTCAAGCAGGAATAAGCGATAACCAACACCTTGAACCTTGCCGGTTATCGTTATTTTTATAGCTATATACTCTATTTGTTTGAATTTTAAAAATATTTTTCGCCGTTGTGATTAATTTCTCAGATTATCTCGCTACTGCCCCTATTTCACATTATCATTGTTAAAAGGAGTTAACAGAAGTCGTTAGAGCCTAAGAAATCTACTTCCATTTCCAAGAAATCATTATCTGGTTTAAATCTTTCATAGGTGTGATTTCAATCCTGTAATAGTCATATATTTCATCTTTGTAATCTGTGAAATGAACATCATCTGAAAGAATCCCCTTCCTACTCCAGGGTTGTTTTGTTGTTGAAATCAAAATTACTATATCTTCATCCTCTGGAATTGGATTCTTGGGAGTTCTGATTGAAAGTTTTTTTCTTCCTCTGATAAAAGAATGTTCTGCAATTGTTTAACTCATTACCAGAACAACTTTGACCAAGTTCAATCAGTTTTTCATCAAACAGCCTTTTGAGCTTGTCCCTCACACTGTCCATGATTTTATAGTAATGGTAACTCCTCAATTTTACTTTTCTCTTCTTAAAAAGGTCATCCAACGCTTTTAACAGATTTCTTTCAGACATCTCTCTTATAATTGGAAAATATCCAACTAAAACCTCATTGAGTGTACATTTATTGATAAATTCGTTTATTGAGTCTTTGTAGAAATCTTTAACTCCTTTTGCCTCTAAAATCGCTTTAATACAGCAATTTGCATCAACTACAACCCCATCATTTACACTGAATGGACCTCCAAGAATTCCTCTCCCTCCTCTGACTCGTCTAAGTAGGAATACAGGAGTGCATTTCTTTCAATTGCCATAAATACAGCTTTTATTTTCTGTTCAAACTTCTTACACTCATTCCATTTTTCTGAAATACACATCACCTCATTTCTGCACTCCTCGAATGGGTAGTGTGTTGTGATCAGGCCAAGTCCTTCTTTCGCTTTAGAAAGGATGAAATACTTTCCAGCCTCGTCTGGCAGAAGTAAGTCAATAATGGGGTCTTTAGACATTTCAACATCTTCTTTAATTTTTTCAAGAATCTCGACAACTAAATCCGCCAACCCTAAAACAGCCACCCATACAAGACAATATCTCTGGTCTTCCTCAGAAAGTTTTTTCAGGAGTTCGTGATACCTTCTTAAGGTGTTTTCAAGTTCGTTCTTAAATTCGTCCATATCATCGAGAATCAGCTCCTTGTGTACTAAGTCAACGATTTCTCTTGAGGGGATGGAGTTATTGTATTTTGCTGGAATTTTACGTAGATTCTCCTTGAAATAATCATATTTCTTTTCAAATACAGGTAGAATTTCGTCCTCGACAACTCTTTTTCCTTTTTCGGTAAGAACATAATCGAACCTGTCATTGTAACCTTCCGGCATTGGCATCTGGTAAACCTCGATTAATCCACTGTTTTTAAGCTGGCGAACGTTATCTTGGACACTGCTCGAGAAAGGCCCCATATCGAGAATAACAAAACTGTAGTCAACAGGGAATCCCTCTTTTTGCATTTCTGAAACAACCTTCTGTAATCTCACTCTACCATAAACCCTTCCATTAAGCAGATAACACGCAAGAAGAATCTCCCAACCTTTTGGAAACTTTTTTTTATCATCCATCTTTCAAGAGGATTGTCTTTAGAAGTTTAAAAAAATTACTGAGTTTTGCACCAAAACCTTAAGAAAACATAGCCAGTTTCTCGACATTTGTCAAATAAGTGTTTGTGACTGTGACGTTTGGGATCCATGGATCCATGACAGAGGTGTTATATAAAACATTTAAAAATTTTTGAGAGCTTGTAGAAGAATAGAAAAGGGTTCTTAGTTTGGTTAAATAGAATACAGTTGTTGTCTGCTTAATAACCAAAACCTGACATCCAAGTTACGGAATAGTATATACCAGTTAATCAAAGCCAGACTCATTCAACGTTAGGGGAATCGAATAATTTAAAATCAACATGCTCAGAGAATAGCCTCTATAACATCTCTTGAGACCTTAACATATTTACCCACAACCGAAATAAAAATCTCCTTTTGCTTTGAGAATGTTATCCAGTAAGTGTCATCAAATCCATCGATTTCGCTAAGCTCCTTTACAATTAACCTTATCTGAGCGTCCGATACCCTATAACCTCTCTTTTCAAAAATTTTCCTGAGATTTGATAAAGAATTTACAAAATAGCCCATTTTCTTCCCTCTATCGGATGAGACATTTTTCACAGTGCCACAACTGTTACAATAAGGGTGGAGCTTGAGGATGCCATTTGGCATTGCAATCCAGTCTTTCTTACTATTCGACTCATGAATACAGAGACCCATACAAACCATCTCCCTACTATCTCTCTACTATCTCTCTACTATCTCCCAAACCTTCTTACAACTATCAACATCGCTATAACTACCAGGATCGCCTCAAATCCGGGCGTGCTGACGCTCAAACTGGTCTTATCACTCGAACTGACAGAATCTGCAGAAACCACCACTTCCGCAGTATATGTCACCGGCGGAATATTTTGCGGTATTTCAAAAGAGATCTTCTTGGACAGAGGGGGAGTCAAACCTTTAGTATTAATTGGCAGTAGCTCAAACCTCTTCTCAAATCCGGCGGCTGAGAGGATTATAGATACATCCAACTGACCCTCCCATTCTTTCGGTTCCCAACTTAAAGTTATAGTGTACTCGAGAGTGTCCCCTGGTTTCCCTTTCGCAGATTTTGGTTCTATCAAAACTTCGAGTTTACTGAGCTCGGGTGTTGTTGCGGTTGGGGTTGAGGTTGGTGTAGGGGTTGGCGTGGGCGTGGGAGTAGGAGTGGGATTGGGTGTTTGCCCATAAACTGGGGTTTGTGTGGGCGTGGATGTGGGAGTCGGGATAGATTCAACGATGTTGGCTTTAATTCTAACATCACCAATCTGAAGGTCAATCTTCCCGTAAGGTAGTGGAGATGTGCTGAATTTCAAGGTGTATTCTCCATTAGCATCGAGGTTTATGCTCCCGCTTGAGGAGGCTTCAAGATTGACAACACTGTTCTGAGTTGAGCCATATATTTTAATGTCATACTTTCCTGGTGGGACTGCTAAGCTGGGTTTTACGATCGCTACACCGTTCTCCGCCTGTGCTGAAAAAGTCGCATATAGTAGCCAGAATCCCGCCTTGACTGTTAAATCGCTGACGGGATATGCTTTCAAAGTGAACTTACTACTAAACGGAACTTCAAAGCCTTTTAACTCATACTGGTACTCTCCAGATGCTTGGATGCTGAATGAAAAAGTAGACGTTACCGATACACTTTGATCTGCATTTCCAGTTATTTTTACATTAATCGTGTCTCCCTTCAAGACATAATATTCTCCATTAACAAACTGAGCGGGAGAGATGCTGACATCTAAAGCTTGTGCTGGCAGTATTAAAACCAGCAAAAAAATGAATAAAAAATAAAGTTTCATGTTCACATTAGTATTTTCTTCTCAACAGATATGCTACTGCAACCAGGCCAGCGATTGCAAAGACTGCCTCAAAGCCTGGAATTGGCCACCATGGCTTGGGTGTAGGTGTGGGTGTAGGCGGCGTGGGTGTAGGTGTGGGTGTAGGCGGCGTGGGTGTTGGAGTTGGTGTCGGGGTAGGTGTGGGTGTAGGTGTAGGCGGTGGAACGATTATAACTTTCGGCTTGGCGACGATGGCAAAGAGGCCAAGAGAGTCAACTTTGGATTTGAAGTACACAAAGGTTCCATCCTCACCCACTTTTTCTGCTGTCAATTCTTTCCACTCTTCATCATATTTCATCAGGGTTATGTCTGCGGATCTGTCACCCAGCCATTCTTTGCTCACTCTGAAGTAAACGTATGCTTCTTCAGGTACAATATTCTGCTCCAGTCCGTATTTCATGAGTAATATTTCGAAGAATCCGAATGCGTCATAGGGTGGTGACACCGGGATTTTATCTGTCTTTGGCTTTGATAGTATGAATGTTGCTATAACCTCTTCAACTTTTACTGTAATTGAGGTCACTCCAGTAGCTTTAACCAGTTCATCAGGCAGCTTGAATTCGTACAAACCTGTTGGCAGCATGAGAGACCTGTAATATTTCATCTCTGGCTCTACTATAAGCGGCAGTGAAATATAAACTGGTCCAACTCCCGGTACAAATGGGGCTGGGGGTGGCACAACCACTTTCACCTTACCTCCAAGAGCGTAAATGCTGAAATGATCCAGCTCTGCCCATACGTAGTTATTGCTTGTATCTACTCCAGCACTGTAGACGTGTGGACCTCCAGGTATTGTCTGCCCAACATAGTCTCTGATTCTACGCCATGTGTTATTCGCTGCATCCCAGTAATACAGGCTGAGGGTTGATTCATCCAGTCCAAGAGCAGTTACATCAGCATCATCGTATTTGACTTTCAGCATCACTTTTGACACGTTCTGCTGTACAGGAGCGCTAATTTCTAAGTATTTCAGAGGTTTGATTTTTTCAGCTGCAAGTGCGACTGATATATCTGTTGTATTAACACTCTCGTTAGTTGGAGCCACTTTAACATTAATAGTAACACTGGCAGGGGATGTTGCATTTGCAGACACATCTATTTCAACATCCTCGTGAACCACTACACGTGTTGTGTTCCCTGCCGGAATGCTGGTGGAGTTTGTTATAGCCTTAATACCATAAAACTCAACCGATGCCGTTGCAGTATTGTCAGCCAAATCTATAGCCGTGACCTCTGCCTCATATGTTCCAAACTGAGTGATGTTGAAACTGGCAAGATATTTTCCTCCTGAAAGCGACATTGGGAGCATTAGCGTGCTACCGTCAGGATATGTGATCTCCACTTTAACCTCTTTTATTCCATTGGCATCGTACACTTCACAGCTAATTGTAACTGTCTTGTTTATTTCCTGTGATTCTGGCGTTACTGTCAGACTTGTTATTGTCGGGGGAGTGGTATCTGTTTTCACTGTAACATCCACCACTCCGGCGAAATAGAACTTCCCTCCATATTCCTGGGCAATAACATACACCTTGTAGGACCCGGTTTCAAGATCGTTCGTATCAATAGTTGTAACATTGCTACTCACATATGTGCCTTTGACCATTCCCTCAGGCACCCATATCTTCGTGTGTTTACCACTAAACGTTAGTTCTCTCA
>Ga0180932_1039_pt1 | contig 8267 bp, 8 predicted proteins | sample Deesub1362A_J573_FD_124189 | JGI IMG/M metagenome (GOLD analysis project Ga0180932, IMG submission 124189) | Archaeoglobus sp. JdFR-24
CATCGAATCGGCTTACAGTAGTGAAAAGAATCTCAGTAGGATTATAGACAAGTACGGAGTCGATTACGTTTATCTCGGCCTTGACGAGTATCTCGGCTCGAAAAATTCCTCGAAGGTTCTGATGAACTCGCCAAGGCTGTTGCCTGTGTTTGAGAAAGGGTGGATTATGATTTACAAGGTAGTAAAGTGACATGAACGGGACGATTCTACATCAAATCGGATCAAATACCAAAAAGCATTAAACCTGAACTTAAGGTACGAATTACACTTTCAATTTTATATACTTTAAAAATTAAAATTTAATAAGATATTTAAGATATTTATTTGCCAACAACTACAATCAGCGAATTCCACTAATCTTTCCTTTTTATGTACCTTAATCCAATCATAGAACCCAGTACAACTATACCAGTATAGATCTCAAACCCTGGAGTTTTCCTACTCTCAACCTTTTCACTGGCGTAAATTTCCTTGCTTACCTTTATCAGCCACGCATCGTGCATTCCTGCATCATAGAATTTGTTGTGCCTGCGATGATGTAACTTCTGCCACCCTTGACATCCCCGATTTCAGCATCTACTCAACATATAAACACTCAATTTCTAAGGTTCGCTTTTAATTTTCCGATATATTAAATACAATATTAGTAAAAAAATTATAAAACCGATTATTTCGAAAATGAAAGTTTTATGGACTGTAACCCCTATGTTCCAATCGCTTGCTATAACCTTTGAACTAAGGACCAGCATGAACCCCACCCCGTATCAGTTACAGAGTCGTAATCTGACGGATTATACCCCGGTGGATAATCTCTCCAGCGATGCCCAGTTACACGCCAGTATACTTCATAACTGGCAGTATATGTTGTTTCTGCATTTATATTTCCGTGGATAAACATTTTACTCCATAATGTGTGTTTAAGATGCGGCCACTCTGGATCGAGCCACAATTCTGATTTATCGTATCGAGTTATAACATCTTTTGTTTTTGTGTCAGATTTATTCAATCTTGCTTTTTCAATAACAGAGTTTTCTGTTTTCTCATTAGGCCAAACTATCTTTGTTGAATAGAGTCTCTTTTCTATATCCTCAGGAACATCCTTTAAAAGCTCAGGATATACTTTCTCAATATATTCTCCTAATGTAATATCCTTTCCCATCAGTTTTCCTATTATTCGAAGTTGCCCTCATTTGGATTGGGGAAGGTTATAGATTATCCATTCGGTTCGATTTTGACATATCTGTTCTCTGTTGTAGTTGTATTTGATGTTGCAATCGCCATTCCTACCATCACCTTTGTCAACCTATCATCCATTATATTTAAAATTTCCTTTTCGATTTATTATAATATATAGTATCCCTTTAATTTCCTCAGCATGTGAAAAACTAATTTATATAGCTTTCATATACAACATTTAACTGTTATTTTTCACAGAACAGAAAATGCAACATTTGAATTTACAGTGGTGTATGCCAGACTACTGGTTCTGCGAGTATTATAATTATAGGAAGATAACTTCTGACAATTTACCCGGATCATGGATCCCAGGATCATGAGAATTGGCTCTCATAGAGTTTTGCAATTCGTTCAATCGTGTCAACCTCGCTCACGTCTTTGTCTTCTCTAAGCCTTACAAATCTGGGAAATCTGAGAGCATAACCACTGCTGTATTTTGGACTTTTCTGTATTTCCTGATAAGCCACTTCAAACACGTATTTCGGCCGGAAAATGACTTCTTTTCCCTCTTCAAGCTCTATTTCTGGTTTGAACAGTCTGGTAAGTTCTTCAAAATCCTCATCTGTAAATCCGGTTGCGACCCTGCCAACGGGCAGGAGATTACCGTTCTCGTCAATGCATGCGAGTTCGAAAGAGCTGAGAAGGTGACTTCTTTTCCCCTCACCCCATTCTCCACTTATTACGATAAGATCAAGCGTCTCCATCACTTCTTTGAGTTTGAGCCAGTTCTTTCCTCTTTTTCCAGGGATGTATCTTGAAGATGGATTTTTGAGCATCGCACCCTCATGACCGGCGGAAAGAGCCTCGTTAAATATATCTCTGACTTTTCCCACATCTGAGGTTATCACCTGTCTTGCTATTTTGAGCCTCTCTGACTCCTTAACGACCTTTTGAAGGATTTCTCTTCTCTTACTCAGTGGAAGATCGATCGTCTCTCCGACATCAAATGAGCTGTTTTTACAGTAAAGTATATCAAAGAGTTGCACTGTAAGTGGAATCTTCTCCATAACCTTTGCAATATCGTGCTTTCTCCTGAATCTTCTCAAAATATGCTGGAATGGGAGGGGTTTACCATCTTTTACGGCTATCGCTTCACCGTCCAGGATTACCCCTTCTTCAACATTCTGTTTGACCTCTTCAACTATGTCTGGGAGTGCTCTCGTCACATTTTCGAGCCTTCTTGAGAATATGGTTATTCTGCCACCACTGTAATGAATCTGGACTCTCGTTCCGTCAAATTTCCATTCGGCAGCAACCTCTCCCATTTCCTCTATTGCAGACTCAATACTCTCAGCAACCTGTGCGAGCATCATCCTTACAGGAATGTGGGGTTCAATTTTGAGTTTCTTTAACCCCTCAACCCCATGATTTTTTGCGGTAACAGCGACACGTCCAAAATCGTTTGTGATCATGTATGCTCTCTCTACCAGATCGGAGTCTATTTTCCACGCTTTGGCTATTGCATCCCTGAGAATGCCCTCTCCAACCCCGAGCCTCATCTCACCAAGCATGAGTCTGGTGAGGTATCGCGCCTCAACCGGTGTTGCTGAGGAGTAAAGGTCAACGAGCATTTTTACCTTCTTTTTCTGACTCTTCTCACCTTTAAGAGAACTCATCGCATCAAAAACTCTGCGGACATATCTTATCGTGAGTCTCTGTTGGAACAGAGATGTTTGAAGTTTTCTTTTCAGTGCCTTCTCAGCAGCAATACCCAGATCTCCAGTTTCCTTGACGAACTCTTCTATATGCTTTTTGTCCAATCCGGTCGATATTCTGAGAGCCTCATAAATCAAACCCACACCGACTCCGATCTCTCTCTCATCCCATGGTGGGTATATTCTGCCTGCTATAAAGAGTGAGAAATCGTAGAGATCATCGTTGTTCGTGAGCTTCCTTAAAAACTCAGATATTCTTGCAGCAAGCTCTAATGTAGATGAAATTTTCTCAATCTGCATACAAAACTCCGAAAACTCAGAGAAAGTTAGTTCGGTATGTTCAAAATTATTTTCTGACATTTAATAATAGCTTCGTATCCGAGTATATAAAAGTATTTAAGAGCAGCTATACCTTTCTTTTTTATGGTGGCCTTTTTGGTGGGTATTGCAGGCGATAGTGCGTCGGGTAAAAGTACATTTGCTAAGGGAATAGTTCAACTTTTTGGTGAGGAGAACGTTCTTTCAATCACTCTTGATAACTATCATAAATTTGATAGAAAAGAGAGAAAGGATCTTGGAATCACCCCCCTCAACCCTCTTGCAAATGATTTTGACCTGATTTATGAGCATCTGAAATCTCTGAAGTCTGATAAGAGCATAATGATGCCCGTTTACGATCACTCAAACGGTACATTCGACTCACCTGTTAAGGTTGAACCTAAGGAAATTGTAGTTGTAGAAGGACTGCACCCCTTTTATCAGAAACGGATACATCAGCTCTTTAATATAACGATATTTATTGATCCTGCATTTGAAATAAGGAAGGAATGGAAAATAAAGAGGGATGTTGAGCAAAGGGGTTACAGATATGAGGATGTCATCAGGGAGATAGATTTGAGACTACCAGATTACAGGAAATATGTTGAACCACAGAAAAGAAAGGCAGAAATCATTATCCAGATCCGAAAGGACAGAAGTAAAAGGGAATATAAAAAAGGTAGTCCATACTGGATAAGGATTTTTCAGCTTATTACTGGTGAGAGGCTCAGCAAAGTTTACTTCCCCCTTAATCTATCTTCCATGTGTGAACTTGAAGCTGAAGAAATGTATTTTGAATACAGGAAGGTTAGCAGGGGTAAAAGGAAGTTCAGTGTAATTGAATTCAACGGTACTGTAAGGAGAGAGAGCTTAAAAGATGTAGAAAAAGTGATTAAAAGGGTGGCTAACAGAGAAGGAGATATCTTTGAAGGGGAAATAGTTACTGAAACTGATGTTGGGAAATTTATAATAGCCTGGAGAGTAGCTGAAAGGTTTAAGGAGTTGAAGAAAGGTTGAGAGGAGGTTAGAAGTAGGAGAGGTTAATAAGTAGGAGAGGTTAATGATTATGGATAAATTAATGATTACGGATATATGATTGACACCCTCCTCGACTAAAACCAGGAGATCGCTTCAGGGATTTCATCCCTATTGAGTATTAATTTTCACAACCCGTCGTCAGCATGGAAGCAATGAGTTCGTTCTGTGTACTGAGAAGATTTTAGCTCGATGCAGGAGAATGCAGGAGATGCAGGATATTCCTGAGTTTTGCGAGAGTGATGAACCAGCTCCCTAATTCATCTCACGGTTCAAATCATAAGTTAGCGACGGTCTGTAAGGTTAATCAAAATAATTTAAAGTTGATCAGGAAAGGGAAAAGCCCCCCTCAAGAGGTAATTTAATTCCAGAAAGAGGATTAATTGGCTTCTTGAAGTTTGAAATAGATTTTGTAAGCTCTTATATCTTTGTCTGGCAACTCTAAAAAATTGGGCTTTAGTTTGGAAAATTCAAAGTTTAAAGATTAGGTTCCAGTATACCAGTTTTTAATTACTTTTTCTGCTTCAAATCCATGGAAATTATAGGTTAATTTTTGATTTTTTGACCATGCTAGAACAAAAAATCCATCTGTTTTATTCCAAGCCTCCTCGAAAGCGATTTGAAAAATCTGAGCCTGGGTTTTTTGGTCAACAATTTTTCCAGCCACCAATCTTTCATCCTCACCAGGGCCAATTTGTGTTGGAGCTCCCAGTTCTCCTATGATCCCACCTTTAAGATTGTACATTCTGACAATAGCTTCCATTTCAGACACAGCTGTTTTTATGTCTTCTCTCCAGTAATTGATTTCTCCTGGAAATATATCTATAGCTAAGTAGTCATAACCTGAATAGTTTCCTGGTTTTGGTCGATCTGCGATCTTCAGAACAACATCACCAGAATAAACCTCTTTAACTTCAGGTAGGACTTTTTGAGCCCATTCAAACCCCTTCTCTCCTAAAACCAAATTTGGTTCATTCAGAGGTGAGAACATCTCTACCTGATATCTCTCGGCAATTTCAGCCCATTTTTTACTCTCATGAATAAAATCTTCTATAAATTTATCTTTATTTTGGATCACCATATCACATCCTGGAGCTAAGGTATTGAGTTCCAGGAAAACTGCAAAACCCTTTTGATGCGCCTTCTTGATATTCTCAATTACATAATCCTCTGGATTTTTTGTCATCCAGGGTGGCCCGAAAACAACCTGTTTAATTTCATCTCCTCTTATACAGTAATTTGCATTTAGAGGGATGATATTCACTCCTAAATCTTTAATTTCTGATTCGGAATCTAACAGTTCTTCAATTTTTCCTGGAGAGGGCCAAACTCCTTTAAATCTTGTTAAATTTTTCCTATGGTACATCTTCTCTGGTTGTTCTTGTAACTGCTGACTTGAGGCTGGTGGTGTGTAGGTTTGGACCGCTTCAGGTGTTAGAGTAGGTGTAAGGGGTGGAATGGTCTTTGTTTGGTGATCATCATCAACGCATCCCATAATTAGGAATCCTAGGAGGAGAAGGAAGGTTAATTTTTTCATGTTTTTCAGGATAGATGGAAAATATATGTTACTTTCGTATTTCATGAGGCTTGGTGAATTGAAAGTGAACTATAGCAGGCTCAAAATTTTTTGTTTAATGTTGAGATAAAACAGCGATCTCCCCCTCATAGCGGGTACTGTTATTTGGATTGACCTGTTGAATTGGGATCTGGCATATGTTTGTATAGGTAATTGCAAAATTCGATAAATATGCTGACAGCCCCCTCCTGCGACGAAAAAGAAGTAAACATAGGAAAAAAATTATTTTTGCACTCGTAGACTATGCAAAACTGAAAATTTTGGAAAAAAATAATTTTTAATATTATTCTTTTAGATACCAAAACCTTCTTAAATCCTATTCAAAGTGGTAGTATAGGCACAACTACACATCTGTCCAGACAAAATAAAAGCTAGAAAGAAGCCTCTAAAAGCCAAAAGAACCGCAACAAACCGAGAATCCATTCAACGCTAAAAAAGACAACATTGGCTGGCTGAGAAAACGGATTTAAACATCTCTGATTGCATAGGTGGGCTTATATACTTGGCTAAACAGGGCATTGAACCCAAAACGATCGTTATTGTTGGATTAGGAGAAGCGGGGGTTGCCGAGTCAGGAAAAGGCGCTAGATTGAGGGTCTAGTCCCGAAGGGGTCCGAGGGTTCAAATCCCTCCCCCCGCATACGTTTAATTCTCCATTTAGGAACTCTCTTAATCTGTTTTCTAGAAAAGCCGACAGATTAAGCCCTATTTTGCGTGCCTAGGCCATTATATCTTCATCGACACTCAGCTTTATCGCCTTCTCGCCCATAATCCATACTCCTATGAGTATCAACACCCATTTATGCACATAAATCCAGTCTCCCGTCGATCTAATCCCTTTAAGACTCTTCTTAACTCCTTTAACGAAGCTCCTTCTCATCAACGATCTCATCAACGATCTTGATCACGGATGTGTAAAGCTCATCAAACTCGTCAAACCATTTATTCTTTAACTGCCCTGATAGCCTATGTATCTATTTGCATTCGGATCCAAGGATAGGAAAGTACATACTTTCACCTAATTTATAAAGTCTTGATCTCCAACTTGATTCATGAATGTGTTCGTGAATTGGATGAAGTATTGTCCAGAAAAACTAAAAAATAAATAAATCTCAAGAAAACCATGTAATTGGAGATAAAGAATATGCTCTATGTAACCTTTGACGCCAACAACTTGACCACATGAATGTGGGTTAGCATCGACGGTCTACCAAAGTATTCGAGGAAAAAATATATTATTACCATTTGCATCTTATAATATATGATCGTTATAATCGCTTTAGGGCTCATATCGTCTCTGATTTTATTAATAGTGGTGCACACACTCGATAATCTTGACGTTATCGATAGTTACTATGAAGAAATACTGCCAAAAGCTGAGATTTTCCTCATATTCTTTTCTGGATTATTTCTCGTTGAGAGTATAACTTACTGGATGGGGTTAAATCACGATTATTTTATTGTTGTTGAAGTGTTCGTTTTTCTACTGGTGCCAATCTTTATAATTTACAAGTTGATATTTGAACTGAAACTAAGAAAGTTTAGTGAGAACTATTCTGATCTAATCACGATTATATCTTTTCTGCTGTCTTTTCTGACTTTCTCACTCGTTGTGGATATCTATCTAAGATCCACACAGAATTATCACTATCAACACCTCTATTTGCTCAGGGGTTCATTGGTTCTTGCCGTCTTTATTGTTGTATCAAGTATACTGGCTTACAATTACAAAAGATCTCTCAAAATTCTGATATTTCCTGTAAAGTTAACTCCGCTTCTCAAGCATATTGCAATCGTTTCATTTTTAGTTGAGCTTAGGGCAATATTCTCTCTCCTAGAACTCTATATAGCTGAATTAGTCAGTTTTGCGGCAATAATACTTCTGGTCTCTATAAGTATGATCTATTATTTCTTTGAGTTTAAGAAAACAGGGGCTTTCAGTTAATGCGATTGAAACCGAGTTCTGCGAATCCTAGCTCACTTCGTTCGCCTAAATTTCGGCTTCACCGAAACTTCATATACACCAGAAACGTTATATGTCATTGCGGGCTCTAAAATAGACTGTAGGATGAGACGATGAATAATCAGGAAAACATCCAACCCAAGTTAAGGCAAAGAGCCAGCGACATCATGCGCCGTCTCTCGTCATCAGAACGCGAAGCACTGCTGATCAAGTGCTGGATGTCACACGATGCGCGCTGGTTTATGGCGGTCGCCATGGAGTGCGGCATAGAGGTTGCGAACCGCCTCAATCAAATCGCCGCACATGAGATCGGCAAGGTTGAAGCTAAACGTATTGTTCACGCCTTACAGTTGCCCGTGAAGAATATGGACGACTATCTCCTGGCACAGGAAGTCCTCATCGGCTTTTTTGGACCCGACCTACTGGATTATCGCGTGATAAAGGTTAGTGACAATACATATCAGGTGCATGTAAAGCGCTGTTT
>Ga0180932_1122_pt1 | contig 7740 bp, 2 predicted proteins | sample Deesub1362A_J573_FD_124189 | JGI IMG/M metagenome (GOLD analysis project Ga0180932, IMG submission 124189) | Archaeoglobus sp. JdFR-24
ATTCATTTTTTTCCTTGCTATCATTTTTTATAATTGCTCCTCCAATGGAATAACTGAATAAAATAAGCAGAAACACGCCTAAAACAACATATTTTCTGTTAACCATGATGTTATATTTTTGTGAATATTTAATTTTATTCCAGATTTGTCAAAGATTGAATATCCACACTTCTTTTTCATCAATTGCAATATTGCCTGCATTGTCATATACGACTATTTTTATTGTGGATTTTCCAAAAGCTCTTTCATCCCATGTCCAATGATATGGTGGTTGTTCTATAACGCTTTTTAACTCTCCGTCAACATAAAATTCAACTTTGTCAATACCAGAAATAGCATCAATTGCTTCTGCTTCAATAGTTATTTTGTTAATAATGATTGTTACAGGGAGAGGCAGAATTCTTCTGTCAAACAGATAAAGACCTTTCTCTGGCTTGGTTATATTTGCAGACGGAGAAGAATAATCAATATTGAGAGATGTCGAGATAATGCTGCCGGTATTGCCTGCAATATCAGTTGCATAATATTTGATGATGTGCTGTCCCTCTTTCAATACTATATCCTTTTCAAAAAGTTTCCATTCTCCTCCATCTATCTGATACCATATTTTAGCCACTCCTGATAGTATGTCATTTGCAAATAATCTAAGCTTTACCTTGCTAACATACCAGCCATTCAATCCATTTGGAGCAGATGGAACAAAAACATGACTTACAACTGGAGGAGTTTTATCTATTTTTATTTCTATGGATTCCTTTTTCTCATGATTTCCCACATTATCTACAGATTGATATGTAAATGTAAGTATTCCTTCCGAAGATATGGTAGCAGTTGTTCCCATCTGCCATGCATTTTCATTTATTCTCCATCTCGTCATACTCACTCCACTCATTTCATCATAGGCTGTGAGATTTATGGTTACATTGCTTATGAACCATCCATCATTTCCCATAACGCCACTAATTTCAGCTGTGGTATTGGGGGGAGTGGCATCTACTAGCAAAATTTGCTGTTGTACACTCTGTTTCAATCCAAATGAATCCATAGCATAATATCTCAAAGTATATTCTCCTTCCACTGCTTCAAGCTCAGGAGTTGAAATTTCTAGCACAATGTCCATATTTTTCTTTCCCTGACGCCATGTTCCATCACAGGCATAATAATGACCATTCCAGAAAAATATAGAAGAGGCTGGCCCTGAAACGCTGAAATTTATGATATAATCTACACCCCTTCCAACAATGGTTATGTGTGTGAAACAGTCCACATAATTGCTTCCATATACAGGCTCAAAGACAACAAAAGCATTTGGAACAGTAGATGCATAAATTGTAATTGGAGAGAAATGATTTACTATTGCCCAGCAATATCCAGAATAATTATTTATATCTGTAGTGTTTGCCCAGCTATTGTTATAAATCTTCCATATTCCAGCAGAAGACAAATAGGCAATTCCCTGCAAAAATTCTTCACCAATACTTGCGTTGGCAATGTCTTGGCTGGTGTAATACATGGTAACGTTGGCTGGCCATTGTATTAAAGAAATATCTTCAACGATGATTTCTATAGCACCTCCCACAGCATACATCCCTGTGTCAAAGTGGCCAGTAGGCGTATTCTTATATTTCCCAATAATGATTGAATTAAAAGCAGAAGAGTTTAAAGAAAGGATTGTATTGGTTTGGGAGATAGCATCTATTGTTTTTTCTCCTTTTACAAACACAAAGTAGCAATGGGGATAATCATATTCAGCAGACAGCCATGGGTTGAAAAGCACATTGCCATTTATGTTACAACCCACCCCACCAGGATTTGAAGGATGTGTTGGTCCGCTAGCATTACCCCACCAATTTTTCGTAGCATTTACTTGCGAGGAAACAGCACTATTTATTCCATATGATAGACTGGTAGCAAAATTGTTGAAATGCGTTTTTATATTGGAAGCTCCATGCCCATTTTTAACAAGTAATTTTATTCCATCTCCTGCGCCGCTAAAATTATTTCCAACTATAGATATGTTTGTGCATTTTCCCTCTATGATGATGCATGCTTGTGAAGAAGAGATACTGTTATTGAGTATTATGGAATCGTATATTCCTCCTTCTGATGATGAGCTCACATTTGGTGCAAAATTTAGCAAATGAATGCCTTTTTTAGCATCAATTGTATTATAATTAATCTCCATATTTTCATATTTGGCAGGTAATTTTCCACTCATTCCACCTGAAACGTAAATGGCTGTTCCGCTATTATTAAAGTTATAGAAATAATTTCTGTAAATTATGTGCTTATCTGGTATTATGCTTGAGTTGCCGTAATGGAGGTATGCTATACCTACTGGAGGAGAGTTATCTACTGGATGCTTATGCAATTGAGTAAATTCATTATCAAAAATTTTCACTTTTCCTGTCCATTTTTCTAAATGAATGGCATGCCATATATTAGAGAAGGTGTTGTTGTAAATGTAAAGTTCACTGTGCGAACCTTTACTATACCATCCATAGGCATCTCCGTTAATAACCTTGTTATTCCTAAATCTTATAGCACTTCCATTTGGAATATCTATTGCTTTGATGATATAGTCAGTGCTATTTTTAAAGGAGAAGCCCTCTATGAAAATATTTAATGTTTCTGTTAATCCTGATCCATTTATGAAAAGACATGTGGAACCATTGCCATCTATTATGGTGGTGTTTGACTCGTTTCCAATTATAGTAACAGATTTATTTATTACGAGATTTTCATGATATATTCCAGGATTCACAATGATTTTGCATTCAAAGTGAGATGGGTCTCCTATTCCAAAGTAACTGCTTTTATACGCATTTATTGCATCTTGGATGGTAGCAAAGGCATCATAGCCGAAGGTATGGCCGTTTACCGTATCTCCTGGACTTTTACCTTTCCAGTCATCATCCACCCAGATTATATTTGGAGTAGCGGTATAATTTATATAAACCATATCCCATGAAATTGTATCCAGCTTTGCTGCTCCAGTTGCTAAAGATTTTACTGCAATGAAAGGAGAGAAAGAAGAATAGTTTACATTTGATATATTCAAGGGGTTATTTGGGGGGAGGGTAAGATTAATCCATGCTTTTGTTGCATTGTCAACATTATTTAATGCTACATTCCATTGCCCACTGTATCCTTCGTCTGTAGCAGAAGAGCGATGCATTAAAACGAGGCTGTAAAATTGATAAATGTTGCCATTTTTCTTCCAGTGGAGAAGCAAATCAAATTTATCATAGACAGATTCATTATGATGTTCTCCTTTCCATTTCTCTGGCTTATAATGGATTCCATTTGCCGTATAAACTGTGCCATTTAAATCTATATAATATGCATCAAATTGGTAGCTTGTGTATCCACTGCCTTCCCTATTTGGTATGGTAACGTTCTGCCAGTTAACTGCTCCTGCAGAAACATTGCTGAATACCTGGCACCAGTTCGAATTATTTGCAAAATCAGGTATGCCAGTACCTCCAATTCCTCCAACTAACACAACGACTCCTTTTTTGCTTCCTCCCGTTGTCGGTGGTATCGGATCCCACCACTGAACATCGCTTAAATCCAAGCCAACAATAACCATGGTTAAATCGCCTTTTTCTAAATCATAGGTACCAAATTTTTTGTAAACAAAGCCTGAGTTTGGAGCAGTGCTTGTAATGGTAAGGCTACCTCTTTCATAAATATGCATTTCTGCTTTTATAATGAAGGGAATAACAAAAATGATAATACTTGCTACTGCAATTATGAGGAGGAATTTTAAACCATGTGAAATATTTTTCTTCATTTTTTCACCTCGTTATCCTTATAGATTTCCAAAATCTGTGCCAATATCTAAGAAAGACATAAATTCTTGCGATACCATCCAGTATATCTTTTGGGATATGTATATGGAGAAAGGAACGAGGTAAAACCATGATATGCCATTTACCCGGTTTAGTCAGGTATATCTTATTATAATATTCTTTAATGTGCGGCCATTTCCAATGAAATCTAATAATGTGTTTGATGCCGATTTCTCTATCCCTCCATTTATCTTCCCATTGATAAATACAAAGTTTTTTAACCATATCTAAAGAATATGACTCTTTCTTATAGTTGACTTTAAATATGTCGCGTTTCCACGTTTTTATTTTGAATTTTATTTTCCACCAAAGAATTTTAACAAAAAATCCTATTGACACGTATACGCCAACTTTCAAACTCATTTCTATATCTATGGAAGCAGAAAGCGACCAATTCATCATAAAGCTTGCATCTGGCTCCCCATTAAGTTTAACTATTAATTCTAAGGTATCTAGTTTGCATTCCAAATAATTAAAACGTCTTAAGATAAAAACAAAATTTTTAATACCAAAAGTGGGCGTGAATTTTAAAATAGCGTTACCATATATTCCAATATCAAATAAACTAATATACACCGGGCATAAATTCATTAAACCTTTTTTAAAGCTCAATAAGCCATCAAAAGTTGGTTTTAAAATTGCATTAAAGTTAACATATATCTCTCCAATTTTTTGTGACGGATCTTCTGTTTTGGCGATTATCTTTGCTTCCATTATATCACTATAATATAATGCTACTCCACATGAGGGAAGATCTATGATTTTAAGATAAAGGAAAGGCGGTGCTGCAAGAGGCGGCGGAAAATTAATAACGCCTTTGAAACGGGAGCCATTGAGTAGAACACTAATATCTAAGCCAGCAGAAGAAGCATCATAGTCAAGATGTGGATATTCATCCATTCCGAATCCTATGGAGAAATATTTTGGAATATCGCTTATATTAACATATGCTGCCCATCCTATCTTGCTGTTATTGCTGTTATCAGGTCTATGTATTCCTGTAAAAATGAAGCCGATTCCACAACTTGCTTGATAACTAACATAACAATTTTTCATGTCAGAAAGATTTACGCTTACAAAAATTTCATCTGGTATATTTGTCATGTAAAAACGGAAAATGCTATTTTGTATAAAGCTTGAATCAACATAACAGTTTATGTCCACACCTCTTGAAACATTTACCCCTTTGATACGTATCATGAATCTGTTATCATCTCCCATGAAATACCAGAAATTCATTTCCTTTGGGATATCTATATCTAATAGTCCTCGTACTGCAATTAAACCATACCAGTATTTCAGCCTTATTTTTATTCCAAGCCCCGTAGGTGGGGGAAGTCTGCTGAGAATGGAAGGATCTCCGCATTCAACTGTAGCTGTTACTCTACAGCCGTCGCTGGCATTATAATGAAAATTGTTGAAATCCTTTGTATCAAAAGAAATTTCAATATTCTCTGGAATTGAATGGAAAAGAATATCTGCATATGCTACAAAAGGAATGAAATCGAGGCTGGCAAAAGCTCGAATTTCTAAGCTTGCTTTCTCTCTGCCTGTATTCATTTTGAGATATATTCTGTTTTCTGAGGAGTTATATTTGATATGCTGCGGATTGAATAGCCTAGCATTTATTCCCAGAACTTCTAAGCCAGAGAGGCTGAGAGAGCTTATAATGGCATAGAAGGTGAGATAATATTCGCCAGAGAGTGGTTCATAGTAAATAAAATTACCCTGGTTATCCGCTTTTAAAATCTTAAATTGAATTTCACTAACAGGAGCGAATTCAGATAACTTTCCTCCATACTCTATTCCATCACTCCAGTTTACATAAAAGCTTGGTATACCCAGTATCTTAAAGGAAGCGACTAAATCTTTTCTAGCGTTAGGGGGATCAGGAAAACTTCCATTGAGAAGAGATGTATAATTGCAGGCAGCGAAAACAGAAATTTCATCTATAGGTTTACTCATATTTATGGAAATATTGGATGCAGTAAGGTTCCATAAAATTTCCATTTCTTCTGGCAATCCAAGCATTGATAGCCCTATCTTCAAGCCAGAATAGTTAATGACTACAGTTGTGTTGTTAATGGTAGAGCTTGCGCGATAGCTAATTCTATTTGGTTGAAATGTTATATTAATTAATCCATGTGGTGTGCTGTTAATACAACCTGTAATATTTAAATTCCTTTTACTTTCCTTTGTTCCTATCCAGAATATAATAGGCACGCTGTCTACATGCTCAATAATAATATTTCCCTTTCCTCCAGATAGGTTAAGTGAAACATTCTGGATATGAATATTTGCAAATTTAATGTAAAAGCTGTTTCCTAATAACCCACCAATAAATCCTTTTTCTTTAACAGACCAATTATATTTTGGCTTTGAAAGATCTGCAAGATAAGTTTCTAAATGCTTTATGCTGAGGTTGGTAATAAAGGAGGCATATGTAAAGTCTCTCCAGTGTAAAAGAAAATCGGCAGATACTCCGCACATTTTCATTTCCAGTTGATAACCTTTTTCGAGAGTTAAATGCCTTTTATTGCTTGCCCCAACATTTTCTATTGAATAAATTGTAGTTATATTGTTTTGAATAATCAAAGGCATACTCCTCATTATTTTGAAAATGTCTTCAATACTTATTGATACATAATCTGGAATAGGAAATATTTCTCTGCCAAAACAATATATATAGCTATTTTCAGCATCATTGCTAACATCGCCATATATTACAGGTTGCATATTGTTAATGTAGTTGACATCACCAATATCAATGAAGGTGGCATTTTTGAAATCTCCAATAGCTTTTACCTGTATCTTATCTATTAAATGATTATTTATGCATTCTAAGATGCCTTTGCTCCAAGAGAAACCAATAAGGATAGATTCATTAATTTTATCAAATAAAAATTCAATTGAGAAATTCCTCCCTCTAACAGAAGATAATATGGTCACCGGTGAAGAACTCTGAATGGTAACATTGATGGGATCTAAAGCAAAGCCACTCGTATCAAAAACAATATTGAAACGCGAAGGAGGGGGAGCAAATTGAATATCAAATCTTGTGAGGTTTTTAAGAGCCACATTGCCATATTTATCGACCACTCTTCTTCCAATTCCAGCAATTAAAGTTAGATTTTCAATTGCTTTACGATTTATTAAATCAATAGATGCCTTTCCATTGGTGCCCATTGAAAAACGTAGTGATGCAAATCTAGGAGCATCCTCTGAAGCATAGCCAAGTAAAACTAGATGATCTGATTTTCCATCTTTAGAATCAGGAATTCTGAAAAATGCAATTATTTCCAGTGGCATCTCTTTATTTTGGATCAGCCACAGTTTCCTTACTTTAAAATTTACAGCCAGCTTAATAGCTCTTTCCCTAATAGAAGGCAGTAAGCTAAATCCGAATTTTATGGAAATATCCTTTCCCAAAATTCCAGTAGAAATTTTATCATCTGCATTTATTCTATGTGTTTTCCAGAAACTCAATCCTTTGACATATTTTACTGTATCACCACATTTTATGTAAACGCTGTATGTTAAGGAATCGATAATTGAAAGGATTTTTAAGATGATTCGGGTAATGTTAAATTCTTTGGATGCGGTTAATCCCGGATTTACTTTGAAAATAGCGTTTTCATTGGAGGAAGTTTTTGTAGGGGTAATTTTTGGAGTGAATGCGGAATCGAAAGATTGTTTTGTAAGAAAACAAGTTTTGTTTTCCAGTCCTAATTCAAAAGTTCCATTATACACAAAATCAATTTCTTGTTCTTTACCAGTTTCTATTATGGGGCTGATGATATGTTAAAGCCCGCCTCCATATAAGCATGAAGGAGGCGGTAAAATGTTGTATGCAGGTATGGATGTGCACAAAAAGTTTTGTCAGATC